>Ga0302279_10001241_pt1 | contig 36815 bp, 32 predicted proteins | sample III_Bog_N3_3_FD_194541 | JGI IMG/M metagenome (GOLD analysis project Ga0302279, IMG submission 194541) | Peat permafrost microbial communities from Stordalen Mire near Abisko, Sweden - III_Bog_N3_3 | ecosystem: Environmental > Terrestrial > Soil > Wetlands > Peat | place: Sweden: Abisko...
GCTCGATCGCGCCGACTATCCCAGGCTCGAGTACAAGGCCCAGTACGGCGAGAGCGACCACGACTTCCTCCTCCGCCTCCTCGAAGAGGCGGGCATCGCCTTCACCTTCCCCGAGAGCGGCCCCGCCGGCCCGCAGCTCACCTTCGACGACAAGCTTCACGCCGGCGCCCCCCGCCCCGCGCCGCCGCTCCGCTTCACGGACAACCCGAGCGGCGTCCCCGGCAAGGAGGTGGTGACCGGCGTCCACCTCGTCCACGACGTGCGGCCAGGCGCTCACGTCATCCGCGACCACGACTTCCGCAAGCCGGCGTTCGCGCTGCTCGGCCAGGCTCCCAGGGCAGCGGCGCCGGAGCACCGCTACGAACAGTTCGAGTACCAGCCGGGCGCGTTCCTCGCGGAGTCCACCGGGTCGGACGAAACGCCCGCCGCCGACGACAAGGGGCCCTATCGCCACGACCCGCTCCGCGGCGACGCGCTCGCCCAGCGCCGCCTGGAGCGTGAGCGGGTCGAGAAGCGCGGCGTGGCCTTCGAGGCCAACACCGTCGATCTCTGGCCCGGCATGGTCTTCTCGATCGAGCACCATCCTCACTCCGAGCTCGGTCAACCGCTGCTGATCACGGGCTTCTCCCTCGAAGGGGGAGCCCAGGAGGAGTGGCACCCGTCCGGGAGCGCCGTCTTCGCCGCCTCCCCCTACCGCCCGCCGGCCGCGACCAGGAAACCGCGCGTCCACAGCGTGCAGAGCGCGATGGTGGTCGGACCCGAGGGGCAGGAGATCCACACCGACGAGCTCGGCCGGGTACGGGTGCAGTTCCCGTGGGATCGCGAGGGCACGAGCGACGACGGCAGCTCGGTGTGGATGCGGGTGAGCCAGGAGTGGGCGGGGACCGGCTTCGGGATGATCTCCCTCCCCCGCGTCGGGCAGGAGGTGCTGGTCGGCTTCCTCGACGGCGACCCCGATCAGCCGATCGTGGTCGGCCGCCTCTTCAACGTGACCCACCCGGTGCCCTACCGGCTCCCGGAGAACAAGACCCGGAGCGGCTGGAAGAGCAACACCTCCCCCGGATCGGGCGGGTGGAACGAGATCCTCCTCGAAGACCTGGCCGGCAGCGAGCTCGTCTACCAGCAAGCGCAGAAGAACCTGCGCCGGCTGGTCAAGCACGACGAGACGATCACCGTCGTCAACGACCGGACCAAGCTGGTCGCCGGGGACGAGACCGATACGACGCTCGGTAAGCGCATCGAGGAGACCGACGGGAACCGAATCGAGGAGGTCTCCGGAGACCGCACCACCGCGGTGAAGAAGAAGCTCTCCACGTGGGTGAAGGGGGACGAGATCGAGCGCACGGAGGGGACCCAGGTCGTCGGGGTCGGCAAGGAGCTGCACGAGATCGTCACGAAGACAAAGCGTGAGCTCGTCACCGAGGACTTCAGTCTTCAGGTGGAGGGCAGCTTCAACGAGAGCTTCGGGGGCTACTCCCTCTCCACCGGCACCCAGCAGGAGAAGATCAGCCGGAAGAACGAGCTCGAGACGGGGCTCGCGCTCCACGAGAAGGCGGGGACCGTCCTGGTGGCCGAAGGGGCCTCGTCGGTCACCCTCAAGGGCCCGGGCGGCTTCATCACCATCGGCCCCGGCGGCATCGACATCGTGGGCACGCTGGTGATGATCAACGAGGGGCCCGGCGGGCCAGGATCGGCGCCAGACGCCCGGCCGGCGGGGACCGAGAAGCCCAGCGAGGCGGAGGTCACCCCGCCCGACGAGCCGCCGCTCCCCGAGGTGATCGGGCCACCGTGATCATGGGTCAGGACGGTCGGCCCGCGGCCCAGGACGCTCCGGCATGACGCGACAGGCGATCACCAAACGCCGCGCTGGCAAGACTCCGGGACTTCGTGGAGCGGTGACGCGGTCGACGGGTCAGGGCATGCCGCAGGTGACCCACCTTGTGACGGGTGGCGTTTCGGGCGACATTCCATGAATGCCCTTGGTCGACCATGCGACGCGCCTCGGCGCCTTCCTGTTGCTCCTCGGCGCCGTCCCCCTCGCCACCGGCTGCGGCGAAGCGCAACCTGGCGACGACGAGCGCCTCGGGAGCGCCGCCTCGGCGATCTTCGCGAACGACCAGACCTCGTTCGACTACTTCGTCGCCAAGGGGCTCACGCCCATCCAGGCCGCGGGCATCGTGGGCAACCTCGACCAGGAGTCGGGCGACAGCCCCACGGCGGTGCAGAGCGGGGGGCCTGGCCGAGGCGTGGCCCAGTGGTCGGTCGGCGGCCGGTGGGACACCAGCGCCGGCGACAACGAGAACGCCTACGTCGGCGCGGCCAACATCCTGGACCTGACTTCGCAGCTAGACTTCATCTGGTACGAGCTCACCACCTTCCCCGGCTACGGCCTCGCCAGCCTGAAGTCGCAGACGACGATCAGCGGAGCGACGACGAGCTTCATGACCGACTTCGAGATCTGCGGCACCTGCGACGCCACCACGCGCGTCAGCTACGCGCAGGCCGCCTACAACGCCTACGGCGACATCGCCTATGCGGCGTCCTTCGTGGCGCAGAGCTTCCCCGACGCGACGACGGCGCTCATGATGACCGAGGGCCAGGTCATCCCGTCCTACATCGAGCTCAAGAACACGGGCGCGAAAGCGTGGGACGCGAGCACCAAGATCGGAACGACCGAGCCGCGGGATCGCGCGAGCGTCTTCGCCGACGGCACGTGGCTCGCCCCCAACAGGCCCGCGGCCGTGAGCGGCACCGTCCCGCCCGGGGGCACCTACAAGTTCACCTTCGATCTGGCGGCGCCGATGAAAGTCGGCCTTTACGACGAGCACTTCGGCGTCGTCGAGGAGAGCGTCGCCTGGTTCAGCGACCCGGGCGAGGGCGGCCCCGCCGACACGCAACTGGAGGTGAAAATCCAGGTCGTCGCGAAGGCCTCGAGCAGCAGCTCGACGAGCGGCGGCTCCACCAGCAGCTCGACGAGCGGTGGCTCGACCAGCAGCTCGAGCGGCGCGACCGGCGCCGGCGGAGAAGGCGCCGGCGGAGCCGGAGCGGGCGGCGGCGGATCGGGAGGCGGCGGCGGATCGGGAGGCAATGGCTCGAGCGGCGGCGCATCCTCTCCGGGATCGAGCGGTGTCCCCGGTCAGGCGAGCGGCTGCGCGGCGGCGTCCTCGGAGCCGACCGGCCATGCAGAGGTGTGGGTCCTCGGGCTGATGCTGGCCGCGGGGCGGCGCGGGAGACGGCGTCCATCTCCTCGCTCTGCCTCCTGACTCGGGGGACGCGTCCGCAGAGCGGAAGGTGAGCGGGCACCGCTACGGGCTCTTCGCCGTCACGATCCAGGTCGCCGACACCTGCCACACCGCGCCCTCGCGGACGCACGGCACGAGGGCCGCGCGGACGGCCTCGCTCACCTGCAGCAGGACCTCCGGGTGCGCCCGCAGGAGACTGGCGACGGGGCCCACGCGCAAGGCCAGGGTGAGCGCGTCCTCGAGGGAGTGGCCGCCCATCTCGAGGTCGAGCGGCGTGATCGCCACGTCGGCGAAGCCGGCCTGCTCGAGCACGCTCCGGACATGCTTCGGGTCAGCGAACGCGAAGGGGCCGGGCGCGCCGGGCACCGCGGGAGGCGCGGGTGGGAAGTGCGGGCGCGCGGCGGCCATCGCGCTGGTCATGACCGGGTTCTCCTCGGGCGATCGCCAGCACAGGAACGCGAGGCGCCCACCGCGCGCGAGGGCCCGACGCAGGTTCCGGAACGCGGCGGCGGAGTCCTCGAAGAACATCACCCCGAACCGCGAGAACACGCCCGCGAACGCGCCCTCCTGGAGCGCGTGCGTCTGCGCGTCCCCCTCCGCGAGCTCGACGTGCGCGAGGCCCGCCGCGGCCGCACGGCGCCGCGCGACGTCGAGCATCGACCGCGAGATGTCGAGGCCGACGACGGTGCCACCGGGGCCGACCCGGCTCGCCAGCTCCAGCGTGGTCTCTCCGCACCCGCAGCCCACGTCGAGGATCCGCTCGCCAGGACGCGGCGCGAAGGCCTCGATGGCTCGCCGGCCGGCGGGCGCGAGCTGCCGGTCGAGCAGGTCGCTGAGCTCGGCCCAGCTGCGTCCGGACGCATCGTTCCAGCGGGCGATCTGATCGGCATTGGGGGAGGAGGTCGGGCTCATCGCCCGGAGCTTGGCCCACGACGCGGCGGGCGAGAAGCCCCACCTCGAGAAGCGCGGGCTGGCTCCTGGACGGAAGGTGACCCTTCTCGGAAGCACGAGCCTGCCCAAGGGGAAGGGTGACCCTTTTTCAAAGCACCGGCTCGCCCATGGGGAAGGGTGACCCTTCTGCAAGAAAGACGGTGCACCGGTGATCCTCGGCCCGTGATCCTCGGCCCACGAGGCCGAGCCCTCCTCCCCCTCAGGTCGGCGTCGGCTGCGCGCAGTGCCCGTTGATGCAGAGGTCGCCGCTCTCGCAGCAGTCCCCGGCGGTGGAGCACGCCTCGAACTCGTTGGAGCAGCCCCCGGCGGGCGGCACCACGCACTGGAGCGGGCCGCCGTCGTAGGAGCGGCAGAATCCGCCGCAGCAGTCGTCGCCGGAGGCGCAGTCGTTGCCGTTGGCGCTGCAGGGGTTGAGCACCCAGAAGCCGCGGAGGTTGTCGGCGCCGCTCTCCTGCCCGTCGAGATAGAAGGCGGGGTGGCTGGGGTCCTCGCCCGGGGCCGGGTCGAGGTCGAACGCGGCGACCCAGAGCTTGCCGTTCTGGTCCATGTTGTCCTGGGTCGGCAGGGTGTTGCCGTAGGACCGGTGGCTGGTGAAGACGACCCAGAAGTAGCCGCCCACCGCCTCGGGGAGCACCGTGGGCGCGAAGCTGAGGTGGGCGTCGTTGGCCGGCAGGTACACGTTGGCGCCGTCGTAGCCGTCGAGCGCGTCGAGGCGGGCGGCGGTGCGGGTGGCCACGTTGACGTAGTAGAGGTCGCCGACGGCGCCCTGATCGGTCTCGAACGCGGTGTTGGAGCCGGCGTGGTAGACGACCCACTTGGTGTCGGGCGTGAACGCCGGCCAGCCCAGCGTGTAGGCGGGGTCCTTGGCGAGGTCGACGAGGCTCGAGAAGGTCTTGCTCGACGCGTCGTAGTGCATGGTCGCGAGCGTGTGCCCGGCGCCGGTGGTGTCGAGGTCCTCGTGGTTGAAGACCACCATGGTGCCGTCCGGCGAGAAGGCCGGGGTGCCTCCGTTGGTGACGACGCTGTCCCAGCTCGGCGTGGGGATGTTGACGCCCATCTGGGTGTCGTAGAGGCGCGACGGGTTGTTGAGCCAGGTGCGGTAGTGCGTGGCCGAGATGACGAAGCTCCCGTCCGGGTAGATGCCCCCGTAGACGAAGGTGTCGCCGCCCGCGTTGAAGATGGTGGAGACGTTGGTCTTGAGGTCGTAGCTGGCGCTCGAGAGCAGGCCGGTGGCGGCCACCAGCGTCGAGCCGTCGGCGCTCGCCGTGTGGCAGACGTTGCCGCAGCCGCTCTTGACGATGGTGGGGGCGGTGGCGCCGGGCTGGATCTTCATGATCCCGACCGAGTCGGCCCCGCCGAGGAGCGCCGAGCCGTACGTCTCGTAGTAGATGGTGCCGCGCAGGTTGCCCGTCGCGATCGTCCAGTGCTCGGTGATCGGGCCGGCGACCTTGCCGCCGGAGATCTTGGTGACCTGGACCTCGACCGCGTTCTTGCCGCCGGTGGAGGCGAGCGCGATGGCGTCCCACATCGGCGCGGAGAGGGTGATCCGCCCCGGGCTCGAGCCGGCGTAGTAACCCTTGTAGTCGAGCCCCGCGAAGCTGATGTGAACGTAGGCCGCCTCCGGCGCCGCGCCCGCGAACTGGAGCGTCGGCGGCACCAGACCGCGGGGGAAGACGGTCTTGTCGTAGGGATAGAGGAAGGCGAACGCCGGGTCCCCGCTGCCGCCCGCCTGGAGGCTGGCCTGGGTGGCGGCGGAGACGCCGTTGGGGTTCTCCGTGAGCATGCAGGTGTTGCTGGCACACTGCCCGCCGGCCGCCTGGCAGGAGGTGGGGTCACAGAACGTGGGCTGCGTGCCGCCCGTGCCCGCGTCGCCCGGACCACCGTCGAGGTGGAAGGTGCCACTGCTGCCGCCGACTCCGCCGCTGCCGCCGTTGCCTGCGAGCGTGCCTGAGCTGGTCGCGCCCCCTCCGGCGCCGACGCCGGCGCTCCCCGTCGCCCGGGCGCCCGTGGCCGAGCACGAACCGGCCGCGGCGGCGAGCGCCACGGCGAGCGCGAGGGTGACCGTCGTGGCCCTGAAGAAGGAAAGATTCATGGCGAGGCTCCAGCCGCGCGCGCCGACCGAGGCACGCGCCAGGCTGTACGCTATCACACCCGCCCACGAGCCCGGGAGGGCCCGCCCCCGCCAAGCGCGGGGCAGGGCCGTCCCTGGGCAAGGCTCAGGAGATGACGCCGAACTTCTTGCCCACCTTCTCGAAGGCGTCGAGGGCCCGGTCGAGGTGGACCCGCTCGTGCGTGGCCATGTAGCTGGTGCGCAGCACCTGCTGCTTGGGGGCGACGCCGGGGGTGATGAACGGGTTGACGTAGATGCCGTACTCGTCGAGCAGCGACTTCCACATCATCACGGTCTTGAGGTCGTCGCGGATGTAGATGGGGATGACCGCGGTCTCGGTCTTGCCCAGCTCGAAGCCGAGGCGCGCCAGCTCGACGCGCATGTAGGTGAAGTTCTCGCGGAGCTTCTCCTGCCGCCAGGGCTCCTCCTGCATCACGTCGAGGGCGACCATCGCCGCCGCCACGCAGGGGGGGGCCGCGCTCGCCGCGAAGAGGAAGCTGTAGGCGAAGTGCTGGATGTAATCGAGGACCTTGCGGTCACCGACCAGCCAGCCGCCGATCGACGCCAGCGACTTGGAGAAGGTGCCGCCGATGAGATCGACCTGATCCGCCACGCCGAAGTGGGCCGCGGTGCCGCGGCCGCCCGGCCCGATCACGCCGAGGGCGTGGGCGTCGTCGACCATGATGCGCGCCTTGTGGCGCTTCACCACCTCGACGAGGCCGGGGAGGTTGGCGATCTCGCCCTGGGCGCTGAACACGCCGTCGGTGCACACCAGCGCGCCCTCGGCGTCGCCGAGCTCGGTGAGGGCCTGGTCGAGCGCCGCCGGATCGTTGTGCTTGTAGCGCACCATCCGGGCGCCGGCGGCCTGGGCGAGGCGGACGCCGTCGTAGATGGAGGCGTGGTCGTCCTTGTCGATGACCGCGACGCTCTTCTTGTTGCTGAGCAGCGCCGAGATGGTGGCGATGTTGACCTGGTAGCCGGTGGTGAAGACCAGCCCGGCCTCCTTACCGTGGTAGGCGGCGAGCTTGTCCTCGAGCTCCTTGTGGAGCTTCATGGTCCCGTTCACCAGGCGCGAGCCGGTCATGCTGGTGCCGTACTTGTCGATGGCCGCCTTGGCCGCCTCGCGCACCTTGGGGTGGGTGGTCAGGCCCAGGTAGTTGTTGGACCCGAGCATGATGACCTTGCGGCCCTCGAGCTGCGCCTCCGGCCCGTTGTTGAAGTCGAGCGGGCGGAAGAACGGGTACACGCCCATGGAGCGGGCGTTGTCCGCGGTCATGAACTTGAAGCACTTCTCGAACACGTCGCGCCCGCCGATGCGCGACAGCGAGGTGCGCGCCGCCATCTGGCCGGCGAGCTTCTGCTCCGCCGCCGAGGGCACCACCACGCCGGCTCCGTCGCCGCCGCCGGGCACGGCCTGAGCCGAGGGACGGGCATCGAGATCCCCGGGCGCCGCGCCGTCGTGGGCCTTGCCGTTGGCCGCCACACCGTTGTGCCCGTTGTGGCCGTTGTGCGCTGCGGCGGGGTGCGCGGCGGGGGTGGGCTCGCGCCGGCGCTCGCCGGTGGCCTCGGTCTCGCCCTCGAGCGCGGGATCGATGTTGGGCAGCGCGTGCCCCTTGAGGATGATGCTCAGCGCCTCCGCCATGGGGGCGCGCGCCGCGGAGAAGCGGCCGCGGGCGTCCATCACGCCGGTCGCCAGCGCCATGACGCGGTCGTTGCTGATCAGACGCAGCACCACGCCGGACGAGGCGATCTTCTTGCCCCGCACCATCAAACGATCTCGAAGGCTCATGAAACGGCTCCCTTGAACGAGGCGCTACATTCCAGCCCGGCGCGCGTGCGTCAATTGTCGGGGAACGCTCACCCGACGTTACCCGGGACGCCGTGACCCGCAACTCGTTGCGTAGCGCACCCACCAGGTGTAAGAAAAAGTTGCGAGGTCTCCCCCCATGCGCCGCGTCCTGGTCGTTGATGACGAAGAGAATCTGAGGTTGGTGGTGCGCACCTTCCTCAAGCGCGAGGGCTACGAGGTCGAGGTGGCCGCCAGCGGCGAGGAGGCGCTGGCCCTGGTCGAGACCTTCGGCCCCGACGTCATCCTCACCGACGTGCGCATGCCGCGGATGGGCGGCCTGGAGCTGCTCGCTACCCTCAAGGCCAAGGGCAACGACTGCACGGTGATCGTGATGAGCGCCTACGGCAACGTCGACCTCGCCCTCGAGGCGATGAAGGCGGGCGCCTACGACTACATCCAGAAGCCGTTCAAGGCCGAGGAGGTCGTCCTCACCCTCCGCAAGGCCGAGGAGCGCGAGTCGCTTCGCCGCGAGAACCGGGCGCTTCGGCAGGAGATCCGCAAGGAGAACCTCTTCGAGGACCTCCTCGCCAAGAGCCCGCCCATGCAGGCCATCTTCAAGACGGTCTCCAAGATCGCCGAGTACAAGACCACCGCGCTGATCACCGGCGAGAGCGGCGTCGGCAAGGAGCTCATCGCCCGCGCCATCCACCGCCGCGGCAACCGGCGGGGCGGGCCCTTCGTCGCCGTCAACTGCGGCGCCATCCCCGAGACGCTGCTGGAGAGCGAGCTCTTCGGCTACAAGAAGGGCGCCTTCACCGACGCCACGAGCGACCGCACCGGCCTCTTCGAGCAGGCCAACCACGGCACTCTCCTCCTCGACGAGATCGGCGAGCTCCCGCTCTCGCTCCAGGTGAAGCTCCTCCGCGTCCTCCAGGAGGAGACCATCCGGCGCCTCGGCGACAACAAGGACATCAAGATCGACGTCCGCATCCTCGCCGCCACCCACCGCGATCTCCAGGCCGAGACCAAGGCGGGGCGCTTCCGCGAGGACCTCTACTACCGCATCAACGTCCTCCCCATCCCCATCCCCCCGCTCCGCGACCGCCGCGAGGACGTCCCCCTCCTCATCGACCACTTCGTCGCCCGCAACAACGCCCGCTTCGGCACCAACATCCGCGGCGTCGACAGCGAGGCCCGCCGCCTCCTCAACGAGTACGGCTGGCCCGGCAACGTGCGCGAGCTGGAGAACACCATCGAGCGCGCCATGGTCCTCGCCGAGAAGGACACCATCGGCGCCGACGACCTGCCCGAGCGCGTCCGCGAGGCCAAGGACCCCGTCCAGCTCCACCTCACCAGCGGGGAGCTATCGATCAAGAAGACGGCGCGCGTGATCGAGGAGATCCTGATCCGGCGCGCCCTCACCAAGACCAAGGGCAACCGCACGCGGGCAGCCGAGGTCCTGGAGATCAGCCACCGGGCGCTGCTCTACAAGATCAAGGACTACCACATCGATCTGTGACGCTAGGCGCGCCGCTCGCGGGTGACGACCGTGGAGTGCTGCTCGCCGCGCTCTCCCGCGCAGAGCAGGAGCGTCAGGTTGTAGGCCAGCTTGGCCCGCGCCGGCGGCGAGAGGCGGACGCCGGCCGCGTCGAGGCGGTCGAGCCCGTCCTTCACGGTGGCGACCGCGCCCTCGACCAGGGTGCGGCGGGCGTCGACCATCGCCTGCGCCTGCTGGCGGAGGAGCATCGACTGGGCGATCTCCGGGGCGTAGGTGAGGTCGTTGAGGCGCACCAGGAGGATGCGGATGCCGCCGTTGGCCACCTGCTGCTGGAGCTGCTCGGTGAGCGCCGTGAGGATCTCCGGGCTCTCCTTCTTGAGCGAGGGCGCCTCGGGCTGCTGCGACTCGTAGGGGAAGCGCGAGCACACCATCTTGAGCACGCTCGAGGCCTGGGTGGCCACGAACGCCTGGTAGCCCTGCACGTCGATGAGCGCCTTGGCGGCGTCGACCAGCCGGTAGACCACCACGGCGGAGACCTGGATGGGGTTGCCGTGCGCCTCGACGACGGTGCTGACCGGCGTGGCGATGGCGACGTCGCGGGTGGAGACGACGCGGCGGCTGAGCCCGATCGGGAAGGCGAAGTTGAAGCCGGGCTCCGTCACCGTGCGGGTGACCTTGCCCCAGTAGATGAGGACGTGCGCCTCGCGCGGGTGGACGATGAACGTCGAGATCGCGAAGGCGATGAAGACGAAGAAGAGGACGACCGCGCCGAGGCCGAGCACCGAGCCGAGATCAACCATGACCCACCCCCCCCGCGACGCCGATCTCGACCGGCATGAAGGTCTGTACGCGCTCCCCGCTGCAGAGCACCAGCATCAGCGCGGCGGCGAACTGCTCGCTCCCGGCGGCGTCCATCGCGAGGCCGGCGGCGGTCATCCGCCCGGCCGCGTCGTGCACGGTGGCGGCGGCGCCCTCGACGATGGTGCGGCGCGCGTCCACCATGGCCACGGCCTGCTGCCGGAGGAGCATCGACTGGGCGATCTCGGGCGCGTAGGTGAGATCGTTGATGCGCATCTGGAGGATCTCGATCCCCGCCGTCGCCACCAGCGCCTGGAGATCGCGGAGGAGGTGCTGCGTGACCACGTCGTTCTCCTTGCGCAGGCAGGGCTTGTGGGGGTCGGGGGTCTCGTAGGGGTACTCGGCGCAGACGTTCTTCATCACCGCGCCGGCGAGGAGCGCGACGAAGCTGTTGAAGTCCGCGATGTGCAGCAGCGCCTTCTTCGCCTCGGTGACGCGGTAGGTGCAGATGCCGCTGACCTCGATGGGGCTGCCGCTCTGCTCGAGCACCATCATCCGCGGCAGATCGAGCGAGATCACCGAGCTGGTGACGCGGTGGAGCGCGCGGCCGAAGGGGAACACGTAGCGGATCCCGGCCTCGGTGATGGTGTGCCGGTACTTGCCGAAGCGGAGCACCACCACCTGCGTCCGCGGCTGGACGATGAAGAAGCCGCCCAGCGAGTAGAGCGCCAGGGGCAGGAAGATGAGGATGGTCGGCACCATGAGGACGGCCAGGAGGAGGCCGAAGTCATCGGTGGGGGGCGGGTGCGCGTGGGGGGCCATCCCTCATCGCAGCACGGACCGGCGCCCGGTTGGGACTATTTGGCGAGCCCCATCGCGCGCGCCACTCCATCGCGGTAGGCGAGCCACGCTGCCAGCGCCTCCTCCACCGCCTCCCCGATCGCGCCCGCCGTGCTCTCGTCCGCGTGCCCCAGCACCATCTCCCACGCGTCGCGCCGGTGCCCCGCCTCGACCGCGCGGTGGGCGCGGGGCAGGCGCAGCTTCTCGGGCGGGCAGCCGTAGTCCTTCACCATCGGGTGATGGAGGATCGCCTCGTCCACCGGCGCGAGCACGCGCGCGCCGCGCACGTCGGCGCGCTCGTGGACGCTCCCCTCGACGAAGATGGTGAGCACCGCCGCGCCCACGATCCACGGGGCCGAGAGGCTGCGGCGATCGAGCAAGGCGCGGTACGCCCGCGCCTCGGGCTCGAGCGCCCCGCCGGTGACGGAAGCGCGGGGGATGCGCAGGCCGTCGATCATCTCGAGGAAGAGCTCGGGGTGGGGGACGCCGAACGAAAGCTTGCCGGTCTGCTCCTCGTAGAGGTTCTCGGCCAGCGCGCGCCGCACCTCGTCCGGGGGGCCCTGCCCGAGCACGCGGGCCAGCAGCACCGGGAAGTCGCGCACGTACACCTGGTACTCGTGGCGGAAGTGGACGGTGAGCTGCGCGCGGGTCAGGCCGGCCCGGGTGAAGGCGGGCCAGGCCCAGTGGTCCTTGCGGTCCATCGCGCCGAGCAGCCGCTCTTCGAGCTCGCGCTTCATGATCCACGAAAGGTGGCGCGAAAGTCCCCGCCCGCGCAACTTCTGCGCAGCCTGCTTCCTTCGTCGGGGGAGTGCCCTACCATCGCTCGCGCCATGGATCCCCTCACCTATGCCCGCGCCCAGATGGGCCTCTCGCTCGCGTTCCACATGGCGTTCGCCTCGGCCGGAGTGGCGCTGCCGCTGTTCATGGTGATCTACGACGTGATGTACAAGCGGACGGGCGATCCCATCTGGGACGCGCTCGCCCGGCGCATGGCCAAGGGCACCTCGATCCTCTTCGCGGTGGGCGCGGTCTCGGGCACGGTGCTCTCGTTCGAGCTGGGCCTGCTCTGGCCGCGCTTCATGGGCATGTTCGGGGAGATCGTCGGGCTGCCCTTCGCGATGGAGGGCTTCGCGTTCTTCACCGAGGCCATCTTCCTGGGCATCTACCTGTACGGCCGCGACCGCATCCCGCCCAAGCTCCACCTCTTCGCCGGGGTGATGGTGGCGGCCTCGGGCCTGCTCAGCGCCTTCTTCGTCACGCTGGTGAGCTCCTGCATGAACCTGCCGGCCGGCTTCACCATGCTCGGCGGCAAGCCCACCGACATCGATCCGCTGGCGGCGATGTTCAGCCCGCCCTGGCCGCACCAGACGGTCCACGCGCTCCTCGCCTGCTACCAGGCGACGGCGTTCGCGCTCTCGGGCATCCACGCGGCGGTGCTGCTGCGCCACCCCGAGTCCCGGCTCTTCCGCAAGGCGCTCGCGGTCTCGCTCGCGGTGGCCTGCGTGACGGCGGCGCTGCAGCCCCTCTCCGGGCACGACTCGGCGCACACCCTGGCCGAGATGCAGCCCGCCAAGCTGGCCGCGGCCGAGGCGCACTTCCACACCGGGCGCGACGTCCCCATCCTCGTCGGCGGCTTCCCCGACGAGGACACCGGGGAGATCCACGGCGCCCTGCGCATCCCCGGCGCCCTCTCGCTGCTCGCCACCAACCACTTCGATGGCGAGGTGAAGGGGCTCGACGCCTTCCCGCGCGAGGACTGGCCGCCGGTCTTCCGCACCCACCTCGCCTTCGACGCGATGGTGGGCGCGGGCTCGGCGATGGCGGCGCTGGCGGGCGTGGCGGCGCTGCTCGCGTGGCGGCGCAGGGGGCTGCCCGATCAGCGCTGGTTCCTCCGCGCGGTGGTAGCGTGCGGGCCGCTCGGCCTCATCGCCCTCGAGGCGGGCTGGTGCGTCACCGAGTTCGGCCGCCAGCCCTGGATCGTCCACGGCGCGCTGCGCACCCGGGACGCGGTCACGCCCTTCCCCTACCTGGCGGCGCCGTTCTGGATCTTCACGCTGCTCTACCTCTTCCTCGGGGTCACCGTGGTCTTCCTCCTCTATCGCCAGCTCCGCGCCACCCCCCTGGAGGCCGACCATGCCCACTGAGCACCTCCTCGGCGGGGTGATGATCACCGCGCTCATCCTCTACGCCCTCCTCGCCGGCGCAGACTTCGGCGGCGGGGTCTGGGATCTCCTCGCCTCGGGCCCGCGGCGCGCGGAGCAGCGCGCGCTCATCGAGAAGGCCATCGGTCCCATCTGGGAGGCCAACCACGTGTGGCTGATCCTGGTGGTGGTGCTCCTCTTCGGCGGCTTCCCCTCGGCCTTCGCCGCCGTCTCCGTGGCGCTCCACGTCCCCCTGGTGATCTTCCTGGTGGGCGTCGTCTTCCGCGGCTCGGCGTTCACCTTCCGCGCCTACGACGACCGCGGCGACCGCGCGCAGGAGCGCTGGGGCCTGCTCTTCTCGCTGGCCAGCGTGGGCGCGCCGGTGGTGCTCGGCGCGATGGTGGGAGCGCTGGCGTCGGGCCGGATCCGCGTGGTCGACGGCATCGTCACCAGCGGGTTCTTCGCGACCTGGCTCGCGCCCTTCCCCCTCCTGGTGGGCCTCTTCGCGCTCAGCCTCTTCGCCTTCCTCGCCGCCACCTACCTGGCCTGGGAGGCCCACACCCCGGCCCTCGCCGACGACTTTCGCTTCCGTGGCCTGGCGGCCGGGGTGGTGGTGGGCGTCCTCGCGCTGGCGACGTTCGGCGCGTCGCTCGAGGGCGCGCCCCTGGTGAGCGACGCCGGGCTGGTCGGCCGCCCGTGGACCTGGCCGCTGCACCTCGCCACCGCGGCCTCGGCGATCACCGCGCTCGGGGCGCTGTGGAAGCGCCGCTTCGGGCTGGCGCGGGCCGCCGCGGCGGCGCAGACGGCGCTGATCCTCCTGGGCTGGACGGCGTCGCAGTACCCCTACCTGATCGTGCCGGACCTGACGCTCAGCAACGCGGCCGCCAACCCCCGCACCCAGCACCTGGTGCTGGTGGCGCTGGCGGCGGGCTCGGTGCTGCTGTTCCCCTCGCTCTTCGTGCTCTACCGGGTCTTCAAGAACAAGCCCGCGCCCTCGGCGCGCTGACCCGGCCGTGCTAAGCCCGATCGCGGCATGAGCGAAGTCGTCAAATTCGGTAGCCCCGAAACCCTCCCCGCCTCGCCCAAGCGCCTGCTCCTCGTCTTCGACGGCGGCGACGCGCCCGGCTACTCGTCGATCGCCGTGGCCCTCACCGAGGAGGGCCTGCGCTGCGGGTACGAGGTGTGGACGGCGACGGAGGGCTTCCGGTCGCTGACCTCGGACGCCCGCGCGGTGCCTGCCTTCGAGCGCCTGATCATGAGCCGCTCGGAGCGCTACAACCTGCTGTCGCAGGGCATCCCCGCCCGCTCCATGGGCCGCCGCGTCCTCGACGCCGGCAGCGACTTTCGCAGCGAGCGCTACGTGGGCTTCTTCGATCGCGAAAAGCGGCGCGCCGCCGCCGAGAGCTTCCGCTCGCACGGCTTCACCCACCTCTGCTGCGTCGGCGGCAACGGGACCTTCGAGGGCGTCAAGGCCTGGCTCGACGAGTTCGACGTGCGCCCCACCGCCGGCTTCGTCAACGTCTCCATCGACAACGACGTGGCCGGGGACCGCGCCATCGGCTTCCTCTCCGGCGTCGAGGCGGGCGCCACCATCGCCCGCGGCCTGCACGAGGACGCCTACACCCACAAGCGCGTCTACCTGCTGGAGATGATGGGCAACCGCAGCGGGCGCCACGCCCTGCACTGCGGCGTGGCGGCGCGGGCGCACCTCATCGTGCTCCCCATCTTCCGCTTCCCGGACGAGGTCCTCGCGGAGATCGCCCAGGGCCTGGCCCGCTCGGACTACGCGCTGGTGATCGTCGCCGAGGGCTACGAGTCCGACCGCCGCAAGCGCGAGCACCCCGGCATGACCGCGAGCGCGTTCCTCCAGCTCCAGCTCGAGGCGCACGGCCTCCGCGACGCCCCCTCGCGCCGCGTCGTCGCCGAGCCGTTCAGCCGCTACATCCGCGGCGGCCGCCCCGCCTTCGCCGAGGTGTCGGCGGCGTACCTCAAGGCCTCGCTGCTCTTCGCCGCCTTCGCGGAGGGGCGCACCGAGGTCATGCCCTACGTGCTCGGCGCCAACGACGTCGGGGTGCGCCCGTTCTCCGCGGTCACGCGCGAGGACCGCGTGGAGCGCGCCTTTCTCCCGCTGCTCGACCGGCTCGGGCTGACCCGGTTCCAGGCGCTGATTCGCGACAACTTCGCCAGCGCCAGCGCGACGCTGTAAGCCGCCGCTCTCCCCGGCGCCCCAGGCGACCGCCGCGCCACACCGCTCCCCGCCGCAGAGCCTGCGCGTCCAACCGCACCGTGTTCGTGCGCGTCGCACCGGCGCGCCGCGCCGCCGCGGGACGCCGCGGCGGTACACCGCTTGCACTCGCGAGCGAGCATGAGCACGAAACCCAGAGCCTATCTCGTCGGTGGCGGCATCGGATCCCTGGCCGCCGCGGCCTTCATGATCCGGGACGGCGGCATCCCGGGCGAGAACATCACCATCTTCGAGGAGCTGCCCCTCCTGGGCGGGAGCCTCGACGGCTCCGGGGACCCTGCCAGCGGCTATTCCCTGCGCGGCGGGCGCATGCTGACAACCGACAACTACGAGTGCACCTGGGACCTCTACCGCACCATCCCCTCGCTCACCGACCCGGCCCGGTCGGTCTTCGACGAGACCGTGGAGTTCAACGAGAGGTACCGTGCCCACTCGATGGCCCGGCTCGTCGACGCCCGTCGCGCCAAGGTCCCGGTGACCTCGATGGGCTTCACCATGGAGGACCGCGAGGAGCTCCTCGCGCTCAGCGGCGCCGACGAGGACAAGCTGGGTCGGAGCCGCATCACCGACTGGCTCTCACCCGGGTTCTTCGCGACCGAGTTCTGGACCATGTGGGCGACCACCTTCGCCTTCCAGCCCTGGCACAGCGCCGTCGAGTTCAAGCGCTACCTGCACCGCTTCATGCTCGAGTTCTCCCGGATCGAGACCCTCGCGGGGGTCAAGCGCACCGTCTACAACCAGTACGACTCGCTGGTGAGGCCCCTGCAAGCCTGGCTCGGCGCCCGCGGCGTCCGCCTGGTCACCGGCTGCAGGGTGACGGATCTCGAGCACACGACCCTGGACGGCAAGCTGGTGGTGACCGGCATCCGCTGCCTGCGGGCCGACCACCTCGAGGCGGTCGCCGTGGCCCACGGGGACCTCGTCTTCGTGCAGAACGGCTCGATGACCGACGCCTCCAGCCTGGGATCGATGAGCAGCGCCCCCGCCCAGCGGACCCGGCAGGACAGCAACGGCTGGGCCCTCTGGGAGAAGCTGGCCGAGGGCAGACCCGATTTCGGCAACCCCGCGGCCTTCAATCGCTGCATCGCCCAGTCGTGCTGGGAGTCGTTCACCGTCACCCTCCGGGACCCCGCGTTCTTCGACGCGATGACCCAGTTCACCGACAACCGCCCCGGCACCGGCGGCCTGGTGACCTTCAAGGACTCGCGCTGGCTGATGTCGATCGTGCTCGCCCATCAACCTCATTTCCTCGACCAGCCCGCCGACGTGCAGGTGTTCTGGGGATATGCCCTCTCCCCCGACCGCATCGGCGACTTCGTGGCCAAGCCCATGGCCGCGTGCACCGGCGCGGAGATCCTCGACGAGCTCTGCGGTCACCTGCGCTTCGACCGGGAGACCGTCGCCTCGGCCACCGCCATCCCTTGCCGGATGCCGTACATCACCAGCATGTTCATGCCCCGCCTCCGCAGCGACCGGCCCCTCCCGGTGCCCCGGAGCGCGCGCAACCTGGCGTTCGTCAGCCAGTTCGTCGAGATCCCGGACGACGTGGTCTTCACCGTGGAGTACTCGGTGCGCGCCGCCCAGATGGCCGTCTACGAGCTGCTCGGCATCGAGCGCGCCGTCCCGCCGGTGACCCCGCACGATCGCTCCCTGCACGTGCAGTTCGAGGCGTTGCTCAAAGCGTTCAAGTGACGAAAGCCCCGGGCGGCGCTCCGCCGGCTCCCGACTGCCCCTCAACAAGGCGGTAGCGCCCGGCCCGAAATTGCTCTCCCATCCCCCGGCGATGAGCGACCAGACGCACGACATCAATCCCTACGCGCCGCCGAGCCCCGCCACCGAGGCCAACCCCCACGGTGACCGTCCCCGGAGCGGCACCAAGCCTGTCCGCCGAGACCTCCGCGAGGCGCTCGCCCGCCTCCACCAGCACCTCTCGGAGCCCGACGCGGTCGAGCACGATCGCGTCACCGCCGGCCGGCGCTTCCGCGTCTTCACGGTGGTCTGCTGCGCCTTCGTGGTGGTCGCGCTGGCGCTCCTGGCCGTGGGAGCGAGCGACACGCGCCAGCCGACGTTCTGGATCGGCCTCGTCCTCGGGGCCGTCGCCGGCTTGCTGGCCGCCCTCCTGGTCAGCATGGATCTCTCCCTGATCGAGCGCGGGAAGCCCTCGTCTCCCGAGGCTGCGCTCAAGAGCTTCCTCAAGTCGATCCCCATGAACCGCGCCGGCTACGCCTGGGCCGCCCTCTGCCCCACGGCGCGGGAACAGCGGGTGAGCCCCCCCTCGCTCGGGCCGGTGGTCACCGGCGCAGGCGAGTTCTCCCTCGACGACCCGGCCGGGTGGAAGGCCTACACCGCCACCTTCGCGCGGCCCGGGCAGAGCCAGATGCGGACCATGGCGGTGAAGCGCGTGACGCCTCGCGGGATCGACGGCGACGTCGCCGAGGTCGACGTCGTGCTCGCCTTCCAGTCGTGGCCGCAGTGGGTCTCCATCGTGATGGGCGTGAGCTTCGCGATCTTCCGCCTGCTCATCCTGATCGGGGTCGTCTTCTACTTCGTCCTCCGCAAGCGCCACGAGGTGACCGTCACCAAGACCATGCTGCGCGGCCAGAACGGCGCCTGGTACGTGTTCGACGGCGATCTCCTCGAGGGCGCGGGGGGCGCGTGACCCTCGTGCTCCGCTTCAGGGCACCAGCGAGGACCAGCCGACCCCCGGCACCGCGGGCAGCGCGAAGTCGCACAGGCCGAGGATCTGGAAGTACATTGGTGAGACCACGCGGCTGAAGTCGAAGGTGAGCTGGGTCGTCCCTGGCCGCAGCGTGACGTGGAACTGCCGGATGGCGATGTCCTGCGGGCGCTCCTTGCCGTTGGTGTAGGTCGACTCGGACTCGTCGGCGGTGCTGATCCGGCAGGTGTCGAAGAGCACGTACGGCTTGCAGGTGCCGTCGATGCCCGTGATCAGGAGACCGTCCGGCGCGACGTAGGTCGCGAAGTCCAGATCGAGGGTGAGCCCCTGCGAGCCCGCGGCGGAGACGGAGTGGATGGTGTAGGGCGGGGCGCCGAGCGCGTCGCAGACCTCGAAGCCGCTGGCGCACGCCTTCGGGACGTCGGGCGGGTAGAGCGTGACGAACGGCGGGTAGACGACGGAGGCGTCCGCCTCCGAGCAGGTGGGATCCACCGCCTGCATGGAGCACGAAGGCCCGCCGTCGCAGGCCACGTGGACGCAGGTGCCCGTCGGGATCTCGCTGTTGGGGTCCGAGATGATGCAGGTGTCGATGGTGCTCGGATCGCCGTCGTTGCACTCCGCGTTCGTCGTGCAGTCGCTCACGACCGTCGCGTCGCAGCCCGCCTCCATCCCCGCGCTGCCCGAGCTGCTCGAGGTGGTGAGGGAGATCCCCGTGCTCGAGGTGCTCCCGGCGCCTCCGGCGCCTCCGCTGCCTCCGCTGCTCGACCCGCTCCCGCTGGTGGTCTGGTGCGACGCGCTGCACGCCGCGAACGCGACGAGGAGCAGCGACGGGCAGGCGAGGAGGCACCGCGTCAGCCCGCGCGCGAAGACAGGTCCCATTCGGGCATCTTCACCGTGGCAACCGACGGTGGCAATCGGGAAAGGGCCGGCGACGGACGCTCGCCCTCAGTTCTCCCGCGTGAAGGTGACGTCCGAGGTGCCGGTGCAGGCGGTGAGGGCGAGCGTGTCGTTGCCATTGCTGAGGGCGTACGCGCAGGAGCCGACCTTCACCTGGCTCGTCCCGGAGCAGCTCAGGCTGAGGGCGCCGCAGGTGATCGAGCCGGTGCACACCGGGGTGCCGGAGATGGTGATCTCGGTCGCGGTGGCCGCCCACTCGTAGCCAGTCGTGTTCCACGCGCCCGAGCACGAGGCGCTCATCGCGCTCACCGCCACGGTGAGCGTGCCGCCGCTGCTCACGTCGACGGTCTCCGTGGCGGTGAACGTCCCCACCGTGGACGCCGCGGACCAGGTCCCGTCGAGCGGGCTGCTGCTGCACCCCATCCCGACCAGCGCGAGCGCGAGGGACCCCAGCAAGGCGCCGCTGGGCACCGTCGAGTGGCGTTTTTCTAGCATGAGACGAGCTCCTTCCCGAGCAGGGGACCGTGGAGCTCGGGCGGCTGTCAAGCGCCTCGTCCCGGGTGCTCGGACGAGATCGCCATCGTGTCGAGCCAGGCACCGTACATCTCGGCGCTCGCCTTCGCGCACGCGTCCACCTCGACGCGCGTGCGCCCCTCCGAGGTGATCCGCTCCGCGACCGCGCTCATCGACGTCATCAGGAAGTCGGCGGCGAACGCGCGCTCCGCGGGCGTGGCCCCGGGCAGGAGCTCGCCCACGAAGGCATCGAGCGACCGGTTGGCCTTTTCGCGGTGGGCGCGGGCCTCGGGCGCGTCGTGAACGCGCGCGCCGGCGTCGTCCAGCGCCACGCGCAGCGCCGCCTCGAGGCGCTCCGATCGGAAGAACGCGAGCACCGCGCGCCGCAGCCGCTCGCGCGGCGGGGAGCCCGCGTCCGCGAGGATCTCCGCGAGGACGTTCCAGGTCTCCTCCCACTCGTCGGTCTGGAGCCGGAACAGCAGCGCCTCCTTGCTGGGAAAGTACTGGTAGAGCGAGCCGACGCTGACGCCGGCCTCCTCGGCGACGCGGACGGTGGTGAAGCGCCGCGCGCCGTCGCGGCCGAGAACGCGAACCGCCGCCTCGAGGATGGCGTCCACGAGCTGCGCGGAGCGTCGTTGCGAGGGTCGTCTCCGCGCCGCGAGCAAGGGTTTCGTCGTCTTCTTCACCGAGGGCCTCCCGAACGCGAATCACCGGCTCCGCGGTTTGTTCCTATCTTGTTCGGGCGACCGTGACACCCACCCCCAACCGAGATCGTCGACCATGAACACGCTCACCAGCCCCCCTGTCTCCGGCCTGCTCACCCGCCTCTTCGCCGAGGCCGCCGTCGCCGACGGCGCCCTCATGGCCGAGCTCGGGAGGCTCCCGGCCGAGGAGCGCGCAGTCTTCATGCACCGCGCGCAGACCGACTACCGGAGCTTCTACGGCGACGCCAAGGCGATGTTCATGCCGATCTCGCCCGAGACCGGGAGGATGCTCTACCTGCTGGCGCGGGCGACCCGAGCCCGATCGATCGTGGAGTACGGGACGTCGTTCGGCCTGTCGACGATCCACCTCGCCGCCGCCGTGCGCGACAACGGCGGCGGCCTCGTCCTCGGCAGCGACTTCGAGCCGTCCAAGGTCGCGCGGGCGCGCGCCCACCTCGCCGAGGCCGGGCTCTCCGATCTCGTGGAGATCCGCGAAGGCGACGCGCTGGAGACGCTGGCGCGGGATCTCCCCGAGGTCGTCGATCTGGTGCTCCTCGACGGCGCCAAGCTGCTCTACCCCAGGATCCTGGCGCTGCTCGAGCCCCGCCTCGCCCCCGGCGCGCTCGTCGTGGCGGACAACGCCGACGACAGCCCGGACTACCTGGCCCAGGTGCGCGATCCGGCGAACGGCTACGTGTCGATGCCCTTCACGCGCGAGGTGGAGATCTCGTCGCGGGTCGGCTGAAGCACGAAGGCCCCACCTCGGCCGGCGCGTCCGGCGCCTTCGCTCCGTGCCTCCGAGGACTGGGCTCCGCGAACGAGGACTGGACCCCTCACCGATCACGCTCCACCGCCGCGAGCTGCTAGGCCGTCAGCTGTTCCCGCAGCGCGAGCTCGTCCTCGAGCCACCGGCGTGCGGAGCTGGTCGTGGCCGCCTCCACCACGATGCCGTTCGCTCGGAAGGCCGCGCTCGCGGCAACCATGGCGTCGTCGATCGACTCCACCGCCTCGATCCGGCTCAGCCTGGGTGACAGCCAGCGCAGCACCGTGACGATGCCGCGGACCACGGCGCTGTTGACGACCACGTAGGAGCCGACCGGCAGGTCCATGAGCTCCTTGGGGAAATCCTCCATCAGCTCCGCCACCATCTTGCGCTTCGAGGCCCTCATGTCCGCGCCGCCCAGGGTGATGACCGCGTGTCGGGTGCCGGCTTCCTGCGCCTTCCTGCCCACCGCCGCCGACGCGTCGAGGTGGGCCGTAAACTCCGCCTCCGAGAAGTCTTTTCCCCGGAAGCTGATCAGTACGTACGGGTAGAAGCCGGACTCGAGTACGATCATGACGTCGAACCCTCGCAAGACGCGGGCCAGCCGTGATCTGCGGGGTCAGTCCTCGTCGCGGTTCATGTTGCTCTCGTCGCGCGCAACGGTGTTCATGGCGCCCAAGGCGTGACCTCCGCAGGGTTCAACCTGCGACTCTGCCCGCCGAGCATAGCAAGTCCCATGGCGCCCCAACGACACCTTCCCGCACCGCGCGGGTCGAAAGGTGCCCGCGCGTGCGCCGGCTGGTCTTCGAGTGGAAGCTACGTTACGAACTCCCCTCCCATGCATGCTCCCCGTGGTGCGGCTCGGCCGCTCTTCCTCGCGCTCGTCGCTGGCCTCGTCACCCTGTCGCCCGCGCGAGGGGCGGCGGTATCGTCGGGCGCCGGCTTCGCGACCCTCCGCGCGAAGACCACGCTGGTGGCGCTCGGCACCCTGCTCCGCTCGCCCACCGGCTGGACGCTGGACGTCGACACGGTGGTCTCGGGTCAGGCCGCCGGCGGGCGGAGGGTCGTCACCGCGCCGCCGGACGGCGCGATCGACCTCCCCAGCGGCACGCGCGTGGTGGCCTTCCTCGACGGCGGAGTGCTCCGCTGGGTAGGCCGCCTCCTCGCGGGGCCCTCGCTCGAGACCGGCGTCCTCCGCATCCAGGGGCCGTCCGCCCTCGACCTGAACGTGGTCTCCCCATCCGTGATGTCCCTCTCCGAGCTGACCGCCGCGCTTGCGACCGGGCGGCTCGTGCAGACCTTCAGGGGCCACCTGGTGTTCCCCGACGGGTCGGGGGGGCAGGTGCGGTCGGCGAAGCAGCTCACCGTGAGCTACGACGCCGTGGCCGACAAGCTCCAGTCCGCCTCCGGCCTCACGCTCGCCTGCCTGGGCGCGCCGACCCTCGAAGGCGTCTCCTGGGGCGCGCTGCGGATCGACTACCACGACACCTGCCCGAGCACGGCCCCCGGGGCGCGTCCCCGCGAGCTGCAGTTGACGGGGCGCTTCCTCGGCTGGGACCCGACGGCCAGCACCGTCGACGTGGAGCTCGCCGTGGCTTCCCCCTTGGTGGGAGAGGCCGACTTCGACACCTTCGCCGCCGACGGCTCCCTGGCGACCGTCCGCCGTGTCGTGAGCGTCGCGCTCTCGGGCGGCTCGCGCTGGACGTGGGACGTGGGAGCCCGCCTCGTCGACTCGGGCGGCCAGGAGCACAAGGGCAGCGGGACGTCCCTCTCGCTCGAGATCAAGAACGGCGTCACCACCTCGCGGGGGGTCTATGACTTCGGCGGCCCCAGCATCGCGATCGAGGGCGTCGGAGGGGGCCTCGTGCCCGCCGTCGAGGGCGGCGCCATCACGGCGTGCACGCTCACGCTCGCAGGAGCCAAGCAGACGTGCCGGCTCCGCTCCGAGGCCCCGATCTTCCTCAAGCGCTGAAGCGCGGGTCGGTCCCGGTCAGAGGTTGGGCAGGGGCCCGACCCCGCTCGTGTCGATCGGCACGAACGCGGCGCAGAACGAGGGCGGCGCAGACGCGAACGCGTAGTTGGACGTGGCGGGATCGACGAAGCCGGGGTTGGCCACCGTCGGGGAGCTGTCGACGATGCTGCCGCTGTTGGAGAACGCTCCCTTCGCGTCCCAGTAGAGGTTCTTCGACACCGCGGGGGGCACGTCGGCGGAGACGACGGAGTAGGTCCACAGCGAAGAAGGGGGCGCGCTCGACGAGTAGACGATGTTGCAGGAGAAGACGTTGCCGGCCATCCCGTAGTTGGAGGCGGTGGGGCCGTCGTACTGGTAGAGGCCGAGCTGGGCCGCAGCGCTGATGTCGAAGACGTTGTTCTGGAACACGTCGTGATCGCCGCCGTGGACCTGGAGCGCCCACTGACCGGTGCCATAGACGATGTTGTTCTCCACCGTCACGTTGGACTCCTCGTCATCGAGGTAGATGGCCTTGGTCTGGTTGGCGACGGGGCCGTAGTTGCCGACGATGTTGTGGGTGATGAGGGTCCCGGTGGCCGAGTGGTTCCGATCGTCGGCGTAGAGGCCGCCGCAGTCCGCGACGGTCAGGCAGACATCGTAGATGGCGTTGCTCTCGATGTGCAGGTTGCTCCGCGTATCCCCGGCAGAGTTGGCCGCCATGATGCCGGAGTAGTTCGATTTCTTCACCAGGTTGTGGCTGATGGTGACGTCGGCCGCGCTCCCGAGGATGACCACGCCGCCCTGATTGAAGCCGGTGCACAGGATGTTCTGGATGGTGTTGCTGTCGATCAGGAGCTGCGAGCCGCCCTCCCCCAGGATGCCGATGGACGCGAAGTTCTGCAGGGTCAGCCAGCGCAGGGTGATGGAGCTCCCGCTCACCGTGAAGGCCTCCGCGACCGTGCCGCCGCCGTCGAGGACCGGCGTCGCCGACGGGGCGGCCAGCCAGGATTCGCCGGAGTCGGCAGAGGTCAGCGCCAGCACCGCGGTGCGGGCGAAGGTGCCCGTCATGAGATACGTGGTCTTGAGGGTCGAAGACGCCCGCATGGACGTCTGGGCCTTCTCCAGGGTCTTGAAGGGCGTGGAGGGTGACAGGCCGTCGCTGGCGTCGGAGCCGCCGGGCGAGACGTAATAGCCGGGCCCGGGCGGGGTCGATCCCGAGGACGAGGAGGCGGTGGTGCTCGCCGCGGAGCCGCCGGTGCCGCTCGCGCTGGACGTGCTCGTCGCGGCGCCTCCGGTGGAGGACGAAGCGCTCGAGGACGACGCGTGGGAGGCGCCCCCGGCGCCACCGCTCCCCGCGTCGCTCGCGCCGGATTTGGTGCAGCCGGTGTTGTGGAGCAGCGTTCCCAGGAAGAGCGCGAGCGCGGCCGAGCGGACGGCGGGGGAAGCGGCGAGGGGCGAGCGGAGGGTGAGGTTCATGGTTGGGGTATCGGGTCGGAGGTGGGTGCCCGGTGGACCCGCACTCTAACCCCCCGACGGGATTGGTGTACGGTCGCCGACATGGCGACATGCTCGCGCTGCAACGCTCCGAACGCCGACCTCTTCACCGTGACGGGGGACGTGGTCTGCCGCTTCTGCTTCAACTCGGCTCAGAACGCGCAGGCAGACGCTCGCGCGCGCGCGTCGCTCGAGCGCGACGCGCCCATGGGCATGAAGGCCGCCGACCCGGGCGCCCCGCCGGCGACCCCCGGCAAGGTGATCGGCAGCGGGCTCGCCCTGATGGGCGTCGCGGTGGCCTTCGCCGTGGGCACGATGGTGGTCTTCGACCGCGTCTACCCCATCCTGACCGGGGGCCTCCTCGTCGCCGGGTTCGCCAACCTCGCGCGCGGCCTCGCGCTCCGGCGGCGCTGATCGCCGAGCGACCCGGGAAACCAAGGAACCGATCATGGGTGGACCCATCGCTCGCTGCGTCATCGATAAGTTCGAGTGTCCGGTCGCGCAGACGCCGACGAGCAAGGCGACCCTCGAGGCGATCGGGTCGAGCGGCCAGCGTGTGGACATCGTCTCTGGCGCCTACAACTCTGGCGCCTACAACGCCTCCGAACCCGACAGTCACGCCGCCGCCGCCAACGGGCAGCAGACTGGCACACTTGTGCAGTACAACCCCTACAACGATGGAATCGGGCTCTAGTGCAAGGACGGCTGCCAGGCGAGCCCTCCCACGCTCAACCTCGGACACGAGCTCGTGCAGTCGCGCTGGTGGGGTTGGCGACCCTCGGGGGTCTCGCCATCGCGCTCACGATCGCGCTCACGATCTCTAGCGCGGCTCGAGGTGCAAGGGGAGGGATCGTGCATTCGTCTAGCTCGACGTCCAGGCCGACTGCGGAGACCATCGAGCGCTCCGTGGGCGCGGACGAGATCGGCGCGAAGCTCACTTCCTGGCTGACCCGCTTCGCGGATCGGCTCGAGGTCCGCTACCGGATCGACAACCTCGGGAGCGACGTCCTCTACGTGATGAACCAGATCCCCAGCAGGGCCGTCGACGACGCCGTCGAGTACCGCGTCGACGACGTCTACGTCGACCTCGCGGGCGACACGCTGGAGCTCACGAAGGGTGCGCTGCTCGTGCGCCACACCTTCCCCGCCGTCTACCAGTACCCCGACGCGCGCGTGGTTGCCGCCGGCGAGTCGCTCACGGAGACGCTCGTCCTCTCGCTCCCCGTGAAAGTCCGCATCCCGTACCGCCGGAAGAGCGGACGTGGCGAGGTGCGCGCGTCCAGGAAGGCGGTCGCGCGCCGGATCGCGCTCAGCATCGGCGTCGTGCCCGCCGACAGCGGGTGCACCTTCTCGCGCGATCGCCCCGCGCATCCGGACGTCGTGACCGTCCGCGGCGAGAGCTTCGAGCCGGGCGGGGGGCTGCTGCTGATCGGGCAGACGATGCTCTCGACGCGGTTTCCGCTCTCGGAGGATCTGCCGGTTCTCGACTACGAGTCGATCCCCTGGGACTCGCACTGAGACTTTCCCGAGCGACGATGAGCCCGCCCCGCAGCGCTGGTCGTCAGGTCTCGCTCGTGGCCACGATGATCGCTGTCGGCGCATGTAAGGAGCCGGCATCGACGAGCGACCGAGAGGATCCCCACGTGAACGTTCTCGACAACGCCTCCCCCGTCCAGGCAAAGCTCACCGCGAGCGTGGTCCAGGAGCCCGATCGGCTCCTGGTGCGCTACCGGGTCGAGAACACGGGGGACGCAGAGGTTCTCGTCCTCGATCAGCTCGGCACGTGGGGGATCGGCGACGAGTACGAGTTTTCTCCCGAGAACGTGTACGTCGATCTCGATCGACAGATCGTCCGGCTTACCAAGGGCTCGCTCTCCGTGCCGTTGGGCGCGAAGCCGCGAGAGGCGCCCTACGGCCGGTCGGACGGTCGGCTCGTCGCCGCCGGAGGGTCGGTCGAGGTGAGCTTCGTCGTGCCGCTGCCCATCAAGGTTCGCAACCCCTACCGGAGGGACATGGGACCAGGTGGCCGCGTCGCCACGAAGGCTGCGGTCGCCCGAATCGTCGTACTGGACGTGGGGATCGTCCCGCGCAACGGAGGCTCGATCTTCTCGCACGGCCACCCGGCGCACCCCGACGTGCTGACCGTTCTTCGCGTGAACGCGGACCCCGTCGAGCGCTGGCAGACGATCCTTTCGCAGCGGTTCGAGCTCGACCGGGACCTGCCCGTCCTCGACTACGAGACGGTCCAGAGACCCTTGCGGTAGCCGCCGGCGAGGGGAGGCGGGTTCGCCCCGAGAGCGCAAGGCGATACCACGGTGGCCTCCGCAGGGTTCGAGCTGCGAAGCTACGCGCGCGGCCTCGCGCTCCGGCGGCGCTGATCGCAGGGCGCCGAGCGCGGAGGGGCAGCCCACCCCGGAGCGACCTGCGTTGCCTCGCCGTCGCGGGGGGTGTTACCTTCCTCTCCGAACGCCCGGCTCGGCCTGCGCGGCCCGGCGTCACGCTCATGGAAGTCGTCTCCACCTCGCCGCTCCGCACCGCCAGCATGATCTGGCAGCCGCGCCGCGGCTCGTTCGTGCTCACCGTGGTCTGCAAGGCGACCTTCGTCCTCGCCCCGATGCTCGCGGAGCTCGCGCCCGAGCAGGAGGACCCGAGCGAGGAGGAGAACCACTGGAACGACGATCCGGCGCGCAGCGTGTACTCCCCGTGCGACCTGGTCCCGTTCAAGCCCCACGCCGAGGTCACCCTGGTGGGCCACGCCTTCGCGCCGCCCGGCGAACGGGTGCGGTCCCTGCTGGCGCGCCTGGTGGTCGGCGACGTCGACAAGTCCGTCGAGGTGTTCGCCGAGCGATCGCTGGCACCCGACGGCACCCTGCGGGAGGGCGCGCCCTTCACGCGCGTCCCTCTCCGTTACGAGCGGGCCGCCGGCGGCCCCGAGACCAGGAACCCGGTGGGCATCCGATCGGAGGCGCGGGACGCCTACGGCGGCCAGGCCTTGCCGAGCTTGCAGCCGCCTGGCCTGACCGTCACCTCGAAGGCCGACTTCATTCCTCCGGTGGGCTTCGGTCCCCTCGCCGCGGGCTGGGCCACGCGCCAGGAGAAGCTCGGAGCCCACGCCGGCCGCTGGTCCTCGAGCGCCCTCGCCTCCGCTCCGATGCCGGAGCAGCTCGACCCGCAGTTCTTCATGGCGGCGCCGCCGGATCAGCGGCTCGCCGTGCTCCACTCGAACGAGCGCATCATGCTCGAGCACCTCCACGCCGACCATCCGCGCCTGGTCACCAGCCTGCCCGGGATCGAGCCGCGGGCCTTCGTCGAGCGGCCGGGCGCGCCGGTGCAAGAGCTGGAGCTGGTGGCCGACACGCTGTGGATCGACACCGATCGATCGCGCTGCACCCTGACCTGGCGCGGGCAGGTGGCCATCGACCACCCCGCCGCTGCAGGCCGGGTCGTGGTGGGGATGGCCACCCCGGCGCGGCGGCCGTCCTGGCCCGAGGTGGAGGCCGAGGTGCGGCGGGGCCCGCCGAGGGCGCCTCCCCGCACCCGCACCCTCGCCCCGGCCGACCTGCTGCCGGACGACGAGAGCGACACCCCGGTGCCCGCGCGAGCGCCGGGCGAGGGACCTTCGCGAGCGGCCACGCTGCCCTTCGTGGGCGCGAGCGCGCGCGCCCCCGTGCCGGGTGAGGGCCGGCCTCCGGCGCTCCCGGCGGACCCCGCCGCGGCGCTGGCGAGCGCGGAGCGCGCACGCAAGCGCGCCGCCGAGGACACCGAGATGACCCGGGTGGGCGAGCTGAAACCCGTCGCAGCCGTGCGCAGCACCGGGGATGCGTCGCCGTCGTGGTTGCGTACGGCGGCGCCGTCCTCGCCCGGCCGACCGGCAGCAGACCCGCGCATGCCCGCGCCTCCTCCAGGGCCGCTCCCGGTGCCGGCGGCGCCACTGCCGATCGCGCGGTTCGAACCGGCGCCGGCGGCGCCGAGCTTCCGGACCGCGGTCACGATGGGGGCTCCGCCCGGCGCAGCGCCGGGCTCTACCCCCTGGACGCCGGGTGCGTCCGCTCCGCTCCTGGAGATGCGACCGCGCCACCAAGAGGAAGCGCGGACCAGCCCCCTCGCCATGCCCATCGCGACCGCACCTGCGGTGGCGAGGCCATCGCTCGTGTCCGCGGAGGTGGTCAAGCTCGGCGCGGTGGCTGCCTCCAACGCCGCGGCGTCGGCCGCCGCGACTGCGCCGGTCGCGAGCGAGGCGCCCGCCACGAGCGCCGTGGCGCAGACCCGCCCGCGGGACCTGCTCGATCTGCTCTGGTTCGAGCCCACCCTGCCCCCCCGGCTGCGAGCGACCCGGCCCTTCCGCGAGCTGCTGGAGCTCAAGGCGAGCGGCGGTGGTTCCCCGGGCGCGTGGATCACCGGCGAGGTCCCGGCGCGGGACGCTCAAGCCGAGCAGGCCGCGCGCGATCGGCGCGACGTGATCCGAGTGCTCCGCGGGATCGAGCCGCTCGGCGCCGCGCAGATGGGGCACGAGATCGACCAGGCCTTCGATGAAGACGGAGCGTTCTCGGCGCCGCTCGCGGTCGTCGCCGGGGAGCTCAACTTCCGCTTCGACGAGCGCGACGCCCTCAAGGCCACCGTCACGGCGGTGTCGCCGCTGCTCGGCGCCGACAAGAAGCTCCGCGAGCTGGTGGGCGAGGCGACCGAGGCGCTCAAGGGCGAATGGCCGCTCCCCGACGACGTCGCGGAGGGCTTCACGCGGCGGATCGAGCAGGCGTTCGCGCAGACCGCGCGGGCGATGCCGGCCGGCTACCTGCAGGGCTCCGTTGACAAGCTCCTGCTGGAGGGCCGACAGTACCAGAAGAAGAGCGTCTTCTCCGAGCCTCGCATCCGCGCCGAGCTCGCCTGCGCCGGCGCCTCGGCGCCCATCCCGACCTACCTGCCGCTCACGCTCGCGATGCGCCTGCCCCTCTACAGCCGCTTCCGGACCGTTCTGATCGTCGAGCTGCGCACCCAGGAAGACCAGCACGAGACGCACCCCGAGGCGCTGCTGGTGCTCGCCATCGGGCGCGTCGTCAAAGAGCGCCGCTCCGTTTAGCTCGCGACTCGCTCCCCGACCAAGTGTTTGAAAGGACAGTCTCATGGGCGTGAACAGCCTCTCGGTCACCGTCGCCTCGAACGACGCGCTCGACGTCCGCCACTTCGCCGTGCAGGAGGGCATGTCGCAGATCTTCAACGTCACGGTGACCGCCGTGTCGCACAACCCCGACATCGACTTCGATACCATCGTCGGCAAGGACGCGAGCTTCACGCTGCAGACGACCCATGGCCCGCGGGTGTGGAAGGGCCTCTGCTCCAACTTCCTCCAGATCGGGGTGCAGGAGGGGGGCGTCTCCACCTACCAGCTCACCCTGGTGCCGACCCTGTGGCTCCTCACCCAGCGGCGCAACCACCGCATGTTCCAGCAGCTCTCCGAGATCGACATCGTCCAGAAGCTGCTCCAGGAGTGGGGCATCGATCCCGAGATGAAGATCGACGCCTCCGCCTACAAGAAGCGTAAATACAAGGTGCAGTACGCCGAGAGCGACTTCGACTTCGTGTCGCGCCTGCTCGAGGACGTCGGCGTCTCGTTCCATTTCCGGCAAGACGGCGAGGAGACCAAGCTCGTCCTCAACGACGCCCCCCAGCAGAACGAGGCGCGCGCGCTGCCGATCGCGTTCCTCGAGCGGCCCAACCAGGCCGAGGACCACGAGTACGTCACCAACGTGACCCTCCACCAGCGGGTTCGCCCCGGCAAATACACGGTCCGCGACCACGACTACCGCCTTCCACCCACCTACCCGCTCAAGGGCGAGGCCTCCGGCGGCTCCACCGTCGAGGCCAAGCTGGAGCGGTTCCACTACAACCCCGGCGCGTTCCTCTTCCGCACCGAGGGCGGCGCCGCCACGCCGCACGCCGACGACCGGGGCAGGACCCGCAGCGACGAGAAGGAGGCCTCGGCCATGGCGCAGCGCCGCCTCGCCGCCAAGCGCAGCCAGGCCAAGCGCGCGACCTTCCACTCCAACGCGATGGACCTCACCCCCGGGACCGTCCTCAGCTTCTTCAACCACCCCCGCACCGATCTCGGCGACGCCGAGAAGCACCTCGTCCTCGAGGTGGGCATCCATGGCAGCTCCGAGGGCGAGCTGAACCTGAGCGCCGAGACGGTGAGCGCGTCCCTGCCCTTCCACCCTCCCACCAAGACGCCCAAGCCCCGCACCCAGGGCATGGAGAGCGCGACCGTGGTCGGCTCCGCCGGCGACGAGATCCACACCGACGAGTTCGGCCGCGTGCGCGTCCAGTTCCACTGGGACCGGGAGGCCAAGTACGACGAGAACAGCTCCTGCTGGATCCACGTCAGCCAGCCCTGGGGCGGCGCCGGCTACGGCGGGTCGAGCCTGCCGCGCGTCGGCCAGGAGGTCCTCGTCGACTTCCTCGGCGGCGACCCCGACCGGCCAGTGATCACCGGGCGCGTCTACACCAACCTCCAGAAGACTCCCTACAAGCTGCCCGACAACAAGACCCAGAGCGGCTGGAAGAGCAACTCGACCGGCGGCGGCGGCGGCTACAACGAGATGATGTTCGAGGACTCCCAGGGCAAGGAGCTCCTCCGCATGCAGGCCGAGCGCAACATGGACACGCTGGTCAAGAACGACCAGTCCAGCACCGTGCTCGCCAACCGCACCGAGTTCGTCGGCGGCAACAACACCGAGCGCGTCAACCTCAACGAGACCCTCAGCGTCACCGGCGAGCGCAGCGTGACCGTGATGGCCAAGCAGACGCACACGGTCGCCAAGGACATCACCCAGACCTCCCAGGAGGGCAACACCTCCTTCGAGACCAAGCAGACCTGGCAGTCGCACGCCGACACCCACGCCTTCGACTCCGACACCAAGCTCACGGTGAGCGTCGGCAAGGCGTCGACCATCTACATCACCCGGGACTACATCATCCTCAACGCCCCCAAGGTCCTCATCAACCCGGGGCCCGAGGCGGTCGCCGCCGCGATGAACGGGCAGCCGCTGCCGCCCTCCGCGTCGGAGAAAGAGGCCCAGGACAAGGCCGCCAAGGAGGCCGCGGCCAAGGCCGAGGCCGCCAAGAACGCCGAGTCCGCCGCGGAGATGGCGCCCTTCATGATGATGGGGCCGTGACCGCGTGAAGATCGCGCGGGTCACCACGCACGGCGTCCGGGGCTTGCCGGATCGCACCTTCGATCTCACCGATCCCTCGAACGGGCAGCCGCTCGACGTGGTGTTCCTCACCGGAGCGCCGGGCGCGGGCAAGACGAGCTTCCTCGACGCCATCGCCGCCGCCAAGGAGGACGTGGCGCCCTACGGGCCGCGGCGATCGCCGGCGTCGATGGTGCGTCGCGGCGCCGCGGCCGCCAAGATCCGCATCGACTGGTGGCTCACCGACGCCGAGCGCGCCCGGCTCGCCGTGGACCGGCCGGAGCTCTCCAGCGAGTCGATCCTCTCGCCGTCGGTGCCGCCGAGCACCGCCCACGACCCGCGCCTGGTGACGCTCCTCGGCGCCTACGACCACCGCCCCGAGACCCCCAAGCTCGAATACTTCCACGAGCACCGCACCCTCGCGCGCGGCTCGACGGGCTCCTCGGCGCTGGCCCCGGCGGACCAGCGGGCGATGCGGCTCGGCAAGGACCTCTTCAAGTACGCAGTGCTGCCGCGCTACCTGGTGGAGGTCTACCTCGACGCGCTCTCGGGTGGCACCGCGGCGGCCGAGTTCGAGAAGGGCTACGCCTCGCTGAGCCGGACTCGCAAGCCCGGCGGTCTGCGCAAGACGCACGCCGGGCGCGAGGTGTTCTTCGTGGCGGACGACGGCAGCGAGGTCGGGATCGAGGACCTCTCGGCGAGCGAGCAGCAGGCCGTGATCTTCGCCGCGACGGTGCCGTTCGTCGGGCTCGCCCACTCGGTGCTCCTGGTCGACGCGCCGGAGCTGCACCTTTCGAGCGCGGCCGTGGTCCCCTTCACGTTCGCGCTGGCCGAGCTCTCGGTAGGCAACCAGCTCATCGTCGCCACCGGCTCCGCGGAGCTGGTGCGCAAGGCCGCGGCGCACGCCGTCATCACCCTGGGGACGCCTCCCGGGAAGCTCGGGAGCTAGGAGGGAGCACGGTGGGTCTCTACAACATCGACGAGGGCGTCATCGATCTCCCGGGCACCTGGAGCGACCAGTCCATCAACGTGCTCGGGCGGCCCGCGCCCGACGGCTCCAACTTCGGCCTCGTGGTGACGCGCTTCCTGCTCCAGGACGGCCAGACGCTGGAGTCCTTCGCCGACAAGCACCTCGAGGATCACGCCCAGACGCTGCGCGGCTTCGAGGCGCTGGGGCGGCGCTCGAGCGTGGTCGGCAAGCTGCCCGCGGTGGAGGCCAAGATCCGCTGGCTCAACGACACCCACGCCATGTTCCACTACCTGGCGTTCGTCTCCTACTACGCTCGCATCGTGGTCCTGACCGCGTCGAGCTACGCCAAGAACGCCGCCGACTGCGAGGCGCTCATGACCCGGGTGCTCGCCAGCGCCCGGTTCCGGGAGAGGTGATCCATGCTCGAGGTAGCTGCACGCGTCGGGGATCCGGTCCAGCACTCCCACCGCTTCGGCCTGGGGATGCTCGGCGCCATCGCCGGGGTGGCCCTCGGCGTGGCGCTCGTCGTGCTCACCGCGCCCATCTCGCTCCCCGCCATCGCCGCGGCCGGCGTGGTCGGCGGGACGATGCTGGTCGCCGGCGCCGCGGGCACCGTCATCGGCTCGACCCTCGCCGTCGAGGGCGTGGGCGAGACCATCGGCAGCCACATCGCGGCGCCCAACGCCGGCGACATCGCCGACGGCGCCCACAGCGTGTTCACCGGGCCCGGCATGCCCAAGGCGGCGCGGATGAGCGATCCGGTCAAGTGCCACAGCGGCGAGAGCATCGCCGAGGGCAGCGACACGGTCTTCATCGAGAACTGGAACGCCTCCCGCAAGAGCGACCAGACCACCTGCGCCGGCAAGATCCAGGACGGCTGCCACAGCGTGCTCATCGGCGGCAACCCCATCGGGCGCGCCGGCACCGCCGGTCGATCCGAGCTCCCCAAGTGGTTCCAGAACACCAAGTGGGGCCTCGACTGGGCCGGCACCATCCTCGGCTTCGTGAACGGCAAGGGCGAGCTCAAGGTCGGGGTGAAGCTCGGCCTCCAGGTCGCGGGCGTCGCCGTGAAGGCCTACTCCCAGAGCGGCCTCGCGGGGGCCAAGGCGGTCGGCTACTACGGCGGCGCGATCGTCGCCGGGGGCAAGATCGCCGCCGGCATGCCGACCAACCTGGGCAGCGGCATCGCCACGGGCCAGGCCGTCGTCGGCCAGGGCAACTCGGCGGCCAACTACTTCGGCGGCGGCCCGCCGCCGCACACCTACTGAGCGCCCCCCCGGCGACTGCGAGGCTCGACCCATGCCCACCACCCTGACGCCCGCGGCCAGCAAGCTGATCCTCGACTACGAGGTCGGCGGCGGCAAAGCCTACTACGAGAAGAAGCTCCTCCACCCGACCTGGCCCGGCGGCGCCTCCGGCGTGACCATCGGCGTCGGCTACGACCTCGGATACAACACCTCGACCCAGTTCCAGGCGGATTGGGGCACCCGCATGGCCCCGGCCGACTTCACCCGACTCAAGGCTTGCCTCGGCAGCAAGGCCGCGACCGCGAAGCAGCTCATCGCCGGCGTGAAGGACATCTCGGTGCCCTGGACCGCGGCGAGCGCCGTGTTCTTCGCGCTCACCGTGCCGCGGTTCTACCGCGAGGCGGAGGGGGCGTTCCCCGGGATGGACAAGCTGCCGGGCGACGCGCAAGGGGCGCTGGTGTCGCTGGTGTTCAATCGAGGCGCGTCGATGAAGGGGGACAGCCGCAAGGAGATGCGGGCCATTCGCGAGCTGGTACCCCGAGGCGATCTCAAGGGCATCGCCGCGCAGCTCCGGGCGATGGAGCGGCTGTGGAGGGGCAAGCACCTGGACGGGCTGATCGCCCGGCGCGAGGCCGAGGCGAAGCTGGTGGAGAACGCCAAGGGGAACACGCAGACGGCGCCGAGCAGGAATGACGCGCCGGGGTTCGATCCCGCGCAGTTCGCGATTCCGGGGATGGGCGGGTCGGGGACGATGCTGGCGTGATGGGGGCGGCGTCGCGGGGCGTCGCCGTTGCGGTCAGGTGCGCAGCAGCCCAGTGATCTGCTCCGTCGGGATGAACCCGACCGATTCGTAGACGCGGGCTGCGTGGTAATCGGCATCTGCGCACATGACGAGAGCGCGCGCCCCAGACGCGAGCGCAAGCTGCGATGCACCGTGGACGAGCGTGCGGCAGACACCGCGCCCATGGTGCTCCGGGTGCGTGCCGACGAGCTGGAACCGCGCGATCGCGCCGGCGCGAAAGATACCGAGCGTCCCCAGGATCCGCCCTCCGGCGAAGGCACCAAACCACTCGCCGTGCCCCTGCTCGACGAGCGATCGATAACGGCGCATCTGGGGGATCACGAAGGACTCCATCTCCCGGCCCTCGTACCGCGCGGTGAAGGCAGCGACCTGGAGCGCCGTCGCTTCCGTCCACTCGCCGTCGTCGCGCAAAGGTCGCACCTCGAGATCATCACGGGCGTGCGCCGGCCTCCGTACGGCGGTCGCCGTGAGCGCGGTGCCGCGATCGATCTCGAAGCCCTCCGCCAGGAACGGGGCCACGAGCCCGACGTCGCCGTCGGTGCGGTCCCACACGAAGAGGCGATGAGGCGTATCCACGCCCAGCTCCTCCTCGAAGATCTGGGTCCACCGCGCCATGCTCCCGTCGACCGGCGGGTCCGGGAACAGGACGAAGTTCCCCCAGTAGAAGCGCGGGTTGGCCGGCGTGCGGGCGACGATGTAGTCGCCGCGATCTTCGACCACTCCGTCGAACGAAGCCAGCGCGAGGTCGGTGGCCAAGCCGAGCGAACGAAGATCCACCAGTGCGGAGCCCCTCATCTACCTTGCCAGAACCCTCGCAGCGCGTCGCTCGTCCCACCCGATCGGGCGACTAACCGGTCCGCTGTTCCTCGAGCAACCGCCGCAGCGACGCGACGGTGCCGTCGAGATCCTCGTAGACGAGCGCGTGCCCCGCGCCCTCGACGAGCTCGAGGCGGGCGGAAGCGCACGCTTTCACGATGGCCTCGCTCTTCGGCTCGGGCGCGGCGGCGTCGGCGGAGCCCACCCGCGCGACGATGGGGATGCGGAGCGCCGCCAGCGCCGGGAGCAGATCCGGCGCGTTCGCGAAGGCGTCGAGCTCGGCGGCGATGACGCCGGCAGGCGCGGCCGAGAGCCAGCCCTCGACGGCGCGCACCGCCCCGGGGTGCGCGGCCGCGAACGGCGCCGACAGGAAGCGAGGCGCCGCGAGCGGACGCAGGTCCTGGCCCGCGCGGAGCGCCGCAGCAAACTGACGGGAGCCGGTGGCCTCGTCCGGCGAGAGCGCGGCGAGGCCCGAGATCGAGAACAGCGCCGTGACCGCGATCGCGTTGCTCGCGGCGAGGGCCAGGGCAAGCGATAGCGCGCGATAGGCGCCGCCGGAGAAGCCGACGAGCGCGCACTCGCGAACCCCGGCACCGGCGAGCGTCGCGACGATCGCCTGCTCTGCTGCGGCGAGCGAGTACGGGTCGGGCAACGCCGGGCTCGTGGCATAGCCGGGGAGCGCTATCTCGATGGACTCGTGCGTCGCCGCGATCGCATCGGCGATCGGAGCGAGCACGTCCCAGGGCGTGGGGCACCCGCCCAGGAACACCACGGGGTATCCGCGACCGGTGCGGCGCATCAAGAGCTCGATGGTCATTGGGGTGCCACCGTACGGTACCGCGCGGTCAGAGGCCAGAGTCACCGCCGTCCACCATCAATCGCGCGGGTCATCCGTCTCGGGGCCGCCACTGCCGGTCTCCCGGGCGGGCGGCGTGCGGTTGGTGCGCGCCAGCTCGCCGAACCAGGCACGAAGGAGCGGATAGCGGCGGCGGAGGAAGTCAGGCTCGGTGTGGTAGAGCGCGAAGGCCTCGGGGAAGAGCTCCGTGTCGGGAGCGCTCGCGGCGTACCAGGTTGGTGCCGTCTGCGGGTGAGCCTGGATCCAGTCGTGGAATGCGGCCCCGACGCCGGCGTCCTCGCCGAGGGCGTGACCGAGCTCGTGGAGGATGGTCATCACGACGTC
>Ga0302279_10001242_pt1 | contig 36759 bp, 32 predicted proteins | sample III_Bog_N3_3_FD_194541 | JGI IMG/M metagenome (GOLD analysis project Ga0302279, IMG submission 194541) | Peat permafrost microbial communities from Stordalen Mire near Abisko, Sweden - III_Bog_N3_3 | ecosystem: Environmental > Terrestrial > Soil > Wetlands > Peat | place: Sweden: Abisko...
CAGGCGGCGACACTTGGACCAGTCGTCAACCTCTTCAATCTCTCCGTGCAGGCGGTCAATTTTGACGGGCGCACCCTGACGGTTGACTTTCAAAATGGGTCACGTATCGAGGTGCCCACGCTGTCCTGCTACGAGTCCTGGAATCTGACAGGCACGGGAGTGCTCGGATACATCGCTGGCCCCTGGGACCTGGAGGGCTGATCGTCTGCCCTGCCCCTAAACGCTGCCGGGTCGGAGGGCACCGATCGGGGCTGATCGGCTTCCTGATAACTCGGTTCCGGAGGAGAGAGTTGGACTTCTCATAGGATCCCTATGTGCCATCACCGCATTCGAGCCACCCGGAGTACCCAGGCCAGCCGGCATCGACCGCAGGTGTGTCAGTTATGAAGCGATTGACGTGGTCACTAGCCTCGTTTGGGCGTCCTCGGCTCCGCCGCCAGGCGCTTGAGCTACTGATCGCCGTGACTGACCTCCCCGGTACCGGATGGCGCGAACTGCACACCGGTAGCTGGCGGGTTGGTGTCGGTGCGGGGCAGTCGGGACCGGTGGCCAAGCGGGCACGTAAGACCGGGGCATTCACAGCTATCAGGCGGTTCCGCAACGACGAGACGAGTCGAGGCGTGATGGTCCAGATCATCCCCTTGGCCGATAGCGAGGACGCCAGGGCCCAAGTTCGCGAATCGCGTACTTCGATCGTTCGCTGGAACGGCGTGACCACGCTGGCCGAGCGAACTATCGACGACATTTCCGTTCCAATGACCGACGCGCTTCTCGCATGGGAACGGCTCAACGAGCGAGAAGGATACGGTCAAGGATATTCACGGACTATCGCTGCAAATGTTGGGCAGCGAGCGTTTTTCGTCTCTTGCACCTCGCTGGGCGAGGGCTGCCAGTGGAGTGAGGTCGTCGAAATCGCGGCGTCACAGGCCAAACGGCTCGCATGATCATGAGCGTGCTCGGTAGAGCTGGCCCGCTCGGGCGTGCACGGGGTGTCCCCTAACTGTTCCGACGTCCCGAGGCCCGTTCGTCCCCGAACGGCACTTCCGGGCGTGTGGATAACTCGTCATGCCGGCTGCAGGTGGGCCGTCAGTTCCGCCGGGTTTGGCCACACGGGGCCGCTCAGAGCGACAACTGTCACACCCTTTGCAGCGCCAGGAGTGCGAGTGAATGGGTCATCGGTTGGTCGGCTGGAAGGTCCTCCAAGTTGGCCAATCCCGCTCGAAACTGTTCGGCGTCGAACGACGCCAGGAGCGTGTCAGCAGTCCTCATCATCCGTACCCACGCAGCTGACTCTCCGGCAGTCTCACGCTCACCGCCGATGACTTCACGGAGTCCCACCTGATGGAATCCGTATTGCTCGAAGAGCGCCACCGTCCCCACCACCGAGGGCATGCTTGTTCTGACCTCATCAGCACCTGGAAATGAATCCAGCCAGCCGATCTGTCCTGCATCTGAGAACAGTCCCCGGATGAGGAGGACTCCGCCCCGAACGACCACTCTCCCAAGTTCACGGGCACATTCATCTCGGTCTCGGAAGTGATGGAGCACCGTCGAGAGCCAGGCGATGTCAACGCATGAATCCTTTAGTGGAAGGAACTCACCAGTGCCGGCGACGTAAGCCGATCCACTGGGAATGCCGCTGGCGGACCCTTCCGACCGCATTCCGAGGGATGGCTCGACGGCGACGACACAGGCGTCGCACCAGGTGTTCCATGCCCGAGTGAATATCCCGGTCCCTGCACCGAGATCAAGAACCGATGGTGATGTGCGGGTCGGCACGAACTCGGCCACCGCCAGGCGCCAGGCTTCGAGAGTCTTGATCGATAGACCACGCCCGGTCTGGTATCGGCCTGCCACCCTGTCGTAGTCAATCAACTCTGGCATGAAACGGCCCACCTTCTTCCAGCGCTCTGTTGAAGACAATCCTGCCACCCTGCCCCGAAACGCCGGGTGGGGCTCCTAGTCTCCGAGCGCGGTGAGCACCAGGGCGACCAGACCGAGGACTCCGATAAGGCCCAGGAATACCGATCCGAAGAGTGGAACGCCCCGTGCGAAGGGTCCGATCCCGGTCTCTCTCTTTCGCCACAACAGAACCGCACCGACACTCGCCACGATCGTTTCCACAGCGACGAGGGCTATCCGGTCCGTTGACACTCGTGAATGATGCCCCAGTCCGAGTGCGGCGTGTCGGGGTGCCCCATACTCGCTGCCGGGTGGTGGTCACGGGATCAGGCCTCAGAGCCGAGGGGCGCTTGCCGGTCGCGAGCGTCACGCTCCGGCACGAGTGGGGTACCCACGCCCCTCACTTCCAATAGGGCTGAGCTTGCATCCTCTCGGGGTGTTGAGAGTGATTTTCGCCATCCTCTCGGGCGTCAGCCATGGACGGTGTTAGGTGTGAACTCCACCCGCACGCACATTTGCTGAAGAAGACAGGAGGTCCGGGCTGTCCGTACTCTTGTGTTGAGGTCGCGTGGTTAGGAAAGTCGATCCGTTTCTGCCACATTTCGACTGACAGCGGCACCACTTCTTCAAGTGTCGCAAGGAGCCATGCTCCAAACGACTGGACGACTACTTCGTTCTTGCTTTCGTACGGACTGCCGTGATACGTCGTAATCGGATACTCGCCTGAATCCTTGTCCTTCTGAGCTAGGTCAAGGGCGAACCACTTGTAGGGGAGATAGTTCAACGATCCGAGGTGCCACTGTGCGATCGAGAGAAACCGGCGTGACTCTGCGGTTCTGCCGAGGCCGTATGACCAGACCACGTCGGGCAAGCCAGTCCGCTTCGTTAAGCCGTATACGAGGAGGGAGCAAGCTGATCCGTCGTTGTATCCAATCTGGATCGGTCCGACAGTGGAAAGGAACTTTCGGTAGCTCGGCGGAAAGTCCGTGCCGATGGCACGCTCTGCCACCTCTAGCTCCCGACTGCTTGCTGCATGCCCTCGGGCCACGACCGCTGGAGACCGGTCCAGAATCGTTATCGCTCGATCGATGGCGTCTTCATCGGAACCCACGCACTCATAGTGCCACTCACCTGCGTTGCGAGGAGCCTTCTCCCTGTCCCTGATCGTCGGGTCGGCGATCCCGCTTCAGGCTCACTCAGGCAGGGTGCTGAATGAGTCCAATTCCGGCGTACAAACACATCAGCGCTGCCACGCCTGCGAATGTCCAACAGACGACGATGAGGTTTCGCCTGTTCGATCGTAGATACAGGGTGGAACGGTTCGCCCAATAGGGACGTTCTTCCCGGCGTTCGTCAACGAACCATCCATCCGGTAGGCGTCGAGACGCCCAGGGTGCCACGAGCACAGCGAGTAACGGGAGCGCAATGGCTACCCCTACCAAGCACCAGCCGAGCGTGCTCCTCACCCCGGCGTCGCCGTCCCCGTCGTGGGCATGGTCCGACAGTAGCCCTGCCTCCTATCGCCGGATCAGCCGGGCGCTATCTCGGCTGGTGGCGGGTCCGCATGTGGCGCATTCGCCTGTTCAGCATTCCTCTGTAGCGACGCTGGGATGACTCGACTGCCACGAATGTAGGGTCCGAGAAGTCCTCGTAGTACTCGGTCTCGGCCTCGTCGTGGCTCTCCTCCACAATGCGGCCCAGAGCGCCCTTCATTTGTTTCGGCCATGGGGAAGCCTGGGTCCACAAGTACTTCTCGGACTCGGCTTCCACGGAACCAGTCTGGTAGAGCAGATTCCATGCTGCGGATCACCGAAATTCCCCACCCTCGATCACTGAAATTCCCCACCCCTGAGCAGGGTGGCGGGCCACTTGAAGGGTCCGCCATTCGTGTGGAGGGCCCCTCGAAGCTGGCGGTGTCCAAGCCGACCAGCACGAGGAGCCCTTCACCATGTTCTCAGTGGGAGAAGACGTGGAAGCACACGCACTGTTCAATCGGGGGTGGACCGTCTCGGCCATCGCCCGCCATCTGGGTCGTGACCCCAAGACGGTCCGTGCCTACCTGTCGGGGAAGCGGTCGCCGGGTGTCCGCCACACCAGCGTCCCCGACCCGCTCGATGCGTTCCGGGCCTATATCGCTGCCCGGTTCGCCGACGACCCCCACCTGTGGGCCTCCGCCCTCTACGACGAGGTGGTGGCCCTCGGGTATCGATCGTCCTATGTGAGCTTCGCCCGCCAGGTCCGCCTGGCCGGTCTGCGGCCGCACTGCGAGGCGTGCTCGGGGGTGAAGGGCCGGGAGTCGATCGAGATCGACCATCCGGCGGGCGAGGAGATCCAGTGGGACTGGTTCGAGCGGCGTCGTGCCCCGTGGGGGGCGACGGCCTATGGCCTCCTCGGCACGCTGTCGCACTCGGGACGCACCCGGGGGGTGCTCGCCGAGTCCATGGACCAGGCCCACCTCATCGAGGCCATGGACCAGGTGATGCGGCGGCTGGGCGGCACCGCCCGCCAGTGGCGCACCGACCGGCTGGCCACGGTGATCGTCCCGGGCACCGCCGACGTCCAGGCCAGCTTCGCCCCCGTGGCCAAGCACTACGGGGCCATCGTGGCTCCGTGCCCGCCGAGGAGGGGGAACCGCAAGGGGGCCGTCGAGTGCGGCGTGAAGTTCTGCTGCGGCCGTTGGTGGCGCACCATGACGGCCACCACCCTGGCCGACGCCCAGGTGAGCATGGACCGGTTCTGGTCGACCACCGGCGACGCCCGCCTGCGGCCTCCGGGTCGCTACCTCGACCCCGACGACCTGGACCCAGAGGAAGGCCGCCCGAGGTGGCCGAGCGTGGGTGAACTGGCCGACGCCGAGGTCCTGATGGCCCTGCCGGCCGTTCCCTACCCGGCGACCATCGAGGTGCACAGGACCGTCGACGACAGGGCGAGCGTGGCCTTCCGGGGGAACCGCTACTCGGTGCCACCGGGGATGGGCGGGACTGAGCTCATCCTCCGGCACCGGCTCGGCACCGGCAGCCTCGAGGTGTTCTCCCCCTCGGGCATCGAGCTGGTATCCCATGTGCTCGCCGCACCTGGTGCCGGCAAGATGGTGCGGACCGAGGCCCATCGGGCCGCTCTCGAGTCCGTGGTCCTCGCCCAGTTCAGCACGAAGCGCCCCTGTGACCGCAAGGCCAACAAGCCCCCCGGTGAGGCCGCCCAGGCCGAGCGGGCACGCCTGGTCCACGGCGCAGGCACCGAACCGAGCGTCGACCTCGACGCCATGGCCGAGATCATCGCCCTGGCCTTCCCCGGGGCGACCGAGGCCGGGGAGGCGATATGAGCGGGACCTCCACCTACCAGCAGCTGCGGGCGCACCTGGCCTTCTTGAGGATGTCGGCGGCGGCCGAAGCGTTGCCGGGCGAGCTGGACCATGCCATCAAGGCCCAGCTCAGCCACCAGGACTTCCTGGAGCGGTTGCTCGCCACCGAGGTGGCGGCGGTCGACGAGCGTCGACGGGCCAGCCTGGCCCGCTTCGCCTCGCTGCCCTCCCCGTTCACCCTGGCCGACTTCGACTTCTCCGCCCAACCGTCGGTGGACAAGAAGATGGTCGACGAGCTGGCCACCCTGCGCTTCATCGAGGACGCCACCAACGTGCTCCTGATCGGTCCACCCGGAGTGGGCAAGACCATGTTGGCGGTCGGGCTCGGCCACGCTGCGGTGGCGGCGGGGATGCGCACCTACTACACGACGGCGGCCGACCTGGCGGCCCGCTGCCACCGGGCGGCGATGGAGGGCCGGTGGGCGACCACCATGCGCTTCTACGCCGGACCGCGGCTTCTGATCATCGACGAGGTGGGCTACCTGCCCCTCCCGGCCGAGGCGGCCGCCGCCTTGTTCCAGGTGGTCAGCCAGCGATACCTGAAGGGCTCCATCGCTCTCACGACCAATTTGGGCATCGCCAGCTGGGGGAAGGTCTTCAACGACGACCCGATGGTCGCCGGCGCCATGCTGGACCGCCTCCTCCATCGCAGCGTGGTGCTCAACATCGACGGGGACAGCTACCGCATGCGCAGCCACCGGGCCCGGGCCGAAGCCAGTCGACGGGCGGTGGCCGGAGGATCCGTCACACCCACCACCGCTACGGAGGGAGGGTCACGATGAACGCCACCTACCGCACGACCATCCTCCACCTCCCCGCAACGCCTCTAGGTCTCCTCGCCGAGACCTGGAAGGTCGAGCACCGATGCAGCGCCTGCCAAGAACAGGTGGGGCCCGATCAGCTCATTACGCACGCCCGTGGACACGAGGAGGAGGTGGTCGCCACCAACTGACTTACACTCGACACAAGCTCGCCACCCTGCTCAACAACTGGGGAATTTCGGTGATCGAGTCTGGGGAGTAACCGGTGATCCCTACCATCCACAAGGGGCATGGGGTGCCCCACGCCGGGTAGATGTCATCATGCAAGGCGATGGGACAAGGGATAGTTACTAGGTCGGCGAGCCAATCGGACCGGTCTGCGATCCTCAGGACGGTTCGTACTGCCTTCACCAGCGATGGTCATGACGAGCAAGATGAGGTCGACATAGTTGAGGCAGTCTGGACCCGTAATGCCGAGGTCGACGGGCTGGATCTCGTTGCCATCCGCAACGGAGAGATCGTGGGCCACGTGCTGGGTTCTTGGGGAGATCTGGCGGGACGTCCCATAGTCGGGATCGCACCCCTCGCCGTCCGTCCCACCGATCAAGGGAGCGGCGTAGGCAGTGCCCTAATGCAGGAGGTCATTCGGCGTGGGGATCTCGCTCGACTTCCGCTTGTTCTTCTGCTCGGCGACCCCGGCTACTACCTGCGATTTGGGTTCGACCCTGCTTCCATGCACGGCGCTTGGTATTCCCAGGGAGGGCCTGGGGATCCCCACTTCATGATCCGCCGACTTTCAGCGTTCACTGAGTGCCCCGAAGGCGAGTATCGCTACGCATGGGAACAGTGACCCTGATCGCCGGGATGGTGGGACCGATCAGTAGGGTAGATCCTCGAGAGAGCAGTTCCGGTAATCAGGCTCAGGATCGGTCACGAATCGAACGGCCTTGATCGTTGGGTGTCCTTCGAGGACGGCTTGCGCCACCCTATGCATCCCGTCCATCACCCGGCCACTGGATGCGAGGATGATCGGATACGAGAGGTCGGCCTCTGTGGTCAGCCTCATATGTTCTACGACCCGTCGGACCGTGGGGACGATCGGACCGTAGCGGAACCAGTAGTCGGAATCGACCTCGGCAATTTCATCCAGGGGCACGTCATTCACGGGCAGATCTCGACTCAACCGGATCAACCGATCGACGTCCCAGGCGTCAAGGCCTAGTTCACCGGGCCAGACGTTGAACTGCTTGCGCACGCCCTCAGTCTCCCGCGGACCGTCCCTGATCGCCGGGAGAGGGCCCATCCTCGTCGGGGATCATCAGCCGTTCCTTGTAATCGAACTCCCGCATGTCCATGCTGGGAGTGCGATGACCAGCCTTACGAAGCATGCATTGGAGGTAGCAGGATTCGTGCTCCTCGTATCCCTTCTTGTGGAGAGCCAGATCGCGATCCGGCGAAGCTCGACATCCAGGGACTCGAAGCCCTCGCCTAATGAACGAAGGAGCTACCACCGGCAGTGGGCAACGATTCGGTATGAGACGGCTTACAGCCCTGTTTGGGTGGGGATACGAATCCTGGAGTGTTCGGTCATCGCAATCGCGCTCATCGTCGCTCTCATATCGTTCATCGTCTAGGTAGCGGTCCAGCCCTGTCCCTGATCGCCGGCTCGGCGGCGTTAGCAAAGGTGTCCGATTGGCGAGAGCGACGTCCGCGGTTCAGGGCGTCGTCGTTGGTGATGGCCCACCGGGAGTCGGAGTCGTCGTCTGGGCGGAACCACTGAATCCCGTGACTGGTGTCGACACAGGGATGAGCGAGGCGGGGAAGGTTCCGCTTGCGCCCGGAACAATGGGGGTGACGACGATTGATTGACATCCCGGAAATGGTCCAGGTGCAGGCCCGCCCCAGGAAGCCACGGGTACGGAATGCGTCGAATCGGGCGGCGTGACCAGGAACGATGCATAGGAAGCGCACGACGTTTCCGTTCCTGAAGGGTGTGCTTCGCCACCGATCGTTGCCGATGCGGACTGCCCGGGCTCGAGGGTGACCGTCGGGAGTGTGGCCGCTCCTGGTGCAAGGCCACCCCCGTACCCGCTAAGTGTCGGGCGGGCGGTGGTCCCGGGACTCCCTTGGGCCCCGAGGGCCACCCTACGTGTCAGGATTTGGTGAGACGCCCGCTGCTGTAGACCTTCCCTCGTAGGGCGAGAACGGAACACCTGATTGATGTCACTTCCTACTGCACTTCTGGACGGTCGCGCCCACAATGGTGACGTGTCCGAGATCGACCCCGCCGCCCGGCCGCTCCGACGAAAGTTCTCCGCCGAGTACAAGCAGACGATCCTCGCCGAGTACGAAGCTGCTCCCGAAGGGGAGAAGGGATCGGTCCTGCGCCGTGAGGGCCTCTACTCCTCGCAGATCACCGAGTGGCGCCTGGCCCGAGACAACGGTGCCCTGGGCGCCCTGGCGCCTGGGACCCGACAGCCCAAGCGCAGCGCCGCCGAGGTGGAGCTCGAGAAGCTGAAGCGCAAGCACGAACGCACCGAAGCCGAGCTGGCCCGGACACGATTGGCGCTCGACATCATGGGAAAAGCTTCCGCGCTCTTGGAGTCGTTGGCCGAGAGCGCGGACACGGACAAGAAGTCACCGAAGTGACGGTCGCCACCTGCGACGAGCTCATCGAAGTGGTCGGCACCACCACGGCCTGCCGCCTGACCGGCCGGTCCAAGGCCACCCACTACCGGGCGATGGTCGGCCCGATGCACGGGCCACCGTCCCCTCGTCCTACGCCGCCGAACGCCTTGAGCGACGAGGAGCGGGCGGAGATCCTGGCGGTGCTGCGGTCCCCGGCCTACGCCGACCTGGCCGTCGCCCAGGTGTGGGCCATGCTCCTCGACCAGGGCACGTATCTGGCCAGCCAGTCCACCATGCACCGGGTGCTACGTGAGTGCGGTGAGAGCCGTGACCGCCGGCGCCAGCGCACCCATCCAGCGAAGAAGAAGCCGCACCTCGTGGCCCGCAAGCCGCTGGTCGTCTGGAGCTGGGATATCACGAAACTGCCCGGTCCCCTCCGGGGCGTCTACTTCGACTGTTACGTGATCATCGACATCTTCAGCCGCTACGTCGTCGGCTGGACGGTGGAGGTCTCCGAGGACTCGGCGATCGCCAAGACGCTCATCGCCGACGCCATCGCCCGACAAGGCGTGGGCCGGGACCAGCTCACCCTGCACGCCGACCGGGGCACGTCGATGACCTCGAAGACCGTGGCTCAGCTGTTGGAGGACCTCGGGGTCACCCGGACCCACTCCCGGCCCCACGTAAGTGACGACAACCCCTACATCGAGGCGCACTTCAAGACCTTGAAGTACTGCCCGGCGTGGCCGGGTCACTTCGACACCGTCGACGACGCACGGGCCTGGTGCGAACAGTTCTTCGACTACTACAACCACGTCCACCGTCACCGGGCGCTGGGTCTACACACACCGGCCAGCGTCCACTACGGGACCGCCGCCGAGATCCGGGCCCAGCGGGCCGTGACCCTCGATGCCGCCTACGCCGCCAACCCGTCCCGGTTCGCCGGGCGGCCCACTCCACCGGCACTGCCGACCGTGGCGTGGATCAACGAACCCCAGGAGGCGCTCATACAGAACGTCTGATCGAAACTTGTCTCATTGGCCTTGACAGCTTCCGCCACGACCAGGGGATAGCCGTGCAATGTGCATGACGTTCTGCCCGCGTTGCGGAAGCCAATCACCTCCAACGTCTGGCCCATGCCGAAGAAGCCTCTGACGGCGACGACTTGCAGGTCCCCGCCCCGGCAACGCGCATCCGTCGGAGTCGGCCGGCCGGGACGGGCGAGGAGGGGAGACGCCGGGCTTCTCGATGCACGATGGCCGGCGAGCACGACCACACTGGCCACCAACCCGGCGATGACCAGCGTGGCCACTCCCACCGAGAACATGACCCGCCGCCGGTGGCGCCTCCTGGCTTCCTTGATGATCAACTCTTCGGCTCGGGTGATCGGATCTCCAGGCACCGGACGATCGGTTTGGAACCGCTGCGGAACCTCCACCGTCATGCTCAGATACTACTCCTGCTAGTATCATCTGTCGATGAGCTTTGGCGTCGACGACTCAGTACCGCGGTACGTACAGGTGGCTGCCGACCTGCGCCGCGAGATTGCCGACGGAGTGGTCAGACCGGGGGAGCGCCTTCCTCCCGCACGCGATCTGGCTGCGGTGATGGGCGTCAATCAGAACACGATGTTCCGGGCGCTCAGAGTGCTGCGAGATGAAGGGATCTTGGACTTCCAACGGGGGCGCGGCATCACCGTGAGCGGGAGTGCCCCAGGTCTCAGCGACATCGTGGCCCGTTGTCGGGAGTTGCTCGGATACTCAATTCAGCTCGGCTATCGAAAGGATGAGGTCGTCCGAATCATTGAAGGCCTTACCTGAACCGGTCAGCTGCTGACTCAAATGCCCCCGAACAGTGCTCGGGGTCGAACCCGAGCACTGTTCAGTACTGGATGTCGAGGGCGTAGCGCAGTGCTCGATCGAGTTCTGCGCGCTTTTCGAGGTCCAAGTGTCCGACCGGGTCCTCGGTCAGCATCGTTTTCGCAAGGGTCACGATGTTGTCGCACGTGATCACACTCACGTCGGGGAGTCCTTCGTCAGCTCCCACGCCGACTTCTGACCGAATCCCACGAATCGTGCGAGTGATCGGTGCACAGGTGACTGCGGAGAGGACTTCGATGGCGGCGTCGCGAGTAAGAACGCATACGGGCCGTCGACCTGCCGGTGCCCCGAGGTCCGCCCACAGAATGTCGCCTCGGGCTACCACTCCGGCATGGTCGCGGTAGCTAGACGTGTCGCCATCTGGACGATGTCTGGATCCTGCGGGGTGCGACGGTAGGCGTCCTGCAGTTCATCGTCAGCACGACGCAGGTCTGCGGCCTCGAGGACGGCAATGGCTCCATTGCGGAGGAGCTCCGATCGGCTGGTTCCTCGTTCGGACGCAAGGTGATCCAGACGCGACACGAGGTCGTCATCCAACTGCACGAGCACTTCACGCCGAGCCATGGACCATATGGTACACCATATGGTCAGACGGAAGTACCCGATTTCTCTGTGCGATGTGATGACGTGTACGAAGCAAAAAAACCGCTCGGCGTGCGCGATCCGTGCGCGTAGCAACGGTAAGAGGTGGTGAAATATGGTCCGTGACGGCAAGTGGAAAGATGCCCTGAGCTGGGAACATAGCAATAGTCCCTGGTCCCCGAATTGCCCCCGAAGGGATTCACACGGCTGAGGTCGGAGGTCCGAGCCCTGTAGCGCCCACAAGATCGGCTTGCGCGAACCCGCCCTGCTTCGATTCGACCTGAGGAGATCCGCTTGCACAGCTCGGAGCGTGACGCTTACGAACCAAGTCGATCAGGCAGGTGAGACCACTTCGATCCCCGCATCTGCGGCAGCCGAGCAGAGCCGAACGTCATAGGCGACGAGAGCGGTCAGGCTCGTCTCCACAGACAGTGCACTTGCCAGGTGCATCGCATCAAGGCTCCGCAGTTCGGCCGGATCGAGGGACGCAGCCTTCTCGACGATGGCACGGTCCAGGGGGAGGAGGTCGATACCTCGGAGCAATTGGTTGGCGCCCTCGACCGCATCCTCATCGACCCGCCGACAGGTGCGGAGAAGTTCGATTGTCGACAGATCGCTGCTCACCTTGGGGACGTCTGCCCTGTGGTTCAGCCAGTCGACCAGAGCGGCGCTCTCGGCCTCGTCGAAGATCAGCTTCACCAACGCGGAGGTATCGAAGTAGATCATGTGAGTCGGTCGCGGCGTAGTTCAGCGAGGACTTCACTCGCCGTTGCCTCACCGCGGTCGAGCTTTCGGCGCTCAGGCAAGCGGAACGCGCCCTTTGCCGGCACGAGGCGACCGGAAGCAATGAGCTGATCCCTGTCGGCGACGGCCGGGCTGGGGGACACCAGGAGGGCAACGAGCTTCCCCCGCTCCGTCACCTCGACGACTTCGCCAGCCTTCACCTGCTCCAGGTAACGGCTCGCATGTTGACGAAGTTCGCGCACGCCGATCCTCGTCATCGTCCAATTGTAGCACAGTTGGTGCTACACGGGGAAGACGGCCCGGCAACGCCGTGGGGTGGCGTGCGAAATGCCTGTCTACACGAGGCGCAGGGCGGGGGCGCCGAAGAACGCCGACCGGTTCGAGTTGTGTCCCCCAACCTCCACCAGAACTCAGCGCCCACCAGATCTGTGACCTCCAGGCCCGAGATGCCGATTGGGCAGTGGGCGAACGGCTGACGATGGCATGTGCAAGATTCGATGGCTCTTGTGCTGTCCGTGGCCAGTTTCCAGTCCGCGGTTTTGGCCACCAGATGTCCGCACCCCTCGGTGTGATGTTCGACTCCAGGTCTTCCGTAACGGGAGTACCGGGGTCAGGTGAGGTGGCGCCGGCCGTGACCACCGCCAGCGGCATCCCAGTCGGGGCAGAGCGCACCCAGGACATCTACGGTTGAGCACCGCACCCCGGGCCTGGGACCCGGACCACATACCGGCAGCGCCGGAGAGGAGATCGACCCATGACGACGGACCGGGCCAACGACGACGCCTCGACCATCGAAGGAGGTGACGATCAATCGGGCGGCGGCACGTGGACCCGTCGAGGGCTGATCGCCGGTGTGGCGGCGGCCGGGGTGGGTGCGGCGGCGGGACTCACGCTGGGGGTCGACCCCGCAGATGCCGCCGACGGCGGCACGGTCATTCTCGGCGAGGCGAACACTGCCGCGGCCACGACGTCGATCGAGACCACGGGACAGAACGGCTTCGAGGGCGTCACGTCCGCCGCCGGTTTCGCCGGGGTCTTCGGGTCCGACATCAGCTCCGGGGGCAACGGGGTCGGGGCCGAATCGATCTCGGGTTCCGGGGTCTGGGCCCGGAGCGCCGGAGCGAGCGGACTGCTTGGTGTCCAGGTGGCCGGTGTGGTCGGCGACAGCACGGTGAACGCCGGGGTCCTCGGGCTTTCCAGCCTCTCGAACGGCGTTGAGGGTCAGACGAGCTTCACGACGGGTTCGGGTGTGTACGGGTCCGACAGCAGTTCCGGGGGAGGCTTCGGGGTCTCCGGTACCTCGGACGCCGGAGTCGGCGTGTCCGGGTCCTCCACTACGAGCACCGGCGTGCTCGGCGGATCCGAAGGAGCCGGGTCGGGCCTCATTGGTGAGAGCCGCCAGGGTTACGGGGTCGAGGCGACGGGCGGCCTCGCCCCCCTCCTGCTCCACCCGGGGATCACCCCGGGGTCGCCCGCCTCCGGAGCCCACGCCACGGGTGAGCTCTACGTGGACGCCGACGGTGTGTTCTACCAGTGCACCTCCGGGGGGACTCCCGGTTCCTGGAGCCCTGTCGGCACGCTCCTCCTCGGGGGCGAGAACACCTCGCCGGACTCGACGACCATCTCGGCGACGGCGGACAACGGTGTGTACGCAACGACCACCTCCGACGGACATTCCGGGCTGTACGCCAGCGACCTCAGTACCGGCGGGGGCCAGGGTGTCACGGGTACCAGTACCAGCGGCACCGGGGTCTCCGGGGACAGCACGGACGGCTACGGGCTGGTCGGCACCGGTGGCCTGGCACCGCTTCTGCTCACGCCGGCGACGTCCGCGGGAGCCCCGACGACCGGCACCCACAACCCCGGCGAGATCTACACGGACGTGAACGCCGTCGTGTTCGTCTGTGTCTCGGCCGGAGCCCCGGGGACGTGGGTCCAGGTGGCGGCCGGACCGACGGCCTACGCCTCGGGTGCGTCGTGCCTCCTCCCGGCGCCGATCCGCCTGCTCGACACCCGTGCCTATGCCACCGCCCCCGACCACCCGGGTGTCCCCATCACCGGCGGTGACTACATCACCGTTCCGATCACCGGCCAGGAGGTCGGTGGGGTATCGGTACCGGCCGGGGCCGTGGCGGTCATCGGGAACGTGACCGCAGTGAACGCCATGGCCCGGGGGTACCTGACCCTGTGGCCCAGCGGGGTCACCCGGCCCGGCACCTCCTCGATCAACTTCCCGGCGACGACGGCCACGGCCAACGGGGTGACCGTGGCGCTGTCGTCGGAGGGAACGCTGGACATCTACGCCAGCCAGACGACGGACGTGCTCTTCGACGCCACGGGCTTCATCGCGTAGCGCGGGATCGTCGTCGCCGACGTGAGCTGCCGCACGTCCTCGGCGGCGCGTACGGCTGCATCTGGATGTCCCACTGCAGGTCCTGGGACACACCGACCGGGAGGAAACCCAGCCTCCCCGTCTCGAAGTTGCCGTCGATGTAGGAGTTCTCCGGACTGATCACCGGGGGATCGGCTCCTCCGTCGGAGATGAACTCCACCCGGCTCGGCGCCGGCTGCAGGGGGTCACCGGCCGAGGGCAGCTCCGGGTACAACAGGGTGAAGCCCTTGGTGCTCGAGCCGGACTGTCCGAATTGCTCGTAGGTGCAGGCATCGTTCGTCCGTCCTGCGGTGATCGGATCGCTCGCCGTCCGGCCCTGCGGGCCCGGGGGTCCCGCGGGGGTGGTCTGTTCGACGTTGGTCCACGAGGTCCGCCCTACGTAGGGGGCGAGGCACATCGTCCCGAGGGTGCCGGCCGGGAAGTGCTGGACTGACGGGCAGTCCCGGTTGTCGACGACCTCGGTGGCGGCGACGCTGGATCTCACCGTGTCCATCGGCGCCAACGCGTCGGCGGGCCCACACACCGTTGCGGAAGAGATGGACCCTGGCGCGCACCAGTACTGCGCGTCCATCGGCGTGTTCAGGTTCTCGAGGTTGATCCCGGCCTGTCCGGTGACCGGCGAACTGCCGGCAGGACAGCCGACCTGTGGAGCGGCGGTGCGGAAGTCCACCGGGGTGATCCGGAGGTCCGTCGACACCCGGAGCTGGTCAGTGGTCCCGCCGAAGTCGGTCGACGTCGTACCGGCGTCCCAGAATTCGTAGGTGAGCGAGTAGTCCAGTTGGACGACGTTGCCGACGCAGTCCTCGAGCGCGTCGTTGGGGACGCCCGGTCCTCCGCACTCCGGTGTGTCCCCGGCGAACTCCTGGCCGAGCACCCCGGCGAAGGTGAACTCGTGCCGGCTCCCCTCGACCTCGTCGTCGGTGGCGACTGCGACGGGCTGTCCGTTCGCCCCGGAGGCTGCGGCGAAGGCGCCCTCCTCACACGTGGTCGAGGCGTCCGTGCCGCCCAGCGGAACGGCCAAGGTGTACTCGCCGCCGACCGCCGGTACGACCGACGGCGCGGCCGGGCAGTTCTCGCCGGCGTCCACCTGGTGACCCTCGGACCCCGGCAGGAGCTCGTTCGGCGCCCAACCGTCGCCGTTGGCGATGTTGGCGAAGCCGTAGGTGCCGGGGGCGCGCGTGGTGTCACGGAGGGGCCACATCCCGGTGAGGAAGCCACCCCGGCAGTGCACGCTCAACCAGTAGAGCCCGTCGTCGGTGATGACGATGAGGTCATGGTCGTCGAAGAGGCCACCATCGGGTGGAGGGTCGACCAGGTACCGATCGGGTGCCTGGGTCACCGTCGAATTGTCGGCGAGCTGGACCAGCGTGCCGGCGTCGGCCCGGGAGGCGCGCGAGAGGTTGACGACGTCGACGTCGACCCCGTCGTCGAGGCGGTAGGAGAAGTGGGCGTCCGGTCCGGTGGACGCCGCGGGAGCCGTCGGGCCCTGGACGCAGGCGGTCAGAGCCATCACGACGGTGGTCAGCGCCAGGGCGGTGATGAGGAGGGATGCCGTCGTCGGAGCGGCACCGGGCCGGGCGTTTCGGCGTCGCCGGGGCCCGGGGGGAGCGGCGGTGGCCCGTTCCGCCGCCTTCCGGGACACTCCGGGGCACGCAGGGACTCCACCGGTCCCCGTACCCGGACGGGTCGGTGGCCGATCCACGCCGTCAGCCACCGTCCCCGGGGTCCCGGACCGGCCCGGCGGCTACTCGGAGAAGTAGTTCGGGGCCTCGACGGTCATCTGGATGTCGTGGGGGTGCGACTCCTTCAGGCCCGCCGCGGTGATGCGGATCAGCTCGCCTCGCTCCTGGAGCTCGTCGATGGTCCGGGCCCCGGCGTACCCCATGCCGGAGCGCAGGCCGCCCACCAGCTGGAAGGCCACGGCCGACAGCGGACCCCGGTAGGGGACCTGGCCCTCGATGCCCTCGGGGACCAGCTTGTCGTCGGTGGGCACGTCCTGGAGGCCGTAGCGGTCCTTGGAGTAGGAGCGCTGGTGGTCGTTCGACTGCATGGCCCCGAGCGAGCCCATGCCCCGGTAGTACTTGTACTGCTTGCCGTTGATGAAGACCAGTTCCCCGGGGGACTCCTCGCAGCCGGCCAGCAGCGAGCCCAGCATCACCGTGTCGGCACCGGCCACGATGGCCTTCGGGATGTCCCCGGAGTACTGCAGGCCCCCGTCGCCGATGAGCGGCACCCCGGCCGGCCGGCAGGCCAGGGAGGCCTCGTAGATGGCCGTGACCTGCGGGACGCCGACCCCGGCCACCACCCGGGTGGTGCAGATCGACCCCGGGCCGACCCCGACCTTCACCCCGTCGGCCCCGGCGTCGATCAGGGCCTGGGCCCCCTCGCGGGTGGCCACGTTGCCGCCGACCACGTCGACCGTCGTGTCCTTCTTCAGGCGGGCCACCATCTCCAGCACCCCCGACGAGTGCCCGTGGGCCGTGTCGACCACCAGGAAGTCCACCCCGGCGTCGACCAGCTGCCCGGCCCGCTTGTAGGAGTCCTCCCCGACACCGATGGCCGCCCCGACGACCAGGCGTCCGTGGGCGTCCTTGGTGGCGTCGGGGAAGTCGGCGCTCTTGGTGAAGTCCTTCACGGTGATCAGTCCGGTGAGCCGCCCGGACGGATCGATGAGGGGGAGCTTCTCCACCTTGTGACGGGCCAGCAGGTCGAGGGCCGCTTCCTTGGACACGCCGGGGGCCGCCGTCACCAGGGGCATCGGTGTCATGACCTCGCGCACGGGGCGGGAGAGGTCGCGTTCGAAGCGTATGTCCCGGTTGGTCACGATGCCGAGGAGCACGCCCGAGGCGTCGACCACCGGTGCGCCGGAGATCCGGTACCGGGCACACAGGGCCTCGACGTCGGCCAGCGTGGCGTCGGGCGAGCAGGTCACGGGGTCGGAGATCATGCCGGCCTCGGACCGCTTGACCAGGTCGACCTGGGCGGCCTGGTCGTCGGCCGAGAGATTGCGGTGGAGGACCCCGACACCGCCCAGTCGGGCCATGGCCACGGCCATCCGCGACTCGGTGACGGTGTCCATGGCCGAGGACAGCAACGGGATACGCACCCGGATGTTCCGGGTGACCCGGGTGGCCGTGTCCACCTGGCTGGGCACCACGTCGGAGCGACCGGGCAGGAGCATCACATCGTCGAACGTGAGCCCGAGACGGGCGAACTTGGTGGGAACGTCGGCTGGTTCGCTCACGTCGTGCTCCTGGGGTGCTGGCTGCGACCCGACCGGGCCGGCGGGCGTCCGGGGGCGGGGTCGACGGGCATGCCCCATGGTAGGTCGCCGGGACCCCGACCGTGGGACGTCGGTCTCGGGCGTCCACGCCCCGGTCCGCCGCCCCGGTCCTGTGCTCCGGTCCTCCGCCCCGGTCCCCGGGATGGCACCGTCGGGGCCGGTCGCCGGGGAGCCCCGGGTGGACCGGAGGACGGGGGGTGCCGGCATGGGATACTCGACCCATGCCCAGTGGGACCGGGGACGGACGGGCCGCCGCCTCCATGCGCTGGCCCGCGGTGCTGCTCCTGGGCTGTGCCCTGGTGGCCGTGGCCGTGGTGTCCGTCCTGCCGACGGTGGCCCGACGCCACGACTACGCCACCCTGCGGCGGTCCGGGGTGACCACGGTGGCCCGGATCGACTACTGCGACACGGCCACCGGCGGGCACCCTGCCGTGGTCACCGTGACCTGTCCCGGCACCTTCACCGTGGATGGCCACCCGGTCACCCGGGACATCCTCGGGTTGCCCGGACCGCTGGAGGAGGGCACGACGGTGGTGGTCTCGGTCGATCCGGCCGACACCGGTGTCGTCTACCCGCTGGCCGACGTGCGGACGGGGTACCAGTCGGGGTGGCTGACCGGACGGACCGCGCTGGCGGTGTTCGCCCTGGTGCTGGTGGCCCTGCTGGTGTGGCGCCAGCTGCTGGTGGCCCGGCGCCGGCGGGGGAGCGCGCCCCCGCCCGTCGCCGGAAGGACCACCTGAGGGCTCGCCCCGGGTGGACCCCCGCCGGCGGGGCCGGACGGACCCCCCGGAGTACCATTCCCCCACATGCGACCGGAGGCGGGGGAGGGCACGGACGGGCTCGGCTCCGTGGCCGAGGTACTCGACCTCTACGACCGTTTCGGCGGTCACCGCTACGGCGAGCACGTCACCCAGCTCGACCACGCCCTGCAGTGTGCGGCCCTGGCCCGCCGCCGGGGACTCCCCGACGACCTGGTGGCCGCGGCGCTCCTCCACGACATCGGGCACCTGGTGGACCTGCGCGACGGGACCACCTACGAGGCCGGTCTCGGGGCCGACCGACACCACGAGCTCCGGGGCGCCACTGCCCTGGCCGGGCTGTTCCCCGACGGGGTCACCGGCCCCATCGGCCTCCACGTGGTGGCCAAGCGGTGGCGGTGCACGGTGGACCCGTCGTACGGGGCGGGCCTGTCGCCGGCCTCGATGGCCAGCCTGGTCCTCCAGGGCGGCCGGCTCCCGGACCGGGAGCGGGCGGTCTTCGAGGCGGACCCGGCGTTCGACGCCGCCGTGGCCCTCCGGGACATCGACGACGCCGGCAAGGTCGAGCGCCTGGTCATCCCGGGTCTGGCGGACTACGAGCCCCTCCTCGCCGGCCTGGCCCGGACGACGGGCTGAGCATCCGGGTGTCCCGGTGGCCGACCTGTCGGCTGCGTCAGGGTGGTGGGGCCGGGGCGGTGTTGCCAGAATCGGGGGCATGAACCTGCTCCTCGTCACGCTCGACCAGTTCCGGGCCGACTGCCTCTCCGCCGCCGGGCACCCCCTGGTGCGGACACCGCATCTCGACCGTCTGGCCGCCGAGGGGGTCCGGTTCGCCTCCCACTACAGCCAGGCCACGCCGTGCGCCCCGGGTCGGGCGGCGCTGTACACCGGGACGTACCAGATGAACAACCGGGTGGTGGCCAACGGGAGCCCCCTGGAGGACCGCCTGGACAACGTGGCCCGGCTGGGACGTCGGGCCGGCTACCGACCGGCGCTCTTCGGCTACACCGACCAGGGCGTCGACCCGGCCACCGTGACCGACCCCGAGGATCCCCGCCTCGAGAACTACGAGGGCGTGCTCCCCGGGTTCGATCCTGTCGTCCCGCTCGACAGCCGGTTCACCGGCTGGCTGGCCTGGCTCGAGTCGCTCGGCTACGGGGCCCTCTCCCCGGTGGACGCCCTCAACACGGAGCCCGACCGCCCGGCCGGACACAGCGCCTCGGCGTTTCTGGCCGGACGGGCCATCGAGTGGATCGACCAGCAGGACGGCCCGTGGTTCGCCCATGTCAGCTTCTGGCGGCCCCATCCCCCCTACGCCGCAGCCGGTGCCTGGTCGGAGGCCTACCGACCGGAGGAGGTCGGGGTCCCCATCCCCGTGGCCGACGACATCCACCCGCTGCACCGCATGGCGCTCGGCATCCCGTTCTGTTCGGCCCCGGTCGACCCGGCGGAGATGGCCCGGATCCGGGCCCAGTACTTCGGCATGGTCTCCGAGGTCGACGACCAGCTGGGCCGGCTGGTCGACCACCTGCGGGACACCGGGACCTACGACGACACGGTGATCGTCGTCACCTCCGATCACGGTGAACAGCTGGGCGACCACGGCCTGGTCGAGAAGCTCGGGTACTTCGACGAGAGCTACCACGTGCTGTGCATCGTGCGGCACCCCGGACACCCCGGCGGGTTCGGCCGGGTGGTGGAGGAGTACACCGAGGCGGTGGACATCGTGCCGACCGTGGCCGAGGTGGTCGGCCTGGACGTGCCGGTGCAGTGCGACGGCTCCTCGCTGGTGCCGTTCCTCGCCGGGGCGACGCCCGAGGGGTGGCGGCGCTCGGCCCACTACGAGTTCGACTGGCGGAACTTCCTCCTCGGCCCCCACCGCGTCTCGGGGGGTACCGACCCGGCGCTCGAACAGTGCAACCTGGCCGTCGAACGCACGCCGACCCACGCCTACGTGCAGTTCGGGGACGGCTCGTGGCTGTGCTTCGACCTGGCCGCCGACCCGCGGTGGCACACGACGACCACCGACCCGGCGGTGGTCCTTCCCCTGGCCCAGTCCATGCTGTGCTGGCGGTCCGCCCACCTCGGCGGGAAGTACACCCAGATGCTGCTGACCCCGGACCGGCGGGGGCTGTGGCCCGAGATCGAACCCACTGCCAGGCCCACTTCCGGGCTCGAGTCTCAGCTACCTCCGGCCTGAACGGGGCGTCCGGGCGTCCGGGCATCCGGACGATTGGACGACCGGACGATTGGACGGCCGGACGACCGGACGACCGGACGACCGCCAACCGGACTCTCCTCCGGCGCGGAGGTCCCGCCCCGGGATGGCGGGCGGACCTGCAGTGGACCCGACGCAGACCCGTCGGGGTCGGGCGGCAGGGGGGTGGACCGTGGGACTCGTCGGCAACGGGAGATCGGTGCGGGTCGGTGGTCGGCGGTCGGCGGAACGTCGGCATGCGTTCCCCGGTCATCCCCTGACGCGGCGGGTGTTCCCCTCGTCGGTCCAGGCCCGCTCCATGGCCTGCGGACGGTCGACCTGGAGGACGGCGATCTCCGTTCCTCCGGGGGAGCGCAGGACGGTGGCCGGTCCCTCGGGGGTGCCGACCGGACCGAGATGACGGGTCCAACCCGCGGCCTCGAGGGTCGCGGTCGTCGCCGTGAGATCTCCTGAGGTGTAGATCGGGAGCACCGACCCCGGCGGCCGGTGGTCAGCCACCAGGACGGTGGGGCTCCCCCCGGTGTCCACCGCTGCCACGTCGGCACCGAAGTGCCGGAACCTCCATGCCAGGCTGATCCCCGGCAGGCGGAGCCAGGCGGCGACGTCGGCCCCGGTGTCGGACGAGCCCACGTAGAGATACCGAAGTTCCACTTTCCCAGAGTAGGACCGGCCCCAGGGTGCGGGTGGTGTCGGGAGACCGGACGGGACGACGACGTGGGCGACCGGCCGTTCGACGGCGGGCGGCCGGCCGTTCGACGGCGGGCCACCGGCTTGCCAGACTGTGCGACAGGCGTAGCCGGCACGTTACTGCCCGGTGCCGACCGGCGGCCGAGCCGGTGACGTTTCGACCATCAGCCGGCCGGCCCGGCGGAGGAGGACCTGGACCATGACGACTGAGGCGATCGACGGGGCCGATCCGGATGGCGACACTGCGGTGAGTGACGGGAGGGACGGCGATACCGGCAGGGCGTGGTCCCGGCGGGGGCTGATCGCCGGTGTGGCCGCGGCCGGCATCGGTGCCGCCGCCGCACTGGCCGCCGACGGCTCCGAAGCAGGGGCGGCGAACGGAGGCCCCGTCCTCCTCGGTGAGGCCAACTCCGCGACAGCGAGCACGTCGATCACCACCACGACAGGAGATGCCCTCTCCGGAACCTCGAGCGCGTTCGGAGGTGCCGGTGTGTACGGCACGTCGAGCGGGGGTCTGGCCGAGGGCGTCTACGGGTACGACACCAGTTCCGCTGCTTCCGGTTCGTTCGGGGTGTTCGGATCGTCGGCCCGCAATGTCGGCACCTACGGACTGGGTGAGAGCACGAGTGGGATCTCGGTCCCCTCGACCGGAGGTGTGGTGGGGGACAGCAGTTCCGGCGCCGGAGTCACCGGCCTGTCCAGCGCCAACAACGGCGTCTACGGCGAGACCACCTCCGACCTCATCAACAACTCCGGAGTCTGCGGCCAGGACAGCAGCACCTCCGGTGGGTTCGGAGTGAACGGCGAGTCCCAGAGCGGGGTCGGCGTCTACGGCCTGTCCCGCGGCGGGGACGGGGTCCAGGGGACGGTTCTGACCTCCAATTGGGCCGGGGTCCACGGCATCGGGACCGAGGTGGAGTCCACCGGCGTATGGGGCCAGGCCGGTGGGGCGTCCACGTCGCTGACCACCGGTCTGAATGCCGGGGTGTTCGGCGACGGCGGCGTCTACGTAGGGGTCATCGGCCACTCCACCACGCTCGACGGGATCGACGGACAGACCACAGCGGCCGGCCGGTCCGGGGTGGCGGGGACCGACGCCAGCACCGGGGGTGGCGTGGGAGTCACCGGAGCCTCGACCGCCGGCACCGGGGTCGCCGGTACGAGCACCTCGGGGCACGGGGTGGTGGCCACCGGCGGGCTGGCTCCCCTGCTGCTGACCCCTGCCGCCACGCCGGGCGCCCCGACGGCCGGCGCCCACTCGGCCGGCGAGCTGTACGTCGACAGTCACGGGGTGCTCTTCCAGTGCACGACGGCGGGCACGCCGGGGACCTGGGTGCCGGTGGTGACGACCGGTGCCCTGTCGCTGGGGGAGGCCAACGCTGCCTCGGCGACGACCTCGGTCACCACCTCGGTCGGGATCGGTCTGGCCGGCGCCACGTCCGCCGACGGCGGCGACGGGGTGGCTGGCACCGACACCAGCACCGCCGGTGGCACCGGGGTCTCGGGGATGTCGACTGCCGGTGTGGGCGTGTCCGGGTCCTCGAGCGATGCCACGGGGGTGGTCGGCGCGGCCCTCGGGGTGGGTGCCGGAGTGAAAGGACTGAGTACCTCGGGTTACGGGATGGTAGGCACGGGCGGACTGGCCCCACTGGTGCTCACCCCGGCGGCCGCACCTGGTGCACCGACGACGGGCGACCACGTGGCCGGGGCGCTCTATACGGATTCGGTCGGTGCACTGTTCCTCTGTGCCGCCGCCGGCACACCAGGCACGTGGGTCCAGCTCTCGGCGGGTACGGCCTACGCCAACGGTGCCTTCTGCCTGTTGCCCGCCCCGATCCGGTTGCTCGACACCCGACTCGGTGCGACCGATGCCGTGTCCACACCCGGCATCCCGGTCGTCGGTGATTCGACCCTGACCCTGCAGGTCACCGGGGCCGTGCAGAATTCGATCTCGATCCCCACCGGTGCGGTGGCGGTGATCGGCAATGTGACCGCCGTCAACGCCCTGGCCCGGGGGTACCTGACCCTGTGGCCTTACGGGGTGACCAAGCCGTCGACCTCGTCGCTCAACTACCCGGAGGCCACCTCGGTGGCCAACGGGGTCACCGTGGCCCTGTCGTCGACGGAGGGGCAACTCGACATCTTCGCCTCCCAGACCACCGACGTCATCTTCGACGCCACCGGGTTCATCGCCTAGCTGTCTTCTGGTCGGCCGCGGGCCGTACGCTCGACGGCGGATGGCCGGCTTGTCAGACTGTGCCGAGCCGTGGCGATCACGGATTCCACCGGTATCGACCGACGTACCCGTTGTGTGTCGTACTGAGCAGCAGCCGGCCCGCCCGGCGAAGGAGGACCTGGATGTCGACGACCGAAGGCAACGACGAAGCCGATCCTGGCGGCGACAAGGAGGGCGACAAGGGAGGGGGCGAGAGGGATTGCGGTGACGGCCGGGCATGGTCCCGGCGGGGGTTGATCGCCGGCGCAGCCGCCGCCGGCATCGGCGCGGCCGCCGTCCTGGTCTTCGACGGCTCCGAAGCAGGTGCGGCGAATGGTGGCAACGTGATCCTCGGTGCCACGAATTCGGCGACGGCGACGACGGAGATCACGACCACGACGGGCACCGGGTTCGTCGGCGCCACGTCCGATTACGGCTCCGCTGGGCTGTTCGGGACGTCGAGTGGCGGCAATTCGGCAGGGGTCTCAGCTTCGGACACGAGCACTGCCGGGTCCGCGTCCAGCGCGATGGAGGGCTACTCGGTCAACAATGTGGGCGTCACCGGAATCGGCTATAGCGAAAGCGGCATCGAGCCCCCGCTCGCCGGTGGCGTGGTCGGCGACACCTCCATCGGGGCCGGCGTGACCGGTCTGTCCAGTAGCCACAACGGTGTCTACGGTGCGACTTCGGAGGCCGGCTACAGCGGGGTGGCCGGGACCGACGCCAGTACCAGCGGCGGTGTGGGCGTGACGGGGACCTCGACCGCCGGTACCGGGGTCGGGGGGAGGTCGACCACCGGTGCCGCCGTCTCCGGAGTGAGTGTGGACAATTACGGAGTCGTGGCGTCGGGCGGCCTGGCCCCCCTGCTGCTCACGCCGTCGGGTTCGGTCGGACCTCCCCCGGCGGGGGCCCACGTGGTCGGTGAGCTGTACACCGACACCAACGGGGCGCTGTACTACTGCGTCGACGCGGGGACACCGGGTACATGGCTCCAGGTGGCCTCGGCCGGACCGTCCACCTATGCCCAGGGGGCGTTCTGCCTGCTCCCTGCCCCGATCCGCCTGCTGGACACCCGGCTGGACGCCACCGCTCCCGACCATCCGGGGACGCCGGTCATCGGTGGGGAGACGATCACTGTGCCCATCACCGGGCAGTCGGTGGGCGGGATCTCGGTGCCGGCCGGCGCCGTCGCCGTCATCGGCAACGTGACGGCGGTGGGAGCCGCGACCCGCGGCTACCTCACGCTCTGGCCCGACGGGGTCACCCAGCCCGGGACGTCCTCGCTCAACTTCCCGGCCACGACGTCGGTGGCCAACGGGGTCACCGTGGCCCTGTCGGTGACGGGGAAATTGAACATCTACGCCTCCCAGACCACCGACGTCATCTTCGACGCCACCGGGTTCATCGCCTAGTCCGGAGGCGACCGATCCCGCCCTGCGCTGGTCGTCGAGGCCGTCGACGGGCCAAGATGGTCCCCCGGAGTGGACGCCGTCCATCGCCGGCCGTCCGGCCCGCAGACCAGAGAGACCCCGATGACCACCGACAGGCGGCGCGACCCGCTGAGCCGTGAGCTCGCCGACTACTACGTGGACAACAGCGACGAGGAGCCGTACCTGTGCTGGCTCGACGGCACGCCGGTGGACACGTGGAGGGACGGTTACCCCTACCCTGAGCGCCTGCCCCGGGACGAGTACGAGCCGGAGAAGCGCCGCCTCCAGATCGAGCTGCTGAAGCTCCAGAACCACGTGAAGGAGACCGGTGGTCGCATCGTGGTCGTGTTCGAGGGCCGTGATGCCGCCGGCAAGGGCGGGACCATCAAGCGGTTCATGGAGCACCTGAACCCGCGCGGCGCCCGGGTCGTGGCGCTGGACAAGCCGAGTCCGGCCGAGACCACCCAGTGGTACTTCCAGCGCTACGTGGCCCATCTGCCCAGTGCCGGCGAGATCGTGCTCTTCGACCGCTCCTGGTACAACCGGGCCGGGGTCGAGCGGGTGATGGGGTTCTGCACCGACCGTCAGTACCAGGAGTTCCTGCTCGAGGTGCCGTTGTTCGAGCAGATGCTGGTCCGTGACGAGATCACCCTGGTGAAGTTCTGGTTCTCGGTGTCCCGGGGGGAACAGCACACCCGGTTCCTCATCCGGCACATCGACCCGGTGCGCCAGTGGAAGCTCTCGCCGACCGACGTGGCCTCGTTGGACCACTGGGACGACTACACGGCGGCCAAGGACGCCATGTTCGACGCCACCGACACCGACGCGGCCCCCTGGACGGTGATCAAGAGCAACGACAAGCGGCGGGCCCGGCTCGAAGCCATGCGGCACCTGCTGACCCTGGTCGAGTACACCGGCAAGGACCCCGGGATCATCGGGGCGCCGGACCCCCGCATCATCGGGTCGGCGTCCACCCTCCACGAGACCGACGAGCGGGCGGGCCGGCGACGACCGGCCGGTTGACGGCCGTGACGACGACGCCGACCGTCTCCGGGCCCCCGACGGCGGCTGCAGGTCCGGACCGTCACCCAGAGGGCGAGGTAGCTGTGCCGGTCCCCGGGGACGACCGGGCGAAGGGTCCCCACAGGGCGGGGCCGGCCCGGACGTGGGGTTGGTCGCCCGGTAGCCGTCGCCCACGCCTGCTCCACCTGGCCACCCTCACTGCCGCCGTTCTCCCGTTGGCGGTGGCCACGGTGGTGGAGCTCGTACGTGGGTGGGAGCCGACCTCCGACGATGCCAATATCGCGTTCCGTTCGTGGCTGGTCCTCTCGTCCCACTCGCCGCAGCTCGGACAGTTCTCCCAGGTCAGCGGCACCCGTCAGCACAGTATCTACGACCTCGGGCCGCTGCTCTACTGGATGCTCACCGTGCCGGTCCACCTCGACCCCCGCCAGGGGATGCTGTGGGGGTCGGCACTGTTCGCCGGCCTCGGGCTCGTCGTGGCCGTCGAGGCCGGTTGGACGGCAGCGGGGGCCCGGGGCGGGGCCGCCGTGGCCGCCGTGGTCCTGACGCTGGTGGTCGTCTATCCGCCGGTGGTCCTCGACCCGGGGTGGAACCCCCACCTGGGCACGGTCTGGATGTTGGCCACCGTGGGGCTGGCCTGGGCGGTGGGCGCCGGCCACCTGCGGGCCCTCCCCGTACTGGTCGGGGCGGCCTCGGTGGCCTGCCAGTGCCATCTGATCTTCGTCCCGCCGGTGGTGCTGTGCTGCGCCGGGGCCGTCGCACTGGCCGTCGTCGGCTCCCTGCGGGGAGGCCGGGGCGGTTCCGGGGGCGGCACCGGTGACCGGACCGGCGAGGGATCGGGGGAGGGACTGGGGGAGGGACCGGGCGAGGGACTGGGGGAGGGACCGGGGGAGGGAAGGGGTACCCGGACCTGGGTGTGGCCGGTGGTCGCCGGGGTGGTGGTCGGCGTGGCCTGTTGGACCGTCCCGCTGGTCCAACAGCTCACCGGACACCCGGGGAACGTCACGCTGCTCCTCCAGCGGGCCGGGCACGGGGGGACGCTCGGCTGGGGTCGGGGGTGGCAGGCGGTCGGTGGCGCCATCGTCCCCTGGCCGACGTGGGTGGTCCAACCCGACGGGTCGAGCTTCTTCTCGGTGGTGTCGAGCCTGCAGGCCCGGGGGAGCGTCGTCTCCCTGTTGGCGGTGGTGGGACTCGTCCCCGTCGTGCTCGTGGCTCTGCTCCGGCGGGACCGGACCGTCGCCACCGCCGGGGTGATCGTCCTGTGCGCCGCCGTGGGGGTGGCATGGGCCGTGGCGGCCATCCCCACGGCGAACTACCTGACCATGCTCTACCTCTACCCGGTGGTCTGGCCGGTGGGCATCGCCGCCGTACTCCTGTATGGGTGGCTGGCTGTCGTGGTGGTCCGTTGGGCGGTGCTGGGCCTGGCCACCCGCCGGGGACGTCGGCCCGGTGGAGCGGATGTTCCGGGACCGGACCGCAGCGGGGACAGGGGCGGGGTGTCGACCCACCGGTGGACCGGCGTCGCCACCGGCGTCGTGACCGGCGTCGTGGCGGTCGCCACGGTGGTCGCCACGGCCGGGGCGGCCCATGCCGCCATCGCCACCTCCCCAACCCTGGGCGGTTGGGGGACCGTGCGCACTGTGGGCGACGTAGCGGGCTTCGTCGAGGCCGCGGTGCCCAAGGGACCGGTCCACCTCACCACGGGGGGGACCGGCACGATCGAGGAGTACGAGCTCATCTACGGTCTCGACTGGCGACTGTTCGCCGACGGCTGGGATCCCACCCTCGACGCGGCCCCGGCGGCGTACGTGGGCCCGCCCGTCGTGCCCACCGGAAAGGCCGCCCCGACGACCGTGATCGTGACCTACCGGGGTGGACAGGTCGAGGTCGACATCACCGGTCGCACCGCCGGCACCGGGAGTGGGCCCGTCCATCGGACGTTCAACCGGCTGACCGGCTGACCGGCTGATCGGCTGATCCGTCAGTGACCTGCTGCGGCATCCCGGTAGTACCGGCGCCAGATGAGACGGTAGACCCGGGACCAACGGGGGATGGAGCGCAGGCCGGGGATGAAGGGGACCAGGGCCAAGAGGAGGGTCAGGACCATCATGATCGCCCAGACCTGGAGATCACCGTTGGGGGACGTGTTCATCGGGGGAACCTGGTACCACGTGGTGTAGAGCCACAGCCAGGCCTGTCCCGGGTAGTTCCCCGTCTCGTTCATCATCCCCCACTGCGAACCCGAGAGGTTGCGATTGGTGCCGAGGTTCCCGAGATAGGTCCCGTCAGCCAGGAAGAGGAGCGGCTTCGTGTAGTTCGTCCCGTAGAACTGGTTCGAGCTGACCAGGGCCCCGTCCAGGGCCCCGCTCCGAGCCATCGACGTGAGGGCGGCGATCATCGTCCCCACCGGGCCGTAGTCGCCCCGGGGGACGACCAGCTCGCCGCCGGTGAAGGTGGCGTTGGCCACGGCCTTCTCGTAGGCCGCCGTCCAGGCGGCCTGCTGGTCGGCCGACGCCGAGGTGTACTCGTCCACGGCGGCCTGCACCGCAGGGCTGTTGGGCAGCTCCCGCAGGGGGTCGATGACGAAGTCCGTGGCCGTGTTGATCGGGAGGTGCACACCGGCCCAGCTCTCCGGGGAGATCGGCCCGATCTTCTGGCTGGCGCCCGCGGTGTCGTTGTAGGGCGGCCCGTAGCCGGCGGTACCGCTGGTGCCGTCGAGCTCGGTGATCGCCGTCTGGGCGAAGTCCACTGCTCCGACCGGACCCCCGGATGTGGTCACCGGAGCGGTGGCCCACGACTTCAGGGTGACCGGCGAGTCGTCGGGTGAGGAGAAGAGCACCGCCAAGAGGACCACCAGGACGGCCACCACCACGAAGGCGATGAGGAACTCCTTGACGATGTCGTAGGGGACGTACTCGCCGTGCCACTCCTCGACGTCCCGGTCCGGCCGGAACCGGCGCCCGGCCCGTCGGGTCGGGTCTGTGGTGGGGTCGGCGCTCACCGTTGGCCTCCTGCGGTCGGGGGTGCGGCGTCCGGTGCCGAACCGGTCGTGACGGTGTCGGGAGTGGTCGTCGGCTCGGCACCCGTCTCCGCCTCCGGAGTGGCCCCGGTATCCGGCGTCCCGGGGGAGTCAGCGACACCCTCGTTGGCGGTGGCGGTGGTGCCCGCGGCGGTGGCCGTGGTTCCGGCGGCGGAGGCTTCGGCCGCGGTGTCCACCACGGCCGGGGCGGCGAAGGGTGGGACGACGCCGCGGCGTCGGACGAGGAGCACGTGGACCCCGACGATGGCCACGATGGCCAGCGGAAGGAGCACGATGTGCCACATCAACATCTGACCGAAGTTGAGGACGTTGAACACCGCGCCGGCCCCGGTGGAGTTGATGCCGTCCTTGGCCTGGGTGCCGATCCACTGCGAGTCGAAGTTCTGCTGGGAAAGATAGCCGGTGAAGGCCGCACCGACCGAGACGACGAAGGAGACCACCCCGGTGATCCAGGTGGCCCGGCGCTTCCCCCGCCAGGCGGCCATGAAGAACTTGCCCCAGAGGTGGATGACCATGAAGAAGAAGAAGGCCTCGACGCTCCACAGGTGCAGGGAGTTGACGAAGAGGCCGGTGCTCGAGACATGCCACCACGAGGGACCGAAGATGGCGAGGACGATGCCCGTCAGGATGACGATGCTCAACGCCGACATGGTCAGCACGCCGAACACGTAGATCCACGACGCCACGTAGGCCGGCTGGCGGTCGGGCATGATCCGACCCGGCGGGAAGTTCTCCAGGGCCGTGTTGCGAAGTCGAGCCGACAGCTGGCCGGCGTCCTCGGGCAGGCCGGCCGAGGTATCGGAGGGGACGTCCGCCTGGACGGTCACTGGTCCCTCCTCCGGTGTCCGGGGAACGGGAGGAGGATGGCGGCGATGAAGACCACCACCATGAGCCCGATGAGGACCAGGTTGGCCACCGAGATCTGGATGAACCCCCAGTGGAGGTAATGGCCCTGCCCGTTGAGGTTGATGAGACTGGCGATCATCGAACGCAGCGCTCCTCACGTCGCCGGCGGCTCCGGCGACTGCTGAGTTCGACCTTACGGACCGACGGGTCGGCGGGGCAGGGCCGAAGGTCCCGTTTCACCGGGCCGGCCGGGTGCGGGGTGCGGTGACGCCGGCCGGATGCTGACCTGACGGTGCCCGTCGGCCGCCCGTCGCCCGCCCGCCGCCCGCCCGGTGTCATGTCACCGCGTTCGTGGCCTTGCCGTACACTGAGCACCTGAACGATCGAATCCACAGGGAGAAGACATGGCCGATTACACCCTTCCCGACCTGCCGTACGACTTCGGTGCGTTGGAGCCCCACTATTCCGGGGAGATCCTCGAACTGCACCACGACAAGCACCATGCAGCCTACGTGGCCGGTGCCAACACGACACTCGAGAAGCTCGCCGACGCCCGGGACAAGGGTGAGTTCGGGGCGATCGTCGGATTGCAGAAGACCCTGGCCTTCAACGTCTCGGGCCACGTCCTGCACTCGATCTTCTGGAAGAACCTCTCGCCGGACGGCGGGGACAAGCCCGACGGCGCCCTGGGGACGGCCATCGATGAGCACTTCGGCTCGTTCGACGGCTTCAAGGCCCAGCTGACGCAGTCGACCACGACGATCCAGGGCTCAGGGTGGGGTGTCCTGGCCTGGGAGCCCCTGGGCCAACGGCTGATCGTCGAGCAGGTCTACGACCACCAGGGCAACGTGGGCAACGGTTCCGTCCCGCTGCTGGTGTTCGACGCCTGGGAGCACGCGTTCTACCTCCAGTACAAGAACGTCAAGGCCGACTTCGTCAGCGCCCTGTGGCAGATCGTCAACTGGACCGACGTGGCCGCCCGCTTCGCCGAGGCCAGCAGCCTGACGATCTCCTGACCGACCGCCCCGGGGCGGCGTGACGCCGCGGGACCCGGGGGACGACACCGAGATGACCGAGGGCCGGCGCTGATGCGCCGGCCCTCGTTCGTTCAGGTGTGCGGTTCCGACCGCTCCGGCGGCTCCGACCGCTCCTTCGGGAGCGGATCAGAGGAGGTCGGAGTGGTCGGAGGAGGTCGGGGGGTCCGCCCGGTCAGGCCTTGATGCCGGCCTCGAGGCGCTCGACGGCCTCGATGTACTCCTCCACCAGTCCGAGGACCACGTCCCGGGCCTTGCGGACCGCCGTGGCCTGGCCGATCACCTGGCCACAGGGATTGAAGTTCACATCCTTGGCCTGCACCGGGTACCGGTGGCCCCGGCCGACGGCCTCGATGGCCACCAGCATCTGCAGGGGCATGGGCAGGGGGTCGGGTGTGTCCTCGGCCTCCCAGGCCTCGGTCCAGTCGTTCTTCAGCATGCGGCAGGGCTTGCCGGTGAACGAGCGCGACCGCACCGTGTCCCGGCTCGTCGCGGCCAGGTAGGTGTCCATCTGGGCCGGCGGGATGTCGGCCTCCTCCACGGTGAGCCACAGGGTGCCCGACCACACGCCCTGGGCCCCCATGGCCAGGGCGGCGGCCATCTGGCGCCCGTTGCCCACACCGCCGGCGCCCAGCACCGGGATCGGGGCCACGGCGTCGACCACTTCGGGCCAGAGCACGATGCTGCCCACGTCACCGGTGTGCCCGCCACCCTCGGATCCCTGGCAGATGATGAAGTCGAGACCGGCCGCCTTGTGGTTGAGGGCGTGCTTGACCGAGCCGGCCAGTGCGCCGATCATGAGCCCGGCCCCCTGGACCCGCTCGACCACGTCGGGCGGCGGGGTGCCCAGGGCGTTGGCGATGAGACGTACCTTGGGGTGCCGGAGGGCGACGTCGATCAACCCGGCGGCGTGGGCCGCCGTCCAGCCGATCATCCCGTTGGAGCGGCGCTCGTCCTCGGGGATCTCGGGGACGTTGTGGTCCTCCAGCAGCTTGCGGGCGAATTCGCGGTGGGTGGCCGGGACCATGGCCTGGACCTGGGCCTCGAGCTTCTCGGGGTCCATCTCGTCCATGCCCTCGTACTTGGCGGGGATGACGATGTCCACGCCGTAGGGGTGGTCGCCGACGTGCTCGTCGATCCACGTGAGCTCCACCTCGAGCTGTTCGGGGTCGAAGGCGATGGCGCCCAGGACGCCGATGCCTCCGGCGTTGGAGACCGCGGCGACGACGTCGCGGCAGTGGGTGAAGGCGAAGATCGGGAATTCGATTCCCAGCTTCCGTCGGATCTCGGTGTCCATGGTGGTTGCTCCTATCTCGTGTTGCTCGGTTGGTCCAGCACGGGGGCGGATCGCCCCCGGTCGGTCAGGTCTGCCGTGTCGGCAGGGGTGTCGATGTCGTGGCCGATGTCGGGGTCCGGGGCCGCCGGACCCGCCGGGGCCGCCGGGGCCGCCGGGGCCGCCTGACCCGTCAGACCCGCCGGACCCGCCAGACCAGGCAGTCCCAGGAGCGCCGCCAGTCCCCGCACCGCGGTGTCGTCGTCCACCGAGCCGGGCTCGAGTCGCTCCTGCATGTCCAGTCCCACCAGCAGGGCCTTCACCAGAATTGCCGCCTGGTCGGCCGGGGCGACCGGTCGCCCGTCCACCTGGGCCGTCCACCGTTCGAGTCCGCGGGCGGTCCGGCGGCGGGCCTCGAGGTTGCGGGCCCGGAGGAGGCGGGCCACCTCAGGGTCCCGTGCAGCACGCAGCCACAGTTCGTGTTCGAGAAGCGGGAGCCGCCCACCGCCCGCCCCGGCGATCCCTCCCCGCCGTCCGCCCGAGGCGTTGTCCCAGACGGCCTCCAACTGGCGTCGGGGCTGCTCGGCCACGGCGACCTCGGCGAACAGCACGGTCGTGACCGACTGCATCCAGTCATCGAGGAGGGCCAAGAGGAGCCCCTGTTTGGACCCGAAGTGGGAGTAGACGGCACCGGAGGTACGGTCGGCGGCGTCGGCCACGGCGTCAACCGACACGGCGTCGAACCCGTGCTCGTCGAACAGGCCGGCCGCCGCGGCCAGCAGGCGGGCACGCGTCTCGGTCTTGCGTTCCTCCTGGGTGTGGGCCACCTGTCCCCCCGGTCGAGCGTCGCCGTGTGGCGACATCGTCGAGGCTACATATATAGGGACCGTTATGCAATCCGGGTCGTATCGGTGGGGCCGGGCCGGTCGGCGCCGCCGGCATGTCCCGGACCGTGGAGCCCTAAGGTTGGCACAGGGGTGGCGTGTCGGGTCACCGGAACGACGGAGGGGACGGAGCATGGAAGACCGGACGGATCTCTACATCGACGGGAAGTGGGTGCCGTCCGGCGGTACCGGATCGCTCGACGTCATCGACTCGGGGACCGAGGAGGTCGTGGCCACGGTGCCCGACGGCGTCCCCGGAGATGTCGACCGTGCCGTCGAGGCGGCCGCCGCGGCGTTCGGATCCTGGTCGGGCCTGCCCGTGGACGAACGGACGGCCTTCGTGACCAGGGTCCACGAGGGGCTCGACGCCCGGGCCGACGAGCTGGCCGAGCTCATGGCCCGCGAGGTGGGGATGCCGCTCGCCCTGTCCCGCATCATCCAGGTCGGCCTGCCGTCGGGCACCTTCGCCTCCATGGCCCAGGTGGCCGCGGACTTCGAGTGGGAGCGGCAGGTGGGCAATTCGCTCGTCGTCCGCGAGCCCGTGGGTGTGGTCGGGGCCATCACCCCGTGGAACTACCCCCTGCACCAGATCGCCGCCAAGGTGGCGCCGGCCCTCGCCGCCGGCTGCACGGTGGTCCTCAAGCCCAGCGAGGTGGCCCCACTGAACGCCTTCGTCCTGGCCGAGATCTTCGACGACATCGGACTGCCCCACGGGGTGTTCAACCTCGTCTCGGGGACCGGGCCGGTGGTGGGCGAGGCCATCGCCGCGCACCCGGGGGTGGACATGGTCTCCTTCACCGGTTCGACCAGGGCCGGCCGCCGGGTCAGCGAGCTGGCCGCGGGCACCGTGAAGCGGGTCACCCTGGAGCTCGGGGGCAAATCGGCCAACGTCCTGCTGGACGATGCCGACCTGTCGGTGGCCGTGCCCGACGGTGTGTTCAAGTGCTTCCTCAACTCCGGGCAGACCTGCAGTGCCCTGACCCGGATGCTCGTCCCGCGGGAGCGCCTGGCCGAGGCGGAGGAGCTGGCCGTGGCGGCGGCGGAGTCCTTCACCCCGGGGAGCCCGTTCGACCCGCAGAGCCGGATCGGGCCCCTGGTGTCGGCGGTCCAGCGCGATCGGGTCCGGGCCTACATCGACGGTGCGGTCGACGAGGGTGCCCGACTGGTGACCGGAGGTTCCGCCGCTCCCGAGGGGCTCGAGACCGGCTTCTACGTGCAGCCGACCGTGTTCTCCGGGGTCACGCCCGAGATGACCATCGCCCGTGAGGAGATCTTCGGGCCCGTGCTGTCGCTCATCCCCTACGACACCGAGGAGGAGGCGGTGGCCATCGCCAACGACACCCAGTACGGCCTGGCCGGCGGGGTGTGGTCGGACGACCCCGCCCGGGCGGAGGCGGTGGCCCGGCGACTGCGCACCGGCCAGGTGGAGGTGAACGGCGGACGGTTCAACCCGCTCGCCCCCTTCGGGGGCTACAAGCAGTCGGGGAACGGGCGGGAGTACGGCACCTTCGGCCTGGAGGAGTTCCTCGAGGTCAAGTCCCTGCAGCGCTGACGTCCCTACCGGGCTGACAGCGCGGCCATGCCGTGCCGTGCCGTGTCGTGTCGGGCATCCGACGCGGGTGCCCGGAGGGTCACGGCTGGCGGATCGGGGCACATCGGGCGGCGCCGACCTCGTGTCCGCGGGCGAGGTCGGCCCCGGCTTCGGACGGGGCTGCCACCACGGGGTCGGGGGAGCGCGGCCAAAAGGTGATGGTCGGGCCGTCGGCCGTCTCGTGGCGGACGTCCGTCCGGAGACGGCGCCCGAGTATCCGCGCCGGAAACAGCTCCACGAAGCTCGCATCCCAGGTGGGGATCACGGATGACAGGAGGCGGACGCTCGGACCGACCCGGACCCCGGTGGCACGCACGGTCAACGTCACCGGTCGGAGGCGCTGGTTGGCGTACCACGGCCCCCGACCGAAGCCTCCACGGAACGTCGAGCGAACCTCGGCATCGTCTCCCAGTCGTGAACGTCGCGGTGCGGCCACGGTTCGCCTCGTTCGTGTCAGGTGGCAACCACCCTCTGTTTCGTGGGGCACCACGGGAGGTTCCGCCGTCGATGGTCCTGCACCGGGTTCCCTGGCCGATGGACCCCCTGGGACCCCCTGGTAGAAGCCGGTCGATGCCGGTCGATGCCGGTAGTGTCGCGTGCCACGGTCCGTGGATGGAATCGCGGACGGGCCGGCGTCCGGTCCGGGGTACGGGTGCGTGCGTTGCGGAGCGAGGTGGAGGCGATGATCAGCGGGAGGAGGCCAGGCGGCGGTCGGCGCGTCGTTCCGTATCCGGTGTCCCCACCGGCCCGGTGGTGAGCGGTGCGACGGGCCCTGGCCTTCCTGACACCGTTCGGTCGGACGGTCGACCCCGATCCGGCGTCGCTGCTCTGGTTCCCGCTGATCGGTGCGGTGCTGGGTGCGCTGCTGGGCACCCTGTGGTGGGCCCTGCATGGCGTCCTCCCCCCGGCGGTCGCTGCGGCACTGGTGGTGGCCGCCGACCTGGTGCTCACCCGGGCGAACCACCTCGACGGCCTGGAGAACGCCGCCGATGGGCTCCTGTCCTTCCGGGGCACCCGGGACGGGCGGCTCGAGGCCATGCAGGCCTCTCGGGCGGCTCCGACCGGGCTCGTCGCAGCTGGCGTGGTCCTGGTCGTCCGGTGGCTGGTCCTCACCGCCTCGACCCCGTCGGTCCTCCTGGTGACGGGGGTCTGGGCCGCCTCCCGGGGGACCGTGGCCGTGGTGGCCCTCTCGGTTCCCTACGCCCGCCGGCAGGAAGGCCTGGCCTCCGTGTTCCTCGACACCCCACCCCCGACACCGACCGGGGACGAGACCCCGTGGCTCCGGGTACGGCACCGGCGGTCTTCCACCCTCCGCCGGAAGCGGTCCCGTTCGGCGGTGGGCGCCGTGGCACTGGTGGTGTCCCTCGCCGCGCTGCTGGGCTGGAACCGCGTCGGGGCCACGGTCACGCTCGGGGCCGGGTTGGTCACAGCCTGGGCGGTCGTGCTGTTCGCCCGGCACCGTGTCGGTGGGCTCACCGCCGATGTGCTCGGCACGGTGGACGTCCTGTCCGAGACGGCCGCCCTGGCCATGGCCCTCGTATGGTGAACGCCTGATGCGGGGCACCCTGATGGTCTGCGGTACGGCGGACGACGTCGGCAAGAGCCAGGTGGTGGCCGGTCTGTGCCGCCTGTTGGCCCGCCAGGGCATCCGGGTGGCGCCCTTCAAAGCCCAGAGCTTCGCCCGCACGGCCTTCGTGACCCCTGACGGTCACGAGATCGGGCAGGCCCAGGCCGACCAGGCCATGGCCGCAGGTGTGGAGCCGGACGTCTCCATGAACCCCGTCCTGCTCAAGCCCATCGAGGGGGGCGACAGTCAGGTGGTCGTGATGGGTCGCCCGTGGCGGGTGCTCGGACGGGAGGCCTACGAGTCGGCCAAGGCCGAGCTCCTGCCGGTCGTCGTCTCGGCGCTGGAGGACCTCCGGTCCCGGTACGACGTGGTGCTGTGCGAGGGGGACGGCAGCCCCACGGAGGAACCGGGGGGCTCGGTGGACCTGGCCAACCTGGGGCTCGCCGTCCAGGCGGGCATACCGTCCGTGGTGATCGGGGACGTGGACCGGGGCGGGGTGTTCGCCGCGCTCTTCGGGACGGTGGCCCTGCTCCCCGCCGACCAGCGGGCCTGGTTGCGGGGGTTCGTGATCAACAAGTCCCGGTGGAGCCCGGGGTACCTGCAGCCCGGCATCGCCGATCTCGAGCGCCGCACCGGGATCCCGTCGGTGGGAGTCCTGCC
>Ga0302279_10001243_pt1 | contig 36689 bp, 34 predicted proteins | sample III_Bog_N3_3_FD_194541 | JGI IMG/M metagenome (GOLD analysis project Ga0302279, IMG submission 194541) | Peat permafrost microbial communities from Stordalen Mire near Abisko, Sweden - III_Bog_N3_3 | ecosystem: Environmental > Terrestrial > Soil > Wetlands > Peat | place: Sweden: Abisko...
GGCGTAGAGCTACCCCGCTGGAGTCTGCCTGTGGCGGCGGAGCTTCTCCTGGCAGGGCCCCCTCCCCCCAACCCAATCCCTCAAGGGGAGGGGGCGTAGAGCTATCCCGTCCCGCGTCCGCACTTCGGGCACGCCACCGGAAAACACGCCCGGCAATACCCCTTCCCGCACCCCGCGCACCCGGCCAGCCCCGTCGCACTGACCAGATGCACCTGTTCGTCACACGCCAGCCGCGGACGTTCCGGCACAAAACTGTCCTCGCAGGCCGGCGATTCCAGCCTGCGCGCCAGCGGGTTCCAGTCCAGCCGGATCACCCGCTCCGCCTTGCGCCGCCGGATCTGCACGTCCAGCCGCTGCACCGGCATCACCAGTTCCAGGGTCCGCACCCAGTCCACCGACACCCGCAACGCATATTTATGCCCGAGGTCATCCAGCTTGGCGCGGTACTCCCGGGTGATCGCCGCGATCCGCAGTTGCTCGCGCGCAAACCCCGCGTCCTTTTCCGCCAATCCGGCGCAGCGGCGCATCGATTCGCGAAACAGATCGTTGTGATAGGCGTGCAACCGGTCCGCGTCCCGTTCCAGCCGCCGCCGCAGCCCGCGCCGGAACGGCTCCAGCGCCGCGTCCAGCCGGTGCGGCAGAGCCCGCCGCAGCACCGACAGCAGGCGGGTGCGGTCCCAATCGGCCGGCAGTGCGCCCGCATCAGGCGGGTCCACCGGTTCCGGCGGACCGTCCAGCCACGGCGCCACCCGGTCCAGAACCGCATCGGGCAGCGCGCCCGTCGCCAGGTTGATGCCCAGCCGCAGCACGCCATCCCGTTTCTCGTCAGAAAAGGCCGTGTAGCGGAAATCCAGCAACAGATAGCGGGTCCAGGCCGGCTGCGCACCCAGCAAACGCCAGGTCGCATTGTCCAGCGACAATTCGCCCGACAGCACCGACTCCGGATCGGACAGCCGCACCGGATTGCCCAGCACCCGCCGGGTCCAGCGGCCATGCTCGCCCATCAGGCGGGCGCAACGCTCCAGCCAGTCCGACTCGATGCCAACCCGTTGCGCATCCGCCGGCAAGGTCGTCCCGAACCCGAGACGAGACAATTCGCCCACACCCAACGCCTGCTGCACCGCGGGCGGCGCCAGCACCTCCAGCCCCTCGGGCTCGATCGGCTCCACAACCGAACCAACCTGGTCCAGCAGGTCGGCAACGAAATGCTGCATCGGTCCCACGTCATCCAGCATCGAGGTCGCTCCCGAACAGCGCATCGTCCAACTGCTTCGCGCCCTCGTACTGCTGCTGCGCCGCGGTCAGTTGCGCTTCCAGCGCGGTGAAAGCCGCACTGCGGGCGTCGTCGGTTTCCTGCAGCCAGGCATCCAGCACCATCGTGGAAAAATCCTGCTGCTCGTCGAGTTCACCCAGGATCGCGCCAACCTCGCCCACCACCAGCTCGAACATGTTGATCTTGTCGTCGAGGATGCGCAGCACCTGATCCTCGATCGTGCCCGACGTGGCCAGGTTGAAGACGAACACCTCCCGCGTCTGGCCGATGCGGTCGATGCGGCCGATGCGCTGCTCGATCGCCATCGGGTTCCAGGGGATGTCGAAGTTGATCAGGGTGTTGCAGAATTGCAGGTTCCGCCCCTCGCCGCCGGATTCGCTGCACAGCAGGATTTCGCCCGAATCGCGGAACGTCGCGACCGCCGCATCCTTCTCCGGCCCCGACATCGATCCGTCGAACGTCGCGAATTTCCTGCCGCGCTCATGCAGCAGCAACGCCAGATGCGTCATGCTGTCACGGTGGTGCACGAACACCATTTTCTTCTCCGCCGGATTCTTCGCCAGCAGATCGAGCAACTCCAGCTCCTTCGCCCCGGTCGGCAACGCACTGTAGCGCTTCAACAGCGCCTTCCATTCCTTCGCACCCGGCGTTCGTTCCACATAGCGCGCAATGGCCGCGGCCCCGGCGGCCGGCGACGATCCGGCCGCGCCCAGCAGATGCTGCGCCAGCAGCCGGTGCTGGCCGGTGGTCCCGACACCGCGCACCAGTTCCGTCAAAGCGCGATAACAATCGGCTTCGTCAACACTGGGCACCGCGCGCAACGTCGCCGCATGCCGCCGCGGCAATCGTAACGCCGCCAAGGCGCGCGTATTGCGCACCATCACGCCCCGCATCAGGTCGCGCAACTTCTCCCGGTTCACCGGTTCACGCGGCCTTCCCGGTACCATATAAGCCGCTCGGAATTCCTTTTGCGTTTTGAATATGCCCGGCTGCAGCAACGTCAACAGATTATAAAGTTCAATGAGATTGTTCTGCACCGGTGTCGCCGACAGCAACAGCAGGAAACGTTTTTGCAGTGCGTTCACAAGCCGATAACTGGCGCTGCCCTGGTCGCGCAAATGGTGCGCTTCGTCCACCACCACCACGTCGAATGTCTGCCCCGTCAGCAGGTCTGCATGCTCCTTCCGCCGAGCCGCGGCGATGGAAGCGATGATGCGTTTCTGGGACCAGAAGGCGGTTGGGTCGTTACGTAACAATAGATCATGAGTCGTCGCGCAGTCGATATCGAATTTTTCCGACATCTCCTCCCGCCACTGCCCGACCAGGGCCGCGGGCACCAGGATCAGCAGCCGTTCGGCCATGCCGCGCAGCATGTATTCCTTGACCACCATGCCGGCCTCGATGGTCTTGCCCAACCCGACCTCGTCGGCCAGCAAGACCCGCCCGCGATACTGCTTCAGCACCTTGCGGACGGTTTCGACCTGGTACCAGTGCGTCTCCACCCCGTGCAAGGCCGGCAGGCACAGCAATTCGTCGAAGCCCTGGAACAAAGACAGCCGGGTCAGTTCGCCACGCAAACGGAACCAGGTGGGTTCGGCGACGTCACCGCTGATGCGGATCGCGTCCAGGTTGTCGAAGGCGACACTGGTATCGAAGTGCGCCGCCAGCCGCGGCAAATCCGGGATCGGCGGCGGCGCCGGCGCGGGCGCGGGTTGCGGTTTCGCGGCTTTGACCGACGCAGGCGCGGGCGGACGCTTCGCGGCCTCCGCCAGCTTCTGCTGCCGCCGGATTTCCTTCAGCGACTCGTGCATCCACTCATCGATGCCGACCGAGACCGGAAAATAGAAGCGCGCATGGATGATGCTGGTGACGCCGATCCCGCCCAACACCTCGCTCGCCTTGGCGAACTGGCCCTTCTGTCCGTACGCCAGGCCCAGCAGCAACGTCACGATCCGCGATGGCTGGAACCGTTGCTGGATCACCCGCAGAAACGCAAAGGCCCGAGCATTGTTGCGCCCGACCAGCATGGCCAGCGTGGCGAACAGCAGGACCTCGCCGTCGTTGGGGGAGGCTTCCACCGCTTTTTCGGCCAGGACGGTAATCCCGGGTTCGCGCGTGCGCAGCGCATCCCGCAAGCGATCGGCCCAGGTCCGTTCCGGCGGCGCCTCGTCCAGATCGAGGCCGGAGAAAGTCGTCATGTCGCCGGCATGCCGCCGGGGCAAGCTGTCGTCCATCGAATCCACCGCCACCTGAGGGGTGGCATTACACCGCGGACCGCCGACAAACGCAAGCGCTTGATGCGTAGCGGAATGAATCCACTACATATTGTCGGCCAGCACCGGCCGCTCCGCTTCATCGAACAGCCGTTCGCCGGTCCCGGTCCAGGCCAGGCTGACCGGCGCCCCGGCCGCCGGAAGACTGGCCGGATCGACACCCGCCGAAGCGTTGCGCACCACCAGCCGCAACCCCGGCGCGATTTCCACCACATGCTCGATCACCGGTCCCAGATAAGTCGCCAGTTCGACCCGCCCGGCCACTAGGCCGGGTTCGGCGGTCAGTGCGATCCGTTCGGGCCGGATCGCCAGGGTGCAGCGCCCCGACACGCGATACCGCCCCACCAGCGCGACCGCGGTGCCGTCGTCGAGCATCAGATGCGTCCCGTCGTGCAGCACACCGGTCAGGATATTGCTACGGCCGATGAAGCGGGCGACGAAGGGTGTGGCCGGGCGCTCATACAGGTCCGGCTGCTGGCCGATCTGCTGCACCTGGCCGTCCTTCATCACCACCAGGCGATCGGCCATCGCCATCGCCTCATCCTGGTCGTGCGTCACCATGATCGCGGTCAGCCCGCCATCGCGTTGCAGGATGCGGATGTCGCGCGCCACTTCCTGCCGCAGCGCCGCGTCCAGGTTCGACAGCGGCTCATCGAGCAAAAGCACCGCCGGATGGATCGCCAGCGCGCGCGCCAGGGCGACCCGCTGCTGCTGCCCACCGGAGAGTTCGCGCGGCAGGCGCTGCGCGTAGGGTTCCAGCTTCACCAGCCGCAGCATCTCGTCCACGCGCGCGGCGATGGCGGTGCGGCTTTGCCTGCGCATTTCCAGGCCGAAGGCGACGTTGCGCGCGACGGACAGATGCGGGAACAGCGCGTAGCTTTGGAACACGATGCCCATCTCGCGCCGGTGCGGCGGCTGGGCGACGATGCTGGCGCCATCGATCCGGATATCGCCAGCGGTGGGCTGCACGAAACCGGCGATCAGCCGCAGGGTGGTGGTCTTGCCGCAGCCGGATGGGCCAAGCAGCACCACCATCTCGCCGCGCGCGACATCGAGGCTGATGCTATCGACGGCGGCCTGCGCGCCGTAATGCTTGGACAGGCCAAGCAATTGCAGGTGGTGGCCGGTATCGGTCATGCGGCGGCGTGGACCCTTGGGGTTGACGGCGGACCGTGGCGGTCCCGCCCCGACGCTGTCAACGGTGCATCGTCAGGGGTAAACAGGAACCAACCCAGGGAGACCGCCATGACAGACACACCCGGCCTGTTCGAGATCATGCACACCACGCGCTCGATGCGGCGCCTGAAACCCGACCCGGTGCCGGAGCCGCTGATCCGCCAGATCCTGGAAGCCGGCACCGCCGCGGCGAATGGGGGCAACATGCAAAGCTGGCGGTTCCTGGTGATCCAGGACCCGGCGGTCAAGCAAGCCGTCGCGACCTGCTACAAGCGCGCCTGGGATGAGCAGGTCGGCCCCCGCTACCGCGCCGGCGGGCCGGCCCCGGGGATGTCGGCGGAGCGCTTTGCCCGCATGCTGGCCGCGGCGGAGCACCTGGCGGCCCATCTGCATGAGGCGCCCGTGTGGATCGTCCCCTGCCTGGCCAATCCCGCCCCGACGCGGACCACTGGCAGCTCCATCTACCCCGCCGTGCAGAACATGCTGCTGGCGGCGAGGGCGTTGGGTCTGGGGGCGACGTTGACCACCTTGTACCTGATCTTCGAGAAGGAAGCCGAGGCCGCCATGGGTCTGCCCGACGGCGTGCATTCCTACGCGCTTCTGCCGATCGGCTATCCGCTCGGCAAGTTCGGGCCGGTGCGGCGCACGGCGCTGGCGGATGTGGTGTATCGCGACCGCTGGGGGCAGCCATACCAGGGGGAGGCGTAAACCCCCCGAAGGTCGATCGAACCGGAACGTCACGCGCGCGTTCCGGTCGTTTCCGAACAGCGTTGCCGCAGGAAGGACCGTACGGCCGGATCGATCTCAAGAGCGATGGCCTGGCGATAGGCCGCCTGCGCCGCGGCGCCGTCACCGGCCCGCCCCAGCAACGCGGCGCGCGCGGCCCAGTACGGTTGGTAACCCGATACGCGCGGATCGGCGGCCACCTTATCCAGGGCCGACAACCCTGCCGCGGGGCCTCGGATTTCCGCGACGGCGATCGCCCGATTGATCGCGGCGACCGGCGAGCCGGTCAGCGCGACCAGATGATCGTAAAGGTGCCCGATCGCCGGCCAGTCCACGCCGCCCGTATGGCGGCGAACCGCGTGCGCGGACTGGATCGCCGCTTCCAACTGAAAACGGCCAACCCGGCCCTTGCGGCTGGCGCGCTGCAAAAGCGACTCGGCTTCGTCGGTCTGCCGCGCGTCCCATCGGTCCGGGTCCTGCTCTGTCAGGGGAACGTAACGGCCGTCTGCGTCGCGGCGGGCGGTCCGGCGGGCCTCCACGAACAGCATCAGCGCCAGCAGCCCCAGCGCTTCCGGTTCCTCCGGCAGCAGGGCGGCGAGCAGGCGCGCGAGCCAGAGTCCCTCCGCGCCAAGGGAACGGCTGTCGGTTGCGGCCTCGGCGGGATCGCCCCAGCCGGCGGCGAACACGGCGTAGATCGCGTTCAGCACGGGCGGCAGGCGATCACTGAGTTCCGGCGCCTCCGGCACGCGAAATGGAATCCGAGCGGCCTGGATTTTGGCTTTTGCGCGCACCAGCCGCTGGCTCATGGCGGCGGGGGAGGTCAGGAAGGCCGACGCGATCGTTGCGGCATCGAAGCCGAGGATCGTTTGCAGCATGAGCGGCGTGCGCACGGCCGGATCGATCGCCGGGTGGGCACAGACGAACATCAGCGCGAGGCGGTTGTCGGGAATGGATGGCTCGTCTGTGGCAGACCGTTCCTCGGCTAGTAACGCCAACGGCGCGGCGGCTGCCTTGGTGGTGCCTTGACGCCGGACCGTATCGATATGCTTGCGGCGCGCGGCAGTCAGCAGCCAGGCCTCGGGGTTTTCTGGAATCCCCTGTGTTCGCCAAGTGACGAGGGCCGCGGCGAAGGCGTCGGACAACGCGTCCTCGGCCCCCGCCACGTCGCCTGAACGCGCGGTCAGGAAGGCGATCAGCTTGCCGTAGCTCCGCCGCAGGGTGGTTTCGACGGTGGCTTCGGCTTCCCGCAGCATCCTGGTTACATCGCCCAGACCGGGCGGACCTCCACGGAGCCATACGAGGCACCGGGACAGCGCCCGGCCCAGGCCAGTGCCGTGTCGAGGTCGGGGGCCTCGATCAGATAGTAACCGCCAAGCTGCTCCTTCGTCTCGGCGTAAGGCCCGTCGAGGACCTGGGCCTTGCCGTCGGCGATCCGAACCGTGGTGGCGGTGGCGGACGGTTGCAGGGGCGCGCCTTGCTTGAAGACGCCCGCTTGCTGCATCGCCTCGGTATAGGCTTGGTAGGCGCCCATCATCTGGCCCATCTCCTCCTGGGTCCGGGATTGCATGGCGGATTCGTTGCCATAGATCAACAGCATGTATTGCATGGTAGGCTCCTTCTCTCGTTGCGGCGGGCTTGCGTGCCCGGCCGACCTTATGACGGATGGCGGGTGGGGATTTCGACAAACGCGGGAAATTTATTTGTGGAGCCGGTCCGGCATCGCGCGGGCCGTGAGGATCGTCGTGCCGGCATGGGTGCCAATGGCAAGCAGTTCCGCCTTGTCGCCGGTCACCAGGAAATCGGCGCGGCCCGCCTCGCATGGCGCGAGAAGGTAGTCGTCGAGCGGATCGACCGACCGGCTGACACGCGGCAACCGGTCCAGAACGACCCCTTTGTCCCGGAGTTCGTTCACAAGGCCCCCGACTTCCACGCGGTTGAGACGCGGCCGAATATGAGGACGCCGGCTGGCAACACGCAATTCGGTGAGCTGGATCGCATGAGTGAGAAGAACGAAACGACCGTTCGACCAGGCCTGAACCAACCGATCGGGAACGCTGTCATGCTGAAGCAACGAACTGAGCAACACGTTAGTGTCGAGGACGACCCGCATACGCGTGACCCATCAGTCACTCCACCACTTGAGATCACCCAGAACTTCAGCACGCGCCTCGGCACAGGCCTGTTCGATCTCCGCCTCCGGTACCTCATTCGGCACGTGCGCGTTGCGGTCCGGGACCTCCCGCATCGTCTTGCGCAACAGCTCCGCGGTGACCGCCTGCTGCGCAAATTTCGACAAATCGCCCTTCCGGCCGCCGGGCTCGGCTAACCAGGTCCGTAACGATATGTCGGTCTCCCTGGAGACCTTGAGGCTCCAGCGTGTCTGATCGCCCATCTTGGCACCCGTGTTTCTTTGCATCCAATGACTGAAATAGCATCACGGGGGGTCGTTTTCAAATGGCCCCGCCCAACCTGATGACGGACGAGTGTGGCAGAAGCAGCGCGCTCAGCAGGGCGTTGGTGTCGAGGACGACGCGCAATGACGTAGCCGCTCACTCGTCCCACGACCGCCGGTCTTTCCAGAATTCATTGCGCCCTTCTGCCCGCCCCGCTCTGCCAGATGGGAGCGCACCGAGGTATCCGTCTCCTTTGAAACCTTGACGCTCCAACGGGTCAATTCGCCCACAACGGCACCTGCATGTCCAGAACTTCACGCCTCGGTTCAGCGATCCGGTACCCGGCCGGTACCTGAACGCCTGGACCTCCATTCGGCGATATAGCAATTGCCGAAGCCGGATTCAAACGGTTCGCCGGCCTACCCCAGCGCCGCCCGCACCGCCGCCAGCGCCGCGTCCGCGCGCGCCGCATCCGGCCCCCCGGCCTGTGCCATGTCCGGCCGCCCGCCGCCGCCCTTCCCGCCGACCGCCGCCGACCCCGCCCGTACCAGATCGACCGCGCTGATCCGCCCCGTCAGGTCGGCGGACACCCCAACGACAATGCTGACCTTGCCCTCCGCGGTGGACACCAGCGCCACCACCCCCGATCCCAACTGCTTGCCGATCGCGTCCGCCAACCCTTTCAGGTCACGCGCCGGCACCTCCCCCAGATTCCGGGCCGCAAACTTCACCCCGCCGATGTCCTCGACTTCCGCAGCGCTTCCGCCGGTTGCCAGCTTCTTCTGCAGCTCCGTCACCTGGCGTTCCAGCTTGCGCCGGTCCTCCAGCAGGGTGGCGATCCGGTCCGCGACTTCGGCCGGCGCCGCCCGCAGCGCGCCGGCAACCTCGTTCAACCGGCGCTGGGTCTCGGCGATCACCGTCTCGGCTGAGGCGCCCGTCACCGCCTCAATCCGGCGCACCCCCGCGGCGACCGCGGATTCGGCGATGATCTTGAAGTAGCCGATATCGCCGGTGCGCCGCACATGGGTCCCGCCGCACAGCTCGATCGACCAGGCGCCCTTGTTGCCCTCCGGCGCGCCCATCGCGACGACCCGGACTTCCTCGCCGTATTTCTCCCCGAACAGCGCCATCGCACCCAGTTCCACCGCCGCACTCGGTGTCATCAGCCGTGTGACGACCTCGGAGTTCTCGCGGATGCGGGCATTCACCTCGGTTTCGACCCGGGACAGTTCCTCGGCCGTGATCGGCCGGGGCTGGCTGACATCGAACCGCAGCCGGTCCGGCGCGTTCAGGCTGCCCTTCTGCGCGACATGGGTGCCCAGTTCGCGCCGCAGCGCCTCATGCAGCAGATGCGTCGCCGAATGGTGCGCCCGGATCGCGGTCCGACGAGCATGATCGACGGCCGCGACGACAGGGGTGCTGATGCGCGCCGTGCCGGCCTCCACCCGCCCGAGGTGGATGAACAGATCGCCCAGCTTCTTCTGCGTATCCGTCACCGCGATCCGCAGTCCGTCCGGCCCGGTGATCACGCCGGTGTCGCCGACCTGACCGCCGCTTTCGCCGTAGAACGGGGTCTGGTTCAGCACGACAGCGACCTCGGTCCCGGCCGCGGCGCTCTCAACCGGCGCACCCGCGACGACCAGCGCGGCGATCACGCCCTCGGCGGCTTCCGTCGAATAGCCGAGGAATTCGGTCGCACCGGCCTGCTCCTTGATCTCGAACCAGACGCGTTCGGTCGCCGCTTCACCCGAACCGGCCCAGGCGGCGCGCGCCCGGGTCCTCTGTTCGGCCATCGCCGCCTCGAACCCGTCCATATCCACGGCGCGACCCTGTTCGCGGAGCGCGTCCTGGGTCAGGTCGATCGGGAACCCGTACGTGTCATACAGCCGGAAGGCGACCGCCCCCGGCAGCGCCGCGCGGTCGCCGAGACGCGCCGTCTCCTCCGCCAGCAGATGCAGGCCGCGTTCGAGCAATTGCTTGAAGCGGGTTTCCTCCAGCAGCAGAGTCTCGATGATCAGCTTCTCCCCCGCCACCAGTTCCGGGAAAGCCGCACCCATCTGGCGGACCAGAGCAGGGACCAGCCGATACATCACCGGATCCTTCGCCCCCATCATGCTGATGTGGCGCATCGCGCGGCGCATGATGCGGCGCAGGACGTAGCCGCGGCCCTCGTTCGACGGCAGCACCCCGTCGGCCATCAGGAAGGCGCTGCTGCGCAGGTGATCGGCGACGACGCGGTGGCTGACCTTGTGCGGGCCGTCCGGGTCCTGACCGGTCGCCTCGGCGCTGGCCAGGATCAAGGCGCGGAAGGTGTCGGTATCGTAGTTGTCGTGCTTACCCTGCAGGATCGCCGCCAGCCGCTCCAGCCCCATGCCGGTGTCGATGGACGGCCGGGGCAGCGGCACGCGCGTGCCCGGTGGGCCTTCCTCATACTGCATGAACACGAGGTTCCAGACCTCGATAAACCGGTCGCCATCGGCGTCGGGACTGCCGGGCGGGCCGCCGGGAATATGCGGACCGTGATCATAGAAGATTTCGGAGCACGGGCCGCAGGGTCCGGTATCGCCCATGCGCCAGAAATTGTCGGACGTGGGGATGCGCACGATCTTCTCGTCCGGCAGGCCGGCGACCTTCTTCCAGATCGCCGCGGCATCGTCGTCGTCGGCGAAGACGGTGACCATCAGCCGGTCTTTCGGCAGGCCGTAATCGCGGGTGATCAGCTCCCACGCATAGGGGATGGCAGCTTCCTTGAAATAGTCGCCGAAGCTGAAATTGCCCAGCATTTCAAAGAAAGTATGGTGGCGCGCGGTATAGCCGACATTGTCCAGGTCGTTGTGCTTGCCCCCCGCGCGCACGCATTTCTGCGACGTGGTCGCGCGCGTGTATGGCCGGCGCTCCTGCCCCGTGAACACATTCTTGAACTGCACCATGCCCGCGTTGGTGAACATCAACGTGGGATCGTTGCGGGGCACCAGAGGAGAGCTGTCAACGACCTGATGCCCATTGCGGGCAAAGTAGTCGAGGAAAGCGGCGCGGATGTCATTGCTGCTGGCCATGGCGGCTGGTCTGGATCCCCGGAGTGTATGCGAAGGGCCCTGACCTAGCGCAACACAGGCCCGGAGTCACGGCCGCGCTCAGTCAGCGGAAAACGCCGGGTCCAGAGCGCGGTCCCACAGCCGGATGCCGCCGTTGAGGCCCGCGTCGTTCGAAACGATGCATACGTTCTCGGGCAGGTCGAAGCGCAGATGCTTGGCATTGCCGCCGCCGAGGTACAGCACATCGTAGCCCACCAGCGCCTCGACGGTGCGCAGCGTCCGTTGCACCCGTTTGTTCCAGCGTTTCCGCCCGGCCGCCTTCAGCGCCGCATTGCCGACGTAGTCCTCGTAGGTCTTGCCTTTGTGCAGCGGATGATGCGCCAGTTCCAGATGCGGGCCGGGCCGGCCGTCCTGGAACAGGGAAAACCCGAAGCCGGTGCCCAGGGTGATGACGCACTCCACCCCGTGGCCAGCGACCACGCCCAGGCCATGCACCGTCGCGTCATTCAGCACACGCACCGGCCGGCCCAGCCGTTCGGCCAGCGCGGCGGCCAGCGGAAAGCGCCGCCAGGCGTCGTCGTCCAGGTTCGGTGCGCTCAGAACCTGGCCCCGGCGCACCACGCCGGGAAACCCGACGGAGACGCGGTCATACGCCGGCAGCTCCCGGGTCAGCCTGTCCAACAGGTCCAACACCGGACCAGGCGCGGCTTTCGGTGGCGTCGGCGTGCGCTGCCGATCCCCGATCAATGCGCCTGTGGCATCGAGAAGGCCGGCCTTGAGGCCGGTCCCGCCAATGTCGATCGCCAGGGTAAAGGGTCCCAGCGAACGCCCCGGCTCCGCATGGTAATCCATGGTCTGCACCCTTCTGCCGTCCCGCGGGAAACATAGGGGCGCCGCGCGCCATGCCTATCCCCGGAGTCATGCTGGAGTCGCGGAGGGGACCCTGTTATTGTCCCGACGGGACAATGGAACGAGGGCCCCATGGACGGATTGCTCGACATCCGCGGCAGTGCCGGCGAACGCGAGCGGCTGCGAATCCGCGCCGGCGGGTTCACCGGCCCGACATCCGGCCTCGCCCCCGGGAACGTGCAGGCGAATCTGGTCATCCTGCCGAAAGACTACGCCCACGACTTCCTGCGCTTCGCCCAGGCCAATCCGAAGCCCTGCCCGGTGCTGGCGGTGTCCGAACCCGGCGATCCAGGCTTCCCGACCCTCGGCGCGAACCTGGACATGCGGACCGACCTGCCGCTCTACCGCGTCTGGCGCGATGGCGAACTGGTCAGCGAACCCGCGGACATCGCCGATGTCTGGCGCGACGACCTGGTGGGGTTTGCGATTGGCTGCTCCTTCTCCTTCGAGGAAGCGCTGATCGAGGATGGCATCGAGGTCCGCCACATCGCCTGTGGGTCGAACGTGCCGATGTACCGCACCAACATCGCCTGCGTCCCGGCGGGCGTGTTCCAGGGCCCGCTGGTGGTCTCGATGCGCCCATTACGGCCGGCGGACGCGATCAGAGCCGTGCAGATCACCTCGCGGTTCCCGTCGGTGCATGGGGCGCCGGTGCATATCGGGCTGCCGCATCTGATCGGCATCGCCGACATCGCCAAGCCGGACTACGGCGACGCGGTGCCGGTGCATGCCGACGAACTGCCGGTGTTCTGGGCCTGCGGCGTCACCCCCCAGGCCGTGATCGCCCAGGCTCGGCCGGATTTCTGCATCACTCACGCACCGGGCTCGATGCTGATCACCGACCTGCGCAACGCCAAGCTGGCCGCGCTCTGACCCGCTGATGCCGGCCCGCACGCGGATCGATGCGATCGAGGCGCTGATCCATCAGGACGTGGGCCGCAACATCGCGCCGCTGTTCGCGGCAAGCCAGGGCGGACTCTGGCGGGCCGCCTCGGCGCTGGCGGCTGGGACGGCGCCGCGGATCGGGTTGCTGACCGGGTTCTATGTGCCACAGGCCGCGCCGCCGGCCGCCGAGACCGACGGACCGGCCGGCGCCGCTCTGCTGGCGCGTTTTCTGAGCGGGGTCGGGAAGGCGTGCCGGATGCTGACCGACGAACCCTGCGCTCCAGCCTGCCGAGCGGCGTTGGCCGGGGCGGGGGTGGGGGGCTTGGCCGTTGATGTTGTGGCGGTCGATGCGCCGTTGGGGGGCGTGATCGCCGCCTGGCGCGAACACGGCATCGATTGGGTGATCGCGATCGAGCGCTGCGGCCGAGCGGCCTGCGGGGCGCCGCGGAATATGCGGGGGCAGGACATCAGCGCCCATGCCGCACCGCTGGATGATGTGTTTTCAGCCGGCCCCTGGCGGACGATCGGCATCGGCGACGGCGGCAACGAGATCGGCATGGGCACGCTGCCCGCGGACCTGATCGCAGCGCACGTCACGCACGGCGCCACCATCGCCTGCGTGACGCCGGCGACGCATCTGGTGACGGCCGGCGTTTCGCATTGGGGCGCCTATGCGCTGATCGCCGCGCTGGCGGTGCTGCGGCCGGACTGGCAGGCGGCGGCGCTGGATTGCCTGGACCCCGCCGTCGATCAGGCGATTCTGGAAGCGCTGGTGTTCCGGGGGCCCGCGGTCGATGGTGTCTCGCTGCGGCAGGCGCTGACGATCGATAGCCTGGACCTGGCGGAGCACCAGCGGAAGCTGGCAGCGATCCGGAACGGTCTGGTATCGTAAACCCGGGTTGCGGGTGACGTGGTTCTGTTGTAACGAACCGGGGCGCCACATGCACCGGGGGATCGCCGCATGGACCCTTCACTCGCCTGCCGCCTGATCAGAGCCAGCGTGCTCGCCTATGGAATCAATGAGGCCGGGAACGGGTTCGAACCGGGCGAACCCTATGCGACCCTGCTGCGGGAGATCGGGTTCCAGACGAGCACGTTGCATTTCGATTGCCCGAACCCGATCGATGCGTGCTACTGGGGCGAAACGACGGATGGCGCGATCATCCTGGCGTTTCGCGGCACCCTGCCGCCCGGACTTGCGGCGGAGAACCTTGCCGAATTCTTCGCGGTCCTGTTGGACTGGCTGAATGACGCGGACATCCAGCAGGTCAAGGGCCAGAACCTGGCGGGACGGGTCCATGCCGGTTTCCTGCGCTCGCTCGACGCGCTGTGGCCGCAGCTTGATGTTGAGGCCCTGCGCGCGGCGATCGCGGCGGGCAAAAAACTTTACGTGACCGGACACAGCAAGGGCGCGTCGATGGCCTTCCTGGCCGCGTACCGTCTGACCTACCTCGGCATAAAGCCCGCCGCCATCTACACCTTTGCCGCTGCTCGGCCTGGCGACCGGGCGTTCGCGACCGCTTACAATGAGATCTGCCCGCCGACCTGGCGATTTGAATATCGTGACGATCTGGTGCCGCATCTGCCGCCGCAAACCGGGGGCTGGCTGGACGCGTTGCAGGTGCACAGAGCGGCCGCAACGAAATTCCCGGCGCAGGCGCCGCATGCGACGGTGGGGGCCGACGTGATGGCTTCTGCCGAAGCGCTGATTACGCGACTTGAAACGGTCGAGATTCCAGATTATTTCTCGGCCGGCACACTCGAGTTCATCGACTGGTCCGATCCGCCGACACTGGAGACAGACTCATTGACACTGACCCTGAAGCGGGAATTCAGCCTGGCGGAGAAGGTCGCGACGTTGCAGTTTGCCGTCATCGCGGAGGATCATTCCGCATCGGGGGGCTACACGACCGGGGCCTGCGGTGCGGTGACCTGATACAGCGTTTCCACGAACCGAATTGCATCGCGGCGCGCCCCTTGCTCGTCATGCCGCGACGGCTCGAAAGGATTGGAACCACGGATGCACACGGATGCTTTGAGCGAATTGTAAAATAGGAGACATTTTCGAGAGGTTCGACGTGTTCCTGATGGCCGGTCCTGCTTTGTTTGTATCCGTGTTCATCCGTGGTTGCAACTTCGTTTTGGTCCACACTGGTTCGAGCATAACGGTGCAAAACGTTGTGACCCGCACGCCGATGCATATGAGTCGTTTCATGGAATCGGTATGCTGAAGCGTGCCGGTCGTGAGGTGAATTGATGCCCCGGCCATCGAGAACGGCATCGTAATAGCTGAACCATCTGCCGCGGCAACGCGTTGGCGCGGATCTTCGGGCGGACGTATTCGGTGCGCCACCTCCCGGGTGGATAGGGTCCTTCGGTTGGCCCGTTTCAGGTTGGGGTGCGTGGCAGCGGAATTCGGCCTTGCATGGGTAGTACGCACCAATGGCCCGGTTTGTGCTATGGTTCCGCCAGGAGGTACAAGGCATGTCCGACCCCGCGTTGCAGCCGTGGACGGTGGAGCAGTTCTTCGACTGGCAGGCCCGCCAGCCGGATCGCTACGAGCTCGTAGGCGGCTTCCCCGTACGCATGATGGCCGGCGCCAGGAACGTCCACGACGATATCGTTGTGAACCTGCTGGCTGAACTGCGGACGCGGTTGCGCGGCAGCGGGTGCCGGCCCTTCACCGGCGACAGCAGCATCGAGACCATTCCGGGTCAGATCAGACGGCCGGATGCCGGTGTGGATTGCGGGCGGCGCGATCCGGACGGGCTGAAAGCGGCCTTGCCGCGGATGGTGGCCGAGGTGCTGTCTCCGACGACGCGCGATTTCGATACCTATGAGAAGCGGGCAGAATACCAACAGGTCGGAAGCCTGGACTATATCGTGTATGTCGATCCGAACGTGGCCTACGTCGATGTTTGGTCGCGCGAGGCGGACCGGGGCTGGGTTCATGCGGTGGTCGAGGGGTTGCACGCCTCGGTCGAGCTGCCCGCGATTGGCGTGACCCTGCCTATGGCGGAGATTTACGATGGGGTGGCGTTTCCGCCGCCGGGGATCAGGCTGGTGCGGCGGGTGGACGGCGCCTGAGAGATTCGCTACCCCGGATAGGCCCAAGGCCGAGCCGCGGCATCCCGCTGTTCGAAGGCCGCAATCTCGGCGGCACTGCGCAGCATGAAACCAAGCTGGTCCAACCCCTCCAGCAACGGCATCCGCCGGTCCGCCGGCAGATCGAACGGGATGGGATCCAGCCCGGGAACGCGCAGCTCGCAGCGCTCCAGATCCACCGTCATCTCGGAGGTGTTCGAGGTCGCCAGCGCCGCGGCGATCCGCTCGATAACAGCCATCTCCACCTTCAATGGCAGCAGCCCGTTCTGATAGGCGTTGTCGTGAAAGATTTCGCCGAACCCGGGTGCGATCACGCAGCTTATGCCGGCCTCCTGCAACGACCACACCGCGGTTTCGCGCGAGCTGCCGCAGCCGAAATTTGGCCCGGCCAGAATGATCCGGCAATCCCGGTACCGAGGTTGCGTCAGCACGAAATCCGGCTTCCCCGACCCGTCGGGGTGATAGCGAAGATTGGCAAACAGCTTGTCGCGCAGCGGCATCAGCACGGCTTCCTCGGGGCGTTTGCCGGGGAAATGGCTGGGCGCGATCAGATCGGTGCTGATATTGGTCATCAGGATTGGCGCCGCGACGCCGGTCAACACAGTGAACTTTTCCATCGGTCCCAATCCTAATTCAGCATCTGCCGGACATCGGTGATGCAGCCGGTGATCGCCGCCGCAGCCACCATCGCCGGACTGGCCAGATGGGTGCGGCTGCCGGGTCCCTGCCTTCCCTCGAAATTCCGGTTCGATGTCGAGATCGACCGTTGGCCGGGCGGCACGATATCCCCACCGGCGGCGACGCACATCGAACACGCGGCCTCCCGCCATTCGAAGCCGGCCTCCAGGAACACCTTGTCCAGGCCGGCCGCTTCCGCCGCCGCCTTGACATGCGCTGCCCCTGGAACGACCAGCGCCCGCACACCCGGCGCCACCTTGCGCCCGCGCGCCACGGCGGCGGCAGCGTGCAGGTCGGACAACCGCCCGTTGGTGCAGGAGCCGATGAAGGCCACGTCGATTTTCGTTCCCGCGATCGGCGTCCCGGGCGTCAGGCCGACATAGCCCACCGCCCGCTCCATCATCGCCCGCCGAGCGGCATCGGGCGCCGTGGCCGGATCGGGAATGACCTGATCGATCGCGATCACGTCCTGCGGCGTCGTCCCCCACGTCACCTGCGGTGCGAGATCGGAACAATCGATCCCGATCACCCGGTCGTATGCCGCATCGCTTTCGTCGTACAGCGCGCGCCAGGCCGCGACCGCCTGGTCCCACAGCGCGCCCTTTGGCGCCATTTCCCGCCCCTGCAGGTATTCCAATGTCGTATCGTCGGCGGCGATCAGGCCGCCGCGCGCGCCGAATTCGATCGACATGTTGGCGACCGTCAGCCGTCCCTCCACCGGCAGAGCCCGGATCGCGGATCCGGCATATTGCACCACGTGGCCGATCCCGGCCTCGATCCCGTAACGGCCGATCAGCGCCAGGATCATGTCTTTGGCGTAAGTGCCGCGTGGCGGGATGCCGGAGAACTCGGCGCGCAAGGTTTTCGGCTTGCGCATGATCAGCGCCTGGGCGGCGAGGACCTGCATCACCTCGGTGGTGCCGATCCCCCAGGCCCAGGCGCCGACGCCGCCGCAACTGGCGGTGTGGCTGTCGCCGCAGACATAGGTGCAGCCCGGCAGTGCGAATCCCAGGTTCGGCCCGACCACATGCACGATGCCGTGGTTCGCGTCATCGACATCGAACAGCCGCACGCCAAAATCCGCGCAGTTCTTGCGCAGCGCGAAATTGCGGACGATGCTGGCGGGGTAGCTGTCGATCTTCCGCCCCGGCAGGGTCGAAAGTCCGTGATCGATGGTCGCCACCGTCAGATCGGGCCGCCGTACCGGCAATCCCGCCGCCCGCAGCCCGTCGAAGGCCCGCCCGCTGGTGCTCTCCTGCATGAAATGCCGGTCGATCCGGATCAGCGCCCGGTCGTTGCCGTAGTCCTGGATGACGTGCTGGTCCCAGATCCGGTCGAACGGTGTATGCGGCATTGAATCGTTTTCCTTTATCCGACTTGCAGCAGCACGCCGGACACCGAGCTCGCGGCGTCCGACAGCAGGAACAGCATCGCCTCGGCCACCTCCGACGGCTTCACCCAGCGCGACGTATCCGCCGCCGGCATCGCCGCTCGGTTTTGTGGCGTATCGATCGTGGTGGGCAGCACCGCGTTGACGCGGATGCGGTCGGGGCGGAGTTCCTCGGCCAGGCTTTCGGTCAGGCGCATCACCCCGGCCTTGGCGGCGGCATAGGCGGCGACCTCGGCCCCGGCGCGCAGACCGGCGACGCTGCCGACACCCACCAGGCTGCCGCCACCGGCCGCCCGCAGGATGGGGACGACGGCCTGATACAGGGTCCAGGTGGTGCGGACGTTCATCCGGAACATCTGGTCCCATTGGTCCGGCCCGGCATCGGCCAGCTTGGCCATGGCGAACCCGCCGACCGTGGTGATCACCCCGTCGATCCGGCCGAAGCGCTGCACCACCTGCGCCACCATGGCGCCGCACGCCGCCGCGTCCGCCAGATCGACCCCCGGCAAGGCCAGATTCTGACCGGGCAGCGCGGCGACCGCGGTCACCAGCGGGTCGCGCAGGAAATCCACCGCGGCGACCCGAGCCCCGCGTTCGGCGAGCAGACGGGCGGCGGCGCTGCCGACATTGCCGGCGGCGCCGGTGACGATGATGACCTTGCCCGTGAACATGTTTGGGCCCTCCGTCAGGCTTCGTGCGCCAGGGTCAGGCCGGCGACCGGCCACTTCGTCGAGACCAGTTGGCCGGTGCCGGACAGGGTCAGGTAGGCGGTGTTCATCTCCGGGCCGCCGAAGCAGATATTGGTACAGAACATATCCGGCATCGGGATCTGGCTGACCAGACCACCTTCCGGCGCGATCACGCTGACCGACCCGTTGACCAGGGTCGCCACACAGATATTGCCGGCGCCATCGACCGCGAGACTGTCGAAGCGCTGGAACCCGCCCAGCCCCGCCAGCAGCCGCCCGCCATGTGGCGAGGGGAACGGTTCCTTCGCCAGCACCCCCGGCGCCAGCACGTCCCAGGCCCACAGGCGTGCGGTTTCGGTTTCCGCGACGTAAAGCGTCTTGCCATCCGGCGACAGACCAATGCCGTTCGGGGTCAGGATCGGATGCGCGATTTCGGTGATCTTCGAGCCATCCGCCAGCGCGTAATAGACCCCGCCCCAGTCGCGGTCGCGCGCGCGTGCCTTGCCGAGGTCGGTGAAATAGAAGCCGCCAAGACCGTCGAAGACGATGTCGTTCGGCCCCAGCAACTTGTGCGGGCCGCAATGGTCGTACAGAACGGTCACCGAACCGGTCTTCGGATCGATCCGCTGGATGCAGCCGCCGGTGTAGTCGGACGCGGGGCCGGCGGGGCGCATCAGGTTGTTTTCCAGCCGCCACGCGAAGCCGCCGTTGTTGCAGACATAGAACGCGCCATCGGGACCGACCGCCAGCCCGTTCGGGCCGCCGCCGGTATGCGCCACGACCTCGGTCGAGCCGTCAGGATGCACCCGGGTCACCGTCTGCCGCTCGATCTCGACCAGCACGATCGAGCCGTCCTTCATCGCCACCGGACCTTCCGGAAAGCGCAGGCCGGTCGCGATGACCTGTATGGCGCCCATGTCGGTTTCTCCCCGTTTGCCTTGGTGCGGCCAGCCTAGCTGATCCGGGGGCGGAGGGAAGGGCGGACCCTTAACGCTTTCTTCATCACCCGGCGCGCATCCTGCCGAACCATGCCGCCGACGACCCTTCGCCACCGGAACGAGACCGCTCTGGTCCACGCCACGGCCGCACTTCTGCTCGCGGCGGGGTTGGGCTGTGTGGTCGCCGCACCCGGCTGGCTCTGGCCTCTTCTGGCCGCGGTTACCGTCCTTGGCGTCGGGTTCCTCGCCCTGCGACATACGACCGCGTTCTGTGTCGTCTGGCTGCTGGTCACCGGCATGACCTTGGAAATGGTCTTGCAGGACAGCATCGGTCCGGCCGCCTTCCAGGGCACGATCGCGGCGGTGAAGGCAGCCGAGATCGGCCTGGCCGCGCTCTGCGCTTTGCGCTGGGGGCTGCGGTGGGACTCGTTCAATCCCGCCTGGGGCTTCATCCTGATGGCGGCGGGCGGGATGGCGCACGGGCTCTATCCCGGCCTGACCGCCATCGACAGCCTGCGGTCCCTGGCCGGATCGGTCGCGCCCTTTGCATTTTTCTTTTGCCGCCTGCCCCCCGCCTGGCCGCCGGCGATCATCAGAGCAACCGCATGGTCTGCCGTCGTGGGCGTGGCTGCGGGAAGCGCGGTGGCCGCCGCCGGCCTCCACCCCTTGTTCATCGACAGCGGTGGCTGGCGCCTGGCCGGGCTGGGCCATCCCGCCTTCCTGGCCGGAGTCGCCCTCGCCGCCACTTACGCCGCGCTGACCGAACTCTACCGCGGGGCCCGCCGCCGCGACCTGGTTTTGCTGGTCGCCAATCTGGTCATCCTGGTGCTGACCGGCGCCCGCGCCCCCATGGCCTACGCGGTCGCCGTGATCGGACTGAGCGTGGCTTTTGTGGACTCGCCGCTGTTCTCCCGCCGCCACCGTCTGCTGCTCGTCCTGCTCGCCGCCGCCCTGCTGCCAGGCCTGCTGTTCGCGGCCAGCGAAATGCCGTCCGTCCGGCTGTTCAAGCTGCTGGACAGCGACATCAGCAACCTCAGCGGCCGGGAATATCTCTGGCCCGCCTTCGAGACCGCCGCCGCCGAGTCACCCTGGTTCGGCTGGGGCGTGGGCGCGGGCAACGTCATCATCTCCCCGCACAGCGCCATTGCCGTGCTTCTGCATACCTGGGCGGCGCATAACGAGTATCTCCGTATCGAGGTCGAGGGCGGGCAGATCGGACGCGCCGCGCTGATCGGGCTGTTCGTGCTGTGGGTACGTCACCATACGATGCGGCTGCGGTCATCGGACCGGTGGATCATGCGGCTGGTGTTCCTCGCGCTGGCAGCCCATGCATTTACCGACAACGTGCTGATCTCCAGCCCGGCCTGCGTGCTGTTCGCCTTCACCGCGGCAGTGTTCGCGCGCGGCCGGCAGGAGCAGACTTCCCGCTTGCCCGGGCAGGCGCAAAGGGCGTAGGGAGCCGCTTGGATTTCCCCTCGGGAGAGCGAGCCGGTGCGCGTCATCGCGGTTTTGTTACTGTTGTTACTATGTGGCACACCGGCGGCACAGGCCGCGGGAATCGCTTATGTCGTCAACTCCGGCGGTGCCTCGATCAGCGTCGTTGACATGACGACGTTGAAAGAACTCCGCCGCATTCCCGCACTGCGGGAGCCGCATCACCTGGTGCTTAGCCCCGACGGCAAAAGCCTGCTGGTTGGCGACACGGTCGGCAACCAGATGCTGTTCCTCGATCCCGACACCGGCGAGATCCAGAAGCGGGTGCCGGTGGCCGATCCATATCAGCTCGCGTTCAGTCCGGATCACAAACTGCTGGTGGTGAACGGCCTGGCGCGCAATCAGGTCGATATTTACGACGCCGCCAACATGAAGCTGATCAAGCGATTCCCGGTGGTCGCGACCCCCAGCCATCTGGCCTACGCGCCCGATTCCTCGGCGGTGTATGTCAGCTTGCAAGACAGCGACCGGTTGATCGCGTTCGATCTGCGCAGGCTGACGGTGCTGTGGGACCAGCCCGTCGGCAAAACGCCCGCCGGTGTGCTGTGGCATAACGGCAAGCTGCTGGTGGCCGACATGGGCACCGATTCAATCGCACAGGTCGATCCCGCTGACGGCGCCGTCCTCGCTCGGATTCCCACCGGCAAGGGCGCGCACAACCTGTTTCTGTCGCCAGACGGGAAGATCATCTGGGTGAATAACAGAGCGGGCGGGACGACGGTGGCGCTGGATGCAACGACCTTGAAGCTGATCCGCAGCTACGCGATCCCCGGCGGGCCGGACGATATCGATTTCGCCCCCGGCGGAAAGCTGTGGATCACCCGCCGCTTCGCCGAGAAAGTTGCGGTGCTGGACCCCGCGACCGGCGATTACCAGACGGTGCAGGTCGGCCGCTCGCCGCACGGTTTGTTCCTGAATCCCCATGCGAGCCGCTGAATGGGCGATCCGTTCGACCTGACAGCCGGGTGGCTGCAGGAACACCTGCTGATTCCGTTGCTGTACCAGTTCGGCCTGATGAGCTGGGAGGACATCGCCTATGGCTGGGCGCTGTTCGCGGTGTACGGCGCGGTGCAGGTCGCCATCACCTTCGCGGTCTGCCTGCCGCTGGAACGCTGGCGCCCGGTGGAGCGCTGGCCGGACCAGAAAGCGGTCTGGGTCGACGCGCTCTACACGATCCTGTCCCGGGTCGGCGTGCTGCCGCTGGTGACCTTTGTGCTGTTTTATCGCGCTCAGGTCAGCGTGAACGGCTGGATGGCCGATCATGACCTGGTGCCGCCGACATTGGAGGGTCTGTTCCCGGTGCTGCTGGGTCAGCAGGTGCTGACTTTTGTACTTTACGCCATTATCCTGGATTTCGCCGACTACGGGCGCCATTGGCTGGCGCATCAATTCCGCTGGTGGTGGGCGCTGCATTCGCTGCATCATGCGCAGCGGCAGATGACCTTCTGGTCGGACGACCGCAACCACGTGCTGGACGACGTCATCGCGTTCCTGTGGTTCGGCCTGATCGCGCTGCTGATCGGCGTGCCGCCCTTGCAGTTTCCCCTGCTGGTCCTGGTCCTGCGCTTCCTGGAAAGCCTGTCGCACGCCAACGTGCGGCTGTCCTTCGGCTGGCTGGGGGAGCGGCTGCTGATCTCGCCACGCTTCCACAGAGCCCATCACGGGGTGCTAGCGGCGGGTCAGCAAAGCTGCAACTATGGCGCGGTGCTGCCCTGGTGGGACATGCTGTTTCGGACGGCGGACTTCTCGCGGGATTACGTGCCGACGGGCGACCCCTCGGGCGAGGAAGCGCTGGCGACCGGCTCCTATCTGGCGCAACAATGGGCCGGCCTGCGGCGCTTCGCCGCAGCGTTCGGGCGGCGTTTGTCTTGACGATTGCAGAGGACCGGCCGACCCTGACCAAGGTTGGTCAAGAGCGCATCATGGACACGGTTAACCTGTACGAGGCCAAGACAAACCTGTCGCAACTGATTGAGCGTGCGGCGCATGGCGAGGAGATTATCATCGCCAAAGCCGGCCGGCCCTTGGCCCGGCTTGTGCCGCTCGCAACACGGACGTCGCCGCGTCCGCTTGGTTCGTTCGCGGGCCAAATGAAGATCGGCCCCGAGTTTGACGACCCTCTGCCCGACGACATGCAAGCGGCGTTCGAGGGACGAATTCCCTGAATCTGCTGCTGGACACGCATATCCTGGTTTGGGCAGCGTCGGAGCCGTCCCGGCTTGAGGCACCGACGCGCGCGGCGCTTGCCTCGCCTGTCAACCGGGTGCTCGTCAGTGCCGTCACGGCCTGGGAGATTTCCATCAAGCAGACGCTCGGACGCCTGGAATTTCCGCTGGACCGGTTTGATGATATCCTGCAACAGATTGGCTTCGACCCGCTGCCGGTTCTGCCCGGTCGTCGGCACAACGACCCGTTCGACCGGATGCTGATTGCCCAGGCGCTGACCGGGGGCCTGACACTGGTGTCATACGACAATGCCGTCTGTCGCTACCCAGTCCCGGTCCTTCGCTGAGATCACGGGGTGCTGGCGGCAGGGCGCCAAAGCTGCAAATATACCGCGGTGGTGCCCTGGGGAGTGCGTTCATGACACACGGCAGAATCCTGCTGGAGACGGTTGGCAATGTCGCGGTGATGACCCTGAACGACCCAAGCGTGCTGAACGCGTTCGGGTTCAAGCTGCGTCAGGACATGACGGCGGCGCTGGATGCCGTCGAAGCCGGCGAGGTTCGGTGTCTGCTGATCACCGGCGCCGGCCAGGCATTCTGTTCCGGTGCCAACCTGAACGACCGCGACCGCCCGCCGCGCGACAGAGCGGCGGAAGCGCGCGGCGAGGTCAAGAGCGATCTGGAGGCCTGGTACAACCCCACCTTTATGCGCCTGCGCGCGCTGCGCATCCCGATCGTGACCGCGATCAACGGCATCGCCGCCGGCGCCGGCATGAGCCTGGCACTGATGGGCGATATGAAGATCGCCGCGCGCTCTGCTTCGTTCCTGCAGGCCTTTGCGCGGATCGGGCTGGTGCCGGATTGCGGATCCTCCCACATTCTGCCCCGCCTGATCGGCATGGCGCGGGCGCTGGAACTGTCGTTGCTGGCGGAGCGTTTGCCGGCCGAAACGGCGCTGCACTGGGGCATGATCAACCGCGTGGTGGATGACGCGGACCTGATGCCGGCGGCGATGGCGATGGCCGAGGGGCTGGCAGCGGGTCCGTCCTCCCTGGGGTTGATCCGGCGGATGTATTGGCAAAGCCTGGACAACAGCTACGAGGCGCAGCTTGCGCTGGAGGCGAAGTTGCAGATGCAGGCTGGCTTGAGCGAGGATTTCACCGAAGGTGTGACAGCGTTCCGCGAAAAGCGGCGGGCCCGGTTCGCCGGGCGATAAACCAAAGGGAGGCTCACCATGCGTTCCTGGATTCACCACGCGAAGGGCCGCACCGTGCGTCAGGCGCGCGTCGGCCTGGGCGATCTGCGCGAAGAACATATCAGCCGCCAGGGGTTTTTCGGCCCCGTGGCGATGATCTATCGCGAATGGGGCCCCAACGAGATCGTCCGCATCGAGGGCAGTCTGCATCCGCGCCGCGTCGCCGATACGTTGCGGGTGGAGCCGGACGATCAGACCGATCCGCGCGGCGGTCCCGCGGTGATGCTGTCGAACACTGATGTCAGCGTCGGGATCAGCCGGCGTTCGGTGGCGATGCCGTTTGCTTACCGCAACACCGATGCCGACCTGCTGTATTTCGTGCATCGGGGCACCGGCAGTTTCGATACCGAATTCGGCCGGATCGCCTACGAACCCGGCGATTACGTGATGATCCCCAAGGGCGTCACCTTCCGTCACGCGCCGGCTGCGGGGGACAGTCATTTGCTGGTGATCGAATCGCCGGCGCCCTTGTCGCTGACCGAACACAAGCAGACCGGCCGGCACATGCCGGTCGATCCGACGGTGCTGACCCTGCCGGAATTGTGCGACTACGCCATCCCGCCCGCCGCCGAATACGAATTGCGCGTCAAGCATGGCGGCGCACACAGCTCCATCTTTTACCGCAACAGCCTGCTGCAATCGGTGGGCTGGAAGGGCGATCTGTTCCCCTACAAGTTGAACATCCGCGACATCATTCCGATCAGTTCGGATCGCATCCATATCGCGCCGTCCGCCTGGGCCACGTTCGAGGCCAATGGTTTCATGGTCGTCACCTTCGTGCCGCAGGTCGCGGTGGCGGACCTGAACGCCGAGGAACTGCCGTCCTATCACCGCAACGTCGACTATGACGAAAGCGTGTTCGTGCATCACGATGACTCCGGGTCTCGCCCGCCCGGCATGCTGTCGCACACACCGCAGGGCATCCTGCACGGCGCCAATGAGGCCGCGCGCGCGGCGTTCCAGAAGAAGCGCGCGCCGGGGATGCGGCGGACCCTGTGCGGGGTCAGCGTCGATACCGAACGGCCTCTGGTCGTGTCGCCGGCGTTTCAGCGGCTGACGCAGTAGCCGCCATGCACGTCGCGACGTCATCGGCGTTCAAGGAAAATGCCCACCACGCCTTGGCCAATCCCGGGCTGCAAAAGGCGCTTGCCCGTAGTGGCCCAAGCTTCATCGCGCGTCGCGCGGCGGCTGTGGCGGGGCTGCCGGAGTTCGAACAGCTTCGCGACACCGCGCGCGATATCAAGAACCATACCCTGGCCAATCTGGACTTTTACCTGGAAGAGTACGAGGCCAAAGTTCTCGCCTCCGGCGGTCACGTCCATTGGTGCAGTACCGCCGACGATGCTCGTGATGCGGTGCTGGCGATCTGCCAGAAGGCGGGTGCGCGCACGGTCACGAAAGGCAAATCGATGATCGGCGAGGAAATCGCCATCAACGATCACCTGGAACGACACGGCATCACACCGGTCGAAACCGATCTCGGCGAGTATATCATCCAGCTTCGTCACGAACTGCCCAGCCATATCATCGCGCCGGCGTTCCATTTGAATCTGGAGGACTGGGAAGAAGCCTTCCGCAAATCCCACACCGACCTGCCCGCCGACCGCACTTTCAACGAACGCCGCGATATCCTGATCGAAGCGCGCACCAGGCTGCGCGACAGCTTCCTCGCCGCGGATGTCGGCATCACCGGGGCCAATTTCCTGATCGCCGAAACCGGCAGCAGCGTGATCGTCACCAACGAGGGCAACGGCGACCTGACGCAAACCCTGCCGCGCATCCATATCGTGCTCGCCAGTCTCGAAAAAATGGTGCCAACGATCGAGGACGCCACGTCCTTACTAAGAGTCCTGGCTCGTTCGGCCACAGGACAGGATTTTTCCGTCTATACCACGTTTTCCACCGGTGCCCGCCAGCCGAACGACCTGGACGGACCTGACGAATACCACGTCGTGCTGATCGACAATGGCCGCTCCGCGATGATCGGCACCGAGTTCCAGGACATGCTGCGCTGCATCCGTTGCGCGGCCTGTATGAACCATTGCCCGGTCTATGGCGCGGTCGGCGGCCACGCCTATGGCTGGGTCTATCCCGGACCGATGGGCGCGGTGCTGACCCCGTCGCTGATCGGCGTCGCGCAGGCGGGACAACTGCCGAATGCCTCGACGTTCTGCGGCAAGTGCGAGAGCGTCTGCCCGGTGCGGATTCCCTTGCCGAACCTGATGCGTCACTGGCGGGAACGCGAATTCGAACGGCATCTGACTCCGGGCGCTGCGCGCAGCGGACTTGCCCTTTGGGGCTTCATTGCACGCCGGCCGGCACTCTATCGTCTCGTGACCAGAGCCGCGGCGCTGAGCCTGTCCTGGATGGGCCGCAAGCGAGGACGGTTTGCACGATTGCCGCTCGCCGCTGGCTGGACCGCCGGCCGCGACCTGCCCGCCCCCGAGGGCGACTCGTTCTTCGCACGCTACACACGGGAACAGCGGGCGGGGCGGATGCGATGAGCCGGGACGCGATCCTGACCGCGGTGCGGCGCGGTTTGCGGCGCGGGCCTCTGCCGGAGGACCAGGCGGCGATGTTGCGCGGCCGGATGGCGACCCATCCGCGCCAGTTGATCCCCGCGCGGTCCCGCCTGCCGCACCCGGAACAGGTTAACCTGTTTGTCCGTAACGTCGAAAAGGAGTTCGGTTCGGTCACGCGCGTGCCGGATCTGGATGCTGTTCCCGCCGCCGTCGCGGATTACCTGGCCGCGCAAAACCTGCCGGGTGCCTTCGTCATGGCGCCGCATCCGGAATTGCAGGCGGTGCCCTGGGCCACACGGCCACTTTTGGAGTTCCGCACGGGACGCGCGAGTGCCTCCGATGCCGTCAGCGTGCAACACGGGTTTGCCGCGATCGCCGAAACCGGGACATTGATGCTGCCGTCGGCGCCGGAACGACCCACCACCCTGAACCTGCTGGCCGATACCGAGATCGTTTTGCTGCGCGCATCCCGTGTCGTGGGTGCCTATGAAGAAGCCTGGGACCTGTTGCGCGCCGAACGCGGCACGATGCCGCGCAACGTCATGCTGGTCACTGGCCCCTCGCGATCAGCGGATATCGAGCAGACCTTGGAACTCGGCGCGCACGGTCCGCGGCGGTTGCACGTGGTGCTGGTGGAAAATTAGCGCATTTTCACCGCGCCTGGAGCCCGTGCGACGGATCGCGCTCTTTCGTCCTGGCCGGGGCAAGCCGTGACCTTTCCCCACAAATGAACACGCCCCCTGCGGTAGCGTCCAGCGCATCGAACTGCTCGTGCCCCGGCCGGCGCGGACGGGCTGGTCTGGATCGATGCCTGCGTCAGTGAGGATGCCGCGCTGACGCGCCACCGCCGGATCGGCCGGGACTGGCGGTACCGTTACGGCCAGCAGCCCGAGCCGGTGGAAACCTGTCTCGAGGGCGCTCACGCGGGCAGCGGGATCGCAACAACGAAGCCGCGGCCGGCACCGTCCGACCTCATCAGCGGTCTTCCCGGTGGTCATCCGCTGAGCGAGCGAGGTGCTGCGGATTTGGTGCATCGCCATCGGCCCGAGGGTGAGCAAGTGGAAAGGCGTCACCGCGTGCCGCAGTCGGATACTGCCGTCGTTGCACGAGACGATCCGCATGATCGCCCGCCCTGGCGGCTTCCTCGATCGCAAATCGGATGGTGAGCCGGATGCCTAGGGGTGCGAACCGCCTATGTCAGATCACCCCCTTCTCCCGCAACGCCGCCAGGGCTGGGCCATCCAGCCCCAGCCGATCCCCCAGCACCTGGTCGGTGTGCTCGCCCAGCAGCGGCGGGGCCAGCCGGTAATCGGCCGGCGTTTCCGACAGCTTCACCGGGTTGGCGATCACCTTCACGGGGTTCCCCGACGCGTGCGCCATCTCCAGCACCATACCACGCGCGAGCACGTGCGGATCGGCGAACACTTCCGACAACTTGTTGATCGGGCCGCAGCCGATCTTCAACGTTTCAAGCTGCTCGATCCACCACAAGGTCGGATGGCGCTGCATCACCGGGGTCAGCGTATCGGTCACCAGTTGCCGGTTCTCCACCCGCGCCGCGTTGGTGGCGTAACGAGAATCCTCCAGCAGATGGGTCAGCGCGAAGGCCTCGCAGAACCGCTTGAAGGTCGGGTCATTGCCGATCGACAGCACCATGTGTCCGTCGGCGGTCGGGAACACCTGGTACGGCACGATATTGGGATGCTGGTTGCCCAGGCGGACCGGATTCTCGCCGGTCGCCAGGTAGTTCATGCCCTGGTTTGCCAGCCACGCGACGTGCGTGTCGAGCATGCCGATATCGATCTGCTGGCCTTGCCCGGTCAGGTCGCGGTGCCGCAGCGCCGCCAGGATGCCGATGCAACCGTACAGCCCGGCGAACAGGTCCGCCACGGGGACGCCAACCTTCTGCGGCAGCCCGTCCGGCTCGCCGGTCAGGCTCATGACGCCGCCCATCCCCTGGATCAGGCTGTCGTAGCCCGGCCGCGGCGCATAGGGCCCGGTCTGCCCGAACCCGGTGATCGAGCAATACACCAGCCGCGGGAATTTCGCATGCAACTGCTCGTAACCCAGCCCGTACTTGGCCAGGGCGCCGACCTTGAAGTTCTCCACCAGGATGTCGCAGTCCGCGATCAGGCGCAGCGCGATGTCCTGGCCTTCCTTCTGGGCGATATCCAGGGTGACCGAACGCTTGTTGCGGTTCACGCCGGTGAAGTAGGCGCTCTCTTTGGTGCCGGGCATGAAGGGCGGGGCGAAGCCGCGGGTGTCGTCACCGGCGCCGGGACGCTCGATCTTGATCACGTCGGCGCCCAGATCGGCCAGCATCTGCGCGCAGGTGGGTCCCGCCAGCACGCGGGTCAGGTCGAATACGCGCAGCCCCTTCAAGGGACCGGTGGGTTCGCTCATGCGTCTCTCCAGCTTGCCGAACCGATAGGGAGACTCCATATCGTCGCGGTCTTTATAGGTTCCCCGCTGGTCCGGGGAAAGGTGATGCGGGATCCTCCATTCGCGGCCGACGGTTTGCTGGCATTCGCCCTGTCGCTTCGGGCTGCCGGGCGGCGTGGTGAAGCGGAACGCCTGTGTCACGATATCGTGAGACAGGCGCCCGAACATCCACACGCACTCGAAATGCTGGCGGTGCTGGCCTGGGAAGATCGCCGTCTTCCCGACGCCCTGGCGTGGTTCGACCGGCTGCTCACCGGCCAGCCCGATTTCGCCCACGCCCGGCGCAGCCGCGGCATCATCCATCTGGCAATGGGGGATCGGGATCTGGCGCTCGCCGACCTGGATGCGGCGGTGGCGCTGGACCCGGACAACGCCGAGGGCTGGTTCAACCGCGGCAACGCGCTGTGGAAACGCGGACACCTGCCCGACGCGCTGGCCAGTTATGACACGGCGGTCCGGCTGCAACCCGGGATGGCGGCGGCCTGGAGCAATCGTGCCTTGCCCCTGGTGCCCCTCGGCCAAACCCAGGAGGCCCTCGCCAGCGTGAACAGAGCCTTGGCCCTGGAGCCGGGGCACGCGCCGGCGTGGAACAATCTCGGCAGCCTGGTGCTGCTGACCGGTGCGCGGGACACCCCATCCGTCGCGCGTGTGGCGCAGGCGCGCGCGTGCTTCGGGCGGGCCCTCGCGATCGACCCGCAGGATGCGCTGGCGCGTTGGAACCAGGCGACGTGCGACCTCGCGTCTGGCAAGCTGACGCAAGGCTGGGCGGGGTATGAGGCGCGCCACGCGGCACCGGCGCTGGATTTGCCCGCGCGCGGATTTCCGCAGCCGCAATGGGTCGGCGAGGCCGACATCGCCGGCAAGACCATCCTGCTGCACGCCGAACAGGGGTTTGGCGACACGATCCAGTTCGTCCGCTATGCGCCGATGCTGGCGCAACGATGCCGCGTGATCCTGGAGGTGCCCGAACCCTTGCGGCGCCTGCTGACCGGCCTGCCCGGCTGCGAGACCATTGCCGCCGGCGCGCCGCTGCCGCTGTTCGATCTGCACTGTCCGCTGCCCAGCCTGCCGCTGGCCTTCGGGACCACCCTCGAGACGATCCCGAACCAGGTGCCCTACCTGCGCACCGATCCGGACCGGGTGGCTTTGTGGCATGCGCGCCTGGCCAACCTGCCAGGCCAGCGCGCCGGTCTGGTCTGGGCTGGCAACGCGCGTCCGGACAATCCCGACGCCAATGCCGTGGACCGCCGCCGTTCCATCACGCTGGACCACTACGCACCGCTGGCCGCGGTTCCCGGGATCAGCTTCGTGTCATTGCAAGTGGGACCACCGGTCGCGCCACCGCCCGGTCTCGTGCTTCACGACTGGACCGCCGAACTGACGGATTTCGCCGACACGGCCGAACTGATCGCCGCGTTGGACCTGGTGATCACCGTCGATACCGCGGTCGCGCATCTGGCCGGTGCGCTGGGCAAACCCGTCTGGATCCTGAACCGGTTCGATGCCTGCTGGCGCTGGCTGTTGGACCGCACCGACAGTCCGTGGTACCCCTCGGCCCGCCTGTTCCGGCAGCCGTCACACGGCGACTGGGACAGCGTCATCAGACAGGTCGCCGCCGCATTGCGCGAACGCATCGGCTGAGACCACGGGAGGAAGGAGCAGCCCCTCATGCGGGACACCAACGATCCGGCCCACCGGCCGGACAGCGTGGAGAGCCGTGCGTCCTGGGTGGCGGCCTGCCTCACTTTGGCGATTCTGGCGATTTCCTACGGCTCGCCGCTGCTGATCGTGGTCGGGCTGAAGCCGATCACCGCGGCGATGGGCGCCGACCGGTCGGAGATCGCGCTGGCGGGGGCGCTGGTGTGGATCGGCACCGGCGCGGGCGGCATTCCGATGGGCTGGCTGGCCGATCGGATTGGCATTCGCGCGATTGTGGCGCTGGGCTCGGTCATGATGGCGGCGGGTCTGGCGGTCTCGACCCTGGGCAGCCTGTTGGGGCTGTATGTCGGCCATGGGTTGCTGATCGGGTTGATCGGCAATGGCGCGATCTATGCGCCGCTGCTGATCTATGTCAGCCGCTGGTTCGATCGGCGCCGGGGGGCGGCGATCGCGTTGATTTCCTCCGGCCAGTACATCGCCGGCGTGGTCTGGCCGTCGGTGTTCGAGCGTGGCATCGCCGCGTTTGGCTGGCAGGCCACCATGCTGGCCTACGCCGGGGTGGTTCTGGCGGTGATTCCGCCGACCTTGCTGTTCCTGAAACCGGCGCCGGATGCGCCGTCCCTTGGCGCGGCGGCCCGAGCGGCAGAGCGCGGGCGGGCGGTGCTGGGGCTGCATCCGAACCTGGTGCAGGCGTTGCTGTGCCTGGCGGGGTTCTTCTGCTGCATTCCGATGTCGCTGCCGTCCGCCCATCTGGTGGCGTTTTGCAGCGATATCGGGATTGCGCCGGCGCACGGTGCTGCGATGCTGTCGGTGATGCTGGGGGCGGCGTTCATTTCGCGCCAGTTCTGGGGTGCTCTGGCCGACCGGATCGGCGGGTTGCGCACGGTGCTGGCGGGATCGGCCTTCCAGGCGGTGGCGATCGGGGCGTTTTTGCTGACGCAGGACGAGGCGGGGCTGTTCGCGATCTCGGCCGCGTTTGGGTTGGGGTTCAGCGGGATCATTCCGTCCTATTCGGTGACGATCCGCGACCTGTACCCGTCGTCGCAGGCCTCGTGGCGGATTCCGACGGTGCTGTTCACCGCGATGTCGGGGATGGCCTTCGGCAGTTGGCTGGGCGGGGCGCTGTACGACCGGTTCGGGTATTACGCGCCAGCCTTCGGGACCGGCGTGCTGTTCAATCTGGCGAACCTGGTGGTGGTCGGTTTCCTGGTGTCGCGCCTGCCGCGGGGGGAGAAAGCGGTTTTGACGCCGGTGGGGGCGTAGGGCATTGCCGCGGGGGCTGGCCAGACCACCGTCACTCCCCCTCCCCTTGAGGGAGGGGGTTGGGGGGAGGGGTCGGTCGGAGATAGCCACGCACCGCTGGAGCTTTTACTGGCCGAGCCCCCTCCCCCTGGCCCCCTCCCTCAAGGGGAGGGGGAAAGATTGGCCATGGCAGGCCCTAACCACCGGCATCCGCTCTGATCATCGCCGCCCCTTTCTCCGCGATCATGATCGTCGGCGCGTTCGTGTTCCCCGTCGTCAGGGTCGGCATCACGGACGCATCGATCACCCGCAGCCCCGCCATGCCGTGCACGCGCAGGCGCGAATCCACCACCGCCATCGGGTTCGCCTCGCCCATCCGGCAGGTGCCCACGGGGTGGTAGATCGTCGTGCCGTAGCCGCGGCAGTAGTCCAGCAACTGTTCGTCGGTGGTTACGTCCGGCCCCGGCAGGGTCTCCACCACGCTGTGCTGGGCGATCGGCGCCTGGGCGAAGATCGTCCGCGTCAGCCGCATCCCGGCCAGCAGCACCCGCCCGTCGCTCGCCGCCGACAGATAGTTCGGCGTGATCCGCGCCTTGGCGAAGGGGTCCTTCGAGGCGGCCATGATGGTGCCGCGGCTGTCGGGCCGCACCGGGCAGACGGCGACTGTCATGCCGGCCTGCCGCTCCAGCGCGCCGAACACCAGCGGGTCGTAACTTGCGGGGGTGAACAGCAGTTGCAGGTCGGGACTGGCCAGGCCCTCGCGGGATCGGGTGAACACCTGCGCCGAGGTCACCCCGAAGGTCAGCGCCCCATCACCCACCAGAAAAAACCGAGCCACCTGGCCGGCCAAGCGCATCCCGCGGGCGAGCTGGTTGATGGACACAGCATTGCGCACCCGGTGCGAAATCCGCGACACGTAATGGTCCTGCAGGTTGGCGCCGACACCGGGCAGGTCGTGGACCACGTCCACGCCAATCGACATCAGATGATCCGCCGGACCGACCCCGGAGATCTGCAGCAGTTGCGGCGAATTCACCGCGCCGCCGCACAGGATCACCTCGCGCGTCGCTGTGATCTCCCGGTCGGTGCCGTTCTGGCGGAAGGCGACGCCGGTGCAACGCTTGCCCGCGAACAACAGACGCGTCGCCAGCGCGTTGGTCTCGACAAGCAGGTTCGTCCGCCCCTTGGCGGCGGCGAGGAAGGTGCGCGCGGTCGAGCCACGGTACTTGCCGCGCCGGGTCATCTGCGAATAGCCGACACCCTCCGGCTGCTTGCCGTTCAGGTCTTTGCTGTAGCGATGGCCGGCGGCCTGCGCGGCCTCGATGAAGCGGTGGGTCAGGGGCAGGATTGTGCGGTAGTCCTCGACCTTCAGCACGCCGCCCTGGCCGCGGAATTCGGGATCGCCGCGCTGGATGTAGTCCTCGGACTGGCGGAAGAAGGGCAGGACGTCATCGAAGCTCCAGCCGCGGCAGCCCATCTGCGCCCAGCCGTCGAAGTCGGCGGGATTGCCGCGGACATACAGCATGCCGTTGATCGAGGAGCTGCCGCCCAGGGTCTTGCCCCGTGGCCAGTGGATCTGGCGGCCGGCGCTGCCGGGGCCGGCCTCGGCGGTGTAGTTCCAGTTCACCACGGGATGGCGCAGCAGCTTCAGCACCCCGGCGGGGATGTGGATCCAAAGGTTGCGGTCGGGGGGGCCGGCCTCCAGCAAGGTGACGCGCGCGCCGGTCTCGCTGAGGCGGCTGGCGATGACGCAGCCGGCCGATCCTGCGCCCACCACGATATAGTCCGTTTCCATGCCCTGGTCCTTTGTTCACCGGGGCCTTTGCATCACGGATGCAGGGTGCTTGTGAAGAAGCGCACCACGTCGCGGTCGAAGCGGCGGTGGAACGCGGTGCGATCGAAGTGGCCGCGTTCCTGACAAATCGCGGGTGCGACCTGGGCGAGCGGTTCGCTGCACGGCGCCAGGAAGTCGAAATGATCGGCGCCGGCGACAACGTGGTATTCCGGCAGTCGTGGCAGCGCGGCCCTCACAGCATCGGCATAGTCCGGGGCGGGCAGGATGTGGTCGTCGCCGGCACGCCAGAGCTGCACGGGGATGCGCACGTTGCGCAGGCCCGCTCGGGTGAAGGTGAACCCGATCGCCGGCGCCGCAATGACCGCGGCCTTGATGCGCGGATCGGCGATCCACTCGCTGTCCTGCACGGGTTCGGATGGATTGGCGGTTCGGGCGGCCACCAGCTTGCAGACGAAGGTCGCCGCGTGGCCGGCACAGTAGGGTTTGATGGTCGTGAGGTCGGGGACGCCGCCGGTCGCGACCAGAATGGTGAAGCCGCCCGAGGAAAAACCGAATGCGCCGATTTTCCCCGGATTGATCGCGTCATGTCCCGGCCAGTCGCTGAGCATGTAGCTGATCACGGCATGGATGGCGCGCGGACGTTGCGGCAGCATCGTGGCCTGGCTGTCGTCCTTGTAGTTGTCGGCGGTGTGGGTCATCGCCGCAACGACGAAACCGGCGCGCGCCAGGGCCAGGGCGGTGTCGTAATGGCTTTCGAAGGTCCCGCCGGTGCCATGCGACATGACAACCAGTGGATGCGCCCCCGGGCTGACCGGCGCATCCGGCGCGACGATCTGGGTGAACAGGCCGACGTCGTGGCCCGAGGGCTTGGCGACGGTGGGGTACCAAATGCCGGTTAGCAGCGGTTCGCCGGGAGCGTCCGGGACCGTGACGGTGGCGAAGCCGACATTGCCGGCCATCGCTGGCGCCAGAACCTGCAGGAGCAGCAGGCCGGCCGATACCAAGAAACGGATCATGGCCGCAGCGGGACTGATCGGCACCCTGTCGATCGACTATGATTGGGGCGCATGGGGAACTGCCTCCAACGCCCGCCGCACCGCTTCGGGATCACCGGCGATTGCCTTCAGATAGGCTTGCGCCGACTGGTCCGGCGCGGCCTTACCCTGTTCCCAGTCACGCAAGGTGCCGAGTGGTATCTGGAAGCGCGCCGAAAATTCTTCCTGCGTCAGTCGCAGCGCACGCCGGATGATCTTCGCGCGTGGCATCTTTGGCGCCGCCGTCAACTGCGCTTCCGTCTGGGGCCTCGCATCGGGGTCTGCGATTGCCGCTGCCTGGACTTCCGCATCGGTCATGGCACGCACGCGAGTCCAGTCTGTGCGATCGACAAGCGGGATTGTCGTCCCATCGGGCATCACCCTGACCAGCGATCCGTCATTCTGCCGTCTGGCTACGATAGTACTCACGTTGCTCATGCCTCGTCGCTTTTCTGGCCGATATGATGCGGGTGCGTTCGCCGCGTTCTGTGTAGACGACGGTCAAAAGGACGCCGTTCGCCATGCCGACCATAACGTATCTGATCTCATCGCCCGCATCGCCTGCATCAGGAAATCCGAAGGAAAACGCGTCGTCGAAGACTCGGCGTCCAGCTTCGAAGCTGATCCCGTGTTTGGTGAGATTGCTCTTCGCTTTATCGTCGTCCCATTCGAACTCATCATCCCCCATGAGATAATGGCTGCCATTAGTTTTTCAACGGATCGGAGGCAGGTCGCTGTCTCAGCGACAGGGGGCCGCGATCGTCAGGCGCACCCCTGCCTGACGTTCCGCTGAGCCGCATCCGACACTGTGGTCTGTCACCGAACCCTCACTCCGCCACCATCGGCACCTCGCGCTGCCAACGGTTCGCAGGGTACGGCAGCCCCAAATTCTCCCGCAGCGTCTTGCCCTCATACTCGGTCCGGAACAGGTCGCGCCGCTGCAATTCCGGAATGACCAGATCGACGAAATCGTTCAGCGACCCCGGCAGCCAGGCCGGCATCACGTTGAACCCGTCGGCGGCGCCGTTGCGGAACCAGTGCTCCATCACGTCGGCGATCTGTGCGGGCGTGCCGATGGTCAGCAAATGCCCACGCGGGCCGGCGTTCAGCAGGCACAGCTCCCACAGGGTCAGCCTGTCGCGACGCGCGGCTTCCAGCAGCAGGCGCTGGCGGGACAGGGGGCCGTTGGTGTCGGCCATCTCAGGCACCGGCCCGTCGAGCGGCAGTTTGCCCAGGTTGGGCACGCCGATCGTGTGTTCCAGCACCGAAATCCCAACCGACGGATGGATCAGCGACTGCAGGAAATCGAATTTTTCACGCGCCTCCGCCTCGGTGCGGCCGACGACGGGGTAGATGCCGGGCAGGACCTTCACCTCGGCCTGCGTGCGGCCGAAGCGCGGCAGGCGGGCCATCACGTCGCTGTAGAATTCGCGCGCCTGCTCGAAGGTGGTTTGCGCGGTGAACACCACCTCGGCGATCCGGGCACCCAGGTCTCGCCCGGTGTCGGAGGCGCCGGCCTGCACCAGCACCGGCCGCCCCTGGGGCGAGCGCGCCACGTTCAACGGCCCGCGCACCTGGAAATATTTGCCGCGATGGTTCAGCGTGTGCATC
>Ga0302279_10001244_pt1 | contig 36687 bp, 27 predicted proteins | sample III_Bog_N3_3_FD_194541 | JGI IMG/M metagenome (GOLD analysis project Ga0302279, IMG submission 194541) | Peat permafrost microbial communities from Stordalen Mire near Abisko, Sweden - III_Bog_N3_3 | ecosystem: Environmental > Terrestrial > Soil > Wetlands > Peat | place: Sweden: Abisko...
GTCCTCCGTCTCGGGGTTCGTGTCGTCGAAGCGGAGGTTGCACTTGCCGCCGTACTTCTGGGCGAGGCCGAAGTTCAGGCAGATCGACTTGGCGTGGCCGATGTGGAGGTAGCCGTTGGGCTCGGGCGGGAAGCGCGTGTGGACGCGACCGCCGTTCTTGCCTGCCAGGACCTCGGCTGCGACGAGGTCGTCAACGAAGTTGCCAGGGTTGCCATCGGCGGGTCTGGGCGTTTCGGAAGCCATGCGCGTGAACTTTAGCTGACGGACGCCAGCTCGGGTGGCCATTCGGTGGTTGTTGGCGGTCGCTGGGCACCTTCGCCCGGGCGAGAACGCCGACGTTCCTGCACCAGACGCGAGGCTGCCATGGCTGCGAAGATCGCAAAGGGAGTCGTGTTCCATCCGTTCGGGCTGCGCGCCTGCCTCCTCCTGGGCGGGCTGGGCGGGGTCGTCGTCGTCGGCCCCGGCTGCTTGAACCGCCCGGTGGTGGAGGGCGTGTCGACGACGAAGACGAACTTCACGGCGGCGCTCACGCAGAGCTCCGTCAACAAGATCGACATCCTCTTCGCCATCGACAACTCGGGGTCGATGGGCGACAAGCAGGAGTACCTGGCGCAGGCCATCCCCGATCTCGTCCAGCGGCTGGTCCAGCCGAACTGCGTCGACGGGTCGGGCACCATCTACGGCCCGTCGGACACGAACGGCAACTGCGCCCAGGGGCAGCTCGAGTTTCCGCCCGTGAAGGACATGCACGTCGGCATCGTGAGCACGTCGCTCGGCGACCGCGGCGGCGACCAGTGCCCCGTCACGGCCGGCCGGAACAACGACGACCGCGCCGAGCTCATCGAGCGTGGCCCGAACGGCGGGCCAGCCCCGGCCGACGAGGGCGCCTCGAACTTCCTCGACTGGTTCCCCGGGGGAGCCGCCCCCGCGCCGGGCACCGTGCCGATCGCCAGCGCGGCCTCGCTCGAGAGCGACTTCGCCGACGTCGTGCAGGGCGTGGGCGTCAACGGCTGCGGCATCGAGTCGCAGCTCGAGAGCTGGTACCGCTTCCTCATCCAGCCCGATCCGTACGACTCGATCGCCGTCGACGCGAACGGTCAGGCCCAGTGGCAGGGCGTCGACCAGACGATCCTGGCGCAGCGCCACGATTTCCTGCGGCCGGACTCGCTCGTCGCCATCATCGTGCTCTCCGACGAGAACGACTCGGAGATCGACGTGCGCTCCTACAACGGGTCGGGGTGGAAGTTTCTCGAGGGGTCCTTCACGCCCGACCACGGCACGTCGATCTGCGCCACGAACCCCGCCGACCCCGGTTGCATGAGCTGCGCGAGCGCGCCTCCCGGCGACCCGAACTGCCAGCCGGGCGCGAACGCGTACAGCGCGCAGAACGACTGGGGGATGAACACGAACCTCCGCCACGTGCACATGAAGGCGAAGTACGGGGTCGACCAGGTACAGTTCCCCATCCAGCGCTACGTCCTCGGCCTCACCTCGAAGACCATCCCCGACCGCAACGGCGAGTACCCGGCGACGGGCGGCAATGGCCAGTACCAGGGCCTCACGAACCTGGACTGCACGAACCCGCTGTTCGCGGCCAGCCTGCCGGACGGATCGGACACCGACCCGACCACGCTGTGCAACCTCCCCAAGGGCACGCGCTCGAGCGGCCTCGTCTTCTACGCGCACATCGGCGGCGTCCCGCACCAGCTGCTCCAGCAGGACCCCACGAACCCCGACAGCCCGCAGAAGGACACGCTCGCCGCCTCCGACTGGGTCTCGATCCTCGGGAACAATCCGCTCGCGTACGACTACAGCGGCATCGATCCGCACATGATCGAGTCCTACCAGCCCCGCCCCGGCCTGCCCCCGCCCACCGCGGCGAACAACGCGGAGCCCATCAGCGGGCGCGAGTGGATCACCAACATGAACCCTCCGCCCGCCGCCGCCGTCGACCGCGAGTACGCCTGCACCTTCCAGCTCGCGGCGCCGCGCAACTGCGCGGACCCGAACGTCCTGGCCGCAGGGTGCGACTGCCCGGCGGGCCTCGCGTCGCCTTCGAGCACGCCGCCCGTATGCGACTCGGCCACGCCGACGCAGCAGGACTACGCCAAGGCGTACCCGACGATCCGCGAGCTCTTGCTGGGCAAGCTGATGGGGGACCAGGGCGTCATCTCCTCGCTATGCCCCATCCACACGAACGACAACGCGAACGGCGACGACCCGCTCTACGGCTACCGACCGGCGATGACGTCCATCGTGAACCGGCTGAAGAAGGCGCTCGCCAGCGCTTGCCTCCCGCACGAGGTCCAGGTCGACCCGACGACGGGCGCCGTGCCGTGCTCGGTCCTCGTCACGCTGCCCGCGGCGAGCAGCGGAGCCGGCTGCGACGCGAGCCTCGGCTTCAGCGTTCCGTCCGCGGACGTGCTCGGTCCGTTCCAGAGCGCCCAGCATGCGGGCTGGCTCGCCTCGGGTGGCTCGGCCTCCGGCGCGACCGATCCGTCGACGCTCACGACCTGCGAGATGGGACAGCTCACGGGCGCCCAGCTCGTGAACGGCTCCTGCGCGGGCAGCGCGTCACCAGGCTGGTGCTACGTGACCGGCGCCGCCGCGGGCGCCTGCTCCCAGGAGGTCCTCTTCAGCAACGGCTCGCTGCCCACGGGCGCGGCGGTGAGCCTCCAGTGCATCGAGTCGGCCGACCAGGTCCCGTCCGCGCAGTGAGTCGACGGCGGAGGTGGGTCAGAGAGGCACCGCGAGCGTGAAGGCGCCTCCCCAGACCCACCCCGCGCTAGCGAAGCCCGGCCAGCCGGGGTTGTTCGTCTGGAGGCCGGCCGACCCGGGGACCGGGTCGTGCGTGCCCGCGTAGACCGAGCCGTCGGGGAGCTCGTCGGTGATGAGGCTGTCGTCCTTGGTGTTGTGCCGGTAGATGAGCCGGTCGACCATGAGCTGGAGCCCGGGCCTCACGCGGACCGACCACAGGCGGATCTCGACGTCCCCGCCGGCAGAGATGCCGATGCGATCGTTGTCGACGTAGTTGGAGTTTCCGATCTGCTCGGGCGCGGGGGAGGGGGCGTAGGTGAGGTCGATGAACCCGCGCGCTGGGCCGTAGACGTGGCGAACGCCGAGCGCGCCGCTGAGCGTGTTGGACCACCCGAGCTCGCTGCCGTAAACGGAGGGGCTCTGCCCGTGGCGGTCCTGGTAGGCCGACCAGAGGGCGTAGTTGAGGGAGCCGACGATGGACATCGAATAGAGGCCGTGGTGCACGACGTCGGCGAGGACGCCCGCCTGGAAGGACCACGGCATCCAGTCGAAGATCTCCGGCATCGACGTGCCCGACTCGGTGCCGCTCGGCAGGGTGGCCGTCACGCTCGTGTTGATGCGGAAGGCCTCGGGCGTGTGGACCGTCCCGCCGACGTGGAGCCAGGGGAGCGGCAGGTAGTAGAAGGCCGCCGAGGGCGTCACGTTCGCCTGGGTGGCGACGGAGTTGTTGAGCAGGAGCGTGTTGTAGTTCGTCGAGTCGCTGACGTACGTGGCGGACTGCGCGGTGTTGGTCAGCCCGAGCGAGAGGCCGATGCCGAGCGACAGGTTGGGCAGGATCCGGGCGCCGGCCCCGACGACGACGGAGATAGACGTGAGCCTGTCGCCGTAGAGCTCCGGGTGCAGGCTGTCGCTGAAGAGCGCCTCGCGCTGGTCCGAGTAGAACGACTGGGCGGTCGTGAAGTTGCTGACGGGCAGCATGGCGTAGGCGCCGACCGCGAGCTTGTCCTTGATGACGTGCTTCACGAAGCCGAGCGTCACGTACTCCCGCGTCACACCGCTCGAGCCCTGGCTCTGCCGGGGGCGCGCGGCGAACCCCGGGGAGGGGCAGGTGCCGGCCGTGGTCCCGGCGGGGCACCCGTACTGGAGCCACTGGCTGGGCACGACGTCGTTCGGGAGCGGCTGGCCGTTCGGCTGGAGGATGCCGCGACCGCCGACGGTGAGGGGAACGTCACCCCCGCGCCGCCCGTCGAGCGTGATGCCGATCTGCTCCGAGACCACGGCGAAGCCGAAGAGCACCTCGTCGTCCGCGAAGGGAAGGGCAGCCGGGTTGAAGTACGCCGACGCGGACCCGGGCCCGGCGACGACGCCTTGCGCCCCGCCGTTGTCGCCCACCGAGCCCGTGAGCTCGATGAGCGGAGACGCCTCCGCCCGGACCGCGGCGAGGAGCACCGCGAGCCCGAGTGCCCCGCTACGACGGATCATGCGGAAGCACCCGGCGGACGTTGGCGCACGTGGTCAGGTCGTCCTGGAGGTTCTGCAGCGGCTGTCCAGCGACGACCGCGCTCACGCGCGGGCTCCCGAGCGTCTTGCAGAGAAACCAGAACGTGACGGTCACGGGCGCGCTGTCGGTGGGGTTCGCCAGCGTGTTGAGGAGCGAACAGGCGTCCCCGCACTGGGTGAGGCGCATGATGCTCTCCTGGAGGTCGTAGGTGCCGGGTGCAGTGAACGTGATCGCGGCAGAGGCCATCGGGGCGCCCGGGGCGCTCGCGTACTCCTTCCAGAGCCGCTGGACCGAATCGCGAACGCCCTGCACGATCCCGGTGATCTCGAAGGCGACGCCGGGGAGGCCGTCTCCGTCGGGATCGGTGGCGCCGGCGGGGACAGCGTCTCCGTTCACCGGGTCGGCGACTGCGGGTAGTGCAGGAAGCTGCGTCAACGGGACGAGCGAGCCGAAGTCTTGTGGCAGATAGCTCTCCTCGGCGCCCCGGATGGAGTACCAGCGGTCGAACGTGACCGCGCACCCGCCCGTCGTGGCGGCCGATGTTCCATGGCGCGCTCCGTGGATGGACTCCGCGTCCTCGCGGTTCAGGTAGATCATCCCCTGCAAGCTGCCGGGGGTGTAGTCGACGGTCACCGACCCGGTGACGTGAACGCCGCAATCGAGCGACTGCACGACCTGGAAGTCGGTGCCCGTCTGGCTGAGACGGTAGAAGTTCCAGTTGCTCGACGTCTGCAGGTCCCCCACGACGTTGTCGCGCGTGTGGTCGGTCGTCCGGACGGCCCAGTAGCCGGTCATGTCGCACGCGGTGTCGCGCCGAGGGTTCGCGCACGTCGCTCCGTCGCCCGTGACGCCATCGCCGCAGATCTGCTGGCAGCTTCCGGCGGGCTCTCCTCTGGCCGACGGAGTCTGGCACGTCCACGTGGGCACGGTGCTGCAACCGACGCACCCTGCGCTGGACACGTCGCACTGCTCACCCGACTCGAGCACGCCGTTTCCACAGACGGGCTCCGGTAGGTCCGGATAGACGACGTCGTGGGTGCACGCGGCTTGCGCGAGGGCGAGCCCCGCGGCCATGGCCAGCAGGGCAAGGCGCGTGCTCATGCGCGGCACTATACGCGAGTCCCGCCCGTTGGGTTGGACACCCAGCCGTGGCACGCGAGCATCGGCGCCACGTGCCTCTTTGGACGACGGCGGGCGAGCGAGAAGCGCGAGACGCGCAAAGCCGCACGCTGTGACGCTGCCTGCGCTCCCGTTGGCAGGCAGGCGGCGGCGAACCCCGCGAAAGACAGCGGGCGCCTCGGGGCACGTCCCCTGCAGTCCAGACTGCCCGGAAGCGCCCGCACTGGCTTCTTGGAGGGACGCGCGCTCGTGACCATGAAGCGTGTCGAGAATGCCTCCGCACCGGGGGGAGAGACCGGTGACCAGGTCGGCTCAGGCACGGAGACCGTGCTAGAGCCCGGCACCGTCCTCGCGAACAAGTACCGACTGACCCACAAGACCGGCGTGGGAGGCATGGGGACCGTGTGGAGCGCCCTCAACCTGGCGACGGGCGCCCAGGTCGCGATCAAGTTGATGCTCCCCGAGCTCGCGCGCTACGCGGAGGCGGTCGACAGGTTCCGTCACGAGGCGCATGCAACCGCGCAGCTCAGTCATCGTGGCATCGTTCGGATCTTCGACCTCATCGAGTTCGGCGAGAGCCGCTCGATCGCGATCGTCATGGAGCTTCTACGGGGTCGAACGCTTGCAGCGGTCCTCGACGAACGCGAACGGCTCCCGCTCAAGGACTCGCTCGAGATAATCCTCCCGCTATTGTCCGCCCTCTCGTACGCGCACGCCGCGGGGGTGGTTCACCGCGATCTCAAGCCGGACAACGTGTTTCTCGCCGTGGATCCGGACGGCCTCGTCACTCCAAAGATCCTCGACTTCGGGATCTCGAAGCTGTGCTTCACCGACCGAGCGGCGACCCGCGAGGGATGCGCGATCGGCACACCGGGGTACATGTCGCCCGAGCAAGCGAAGGGCCTCTCGAGCGTCGACGGGCGTAGCGATCTCTTCAACGTCGGCATTCTCCTTTACGAGATGCTGTCGGGAAAGAACCCGTTCGCACCGTGCCGGAGAGACAAGCTCGCCGAGGTCATGAAGCGAGTGCCCAAGCCCCTGCGGGGCGTCTCGGCAGAAATGCAGCGTGTGGTGTTCCGGGCGCTCGCGAAGGACCCCGAGCTCCGCTTCGCAGACGCCACGCAGCTCGCGCGAGCGCTCCGCTCGGCGAGCAGGCCGTCGTATCGCGTCGCCGGCGGCCTGGCCGTCGGTCTGACGTTGCTCGTGGGAGGCTGGGCGACCGTGGCGCTAGGGAGCGCATGGGTGGCGAAGGGCGTCGCGCTGCAGCAGCACGCCGTCGCGACCCTCACGAGGGATGGCGGCGCAACAGCCTCCGTCAGCGACCCGGCCGTGAAGCGACTCCCGGGCTTGTAGCCAGGCCTTGTGGCTAGCACCGGCCCCGCCGCACCGGGAGCGTCAGCGACCGGTGGCGGGGCCTTGCCAGTTCAATCCTTGCAGCTATGTCACCGCTCGCTCACGCTCGCGGTCGGTACTGAATCGCGGGCCTAGACCATGTCCTCGTCAGGTATCGGCTGTGGTCCCGGGATGATGCCAGCGATATCGGGATCCTCCCCGTCCGTTCCGTCCGGCCGCTTCGGCTTCTCGTCGCGCCGCTGCTGGCGCTTGATTTCCTTCGACCGCGCCTTGTCTTGGCGATTCTTCTCTTTTTGGCGTTTGTTGACCGTCGGCCCGGGCATCGCAAAAACTCCTTTATCGCCGAGCGGTGCGTCGCCGTGGCGGTGCGCAGAGCGCGTGCCAGTCGTGCCTCGCGCTTGCGTACGCCTCGCGTGACGCCCAGCCCAATTCTTCAATCGTAAGCCGAGGGAGCCCGCGCTTCGCGAACTCGCCTCGGAAATACGCCTCCACGTGCGCCCGGGCCTCCGCCACCGTGCCCGGCCACCCGCCGGCCACGGGGCGGCCGTCACGTCGCATCGCGTCGCACCAGCTACCCGCCCACTTGGCGCCGAGCGCGACCGCGCTCTCTTGCACGAGAAGCTTCCGCTTCTCTGGAGCGATCACCAGCGCTCCCGCTTTCCCCCGCCGCCGCCACCGCCGCCGCCGCCACGGCGATCGCCGCCACGGCCACCGCCGCCGCCGCCACCACCGCCGCCACCGCCACGACCGCCGCCCGGACCGCCACGGTTCGGGCGCTCCTCGGCCTCGTTCACGCGCAGAGCGCGGCCGTCGAGGGTCGCGCCGTTCATGGCCGCGATCGCCTTCGCCGCTTGCTCAGCCGAGCCCATCGTCACGAAACCGAAGCCGCGGGGTTGCCCCGTCTCGCGGTCCGTCACGAGCTGAACGTCGGTTACTTCGCCGTGGGCAGCAAACGCGGTGCGCACGCCATCCGTGGTGGACTGGAACGAGAGATTTCCTACATAGAGACGATTGCCCATAGCTTGTTCTCGACTGTTTGCGCGGCTCGCACCTGACTCGGCCGTCCTTCCAACGAGCCGTCGCATCGGAAGGGAGGTCGCGCAGGAGCTCCTGCGCGTCCCACGTAGCGTAGCCAGTCGATCGAAGCGACGTTTGGAGCCCGCGCATCCGTTAAAGAGCGGTCAGAGCTGACCGTGCGAGGTAACCGTGCGTCGTTTGTCACGTGAGGAGAACGTTTCGTGAGCCTCGGCAAGGTAGCGGACGCACGCAGATGTGCAAGCATTCCCGACGTCGAGCGCACGCCGTGACGCAGATTACGGAGGGCCGCGGTCGGGTCCTGGGCCCGACCGCGCCGCCGACCATCGGGAGGCACCCCGGCGGAGCCAAAGGCGCCGCTACTTCGGCTTCGTCCCCTCCAAGTCCCCGAATAGATTGAGCTGCTTTCGGTCCGTGGCCCGGACCTTGGGACGACGCGCGGGGGCGGTCCTCGCGGCCGGCGCCTGCTCGCGGTGACCGGCGTCGACCTGCCCGCGGAAGAGCCCGCTCACCACCTCCACCGCGTCGACGTCCGCCGGCGCCTTGTCCTCCCGTATGCGGACGATTCGCGGAAAGCGGAGCGCGAATCCGCTGTCGTGCCGGGTCGACCGCTGGACGCCGTCGAAGGCGACCTCCAGCACGACAGCGGGACGGATGAGCCTCAAAGGACCCGACCGCCCGACCGTCAGACCCTCGAGCCTGGCGCTCAGGCCCTCTATCTCGACATCGGTGAGCCCGCTATAGGCCTTGCCGACGTTGACGATGGCATCCCCCTTTCGCACCCCGAACGTGTAGTCCGACAGCACCCCCGCTCGCCGGCCGTGACCCTCCTCCGCTGCAGTTACGACCACGTCGAGCGTGGCGTAGGCTCGCTTGACCTTGATCCAGGCCTGACCGCGGCGGCCCGCCTCGTAGGGCGCGTCCGTTCGTTTGAGGACCAGGCCCTCGAACCCGCCAGCCCGCGCGGCGCTGAACGCGGAGTCCACGCTCGCGAGTAGCTCGGTCGGGGTCGAGCTCGCCGAGGACGGGGGCGGCTCGGGGAGGTCCGCGTACGGGTTGAGCACGAAGGCGGACCGGGGCCCACGCTCACGGACGAAGGCCTCGAGGCGGGCGCGGCGCTCGGTCCACGGGAGCGCCAGCAGCTCGTCGTCACCGTCCGAGAGAATGTCGTAGGCGAAGAAGGCGACGGGGGTGTCCTGGATCTGCTCCTGCGTGGGGGCGATTCGCCGGAGCCGTCCCTGGAGGGCCTGGAAGGGGCGGGGACGACCGTTCGCCCCCACCGCCACGATCTCCCCATCGAGAGCGACGCCTCCCATCCCGGGCTGGAAGGCCTCGACGAGCTCCGGGAAGGCTGCCGTCATTCGATCGAGGCCGCGGGCGAAGATCGCCACGACGCCGCCGATCTTGTGAACCTGCGCCCGCACGCCGTCGATCTTCGCCTCCATGACGTAGCGCGACGGCGCGAGCGGCGTCGCGATCGTCTCCATCGGGGAAGCAAGCATGAACGCGACCGGGCGACCCGGCCGGAAGCGAGCCGAGTCGAGCTGGCCGCGGAGAGCCAGGACCGCCACCTCCCCGACATCGGCCACGAGCGCGAGGGCACGGCGCACCTTGTCCATCGGCGCACCGAACGCACGTGCGATGGCCCCCTCCACGACACCCGCCTGGGCTCCGACGCGCAACGAACCGAGCAGGGCCTTGGCGAGGTACTTGGTCTCGAGAGGGGTCGCGAGGGCGAACGCTTGGTCGAGCGCGCGCCGCTTCGCCAGGCGGTTTCCAGTCGACGCGAGGCTCTCGAAGAGGCCCGCGACTGCGTCCAGCGAGAGCCCCGGCCTCTCGTCGGCCCCAGGCGCCCGGGCCGCGAGGAGCGCGACGGCCTCGCCGAGATCGCCGGTCGCGCGGGCACACGCGGCGATGATGCCGGCGGAGAAGCCGCTGCTGGCCGCGGCCGTCTCCATGAGGAGCGAGAATCCGGCCCCGAGGGGTCGGCCATCACCCACGGCGAGTGTGCGCCCCGCCGCGAGCCGGGCAGCGGCCGAGAGCGCAGCTCCGCCCGAGTCTCGCCCGATGGCGGCGAACGCAGCGCCGAGCGCCTCCTCCTTCGCGGTGCGCGATCGACTCGTGCGAGCGAGCTCGAGAGCCGCGGCAAGCCGCTTCACGATTCCTCCGGAGGAGGCCGCGCGCTTGCGGTCGTGTCGCGGCGGCCCTCCAGCGCCGTCGCCCCGATGCCGAGGTCGCGAAGCACCGAGGCGAACGGGCCGGCGTGAGCACCCGTCGTCGTGACGCGCCGTGCTCCGGTCGCGCGCACCAGGGCGACGAGCTCGTCGAAGTCGGCGAGGTCGGAAAGTGCGAATGCCGCGTCCGCCCGTCGCTGCTCTGCCGCCGCGTCGAGGAGCGCCGAACCGGACACCAGCACGGTGCGCATCCTCCGAGCCTTGCGGCCGGTGCGCTGCTCCAGCAAGGGGAGAACGACGACGGCCGGCGAGCTGCCCGACGCGTCGCGCGGAGACCGAGAAAGGCGCCCGTCGGCGACCCCCAGCACCGCCCCGATCCGTTCGTACGCAGCGCTCATCTCCCAGACCTCGGCATCGGCGGTCGCGGGCAGCCGCCGCTCGAGGAGCGCGTGCACGAGCTCCTGCGCGTCGCTGGCGGCGTCCGCCAGCAACGCAACCGACTCTCCCGCCGCGAGCCGCTCCTCGCAGTAGCGGACGATGTCGCCGATCGTCCGCTCGCGGTCCGGAAAGCGAAAGATTGGAAGTCCGAAGGATGGCTCGATGACGAGGTCGTCGCACGGGACGGGGCTGCCGGCCGGGCGCGTGCGTCCTCCGCGCGGGCTGAAGTGGCCCGTGTACACGAGCCTACCGCCCGGGTGATCGAGGACGAGCTGCGCGGCACCCAGGACGTGTCCGGCCGGCACGACGAACGCCCGGACGCCCCTTCCTCCCGCAAGCGGGAGATCCACCGGGGTCGACCACTGCATCGGCGTGGCACCCGAGACGTCGCGGCCTCGGGCCTCGTGGAGGACCACAGTCTCGCGGGACAGGAGGAGGAGGCCGCCGGCGGTGGGGGCGAACGGGTCGACGTGTGCATGCGACACGAACGCGCGCGCCGTCTTGGCGACGGGATCGAGGTGCAGTCCCAGCGCCGGCAGGTAAGGTCCCTCCGGCCGGAGCTCAACGGAAAAGGCGACCGCCACTCCGGGACTTCTGCCACACACCGGGCTGACGGGGGGGTGCTTTCTACGCGGCCTGGCGGTCCGACCCGGAGGGGACCGTGAAGGTTACCGTGGTGCCCACGCCGAGCTTGCTCTCGATGCTGATGTCACCATCGTGCGCCAGAACGATCCCACGCGTCAGAGCCAGCCCGAGCCCCGTACCTTCGCGCGGGCTCTGCGCGGCATGCCAGGCGCGGTCGAACGCGTGCGCCAGCCGGTCCGCATCGACTCCCTTTCCCGTGTCGGAGACCGTGAATCGCACCGCCTGCTCCGCGGAGGTGGCGACCAGCCGTATCGTTCCGCCCGCGGGCGTGTTGCGCAGGGAGTTGTCGACCACCTTGAACAATGCCTGAAGGATCCGCCCTCGGTCGCAGTAGACGGAGCTGCCGACGGCGTCGTTCTGCTTCTCGAGGTTGACAGACTTCTTCACGGCGAGAGGGAGAAGCTTCTCGAAGGCGGCATCGAGGACCGAGGTCGTCTCGTAGCGGTGTCTCTCCACCGTGAAGCGACCCTGCTCCATGTGCGTCAGATCGTGGAGGTCTCGAACGAGCTGATTCATGCGCTCGCCCGAACGAACGATGGCGTCCGCGATCTTCCGCATCGGCTCGTTCTTGGGGTCCGTCCCGATCGCCTTCTGCAAGAAACCTCCGCCCATGAGGACCGAAGAAAGAGGGGCGCGCAGATCGTGGCAGATGACGGCGAGCAGATCGTGCTTGATGACCCCGGGGCCTTCCCCCGGACGTGCGGACGCACCCGCCAGCTGCGCCTGCGCCCGCTCGACCTCCGCGAGCAAGGCCGCGTGCACACGCTGCTCGCCTGGCTCGACAGCGGCGTCTTGCAGGAGGGCGCGAGCACGGCGGAGCGCTTCCGCAAAGGGAGATCGAGTCATGAGCACCTCCAGAGACGTTGGTCGTCTCGTGGTCGCGAATGTCATCGTATCGTCGCAGGCCGTCAAGGCGCGCCGCCCGCTTGAGCCGCGCTTTCTCCGACGTGATCGCTTGAGGTCTATTGCGGTGTACGGACGGCGTGCCTATGAAAATGTGGCGTTGGCGCGGGGTGGGTCTTCTTGGTAAGCAAGCTTCGGGGTGGGTGGAGCCATGACGTGCAAGCACGAGCGCTGATCATCGACGACGACCGGAGTATGTGCGAGGTGCTCGAGACCGCTCTCGGGCAGCGCGATATCGCCGTGACGTGGCGGACTTCGGCCGACGAGGGGCTCCTGGCGCTCGCCGAGATGGACTTCGACGTCGTCGTCACCGACGTGAACATGCCTCAGATGACAGGCGTCGAGCTCTGTCAGCGGATCGTGGCAAACAGGGAGGACATTCCCGTCGTCGTCATGACTGCATTCGGCAGCATGGAGACGGCGGTCCTGGCCATTCGTGCCGGTGCGTACGACTTCGTCACCAAGCCGTTCGAGACGGACGACCTCGCCCTCACGCTCGATCGGGCCATCAAGCACAAGGCGCTGCGCGAGGAGGTCAGGCGCCTCCGCAAGGCGGCACTCGACGCGCAACGCTTTGACGAGATCATCGGCTCCAGCGGGGCCATGCGCAAGGTCTACGACCTCGTGTCCCGCGTCGCAGAGAGCGAGACCAGCGTCCTCATCACGGGGGAGAGCGGAACGGGGAAGGAGCTCGTCGCGCGTGCGCTGCATGCGCGGAGTGCACGCAAGGAAGGCCCCTTCGTCGCCATCAACTGCGCGGCGATGCCGGAGTCACTTCTCGAGAGCGAACTTTTCGGTCACATGAAAGGTGCATTCACGGACGCCCGTCAGTCCCGCACCGGCCTCTTCGTCAAGGCGTCGAAGGGCACCCTCTTTCTCGACGAGATTGGCGAGATGCCCCCGGGCATGCAGGCGAAGCTCCTTCGAGCTCTCCAGGAGCGCACGGTACGGCCCGTAGGCAGCGACGTGGAGACGCCCTTCGATACGCGCATCTTCGCCGCGACCAACCGCGACCTCGAGACGGAAGTCGAAGAGCGCCGCTTTCGAGAGGACCTCTTCTATCGAATCAACGTCGTCCGGGTCCACATCCCGCCGCTTCGCGCCCGGGGGAGTGACATCCTCCTGCTCGCGCAGCACTACACTGCGAGGTTTGCTTCCCAGAGCAAGCACAAGGTCGTCGGCATGACGAGCGCGGCGGCCGAGAAGCTGCTCGCCTACAACTGGCCAGGCAACGTCCGCGAGCTGCAGAACTGCGTCGAGCGCGCCGTCGCGCTGGCCAGGTTCGACCAGATCGGCGTGGACGACCTGCCGGAGAAGATCCGGGACTTCAAGACGACCCGTGTCGTGGTCGAGAGCGAGGATCCGTCGGATCTGCTGCCGATGGAGGAGGTCGAGCGGCGGTACATCCTCCGCGTGCTCGACGCGGTCGGTGGCAACAAGACCATGGCAGCTCACGTGCTCGGCTTCGACCGAAGGACGCTCTACCGGAAGCTCGAGGGATACGGCATCGGCGAGAAGAAGGCCGTAGCCGACGTGCCCGCCCCGTAACCGCGGCGGCCGGGGCAAGCGGGTATGGCCCATGCAGTCTTTGCACGCGAGAGGTTCCATGCTCGTCCTCAAGCAGATCGTCGTGGCCATCGACTTCACGGAAGTGTCGGACGCGGCGTTCGACTACGCGGTCGACCTCGCCGCCCGACTCGGCGCGCGGCTCACCGTCGTTCATACCTACGAGCTGCCCATCTTGGGCCTATCCGACGGAATGGTCATCGCCGCGGCCGACACGAGCTTTCGCGTTGCGGAGGCCGCGCGGGCAGGCCTAGCCGCTGCTGTCCAGGCGCGCGAGGGCCGTGGCGTCGAGCTGACAGCCGTGCTGCGGGAGGGGGTCGCGTGGGACGAGATCAACATCGTGGCCGACGAGGTGGACGCCGACCTCATCGTCATCGGCACCCACGGGAGGAAGGGGCTCGCCCGCGCCCTCCTCGGCAGCATCGCCGAGCACGTGATCCGGGCGGCCACCCGTCCCGTGCTCACCATTCACGCGCCGCATCACCCGACGACGGCGCGTGCGGCGCCGCACGCGGAACGCTCCCAGGCATCGGGTCACGGAAGGTCCTGAGTCGCGTCTTCGCGCTCTTGCTCGAGTGGCGAGCGGCGATCCGCTGTGACCGTTTCGGGGCAACGGCGGATCGCAGCAGCCGTGCGGAAATCAGCGATTGTTGGCATGGTGACGATGCGCGGCCTGGCCGCCCTTTCGTCCCGCGAGTCGCGCCTCTTCGCTGTTGAACTCGTGCGCCGTCCCCGCCGCGTGCGCTGCCTTGCCGCCCTTGCTTGCAATCTCTCGCACCAGGGCCGGGTCCATCGCTGCGAAGCCGCGGCGGCTCTTCGGGCGGTCTGGCTTCTTGTCCGGCGCGGCCGCGGGCGTCGACGCGCCCGTCACACCATCGATGGCCTGGCTGTGCGCCTCGGGCGCGAGTGCGGAGGTGCCGCCATCCACGCGGCTCTCGTCCTCGGGGGGCAGTTGCTCTTCGACCGTGGCCAGGGGCTCCGTCCCCTCGCCGTCACCGGGGCCCGTCGCCGTCTGATGCTCGATAATCTGCTGAGTGGTCATAGGCCATCTCCCTTGTTGTTTGGTGTCGTCAAACCGGCGACCTGGACGGTGCAGAGAGCGTGCCGCTGGACCACTGACGAGCAAGACTCGGTAGCCAATCGTGGGCTTCGTCGAGGTGCACCTCACAGGGGCCTGCGGCCTGCGCGCGTCGCAGTTGCGCGAGGCGCTGGGCGGTCGCGCCACGCGTGGCAGGAAACGCCGAGCCGTGGGCCCGCTCGTCCGCGCGCGGCATGCAGGATGCTCCGTTCCCGACGGAGGGGGGAGGAGAAGGGCCATGTCGATGATAGGAAAGATGCTGAGGCTGAAGATGAGGCGTCTGGCCTGGCAGGCGCGTCGGTTCGACGTGGACGACGCCCTCGGCTTCGCCGGGCTGCGGCGCCGCAGAGATGCGATCGACCTGGTGCTGCCCATGATCGGCGTGGTCGTTGCGGGAGCCTTTGTGGGGGCGACGATCGCGCTCCTCTTTGCGCCGTCATCGGGACGAAAGCTGCGGGCGGACATGGAGCGAAAGATCAACGGGCTCCGTGACCGCTACCTGCCCGAAGGCGGTCAGGGTGGCGACCTGGGACGCGCCGCCGGTGAAGTGGTCGGAAACGCCGCCCGCGCCGCGGGCGATGTCGCCAACAACCTCCGCAACGAAGTGGAGCGCTTGTAGCTCGCGGTCGACGGGTACGGTGGCGCCGGGGTCGCGTGGCGGGCGAGGGGAAGCTAGAGTGGGCCGTTCTTCTTCCCCTCGCCATTGCCCTCGTCAGGGAGAGACGCGCGAGGTCCGCGGGGCGAGGAGAACCCCGCGTCCCTGGGGGCCTTCGGGTCGGAGCGGCGCGACGAGGGCGCGGCGGCGTCCTTCCCTTGCGACTCGAGCTTTCGATACAGGGTGCGGCGATCGAATCCGAGCACCTGCGCCGCCATCGTCTTGTTGCCGCCGAGAGCGTCGAGCACCCGCTGGATGTAGTGGCGCTCGACCTCCTCCATGGGAAGCAACTGCGCAGGGTCGCTCGTCTCGACGACGACCCTCGAGGGCTTGAAGTCGCGGATCTTCTCCGGCAGATCGTCTGCGCCGATCTGGTCGTAGCGCGCGAGCGCAACCGCGCGCTCGATGCAGTTCTGGAGCTCGCGGACGTTTCCCGGCCACGGGTAGGCGACCAGCTTCTCGGCGGCCGCCGTCGTGAAGCCCGTCGCTCGTGTCCGACTCTGCGCTCCGAAGCGCTCGAGGAAGTACTGAGCTAGCAAGAGCACGTCGCCCTCGCGCTCGCGCAGCGGCGGCACGTGAATTCGGACGACGTTGATGCGGTAAAAGAGATCCTCGCGGAAGTGCTTGCCCTCGATCTCTCGCTCGAGGTCGCGGTTGGTGGCGGTAACGATGCGGGTATCGAACGGGATCTCCGCGTCGCTGCCGACGGGCCGTACCGTACGCTCCTGAAGAGCGCGGAGGAGCTTCGCCTGCATCCCGGCGGGCATTTCGCCGATCTCGTCGAGAAAGAGCGTGCCGTGGTTGGCCTTCACGAACAGGCCGGTGCGCGCCGTCCGCGCATCGGTGAAGGCGCCCTTGACGTGCCCGAAGAGCTCGCTCTCGAGCAGTGACTCCGGCATCGCGGCACAGTTGATGGCCACGAACGGTCCTGCAGTTCGCGGACTCTTCGCGTGGAGGGCGCGCGCGACGAGCTCCTTGCCTGTTCCACTGTCTCCAGTGATGAACACGCTGGCGTCGCTGAGCGCGACGCGCGCGATGAGGTCGTACGCTCGCCTCATCGCTTCGCTCTTTCCGATGATGTCCGTGAACTGCTCGGCCGGAGCGACGGCGCTGCGCAGCCGCCGTACCTCTTCGCGCAGCGCACGGTGCCGGAGGGCGCGCTCCAGCGTGAGCGTCAGCTCTTCCGTCTCGAAGGGCTTGGTCACGAAGTCGTATGCGCCCGCGCGGATCGCGGCGACGGCGCTCTCCATGCTCCCGTAGGCCGTCATCACGACGACGGGAATGTCCTCGCGGTTGGCGAGCACCTGACGGCAGAGATCGACGCCGCTCATCTGGCGCATGCTCATGTCCGTGAGGATGACGGCGAAGTCCTCCTCGGCGAGCAGGCGCAGGGCCTCGTCGGGTGCGGTGCGCCACGTCACGTCGAAGCCGTGCGGCTTCAGGGTGCTCTCGAGCACCTCGCACATGCTTTGGTCGTCGTCGATGACCAGGACACGGGATTCCAATGGTTCTCCTCGACGTTCGCCGCGGCAGAGAGGGACGAAACCCGCGAGTCGCGTGTTGCAAAGCCTCGGCCCGCGACGTCGGCGGTCAGCGAGGCCAAAAGGGCCAGTAGAGCCCGCGTGACCTTTTGCCACGCGTGGCGGAACGCGGCGGGTACGTACGTGTACCGCGCGCCCGGGAGCTGTGAGGGGTCCGCCGCAGCACCTGCCCTGAGGCGACGCCGAGGACGAATGAGGAGCGGCATGGGGCCTCCGCGTCGAGGCGTCTGCACCCCCATTAACGTCACCATAGCCTGCGTGACCTTTTGCCACGCGTGGCAGAACGCGGCGCATTCATGAGGCCTTGCTGAGGCCGTTTCGGACGTGTTTTCGCCTAGAAAGGCGAGGCGAGGTCGACGGCACGGTCTCTGCAGCTCGTCCGCGCACGCCGGGCCGCTCGGTAGCGCGCCCGACGTGACGAAGAGCCATTCAACATAAGTCATTGAGCTTCGGCCACGGTGGGAGCGGGGTCGGATGTTCATCGCGACGAAACGGGGGGCGCGGCAGTCGCCCTTCATGCGCCACGCGTGTGGCACGTCGTCGCGAAAATCGAGAGTCGGCCGCGATGCGTGCCGAGAGCCTGCATACAGGAGTGATCCATGAACAACCAGAACCCCTTCGCCAGCAGCAACAACTCGCCCGCGCCGTCGACGTTCGTTCCGCAGAGCTCACAAGAGAAGAAGAAGCGCGGCTTCGCCGCGATGGATCGGACGCAGGTTCGTGAGCTTGCGCGCAAGGGCGGTATCGCGGCGCACCGCGCGGGGACGGCGCACGAGTTCAGCAGCGACGAGGCCCGCGCGGCGGGTCGCAAGGGAGGGCTCGCCACGCACTCGGGCCGCAAAGCGGCGCAGGAGCAGGCCCAGCAGCAGCAAGCGACTACTTCGCCCGAGAATCAACCGTCCTGAGGGGTGCCCAGGACGCGTGACGCACGCGCGACGGCATGGAGGTCACAGGAAGACGGGAAGACGGGAAGGGAGAATCGTTTCCTCTTCCCGTCTTCGTGTCTTCCTGTGAATCTCCCCCTCCGCCGCCTACTTGCGCGGCGGAGGAGAGCGGTGATGGAGTTTCGAATCGAGAGCGACAGCATGGGCAACGTCGAGGTGCCCAAGGACCGCTACTGGGGCGCTCAGACGCAGCGCTCCCTGCAGAATTTCAAGATCGGCGGGCACCGTTTCCCCGCCTCGATCGTGCGCGCCTTCGGCATCGTCAAGAAGGCCTCTGCCCTGACGAACCTCGAGCTGAAGAAGCTCGACCAGGCCAAGTGCGACCTCATCGCGCGGGCCTGCGACGAGGTGATCGCGGGCAAGCTGAACGATCACTTTCCGCTCGTGGTCTGGCAGACAGGGAGCGGCACGCAGTCGAACATGAACGCGAACGAGGTCATCTCGAACCGCGCGATCGAGCTCGCGGGGGGAGAGATGGGGAGCAAGAAGCCCATCCACCCGAACGACGACGTCAACAAGTCGCAGTCGTCGAACGACGCCTTCCCGACCGTGATGCACGTCGCGGCGGCCGTCGAGATCAAGGAGCGGCTCATCCCGGCCGTCGCCAAGCTTCGCTCTACCCTGGAGGCCAAGAGCAAGGCGTTCGCCGACATCGTCAAGATCGGTCGGACTCACCTGATGGACGCGACGCCGCTCACGCTGGGGCAGGAGTTCTCGGGCTACGCGGCCCAGCTGGCGTTCGCCGAGCACCGCATCGAGGCCTCGCTCGACGGTCTGTACGAGCTGGCGCTCGGCGGAACGGCGGTGGGAACGGGGCTGAACACTCACCCAGAGTGGTCCGTGAAGGTCGCCGCTCAGATTGCCAAGCTCGCCGGGCTGCCGTTCCGCACGGCGCCCAACAAGTTCGCCGCCCTGGCCGGCCACGAGGCGCTCGTCGCAGCCAGCGGCGCCACGCGGGTCCTCGCGGTCGCGTGCATGAAGCTCGCGAACGACGTGCGCCTGCTCGCGAGCGGCCCCCGCTGTGGCCTGGGCGAGCTCCTCATCCCCGAGAACGAGCCCGGCAGCTCCATCATGCCTGGAAAGGTGAACCCCACGCAGTGCGAGGCCATGACGATGGTGGCGACGCAGGTGATGGGCAACGACGTGACGATCGGCATGGCGGCCAGCCAGGGCCAGCTCGAGCTCAACGTCTTCAAACCCGTCATCATTCACAACCTGCTCGAGTCCGTTCGGCTGCTCACCGACGCGTGCCACAGCTTCGACGACAACTGCGCCGTCGGCATCGAGCCGAACCGCGACGTCATCACGAAGCACCTGAATGACTCCTTGATGCTCGTCACCGCCCTGAACCAGACCATCGGCTACGACAATGCCGCCAAGGTCGCCAAGCTCGCGCACCACAAGAACCTGACGCTCAAACAGGCCGCGATAGAGCTGAAGCTCGTGACGGCGGAAGAGTTTGATCGTGTGGTTCGACCCGAGCAGATGGTGAAACCGTAGCTTTGCGCTCGCCTCGTAACTCGTTGGTTCCACGAAAGAAACCGATCGCCTCGGCATCTGGCTCATAGATCCAGTCGAGGCGGTCGGGATCCACAAGCGCGCAGGTTTTCGAGCGCGCCCGTCGAGTGATTACGCGGGCTTCCGGCGTGGAATCGTGTGGCGCAGAGCTTGCTCAAGTCGCCGCCTTCGCATGCGTCCCTACGCAACGGAGGCCACGTGAGCAATACACCGAAATCCCTGGCGGGTGTCCGATGGATCGCAGGTCTCATCACGCTGGGAGCGGCGCTCGCCGTCGCGTGCGACAACCAGGCTCCCGAGGGCGATGGCCTCGCGGGCACCGGCATACACACCTCCGAGGGAACGGTCCCGGGAACAGGCTCGGGTAGCGGCTCGGCAAGCACGGGATCCGGCTCGGGGTCCGGAGCCGTAGCGTTCGACGGCGGCGGCCTCGACGGGGCCAAGCTGCCGGGAGACGGGCTCGATGGCGGAGAGGTGGATGCGGGGCCGGTTGGCCCGCCGACCCCCGCGGCAGGGCCGCTCACGGCCGCGCAGTGCGGCGGCTGCCACGCCGAGATCTACGCGCAGTGGCAGACCTCGATGCACTCGCACTCGCTCGTCAGCCCCACGGTCATCGCGCAGACCAACCAGGACGCTGTCCACACGCTCAACGGGACCGCCAACCCCGATCCGCAGAAGTTCTGCATCAACTGCCACGCACCCAACGTCGCGTCACAGACGCAGCTGTCGACGATGCCGCCCGCGGTCCCCAACTGGAAGGACGGGGTCACGTGCACGGACTGCCACCAGTACAACGGCACACCGTCCAAGGCTAACGGCGGCTTCGCTAACGCGTATGCGTCTGCGCAGGGCTTCCAGCAGGGCTTCGTCGCCGCGGGATTGAATCTCGGGGAGATCAGTAACCCGGTGGGCAACACGGCCCACGGCTCGCAGCAGGGGACCGACTTCGTCAACCCGAACAAGCTCTGCGCGAACTGCCACGAGGTGTGGATCGACTACAACAAGGACAATGTCGTCGAGAAGGGCTCCGACCTGGCCCTCCAGACGACGTGGGACGAGTACACGGAGTACAAGACGCTCGGCGGTGCCGAGACGTGCATCTCGTGCCACATGCCGGCGGTGTCCGGTCAGACGCGCATCGCCGATGCGGCGCAGATCCCGAGCCAGCAGCTGACCGCCGCGCCCCCGCGCGTGATGCACGACCACTCGTTCGTCGGCGTCGACGTCGACCTCGCCGACACGGCGCAGCAGGCTGCCAGTCTCGCGACGCGAACGGCGCTTCTCCAGAAGGCGGCCTACTTCACGATCGATCGGAACTCGATCGAGATCGGCAACAACATCAACTTCGGCATCTTCCTCGCGAACTTCGGCACGGGGCACAACCTGCCCTCGGGCTTCGCGTTCGCGCGGCAGATGTGGTTCGAGGTCACGGCTTCCATCGACGGTGTCCCGTTCTTCACGTCGGGCGTGCTCCAGAACCCGACCGACGACCTCTGCGACCCGGACGCCCTCACGGAGTTCGGCAGCGTCATGCCGCTCTTCTTCCAGAACTGCTCCTTCACGGATGACGAGCTGACGACGTTCCAGCAGAAGCTCGTCAACCTCGCGTTCGGCGAGCTCGACGGCAGCGACATCTTCGATCCCGCCGGTCTCACCAAGGCGGTTCAGGTCGGCAACGAGACCTGGCTCCAGTACCTGAACGGCGGCGTGGTCGCGCGCCAGCGCGTCAACTTCGACGACACCGCCATCGCGCCCTTGAAGCCGTTCGCCTCCACCGAGTCCAACTACTCAATCCCGCTGAACGGGGGCAACGCCCAGGGCGTGACGATCACCGCGAGGCTCCTCTTCCGGCAGCTCCCGCCGTACTTCCTGCGCGCCCTGGGCTCGCAGCAGGCGGCGGCCGAGACGCAGGTGGCGCCACTCATCGGCAACCTCTCGACGATCGTGATGGCGACCGACAGCGTGTCGTTCTAGGAAGCGCGAGGGCATCCCCGCGGCTCGTCGCGGGTCGCTCGCGCGTATGAAGCGTTCCTCCTCGCCGGGTCCTCACTCTCGCGTTCGCCTGGCCGTCGAGCTCACGGTCTCGCTCGCCGCGCTGTGGATCATAGCGTGGGCCCTTCGCGCCGACCGAGGCTGGTACGAGCGCCACATGACGTGGCTCTACTGCGTCGCGAACCCGAGCGAGCTCGTCAAGTTGAACCGGCAACGGTGGCTGGGCGGGGGGCTCGGCGTCTTCACGCTGCTGATCGTCCGCCCGGTCCTGGGGAGGTGGGCGTCACGCAGGTCCCTCCGGACGCTTTGCGGCGAGCTCCTGGGGTACGGCGTCGCGGCGGTGCTGTCCCTCGGCCTGTGCGACGTCTTCCTCCGGTACCATCCGCTCGCGAAGCAGCCCCCCGAAGTGCACCCCGATCACCCCGAGGCGTACGAGGACCCCCACACCGGCTGGAACCACGTGCCGGGGAAGGCGACGACGCTCACCTACGGCGATCGGGTGATCGAGTACGACACCGACGCGGAGGGCGATCGCGTCGCGCGGGCGGGGGCGGAGCCCGACGTCCACAGGTCCACCATCGTCTTTGCCGGCGAGTCGATCACGTCGGGCATCGGCCTCCACTACGAGGAGACGTACGCCGCGCTCGTGGGCGCGCGGCTCGGCGTGCAGGTGGTCAACCAGGGGGTACACGGGTACGGCACCGACAACGAGTACATCCGCGTGAAAGACGCGCTCGCGCGCTTCGAGAGGCCGCTTGCGGTCGTGACACTGGTGATCCCGCCGCAGGTGGCTCGCAACGCGGACGAGTCGAAGAAGGTGCGGTTCGTGCTGGGCTCGCAGGGCGAGCTCGTACCTGCGGGCGCGGCGCCTGCCCTTTGGCTCTCCTCGCCCGTGCGCGATCTGTTTCTCCGCGTGACGCGGTACCACTCGGGCGACGCCATCCCGCTGACGCGCGCCCTCCTCCGCGCGATACGCGACGAGGCGAAGGCGCACGGTGCGACGCCGCTCTTCGTACTGACGCACTGGGGCCCGCCCTGCCTCGCGGACGAGACCGGAGCTCCATCCATCGAAAGGACGCTCTTCGAGGGCGAGGACCTACCTCACGTGACGGTTGACCTCGAGGGGACGTGGCTCGAGCTCATTCAGCACCCAGGCCCCGATGGCCACCGGCGCCTCGCGGATGCCATCGTCAAGGCTCTGCCACTGCCGTACGCGCAGCCGTAGGGCTCCGTGGGAGGTCGTGCTAAGCCGGTCCGATGACGCAGGCGCGCCTCATCACCATCGCGATCAGCCACTACTGCGAGAAGGCGCGGTGGGTCCTCGATGCCACGGGGCTGCCTTACCGCGAGGAAGCGCACGCTCCCGTCCTGCACAGGCGCGCGACGCGCGCGGTCGGGGGCACCACCGTGCCCGTGCTCGTGGATGGTAACGACGTCGCCTGCGACTCCGTCGATATCGCGCGCCACGCCGAGCGGCTCGCGCCCCCGGCACGCAGGCTCGTGCCCGAGGAGCCCCAGGCGCGGGAGGAGGTGCTCGTCCTGGAGGGGGAGCTGAGCAAGACGCTGGGCGTCGACGCCCGCCTCCTCGCGTACTGGTTCATGCTCCGCGACATGGAGGTCGCGCGGCCGTTCGTCGGGCGGATGATGCGCGTGAGATCTCCGGCGCTCCAGCGCGTCGTCGTGCCACTGTTCCGCGCGCTCATCTTCCGCGCATACGGGGTGAGCCGAGAGGCCGCGGTGCGGGCAGAGGCGCGAACGCGGGCGACGTTCGAGCGTCTCGGTGGGCGCATCGAAGAGGGCGGTTACCTCGTGGGCGGTCGTTTCTCGCTTGCCGACCTCACCCTCGCCTCGCTCGCGTCGCCCTTGCTGGGGCCGCCCGAGCACCCGATCACGGGGAAGCGGACGCTGGCCGTGGCCCCGGGTCTCGCGGCGCTGCGGGGGGAGCTCGTGGAGACGCCGGTCGGACGGCACGCCCTGCGCATGTACCGCGAGCATCGCGGTGTTAAGCGCGGAGCGTAGGCTCCGAGGGGACGGAGGCCTTCCGCCCGATGGTGACCCAGAGGCCACCCTCGTACGAGAGCGACCTGGCCCATCCCAGCTGCGAAAGGACGTTCTCGAGCCCCCAATCGTCCTCGGCGGGAGTGAAGAGCTCCGGTCCTTCCAGCGGCTCGGCCGAGAGGAGCGAGTTCGGGTACGTGCGCAGGTACTCGATCTCGTTCTCGCGGAACCATCGCTGGACCTCGGCGGTCGTGTGGCGGTGCTCCTCGGGGTGCTCGTACTGGTCGAAGAACCAGGCACGCCGTCGCTCGGGCTCGGTCTCGCGCGCGCGGAGCACCGGGTCCCACGGGATCCACTTGTTCTTCGTGAGCTTCGCGACCGCGCGCCGAAGGAGGTGCGGGAAGCGCGCGTACGCGTTGTACAGCCCGAGGACGACGATGCCGCCCGGGCGCACGAGGCGCGCCATCGCGCGGAACGAGGCGCGCGGGTCGGGCGTGTGGTGGAGGACGCCCGACGAGTACACGACGTCGAACGCCCCGGCCCTGAGACCGGGCGACCGCAGGTCCGTCTCGACGAAGCGAACGTGGTCGAGGCCGTACTTGCCGGCGGCGCGCGCGCCCAGCTCGAGCGAGGCTCGCGTGAGATCGGCCCCGAGGACCTGGCGGTCGGCCGTGGCGAGAAAGAGGCTCATCTGGCCCGTGCCGCACCCAATCTCCAGCACCTTCGCGTCGCCTGGGATGGCCTGCTCGAGCAGGCGCGCGAACTCGCTCTTCGCGGCGCGTCCGCGAAGGCCCGAGAGGGTGTCGTTCGGCGGATAGTTGGGGAAGGGGGAGCGCGAGTAGAACTCGCGGACGGTCTCCGTGCGCGCCTCGGACGGGACGCGGAGATCGGGGATGCCGTTCGCGATGAGGTAGCTCGCGTTGCAGCTCACGCAGGACAGCGCGGAGCCCTGGTCTCTCAGCGCGCCGTCGCACGCGGGGCACGCGAGCAGCTCGATGTACGGGCGAGGGGAGGCGGCGACCAGGCTCGTCTCGCGCGCCCTTCCGCCGGCGGGCAAGGCCGGCGGGGTGGACGCGGTAGCGAGCTCGCGAGAGACCGCAGACGCCATCAGAAGATCGTGTAGATGAACGGCGCGAGCGCTTCGACCGACGCAGCGAGAACGAGGACGAGCCCCGTCACGCACAGGAAGACGACGAGCGGCGCGAGCCACTTCTTGCCCGAATCGTTCGCCCAGAGCCCTCGCGCGAAGCCGCCGATGGAGGGGACCGCGCTGCCGATCACGATGAGCCCGCGAACAATCTTGCCGTGCTTTTTCAGCATGCTGCTGCCTCGTCTAGGGTGGACCCTTGATCTCCGGAACCTTCGTCCCGCGCGGCGGCCGCGGGGGGCGGGCCTTCCTCGGCCCTCGCGCCGTCCGCACGCAGCACCGCGTGCGCGGGCTTCTTCGAGACGACGTAGTTGCCAGCGACGAGGACGTCGATTCCGCAGCGACGGAAGGTCGAGTAGCCCTCCACGGCGCGTGTCACGATCGGCTCTCCCGCGAGGTTGAAGGACGTGTTGAGTAGAACCGGGACGCCGCTCTTCTGACCGTATTTCTCGAGCAACGCATAGAAGCGCGGCGCCTTGGATCGCTCCACGGTCTGGACCCGAGCCGTGCCGTCGACGTGGGTGATGGCGGCGAGCTTCTCCCGCCACTCGGGTCGTACCGGGAAGACTCCCGACATGAACGCACCCAGACGCGCGCCGCCGGGAGGCAGCTCGAAGTACGTGTCCGCGACCTCGATCGGGACTGCCGGCGCGAACGGACGAAACTCCTCCCGGTACTTGATCTCCTTGTTGAGCCGATCCTTCATCGCGACCGTGAGCGGGGACGCGAGGATCGAGCGGTTGCCGAGCGCCCGCGGCCCGAACTCCGCCGCGCCATCCATCCAGCCGACGATCTTGCCCCCGTGGAGGAGATCCACGGTGCGGTCGAGCAGCGCCTCGTCCGACCGGAGGTCGTCCATGGGCAGGCCGTCCTCGCGCGCGACCGTGGCGAGCTCCTCGGCGTCGATCTTCGGCCCCCAGTACGGGTGGTCGGGGACCTCCTTGTGCGGGTTCTTGAAGAAGATGTTGTCGGCGTAGAGCGCGGCGCCGAGGGCGCAACCCGCATCACCCGGGGAGGGCGGCACGAACATCTGCGTGAACCCCGACTCGCGCAGGATGCGCCCATTGGCGACGCCGTTCAGCGCGACGCCGCCGCCGAAGCAGAGGACGTCCTCCTTCGTCTCCTCGTGGAGCTTCTTCGTGATGTCGACCAGCGTGTCCTCGAGGACGCGCTGTACGCTCGCGGCGATGTTGGCGAACCGTGCGCCCTCCGCCGTCGTCGGGTCCAGCGGCTGGTGCGACGCGCGGGGGGGACCGAAGAGATCCACGAACCTGGACGAGTACGAGCGCTTCGCGGTCGTGTGAAAGTCGAAGTAGTCGAGATCGAGGGTGAAGGCGCCGCCGTCCCGGGGCTGGATGACCTTTCGTACTTGCTCGAGGAACTCCGGCTTGCCGTACGAGGCAAGGCCCATCACCTTGTACTCGCCCTCGTTCACCTCGAAGCCGAGGAACGCGGTGAACGTCGAGTAGAGCATCCCCAGCGAGTGCGGAAAGCGCAGCTCGCGCCGGATGTCGATGCTGGTCGTTCCGTCATCCTTCTTCTCGCCGACACCCACCGAGAGCGTTGCCCATTCCCCGACGCCGTCGGCCGTGAGGATGGCGGCGCGCTTGGCCGGCTGGGCGAGGAAGGCGGCGGCTGCGTGCGCCTGGTGGTGCTCCGTGAAGAGGATCTTGCTGCCCGCGATCCCGAGGTGGCTCGCGATGATGCCCTTGATCCAGAGCTTCTCGCCGAGGGTGTTCTTCATGGCCTTCGGAAAGCTCGACCACGACTTCGGAAACGCGCGCAGGGCGCACGTGAGGATGCGCTCGAACTTGAGCATCGGCTTCTCGTAGAAGACGACAGCGTCGAGGTCCTCGGGCTGGAGCTTGGCCTGCTCGAGGCACCACTCGATGGCGAGGAGCGGGAACGCCGCGTCGTTCTTCTTGCGCGAGAGCCGCTCCTCCTGGACGGCACAGACCGGCACGCCGTCCACCACGAGCGCAGCGGCCGAGTCATGGTAGTGCGCGGAAAGTCCGAGAATCTTCACGTCATCCCCCGGCGTTCGTCAGTACTGCGACCGCAGGGACCCGCGGGTTCCGGTCGCCTGCGCCCACCCCGGCAGCTCGCGGCGGGCCGAACGCTTCGCGAGCAGGGCGAAGATCGGCAGGATGACGAAGTACTGCACGGCCAGCACGACCCCACCCATCACGTTGGCGACCGCGCTTGCCGCGCGGAGGTAGGTCTTCCAGAGCCGGGTGAGCCGCGCCCACCAGAGCCGCACGCCATGCTTGCGCGGCGCGACGCGCTGGAGCTGGGAGAGCGTGTAGTTCATGTGAAACGCCTCGTCCTTTAGCACGTCCGTGAAGACGTCGCGGGTGGCGAGGTCCACCTGCAGGACGTCGTGGTAGACCGCGAAGCGTCGGGCGGCCGCCTTCTCGGAGAGGTGCAGAAACGCGAGGAGCGAGTCCTCCGACTCCTTGTCGACGGAGAGGTCGTCCAGGCCGCGCTCGCCGGGGGCGAGCCAGTTGCCCTGGAAGCCTCCTGGCGAGGAGTCGGTCGGCAAGGCGGCCAGGATGGCGCGGCCGCGCGTGCGAAAGAGGCTCGCGTGGCGCGCCTCGTCCATCGCATGGCGGAGGTAGAGGCGACGCAGGAGTCCGTCCTGGGTGCGCTCGGCGGCGCGCGCGATGTCTCTTCCCCCATCCGCTTCCGTCTCGGCGAAGCGGAGGAGCTTCTCGCCGCGTCGCCGCGCATCGGACCAGACCCAGCGATGCAGGGGCTTGAGCAGCCGGTCGAGCCCGGCTGCGCGCGTGATGCGCAGGTGCGCCTCCTCCGGGCGGAGCGTCTGCGGCGGTGCCGCAACGTGGTCCACACTGGGGGGTGCTGCCGTCGTGGCTGTGGCCTGGGACGCCATCGGCCGCACCCTAGCGCGGCCGTGCCACGAATCAAGCTTGAGTCGCCTGGGACATGCGCCGCTGCCGGGCGCCTTTCCTCGCGGTTGATCCTCGTGCGTGCTGGCCCTACAAGAGCGGGCCCAAGGAGCCGCCTGCCATGTCGTCAGCCAAGTCCAACAGCTTCGGGTCGGAAGGGACGCTCGAAGTCGCCAAGCAAGCGTTCACCGTCTACCGCCTGAACGCGCTCGCCAAGCAGTTTCCGAACGCCGAGCGGCTCCCTTACGCCCTCAAGATCCTGCTGGAAAACCTCCTCCGCACCGAGAACGGCCAGTCCGTCCGCGCGGAGGACATCGAGGCCCTGGCCGGCTGGCAGGCTACTGCCGAGCCGAACCGCGAGATCGCCTTCACGCCTAGCCGCGTGCTCCTCCAGGACTTCACCGGGGTTCCCGCCATCGTCGACCTCGCCGCCATGCGCGACGCGATGAAGCGGATGGGCGGAGACGCTCGCAAGATCAACCCCTTGCAGCCCGTGGAGCTCGTCATCGACCACTCGGTGCAGGTGGACGAGTACGGCACCGCGGCGGCCTTCAAGAAGAACGGCGAGCTCGAGTTCGCGCGCAACGGGGAGCGGTACCTGTTCCTCCGCTGGGGACAGAAGGCGTTCGACAACTTCCGCGTCGTTCCGCCGGAGACGGGCATCGTCCACCAGGTGAACCTCGAGTACCTGGCGCGTGTCGTCTTCACGGACCAGTCCAAGCCGCGCCCCAAAGCCTACCCCGACACGCTGGTCGGCACCGACTCCCACACGACGATGGTCAACGGCCTCGGTGTTCTCGGGTGGGGTTGCGGAGGAATCGAGGCGGAGGCGGCCATGCTCGGGCAGCCGGTCTCGATGCTCATCCCGCAGGTCATCGGCTTCAAGCTGACGGGCGCGCTGCCCGACGGCGCAACGGCGACGGACCTCGTGCTCACCGTCACCCAGATGCTTCGGAAGAAGGGCGTCGTCGGCAAGTTCGTCGAGTTCTTCGGCGACGGTCTGCCGGCGCTGTCGCTCGCCGACCGCGCGACGATCGCCAACATGGCGCCCGAGTACGGCGCCACGTGCGGCATCTTCCCGGTGGACGAGGAGACGCTCCGCTTCCTTCGTTTCACGGGACGCCCCGAGTCCCTCGTGAAGCTCGTCGAGGCGTACGCCAAAGATCAGGGACTTTTTCACACCGCACAGACGCCGCAGGCAAACTATACGGACACGCTCGCCCTCGACCTCAGCACGGTCGAGGCGAGCCTCGCGGGGCCGACGCGGCCCCAGGACCGGGTCCGCCTGGGCGATGTGAAGAAGTCCTTCCACGACTCCCTTTCCGTCCTGAAGAGCAAGGCGAAGCCCAAAGTCACGCCCAGGGAGCTCACCCGTCTTGCAGGCGAGGGCGGAGCGGGGACGTCGGTGGGCGCGGTCGAGAGCGTGCATACGCCCCCCCGCAGGGTCTCGGTCACGCTCGAGAACATGACCCACGACCTGCACGACGGCTCGGTCGTCATCGCGGCAATCACCAGCTGCACGAACACGTCGAACCCTTCGGTCCTCTTCGCAGCGGGCCTCCTCGCCAAGAAGGCCGTCGAGCGCGGCCTCGAGACCAAGCCGTGGGTGAAGACCAGCCTCGCGCCCGGCTCGAAGGTCGTCACGGAGTACCTCGCCAAGGCGGGGCTCACGTCGGCGCTCGAGAAGCTCAAGTTCTACCTCGTCGGCTACGGCTGCACGACGTGCATCGGCAACAGCGGGCCTCTCCAGGCGCCCATCTCGAAGGCCGTGGAGGAGGGCGAGCTCGTCGTCGCCGCGGTGCTGAGCGGCAACCGCAACTTCGAGGGTCGCGTTCACCCCGAGGTGCGCGCCAACTACCTTGCATCGCCCCCGCTCGTCGTCGCGTACGCGCTGGCGGGCCGGATGGATCTCGATCTCGCGACCGAGCCTCTCGGCACCGGCAAGGACGGCAAGCCGGTGTTCCTCCGCGACATCTGGCCCACGAGGAAGGAGATCGCCGAGGCCATCGACAAGTCCCTCGACTCGTCGATGTTCAAGAAGGTCTACGACGACGTCTTCACGGGCGACGCTCGCTGGGGCAGCCTCGCGATCCCCGAGGGCGAGCTCTTCGCGTGGCAGGGAGACTCCACGTACGTGAAGCACCCGCCCTACTTCGTCGACATGACGAAGGAGCCGCCGCCCGCGCAGCCCATCAAGGGCGCGCGCGTCCTCGCGCTCCTCGGCGACAGCATCACGACCGATCACATCTCTCCCGCCGGCTCCATCAAGGCGCAGAGCCCCGCGGGGAAGTACCTGGTCGAGCACGGCGTCGCGCCCGCCGACTTCAACTCGTACGGATCGCGCCGCGGCAACCACGAGATCATGGTCCGAGGCACGTTCGCCAACGTGCGCCTCAAGAACCAGCTCGCCCCCGGCACCGAGGGCGGCTTCACACGGCACCTGCCCGACGGGGAGGTGACGTCCATTTTCGAGGCGTCGGTGCGCTACGAGCAGGAGAAGGTCCCGCTGCTCGTCCTCGCGGGCAAGGAGTACGGCTCGGGCTCGTCCCGCGACTGGGCGGCGAAGGGGCCGCGGCTGCTCGGCGTGCGGGCCGTCATCGCGGAGAGCTACGAGCGCATACACCGGTCGAACCTGGTCGGCATGGGCATCGCGCCACTCCAGTTCTCACAAGGCGACAGCGCCTCGACGCTCGGACTGTCCGGCGAGGAGGTCTACGAGATCGTCGGCCTGACGGAGGCGATCGCGAGCGGGTTCGCCAAGGGCCGCGAGGTCACCGTGCGCGCGCTCCGCGCCGACGGGGTGACGCGCGAGTTCAGCGCGACGGTTCGGATCGATACTCCGCAGGAGATCCTCTACTACCAGCACGGAGGGATCCTGCAGTATGTCCTCCGGCAGCTCCTCGCGCGAGGCTAGAAGTGCGGGGCCAGGAGCGGTCTCCCCCCGTGGCGTGTTCAGTTCGCCGCTGCCTTCGGGTGAGACAGCAAGAATCCAACGATCGCCTCCCCCCACGCGGGCGTGAGCTGCGGCACGTGCGTCCCTCCCTCGATCATCCAGAGGGTGACGTCCGCGCGGCAGCCCGTCCACGGCTCCACGAACGTCGGGCCCGACGTCTCGCTGTCGATGGCGAACGCCAGGGTGCTCGTCTGGCCCACGCCGGTGCAGCCCTCGGCAGCGGCCCAGCTGCCGACGGTCTCGGAGACCGACGGATAGATGCGATCCGGGAACCCGTCGACCACGGTACCGCCCTGGGGAAGGATGATGGCGTCGCTCGTGCCGTGCACCTCGAGCAGGGCGACCGGGGCCGTGGGCTGGCATCGTGACGGGTCGTCGTAGCTCGCCCCCTCGAGGCTGACCACGGCCGCGAAGCGCGTGGAAAGGTCACACGCCAGCCTGTGGGACATGAACGCGCCGTTGGAGTGGCCGACGGAGAAGACGCGTGCGGGATCGATGCGGTAGCGCGACTCCACGTCGTCGAGGACGTCGCCCACGAACTTCACGTCGTCGATACCGGTGCCGAAGAAGTCGCAGCAGGCGTCGGTCGCGCTGAAGAAACGCTTGCCGTCGGCGTCGATCGTGCCCTGGGGGTACGCGACGAAGAAGCCGTCTGCGTCCGCCAACGGGTCGAGGCCGAAGTACGTCTCGATGCCCGCGGCATCGCTTGTGTAAGCGTGGAGTGCGACGACGAGGGGCATGGCCACGCTGCCGTCGTACCCGTGCGGGACCTTGAGCAGATACACGCGACCATCGACCGTTTGAGCCGGTGCGCTGGCGCTTGCGGTGCTCGGGCTACCTCCGCCGCACGCGCCGCATCCAAGCCAGGCGACGAGGAACAGGAGGGTGAGCCCAAGCGGGGGAGGGGTGCGCATAGCTGGGCGGTTGCACTAACCGGACCGGACGCGCCCAGCTTCGGCGTTGCTCCGGAACGGCGCGGCAGAGCCGCGGCTGGTAGGATCCCGGTTCGAGGATGAGCCGAATCGACAAGGACGCGACGACCCTCGCCGGGGGCCCGACGACCCCTCGCGGTCGTCCTCACGAGTCGCGCCGTGCGATCTCGGACGAAAGGCTCCAGGAAGGGCTCGGCGAGCGCTACGTCGACCTCGAGCCCATCGGCAAGGGTGGCATGGGCGAAGTCTACCGCGCCTACGATCGCGAGCTCGCGCGCGAGGTCGCGCTCAAGGTCGTTCGCACGGACCTCGCGGAGGGCAGCCTCGCGCTCGTGCGCTTTCGTCGCGAGGTGCAGCTCTCCAGCACCATCACGCACACGAACGTCCTCCGCGTGTACGACCTCAACGAGGTCCTCGGGATTCGCTTCCTCTCGATGCAGTACGTCGAAGGAGACGACCTCGCGAGCCTGCTCGCCCGGGCCCACCCGATGCCCTTTGAGCGAGTAGTCTCGCTGTTCCGGCAGGCGTGCGAAGGGCTGAGCGCTGCCCACGAGAAGGGCGTCGTCCACCGCGACCTGAAGCCGCAGAACATCCTCGTCGACCTCGAAGACCACGTGTACGTCGCGGACTGGGGCCTCGCGAAGGCGCTGGAGGATCCGACGATGACGGCCGAAGGCTCGCTCTTCGGCTCGCCCATGTACATGTCGCCCGAGCACGTCCGAGGCGAGCCCATCGGCGTGCGGTCCGACGTCTACTCGCTGGGCGTCATCCTCTACGAGCTGCTGTCCGGCCAGCCGCCCTTCAAGGGCGACACGCTGCGGGCCACGATGGAGCAGCGCCTCCACAGGAAGCCCGCGCCGCTCGAAGCCCTCCGGCCCGACGTTCCTCGCTACCTGGAGCGGGTCGTCTCGCGCTGCCTGTCTCTTGCGCCGGCCCGGCGCTACGCCTCCGTGCCCGAGCTGCTGGCAGATCTGGACAAGGGCCAAGCGTCCGCTCGCGCACCAGGGACGGGGAGGGCAGGCAAGGCGCTCGCGGTCGCCGCGGCGACCGCGGTCATCGTTGTGACCGTCTGGACGGGGTGGCTCGTGGGCCGTCACCGTGGGGCCGCGCGCCCTGTCGAGCCGACGCAGGCGCAGCTGTCGGACCCCGAAGCGGCCGCGCGCCTGGCCGCGCGCCCCCAGGTGCTCGTCCTCGGCTTCGAGAACCGGACCGACGATCCTCTCCTCGACGGGACGGTCGACGTGATCTTCGAGTCGGCGCTGGAGCGGTCCACGCTTGTCGATCCGGTCGCCGGTCCGGCCCTGCGAAACCTGGCGGCGACGCTCGGTGGAGGCTCCGAGGGGCAGGTGGGGATCGACGAGCGGATGGGCCGCCTGCTGACTGCGCGGGACGGTTGCCGCGTCGTGACCGTGCGCGGGTGGATCGCGTCGAAGGGCGCCGGCTACCGCATCGCGCTCACCGCGACGGACGCGAAGACGCTCGCGCCGCTCCTCTCCCGCGAGGTCGACGCGTCCGAGCCGGCGCGCGTGGTCACGGTCCTGTCGCGCCTCGGAGGCGAGCTGCGCGCAGCCCTGGGCGACGCCTCCGCCTCGCCGGCCGGAGCCGACGATGGGACGGACCTCTCCGCATCGCTCGAGGCCGACCACGAGTTCACCCTGGGCCGTGCGCTCGCCAACTCCGGCCCCAAACAGGGGTCCATCACGCACCTCGAACGCGCCGTCGCCATCGACCCCGAGTTCGCCCGTGCCCACGCGCGCCTCGGCCTCGTGTACTGGGACATGCTGAGGCGGGCCGACGCGGAGAAGCATTTCAAGCTCGCCCTCGGCGGTCAGGGCCGCATGGCAGAGCGCCAGCGCCTGAAGTTCCTCGGAGACTATTATTCGCTCGTCGGCGACTCCGCCCGCGGCGTCGCGAGCTACGAGGAGGCCCTGGAGAAGTACCCGCGCGACCTCTACACCGCCACGAACCTCGCCGAGACGCTGGTCGCGCAGCGCCAGATGAAGCGCGCCCTCGAGCTTGCAAGGGTCATCGCCGCGAAGGACCCCAAGGATCTCAACTCCCGCGAGAACCTCGCGTTCTACTGCATCTACGTGAACGACTTCGACGGCGCCGCCCGCGAGGCGACGACGCTCACGCGCGAGTTCGCGAGGCCCACCTACGACGCCTACCTCGTCCTCGCGATCGCCGACATCGCACGCGGCAGAAGGGCGGAAGCCCTCGACGCCTACGAGAAAGAGCGAGCCGCGGACCCTTCGTTCGGCGCCGTCTCTCTGGCCGACCTGGCGATCGCCGAAGGGCGGCTGTCGGATGCCATAGGACTCCTCGAGAAGGGCGTGACCGCAGACCTCGAGGCGAAGAACGAGGAGGCGGCCGCGCTGAAGAACGCGATGCTCGCCGAGGTGCACCTTCGCCGGGGCGACAAGGCCGAGGCGGTGGCGGCGGCCGAGAGGGTGGTGGGGTCGGGCGCCGTTCTGTCGACGCTCTACCAGGCGGCGGAGGTGCTCATCATCGAGGGGCAGGAGAAGAAGGGGCTCGTCATCGCCGCGGGCCTCGAGCAGGCCACGGCGCAGGACCCGCGCATGCTCGGGAAGCTGCTCCGGGGGGAGGCGATGCGTCTTCACGGCGATCCGGCGGGTGCCATCGCGGTCTTCAAGGAGGCGCGGGGGGTCGTCGACGGGTGGCTCGTCCACGTTGCGCTCGGCAAGGCTTACGTCGACCTGGGAAGCTTCGAGGAGGCGCGCGCCGAGTTCGAGATCTGCCTGGCCCGCTGGGGCGAGGGGGCGAGCGCGTTCCTCGATCTCTTGCCGACGCTCCGCTACCTGCCGCCCATCCAGTACTTCCTCGCGCGCGCCAAGGAGGGTCTCCATAGCCCGGACGCCTCGAAGTCGTACGAGGCCTTCCTCGCGCTCGAGCCGAACGCCGACGGCGACCTGCTGACGGACGACGCGCGCCGCCGCCTCTCGGGAGCGCGGCCCTAGGCCTAGGAGGAGTCCGTCATTCGGAAGGTTTCACAGGGAGGGCGGGAGATCGGGAGATCTCTGAAAAATCAGCCTCCCGCCCTCCCGATCTCCCTGTGAATACTCCGGAGGTTTCACGGACTCACGACACTAGTACTAGTACTAGGTGCGCTCGGGCGCCGCCGTGCCCACGGGGAGCTCGTAGGCGAGGAGCACCTCGCGGACCTTCTCTGTGAGTGTGTCGGGGGTGAAGGGCTTCTGCACGAAGGCGATGCCCTCGTCGAGGACGCCGTGGTGGGCGACCGTGTTGTCGGTGTAGCCTGACATGTAGAGTACGCGTATCGCGGGTCGCAGCGCCGCGAGACGGCTTGCCAGCTCGCGTCCGCTCATCCTGGGCATGACCACGTCGGTCAAGAGAAGCTCGATGGGTCCGGCGAAGGCCCTTGCGAGCGCGAGAGCCTCGGCTGCGTCGCTCGCATCGAGGACCGTGTAGCCGTTCCGCTGGAGGATCGTCCGCGCCACGACGCGCATCTGCGGCTCGTCCTCGACGATGAGGATGGTCTCCGCGCCTCGCGCCGGGAGCGCGGACGGGGGCCTCGGGACGACGGTGACCGGCGGACGGGACGTCCTCGGCAGGTACACGCGGAAGGTCGTGCCGCGACCGGGCTCGCTTTCGACCCGGATGCCCCCACCACTCTGCTTCACGATGCCGAAGACGGTGGACAGGCCGAGCCCAGTGCCCTTGCCCTTCTCCTTCGTCGTGAAGAACGGCTCGTAGATGCGCAGCAGCGTGTCCTTCGCCATGCCCGTCCCCGTGTCGGTCACGGACATCACGACGTACGAACCGGGCGGCAGGTCCACGTGGTCGCCCTCGAGCACGACGTTCGCCGTCGCCAGGGACAGCTTGCCTCCGTGCGGCATCGCGTCGCGCGCGTTGACGACGAGGTTGAGGAGCACCTGCTCCATCTGGCCCGGGTCGACGTGCACCGCCGCGAGCCCCGGCGCTGCCGAGAGCGTGAGCTCCACGTCCTCGCCGAGCAGGCGCCGCAGCATCCGGTCCATGGCGCGCAGCACGTCGTTCAGGTCGAGCACCCGCGGCTGGAGGACCTGCCGTCGCCCGAACGCCAGGAGCTGCCGGGTCAGCTCGCCGCCTCGGATGGCCGCCCTGCGGATCTCGTCGACGTCGGCCCGCTTGCGCTCGTCCCCGCGCAGGTCGGTGAGCAGCAGCTCGCTGTAGCTGAGGACGACGGAGAGCAGGTTGTTGAAGTCGTGCGCCATCCCGCCGGCGAGGCGACCGACGGCCTCCATCTTCTGCGCGTGGCGAAGCTGCTCCTCCGTCTCCTCGAGCGCGTGCTCGGCTTGCCGGCGGCTCAAGGCTTCCCGCAGGAGCTCCGCGTTCGCCCGCTGGAGGTCGGCCGTGCGCTCGAGCACGCGCTGCTCGAGCTCGACCTTGGCCCGCGTGAGCTCCTCGCGCGTCTTCTTTCGCTCGGTGATGTCCTCCGAGATGCCGAGCAGGTAGCGGGGCTCGCCGTTCTCGTCGCACAGCGGGATCTTCTTCGTGTGGAGCCACCTCTGCCCGTGCGCCGTCTGGATGGGCTCCTCCGGGATATCGAGCAGGGTCTTGGTCTCCAGGACCTCGCGGTCACGAGCCTGGAAGAACTCCGCCTGGTCCTTGGGGAAGAAGTCGTGGTCGCTCTTGCCGAGGAGCTCGCGGCGCGGCACGCCGAGGAGCTCCTCGCCGGCGCGGTTGAATCGTTCGAACCGCAGGTGCTCGGCGTCCTTGATGAACACCATGTCGGGGATGTTCTCGACGACCGAGTCCAGGAAGGTATTGGCCTCGACGAGGATCCTCTCGGCGTGACGACTGCGCGTCACGTTCTGGACGACGATGCCCACGCAGCGGTCGGCGAGGGGAAACACCGTGATCGATACCTGGGCGGCGGCAAGCTTCCCCCGAATGGCCTGCTCGAAGACGCGAGGCTCGCCGGACCGGGCGACGTCCACGCACTGCGCGACGTCCGCGCCCGGGAACAAGGCGTCGAGAGGTTGCCCAGGCAGCGGTGCCACCCCTTGCCCCACGAAGCCGACCGCGGCCCCATTTGCCCATACGAACCCCAGCGTCCCGTCGCCCTCCAGCCGGAACACGGCCGCCGCGATGGGCATGGCGCGAAGGAGCTCGAAGGCGCGCGCGGCTGCCTCCTGGACACTGCTGCCTTCCGCACCCATGGCACTGCCCCCCCGGCGCGAGGATAACTCCAGCGTGGCTGCACCGAAATGACCTTTGCGCCGCCGGCCTCGGGCGATGTGCTAGTGGGTCGCGCCGTCAACCTGGCAACGGAAGGAGGCGCACGTGCTTCGAACGAGGTTCGCGTTGGGTTTCGGTGCCACGCTGTCGCTGCTGGCCATGGCCAGCGTCGCGCGCGCGGACAACGAGGGCGCCCTCGGCGAGAAGGGGGACATCATCATCAGCGTCGATCGGCTCATGCCGCTCCTGTCCTACGAGGACGTGAAGGCGACGACCCAGGGCAACCCCACCGTCAGCGCCAGCATCGCCGTCACGAGCATCTCGCTCGTG
>Ga0302279_10001246_pt1 | contig 36644 bp, 35 predicted proteins | sample III_Bog_N3_3_FD_194541 | JGI IMG/M metagenome (GOLD analysis project Ga0302279, IMG submission 194541) | Peat permafrost microbial communities from Stordalen Mire near Abisko, Sweden - III_Bog_N3_3 | ecosystem: Environmental > Terrestrial > Soil > Wetlands > Peat | place: Sweden: Abisko...
CGCCCCGTCGGCGTCGATCCCCTTCAGGCAAGTGCCCGGGATGATCGCGGAAAACGAACTGATCGACGCTCTAGCGCTCCGGCGACGCGTCACCCGAGCTAAATCAAGGAGCCTGATGCTCGATCAGGGCTCACGCCGTTCTGCGCGGCCCTCACCCCCGCCAGCTTCACGAGCGGGGTGCGCGCGCCCCCTCTCCCACGAGGGGAGAGGAGGAGAAAACACGGCGATCGACCCCCTCTCCCCTCGTGGGAGAGGGGGCACGTGAGCGTCGTGGGAAACGCTTGGGGGGTGAGGGTCGCGGGTGAAGTGTTCGAGAATCGCGATCGCTGATCTAATCGATCGCGGACCGCTCCAGCGCCGCGCGGATGTAGTTGCGCGCGCGCAGCGTCCAGGGGCCGTTCGGGTGGGCATCGATCCAATCGCGGAACGACTCGACCGCCGCCTCGTAGTCCTTGTGCCGGTAGTGCGCGACGCCCACGGCGTATGCGGTCGGGTACGCCGGATCGAGAGCGCCGATGCGCCGTACCTTGTCGAGCCTCCACCCTTCGGCGGCCATCGCCTCGGCCTCCACGAGCGCCGCACACGACTTCGCCGTCCGCGCAGCCGCGCGCGCCTCGTCGATGCGCTTTCGCGTGGTCTCCGGCGCATGCGGATGGCGAAGGTAGAACGCGTAGAGGGCGCGCTGCTCGTCGAGCGAGACGGAGAACGGAGCGCGATCGATGTGCAAGAGCGCGTTCCACGCCATCTTGAACATCGTCCGGAGCACACTCTCGTCCATCGCCAGGCCGTGGTCCCCGCGCCCCCACCCCACGTCCTGCATGCGATGCACGAACGGGCCGCCGATGGCGATGAGCTCGGCCGACTCCTTCCCCGTGGCCTCGTACGCCTTCACCTCGGCGACGAACAGCTCGAGCTGCGCCGCACGAAGGGCCAAGAGGAGCGCGTCGCTGGTGGGGAGCGCGACGATGGGCCGGAGCGCCTGGTCGATGGCCGAGCGCGCCGCGTTCATCGTCTCTGGAGTCACATACGCGTCGGTCGTCTGCTGCGACTCGAGCGTGTTGAACGCACGCAGCGCCGAGCCGAGCGCGCGCACGTCGTCCGGGAGCTGCGTTCTGGCGAGGGCCGCGTCGTCGTTCTGCACGCGCGCCAGCACGCGACCGTCGGCGACGGGGACGGGGACGTCTTCGGCGGGCGTGGCGCGAGGGAGGAGGATCGCCCCGAAGACGAGCGCGGCCCCCAGCGGGACGAGCCCCAGCAGGTAGCCACTCCAGGCGCTCTTCGCTCGCTCCACGGAAGCCGATGCTACCACCGCCGCATCGATCGCTCGTGCGCGAGGTGCGCGCGGTTCAGGAACGGCGCGCGCGAAGCGCGGCTTCGCACGAAGCGAGATTCGCCTCGACGCGCGCGCGGTCCTCTGCGGGGAGCGGGCGGGCGAGCAGGCGGCGGCAGGCGTCGACCGTCGCCTCCCAGTCGCCGAGCTTCGCGCACGCGGCGGCGAGCTCGTCGAGCGCGCGCCAGGCGTAGATCTCGTGATGAATGAAGAGCCTGTCCTCGCGCGGGAACGGGAGCGACTGCGCGACGGAGGCGAACGATCGGGCGCGCGTCCAGTCCTCGGCTTCGCGCGCGAGGACGGCGAGGTGGTAGAGCGGCTCGGCGCGGTGGGGACGCGCGTTCCACGCTTCGAGGTACGCCGTGCTCACGCGCTCGCGCGGGAAGCGGAGCAGCTCGCGCACGCGCGCTCCGCGAAACAGTGCGTAGAAGACCTCTTCGTCCCACCCGCCCATGAAGCTTCGCCGCTCGTACTGGGCGAGCGCGCGCGGGTAGTCGCCGGCGTCTTCGTAGCTCTGCGCGAGGTAGAAGACGTTGCGCGCGTTGGTAGGGTCGCGCTGGAGGTCCTCGTCGAGGCGCGCCGCGTCGTTCCGGTATTTCGCCGGATCCTTCGAGCGCGCGCCGCCGCCGATGCGCCGGTAGAGGATCCCCTCGATGCGCGTCGTCACCGTCACGCCGTCGCACACGGCGACCTCGTGGCAGACGCCGTCGTAGCGCCACGGCAGCGCGCTCTTGAGGAGCTGCACGCGCGGATACACGAGCGGTCCGTCGTGGACCATGAGCGAGTACCCCGGCTCGGTCAGCTCGGGAAAGCGCGCGTTCGAAGGACCCTCGATGGTGTCGTCCGCATCGAGCATGAGCGTGTAGTCGGCGCGGGGACGCGCGAGCTCGAACAGCTCGGTGCGGCTGCGGCCGAAGTCCTGCCACGGCCGCGCGATCACCTCACCGGGAACACCGCTCATCGTGGCGCGGGCGACGTCGGCCGTCGCGTCGGTGGACCCGGTGTCGAGCACGACCCACGCCTGGACGAAGGGCTTCGCCGACGCGAGCGCACGCGCGAGGACGTGCGCTTCGTTCTTCGCCATGACGGCGAGGCAGACCGTGGTCATGCGCGACCGGCGGGCGCGAAGACTACTCGACCACCATGGCGACGACCTTCGACGCGCCCTGGAAGACGTTGCTGCCGTTGAACGGGTCGGTCTCCGAAGAATTCCACGAGCCGCCGGAGCTCCCCGTCGTCTGCAGCGCGCACATGCCGACCGAGTACGTCCCCGCGGGGATCGAGCCGGAAGCGGCTTCGCGCGAGAAGGAGATGATCTGGCTGCTGTTGAAGTTGTAGATGCTTCCGGGCGAGTTCACGGCGAAGGCCGGCTCGTCGGGGAACACGACCGGCGCGCTCGCCCCGCTCTGGTAGCAAATCCGGAGCTGCAGCGAGTAGTCGCTCCCGCCCGAGGGGGGCGCGAGCTCCACGGTCGCCGTGGCCGTCACGGTCTGTCCGGCCGCGACGACGACCCCCGCCGCCGCCTGAGAAACGAACGTGACCTTGCCGGTGACGCCGCTCGACCCACCCGAGGCGTCGGGCGCGATCGAAGCGCCGCTCGCCGTCTTGATGAGAACCACGCCGTAGGGGCCGGTGGCGCCCGTTGCACCCGTCGCACCAGCGACGCCGGTGCCGGTTGCACCCGTCGCACCCGTCGGACCCTGAACGCCTACGCCCGTCGGACCCGTCGGACCCTGAACGCCGACGCCCGTCGGACCCGTCGGACCTTGAACGCCTACGCCCGTCGGACCCGTCGGACCCTGGACGCCGACGCCCGTCGCCCCTGTCGGCCCTTGAACCCCGACGCCGGTCGCGCCCGTTGCACCGGTCGCACCCGTGGCGCCCGTCGCGCCTGTGGCGCCCGTCGACCCGGCCGCGCCCGTTGCACCCTTGGCGCCCGCGGCACCGCCCGGACCCGTCGGCCCAACAGCACCCACAGGCCCCGTCGCACCCACCGCTCCCGTCGGTCCGACAGCGCCCGTCGCGCCAGCCGCCCCCGTCGGTCCAGCGGCGCCCGTCGGTCCCGCAGCGCCCGTCGCGCCCGCAGAACCGGTGGCGCCCGCAGGCCCCGTGCCTCCGGCGGCGCCGGTCGCCCCCGCGGCGCCGGTCGCGCCCGCAGCACCGTTGGCGCCCGCCGTGCCCGTTGGCCCCGTCGGTCCAGGCGTGCCGGCAAGCCCGGTCGTCGGACCGACCCAGTGCCCGGTCGCGTCGATGACCTTCGTGCCGTTGATCGTGACGGTCGTCGGGTTGATATCGCCCGTGGCGTCGAGGCTCACCAGCGCGTACGGCACGCTCGTCATCGCCTCGCGCGGCGTCATCTCGGCGTCGGTCCCGATCTGAATGCCCAGGTAGCGCGTGGAGCCGTTGAAAACCGTCGTCGGGATGGCCGTGACGGAGCCGAGCTGCGTCGAGAAGTAGCCCCCGTCGAGCGTGATCGACTGCGTCTCGGTCCAGAGCACGTTGCCCGCGGTCACCGCGTCGTAGATCGTGAACACGAACGTCTGCGAGCCGGTGACCGGCTGGTTGCTCGCGTTGAGGAGCAGCCCTTGCTGCGTCAGCGTCGAGGGGACCGCCGCCTTCGCGGTCGCGCCGACCCCGGTGACGAGGAGCGTCGTGAGAAGACCAGCGATTCTGTAATCGAGTCGGCGGCTGACCATCGGATGTTCCCCGTTACGTTAGTGAGCGGAAGCGGCGGGAGCCGCGCCGGAAATGACCGTGAAGTTCGTGCTGCTCTTCACGCCTGCGCCGCCAGGCTCCTGCCCGGTCTTCGTGATGATCGTGAAGTTCGCGCTGTGCGCGATGACGCCCGAGCCGAGCCCAGTCGTGAACGTGGTCGCCGTGGCGCCCCCGGCGTCGACGGGCACGGAGCCGTCGACCGTCTGGACCGGCGGCCCTGCGTCGGGCGAGATGCCTCCGTCGTCGCCGGACGTGATCGGCGACGAGCCCGCCGAGCTGAGGCAACCGAAGCCCGCAAGCGACGCGGCAATGACGACGAGGGCGGCGAGCTTAAGCATCAGGGTGGCCGCGAAGCCTAGCGTCCGCTTTGCCAGAGACAAGGCAGAAAGCGCTCGTCACTGCGGCGTGAAGTCGATCGGGATGCTCAAGGCCCCCGCCGCCGCGAACCGCGTCCCGTAAATCACCTTCACGGCGCAGTCCTGAACGTCCGGCGCCAGCGGCGGCTCGAAGTGGGCGGCTTCGACCATGCCGCCGTCACCAATATGGAGCTCGAGGGTGGAGCTGACGGTGACGACGACGCCGGTGGCGTGAGCCACGTGGGCGCTCTCGCAGCTGCGAACCGCGTCGGTGATCGTGCGCCGCGGGTTCGGATCGACCTGCGGCGACGTCGGGGACGGCGGCACCGGAGCCGCGACGGACGCGGGCGAGGGGGGGGCGAGCGAGGGCGAGACCGGGGGGGGCGCCACGGGCGAAGGGCGCGGCGAGAGCGGCGGAGCGGCCGGAGTCGCCGGTGTGGTGGCCGGGCGCGGCAGCTGGGTCGCCGCGGCGGGGGCCTCGGCCAGCCGGTCTTTGCGCCCCTCGCGGGCCGCTTCGCGCGGGCGATCCAGGTTCGTCGCGACGCGGACACGGCCCAGCTCGTGCGAAACCTTGAGTGTGCCGTGCGGATCGGCCGGGTCGAAATCGACGTGCGCAGGCGCCGTCACCAGGTCGCCGTAGGTCGAGCCCGAGCGCGGCGGCAGGCCGATCGAGATGACCCCTTCGCGCAGGTCCACCGTGACACGCGCGCCGTCGCGCGAAACGCGCAAGTGCGTGCCATGCACCGCGACGCGCGCGCCGTCGACGTCGATCGCGAAGGCCTCGCCGTTCTCCACCGGCGCCACCTGCGCCTCCACCGCTCCACGCTCGAGCGCGAGGATCAGCGTCCCGCGCGTCGAGCGAACCTCGACCCGCGCGCTGTCTTCGGCGTCCCAGGTCACGCCGGTCGGATCCTTGCGCGCGAACGCGGCGCGTCCCCCCTTCGACTCGACGAAGTCGCCGACCGCGAGCGAATCGCCATCCACGGCGTCGTGCGCCAGCCCGGCGTGCGTCAGGTGGACGGTGGCGTTGGGGTCCTTCCACGACAGCTCACCAGCGCTGGGATCGCGCACGCTGGCCGACGGATCGAGCGTCGTCTCATGCGTCCCTGCGAGGAACAGCGGCACCGCCGCCGCCATCGCGAGCACGACCCCGGCCGCGACCCAGGTCCGCCGCTTCCCTTCATACTGCTCGACGGCTGCGCGCGAACGCGCCTCTTCGGCCACGCGCGCGAACAGGGGCTCTTCCATCTTCGCCCAGTCCACGTCGGGGACGCGCTCTTCGCGCGCCTCGCGGACGAGGTCATCGATGGTCGGCTTTCGGGGGCTCACGGGTCACTCCCACTTTCGGGCGCCGAAGCGCCATCATTGCTGTCGTCGCTGTCGTTCCCGCCCCCGCGGTCGTCGTCACGGCTACCTTTGCCCGCTTCGCTGGAAGCGGCCAGATCCTTCGCGATGCCCGCCAGCGACGGCTCTTCGGCCAGCATCGCTTCGAGCTCGCGCCGCGCGTAGAAGAGGCGCGTGCGCACCGTGAGGATCGGCGCCCCCACGACCTTCGCGATCTCGCTCGGCGCCATCCCTTCCAGCTCGTGCAAGATGAACACGACCCGCTTCTTCTCGGCCAGCCGATCGAGCAGCCGGCGGAAGGCGCGCATCCGTTCGTAACGCGCGGCGTCCTCGTCGGGGAGGGGGCGCCGAGCGTCGTGCATCGTGTCCTGCGGCGGCTCGTCGGCGTACACCGGGCGGCTCTTGGCCGCGCGACGGTGCATCAGCACGACGTTGACCGTCACCCGGTGGAGCCACGTCGTGAACTTCGACTGCCCGCGGAAGTCCTTCAGGCTGCGAAAGACCTGGAAGAACACCTCCTGGATGACGTCGTCCACGTCCGGCCGGGCGCCGATCATGCGGAAGACCAGCCGCGCCACGTCGCCCCGGTGGCGAGCGTAGACCTCGCGGAAGGCAGCGCGGTCACCCGAGGCTGCGCGCGCGATGAGCGACTCGTGCTCGTTCAAGGAGCGCCTCGCCACGGCGAAGATGCCGCTCTCGACCTGGCCTGACGGCGCGGTCTCTTCAATTCGTATCGCGGCACCCACTCCCCCTATCGGTGCACGCGGGGCGGGCTACGTTCATCCGCCCGGCAAGCTGGATTCAGCGCTTTGACGCGGAGCGCTGCGCGAGATCGAGGAGGTCGGACCCGACGAGCCCCAGAGCCACGACGATGGCGACGACGATCATGCTCGCGAGGCTGCACCTCACAGCATGGCCCGGCCCAGTTTCCGGCTCCGTTTCCGCCCCAATGGAAAGCGGCGAAGCGCGCACATGCACCCCGCCGCACGCAGCGCCGAGCGCAAAGCCCGGCGAGGGGCTCTCAGAAGAGCGTCTTGAGGTCGATCTTTTCCTGCTTCTTCTGCTCGAGCAGGTAGTTCACCGCGCGCAGAATGCGCGTCTTGGTGGGGCCGCTGAGCGTGCCGCCCGTGAGGGCCGCCGCGAGCGCGCGCGGGGTGACGGCGCGACCGGTGCGGGGCTTGCGCGTCTCCTTCTCGGCCTTCGCGGCGTCGCCTTCGAGCTTGCGCCCGGCGCGCTTCGCGAGCTTGATTTTGCGGTCCTCGAGCGTCAGCGTCTCGAGCTTGTGCGACGCATTGAGGAGGCGGCGCGAGTCGATCTTCTTCGAGGTGAGAAACTGCGAAAGCTTCGTTGCGTCGGCCATGGCTATTTCCTGTCTGGTGCAGACTCGCGGCCCCCGGCACTACCGCCAGGGCAAAACGGCCGCGGAACCTATCGCGCCAGCGCCCCTCGCGCAAGGCGTGTTTCCTGGGGGTTTGGGGCTCGGCCGCGGTTCGGCCGCAGTGGGGTTGCTTCTCGGTAGCGCTCCCGGGCGTCCCGCAGGCCTTCCGATGGCTCGCGGGGGCGTTCGAGTGCTTCTCGGACGCGTTCCTATTCTTCAGGAACGCCTTCCTATTTCTCTCGAACGCCTTCCTATTTCTCTCGGACGCGTTCTTATGCTTCTCGGACGCGTTCTTATGCTTCTCGGACGCGTTCTTATGCTTCTCGAACGCGTCCTTATGCTTCTCGAACGCGTCCTTATGCTTCTCGAACGCGTTCTTATGCTTCTCGGACGCGTCCTTATGCTTCTCGAACGCGTCCTTATGCTTCTCGAACGCGTCCTTATGCTTCTCGGACGCCCCCTCGAGCCTCCCGGAGGCCCTCCCGTGCGTCTCGGCCCCCGTCCCGCGCCTCCCGCGCCGTGACGCGACGCGGCGATCCGGAGTCTGGAAGAGCGTCGGCGCCCCTGGCCGCCCGGCCCCCTTGCCGGTAGAACCTGCGGCCTCACAGTCCTACCGGGAGATCACCATGCCCCAGTCCTTTCCGCCCGTGTACATCGTCTCCGCCGCTCGCACCCCGATCGGCGCCTTCCTCGGCTCGCTCGCGAGCGTCACCGCGCCGAACCTCGGCGCCACCGCGATCCGCGGTGCCGTCGCGCGCGCGAAGCTCGCGCCCGAGCTCATCGAGGAAGTGTTCATGGGGAACGTGCTCTCGGCCGGCATCGGGCAGGCGCCCGCCCGCCAGGCGCTGAAGTACGCGGGGCTGCTCGACAAGACGCCGGCCACGACCGTCAGCAAGGTGTGCGGCTCGGGCCTCCAGGCCGTGGTGTTCGGCGCCAAGACGATCGCGCTCGGCGACGCCGACCTCGTCGTCGCCGGCGGCATGGAGTCGATGTCGAACGTCCCCTACTACGTGCCCGGCGCGCGCAGCGGCCTCCGCATGGGGAACGTCACGATGGTCGACGGGATGATCACCGACGGCCTCTGGGACCCGTACTCGAACCAGCACATGGGCTCGTGCGGCGACCTGTGCGCGCGCGAGTACAAGTTCTCGCGCGAGGCGCAGGACGACTTCGCCAAGGAGAGCTTCCGTCGCGCGCTCGCGGCCCAGAAGGAAGGGATGTTCGACGCGGAGATCGAGGCCGTGAACGTCCCGCAGCGGAAGGGCGATCCGGTCGTCGTGAAGCTCGACGAGGGGCCGGCCAAGGGGGACCCGACGAAGTTCGGCGGCCTCAAGCCCGCGTTCTCCAAGGACGGCACGATCACGGCGGCGAACGCCTCGTCGATCAACGACGGCGCCAGCGCGCTCGTCCTCGCCAGCGAGAAGGCGGTCAAGGAGCACAAGCTCGAGCCGCTCGCGCGCATCAGCGGCTACGCCAGCGCGGCGCAGGCCCCCGAGTGGTTCACGACGGCGCCGGCCAAGGCCATCGAAGCGGTCAACGCGCGGCTCGGGATCAAGACCGACCAGATCGACCTCTTCGAGATCAACGAGGCGTTCGCGGTCGTCACGATGGCGTGCGCGAAGCTCTGCAACCTCGACCTCCAGAAGGTGAACGTCCGCGGCGGCGCGGTGGCCCTCGGTCACCCCATCGGCGCCAGCGGCGCGCGCATCCTGACGACGCTCGTGCACGCGATGAAGGACCGGAACGCCAAGCGCGGTCTGGCCACGCTGTGCATCGGCGGCGGTGAAGCCGTGGCGCTCGTCGTCGAGCGCTGAGCCGCGGCACCGGAAGAAGAAGACGTTGCGTCCGCGCGAGCTCTCGCGATCGCTCTCGATGTTCGCGGCGCGGACGCCGACGTTGCCCCCCGCGACGCATACGAACAGCTACGCGCTCGGCGCGCGCGACGTGCTCCTCGTGGAGCCTGCCACGCCGTTCGAAGGAGAGCAGCGCGCCTGGATCGACTGGGCGCGCGGCCTCGCGTCGCAGGGACGCCGGGCGCTCGCGATCGTGGCGACGCACCATCACGCCGACCACGTGGGGGGGATCGACGAGCTGGCGCGCGAGCTCTCGCTCCCCATCTGGGCACACGAACGGACGGCGTCGGAGCTCCCGAAGGTGCCGGTCGCGCGCTTGCTCGCCGACGGCGACGTGCTCGCCCTCGACGGCCCCGTCCCCGAGCGCTGGACCGTGCTTCACACGCCGGGTCACGCGTGGGGCCACGTATGCCTGTGGGACGACGACACGCGCACGGTGGTCGTCGGCGACATGGCGGCGAGCGTGGGGACGATCTTGATCGCGCCCGGCGACGGCGACATGCGCATCTACCTGGAGCAGCTCGCGCGCCTGGCGTCGCTCGGTGCACGGCTCGCGCTTCCGGCGCACGGCGACCCGATCGACGAGCCGTCCACGCTGTTCCAGCGCTACATCGAGCACCGCGGGCTGCGCGAAAAGAAGACGCTCCGCTCGCTCCCCGGGTCGATCGACGAGGGGCAGACGCTCGAGGATCTGGTGCCGATCGCGTACAACGACGTCCCCGTGACCTCGTGGCCCATCGCGAAGCTGTCGCTCGCCTCGCATTTGGCGAAGCTGGCCGAGGAGGGGCGCGCCATCGAGCGCGACGGGCGCTGGGCGCGCGCGCAGAGCGCAACGCCATGAAGGACGCATGGGAGGAGGCGTTCATCGCGACGACCCTGGCGCTCGAAGGGACGCTCGACGAGGCAGCAGCCGCGCTCGGCGAGGCCGGCATGCGTCATGCCTCGGAGCTGGTACGCGGGCTCCGTAGCGAGACGAAGGGGACGCGGGCGTATGCGCTCGCGACGGCGCTGGCCGACGTGGCGAGGGAGCTCGCCCGGATGGAGCTGCAGTGAGCATCGTGACGCGAGGCCGCGTCGTGCGGCGCGAGGACGGGGCGCCGGCGAACGGTGCGGACCGCTTGTTCCTCGCAGGGCCGAGCGAGGCGCAGCGGGTACGCATGCCGGAGGAAGAGGTCGCCGCGCACGAGAACGCGGTGCGCATCGTCGAAGCCGCGCACGCCACGGCACGCGCGATCATCGACACCGCGCGGGCAGACGCAGCGCACGCTGCGAAGGAGGCGGCGGCGCGCGCGGCGGAGACCGAACAGGGGCGGCTCGCAGCGGCGTGGCTCGCGCTGCGCGACGCGGAGGAGCATCGCACGGCGCGTGATCTCGATCGCGCCGTCGCGCTGGCCCGACTGCTCGCCGAGCGATTGATCGGGCACGCCGTCGAAGCCAGCGACGACGTGGTCGCGGCGCTCGCGACGCAGGCGCTGACCGAGGCGCGCGGCGTCCGCAGCGTGGCCATCGAGGCCCACCCGCTCGACGCCGCGAGCCTCCGCACGACCCTCCGTACGCACGGCCTCGGTGGCCTCGACGGGGTCGCGATCGACATAAAGGAAAGCGATTCCCTTGCCCGCGGCTCGCTCCGCGTGCACACCGACCTGGGAACGCTCGATGCCCGCCTCCACCCCCGACTCGAGCGGCTCGCCGCCGCCCTCCTCGATGCCCTCCAGCCCGCCTGAAGCCACCGCCCCGTCCTGGCGGACGAACGCGCTGCTGTTCCTTGCGACGATCGCCAGCATCTACGCCACGTGGCTCTTCGACATGTCGAAGTGGCGGTTCGACTTCTCGCGCCTCCGCGAGGCATCGCTCTTCGCGGCGACGCTGCTCGCGATCCTCGTCGCGCACGAGGCGGGCCACTACGTCGCGGCGCGCATCCACAAGGTGGACGCCTCGCTCCCCTACTTCCTGCCGATGCCGATCCTGTCGCCGTTCGGCACCATGGGCGCCGTCATTCGCATGCGCGGCACCATCGCCACGCGACGCGCCTTGCTCGACATCGGCGCCTCGGGGCCGCTCGCGGGGCTCTTGCTGGCGATCCCGCTCTACGCCTGGGGAGTCGCGCACTCGAAGCTCACGCCGCTCGGCGTGGAAGGAGGGGAGCTCGGCGAGTCGCTCCTCCTGCGCCTGATCGAGCGCGTCGCGGGCCCGACGCCGCCCGACGGGATGGAGCTGTCGCTGTCCCCGGTCGCCTACGCCGCGTGGGCGGGCATGTTCGTCACGATGATCAACCTGCTCCCCGTGGGTCAGCTCGACGGCGGCCACGTCGCGTACGCGCTGCTCGGGCGAAGGCAGGACCGGATCGCCTTCATGGTGCACCGCTCGATGCTGGTGTTCTTCTTCGTGAGCGTCGCGAGCTTCGTCCTGCGCGACCTGCGCGCGGGGCTCGGCCTTCACCACTTCGGCGAGGCCGTCGGCAACTCGCTCTTCTGGCTGGTGTGGTTCGAGGTGCTCGCCGTGCTCGGGTCGCTCTCGACGCGCGCGCAGGGGGGGGCCGCAGCGCGCAGGGTCGTCGACGACATCCCGATCCGCACCCGCGCCCTCGCCACGCTGTCGCTCGCAGTCTTGGCTTCGATAGGTCAGGACAAGAGCACGCCGCTCGTCTGGGGCGCGTGGTTCGTGGGGCTCGGCCTCCTACTGGCGATGGAGGCGAAGTCCGGCGTTCTGCGCTCGCACTCGCTCCTCGACCACCCCCCCACGAGCATCGAGCCGCTCGACCGCGTCCGCCAGGCGATCGCGGTCGTCACGCTCGCCTTCTTCGCGCTCCTCTTCATGCCGACGCCGTTCGCTCTTTGAGCGTCCCAGCCAACCCGATGGAACGAGCTGCCCCCGCGAACCCTCACCCCCGACCCCTCTCCCACGAGGGGAGAGGGGAGTCAGCTCACCTGACTCCCCCTCTCCCTCTATGGGAGAGGGGGCCGGGGGGTGAGGGCTCGCGCGGGTGCTCGGTCTAGATCGTCTCCCCGAGCGCTTCCCCCTTGCCTCTCGACCCGCCCCCCTCGACGCCGCCGTGGGATCTCCCCGTCGACGAAGCGCCGCTCGCGTTCGTCGATCTCGAGATGACCGGCCTCGACGCGACGGCTGATCGCGTCGTCGAGGTGTGCGTGGAGCGCGTCGTCGGCGGGCGCACGGTCGACCGCGTGCACTCGCTGGTGCGTCCCGACGCGAAGATCGGCGGCGCGGCCCACGTGCACGGCCTCGACGAGGCGGCGCTCGCGCACGCGCCCCCCTTCGCCGAGCTGGCCGATCGCGTGCTGGCCACCCTCGACGGCGCCGTCTTCGTCGCGCACGCCGCCGAATGGGACGCCCGCTTCCTGATCGCGGAGATGGGCCGCGCGGGCCGCGCGTTCACGCTCACCCACTGGCTCGACACGCTCGTCCTCGCGCGCCGCGCCTTCGCGTTCCCCAGCTACTCGCTCGACGCGCTCTCCACCTCGCTCCAGATCGACCGCGGCCGGGCCCACCGCGCCGACTCCGACGTCACGGCCATGCGGGCCGTCTTCGCCAAATGCGTCGAGGTTCTGGCCCCCAAGAGCGTGCGCGATCTCTGGGAGGTCAAAGTCGCCCAGAGGAAGGCGCGCGCGGCGATCGTGGCCGAGTGCGAGGCCGCGGTGGAGCACGGTCATCCTGTCCAGCTCGTTTACCGGCCGAGCCGAAAACCGCCCGAGCCGATGCTCATGGTCCTGACCGAGGTCAGGACGGATCTCGACCTACCCAGAGTGATCGGCTATCAGCTCCCCGGGCGCGGACGCCGGGAACTGCGAGCCGATCGCATCCTTCGCATCGAGCCCCCCACGTAAAATCCTCCCGGAGTCCCGATGCGCCTTTCTTCGTTCGCCGCTCTCGCCGTGCTGCCGCTGCTCGCCTGCGGTGGCCCTCCCGAAGCGAAGGGTCCGGGCCGAGAGCCACTCGCCGAGAAGTGGCTCACGCGCGCCCAGACGAGCTTCAAGGCCGGTGACTTCGAGGACGCGCGCGACGCGGCGAAGTCGGCGCTGCAAGCCTCGCCGAACGATCCCGAGGCCCGGATGATGAGCGCGCGCATCGCCCTCACCCGCCTCGACTACGACGAGACGCTGAAGCTCACCGAGGGGATGCAGACGAGCGAGGCGCACGCCATTCGCGGTCGCGCCCTCTGGTACCGCGGCGACCTCGAGCAGGCGGCCGACGAGCTCGAAGCGATGCTGAGCGACCCGAACGTGAAGGACACGTGGGCGCGCGACGTCGCGGGGCTCGCCCGGCGCGGCGCGGGTCGCCACCCGTTCGCGATCGAAGGGGGGCTCGTCGGCATGGTGGAGATGCCGCCCGCAGGCCCGGCGCTCGTCGTCCCGTGCGAGCTCGAGGGGGAGCAGGTGTTGGCGATGATCGCGACGGCGACCGGCGAGGTCATCGTCGACTCGAACTCGCGCAAGGAAGCGGCGTGGGTGAACCTCCGGTTCGGCGATCACATGGAGGTGAAGGACGTCCCCGCGCTCACGCAGGACCTCTCGGCACTCTCGCGCCAGATGGGCGCCCCGATCAAGCTCCTCCTCGGGGTGAACCTGCTGCGCCACGTGCATGCGACGTTCGATCGCCGCGGCGATCAGTTCATCGTGCGCAAGGAAGAGCCCGCAGCGCCCCCGGAAGCGACGCGCATTCCGCTCTGGTACGTGCGCGGCGGCGGGATGCTCGTGCGCGCGGGCGTCTCGGCGGCACCAGGAGACAGGTCGGCCCTCCTGGTCGACACTTCGTCGATGTTCCCCGTCGGCCTCGACGACGCTCTGTGGAAGAAGGCGGGCGTCGACATCGCGACCCTCACGCCTTCGCCGGGCATGGCCAACGTGAAGGAGGGGATCATCCCCATGTTCAAGTTCGCAGGCTTCGATCTCCCGCAGATCCCCGCCGTCGAGGGGGCGCCGATCAACGACCTCCGGTCCAACGTGGACCTCGACCTCGGCGGCATCCTCGGCGCCGGTCTCCTCTCGCTCTTCCGCGTGACGTTCGGCGATGGCGGACGGTTCCTGTGGTTGGAGGCGGATCCGTCGCTGCTCGCGCCGCCGTCACGGGCCTCGGACAGCGCGTCGCAGGCCGCGGGTGTGCGTCGCCCCCCGCCCCCGGCAACGTCGGGCTCGCCGTCGACCCCCGCGCCGCCCGCGGCGCCGCCTGCGCCCCGAGGGAGCAAGCCGTGAGCCGCCCGGCCGTCGCGCGGCTCGCCGTCTACGCCGGAAGCTTCGATCCGGCCACGCTCGGCCACCTCGATCTCATCGAGCGCGCCAGCGCGCTGTTCAGTGACGTCATCGTCGCCATCGGCGTGCACGCCACGCGTCAGCCGCTCTTCTCTGTCGAGGAGCGCCGGGCTCTCCTCACCGAGGTCACCAAGTCGATGGGGAACGTGAGCGTCGAGTCGTTCGACACGCTCCTCATCGATTTCTGCCGCGCCCGCGGAGCGCGCGTCATCGTCCGAGGCCTCCGCGCGGCCACCGACTTCGAGTACGAGCTCCAGATCGCCCACGCGAACGCCGACCTGTGCCCCGAGGTGGATACGATCTTCCTCCCCACGCGCACCAAGCACGGCTTCGTGAGCGCATCACTCGTCCGGGAGATCGCGAGCCACGGCGGCGACGTGAGCCGGTACGCGCCGGCGATCGTGTGCGAAGCATTGAAGAAGAAGTTCGTCAAAGCCTGAGGCTGCGCGGCGGACAGTCCGCGTTATGCTGCCCGCCTCCATGAACGCCAGCTCCCTCCGCCCCCAGCTCGACGAGACCCTGCGCGCCATCCGCGCGCGCCACCCGACGTTCGCGCCCAAGGTGGGGGTCGTGCTCGGAAGCGGCCTCGGCGCCTTCGGCGACTCGCTCGAGGGGCTGGCGAAGATCCCGTACGCGGAGCTCCCGTACATGCCGCAGTCGCGTGTCGTCGGGCACGCGGGGAACCTCTGCTTCGGGACGGTGCGCGGCGTGCCGGTGGTCTGCATGCAGGGGCGCGTCCACCTCTACGAAGGGCACCCGATCGGCGCCGTCGTGCACGGCGTCCGCGCGATGGCGCGACTCGGCGTGTCGTGCGTGCTGCTCACGAACGCGGCCGGGGGCGTCGAGGCGACCTGGAGCGCCGGCGACCTGATGATCGTGACCGACCACCTGAACCTGATGGGCACCTCGCCGCTCATCGGCCCCAACGACGAGGCGCTCGGCCCGCGGTTCCCCGACATGACGCGCGCGTACGACGAATCGCTCCGCAACGCGCTCAAGGACGTCGCGAAGACCGCCGGCATCGCGCTCCGCGAGGGGGTCTACGCGGGGCTCCTCGGGCCGACCTACGAGACGCCGGCCGAGGTGCGCATGATCCGCGGGCTCGGTGCGCAGGCGGTCGGCATGAGCACGGTGCCCGAGGTGATCGCGCTTCGTCACATGGGCGTGCGCGTCGGCGCACTGTCGTGCATCACGAACCTCGCCGCCGGCATCACGCTGCAAACGCTCAACCACGCGGAGGTCGAAGAGACCGCCCGCGCGCGACGGTCGGAGCTGTTGACGCTGCTCACAGGGTGGGTCGAACGCGCGGGGTCGCTGTGAAGGTGACACCGGCCATCGTCGCCCGCCTCGTCACCGCCGCGCGCGCCGCGCGGGAGCGGGCCTACGCGCCGTACTCGAAGTACCGCGTCGGCGCGGCGATCCTGACGAAGAGCGGCGCGATGTTCACGGGTGCGAACGTCGAGAACGCGACGTATGGGGCCACGCTCTGCGCGGAGCGCTCGGCGATCGCGCAGATGGTCGCGGCGGGCGAGCGCGACCCGATCGCGTGCGCCGTAGCGACCGGAGGACCGCGCCCAGGTTCCCCCTGCGGCATCTGCCGCCAGGTGCTGCGCGAGTTCGCGCGCGACATGCCGATCGCCCTCGTGGCCGAGCACGCCGGGCGACTCTCGCGGCGCGACACGAGGCTCGCGAAGCTCCTCCCCGACGCCTTCGACGGTGCCATCTTGAAGGTGAAGACGGCTGGCAAGAAGTAGGGGTGCGCGCTCACCGCGAGAGGCGGTAGATGACGGGCCCCTCGACCGCCGTCACGTCGCGTACGCCGGCGGGATAGACGACTTCGTAGCGTGACGCGAGCGCCGCGAGGATGCGCCCGTTCAGATCGCCACGGGCGTCCGGATAGGGGCTGAGCTGTCGACCGGCCACGATGACGGTGTCGTAGCGACCGTCCTCCAGATGCGCCGCGAGCGCGTACGCCTCGGGGCGATGCGCGAGGAGCAGCTCGAGCGCCGAGGCGTAGCGATCGAAGAGGACGTCACGGCGACCGGCCGCGATCCATGCGTGCGTGTGAAAGATGGGGAGGACACGATGGTGAGCTGCCGTCGCGTCGCGGATGGCCGTCGTCACGACCGCCGAGTCGCGCACGACCGCCGCGCGCTCGTCCCCCCAGAACGGGAGAACCGGACGACAGGCGGCCGCCGTGAACAGGAGGACGAGCGCGACGGGCAGCGCAGGGTGTAGTGACGACGGCTCGCGTCGAGCAGAGTCGCCCATCGCGAGGAGCACGAGGAGCACGGTGCAGATCAGGAGCGGCGCGAGGTTGTTGTCCCGCGCCGTCGGTCGCGCGTAGCCGCGGAGAGCGACGAGCACGATCCCGAGGGTGAGCCACGCGACGCGGAGGAGCGACGTGCGGTTCGCGCGCCAGCCCGGCGCGAAGCGCGCGAAGACGAGAGCTCCAACGGACCCGAGCACGTACGGCGACCAAGGGAGGCGCGCGATGCGCCCCCACTCCACGTCCTGCCCGGTGTGCATCGTCACCGCATACGTCGCGTAGTCACCGAGCAGCGCGCCGAAGAAAGGGACCGTCGCGAGGCCCAAGACCCCCGAGACGGCGACGACGGCCAGCGCTCGTCCCCGTCGCTCGAGCGCGAAGACGAAAGCCAACCCGAGCGCGATCCCCGCTCCCGACAGCTTGAACGACATGGCGACGGGGGTGACGAGGACGAGCGCTGTCCACCACAATCCGCGCGGCCATCGCTCCTCGGCCAGCACCAGCGCAAACGCGATCGCCATGCACACGAGCAGCGGATGGTCTGGGTGGACGGCCGGCGCGAGGAGATTGCCGAACACCGCGAGCACGATGGCGGCGACCCAGAAGACGCGGGCCCACGGCGCGCGATCCGCGCGCGCGAACGGTTCCACCGTCCAGAGCAGCACGACGGCGGCAATCGCCTGATCGAGCAGAACGAGAGCGTGGTGCGCGTGAAGCGACAGCTCGAGACCGATGGGGCGGAGCAGCGCGTGGTGAAGGAGATCGGTGAGGGGCGAATACGTGAAGGAGTTGAGGTCGGCCATCGGGCCGTAGAGCGGAACGTGGGCGTCGAGCTTGAGGGCGTTGGCGAGGAACGGAGCGTCGAACCAGTAGAGCTCGAGCGGGAGCGTCGTCATCGACGCGATCCAGGCCAGCCGAATCGCGAGCGAGAGCACGGTGAGCGCGACCAATGCCACCGGGACGAGCCGAACCTCGGGCCGTGAAGCGCGCGCGCCGTCGAGCACGAGCACCAGCGTCATCACGACGAGCGACGCGGATGCGAGCCACGTCCAAGGGTCGGTCGGCAGTGCGTTTCGCAGCGTCATGGCGAACGTGTGCGACGCGCCCGTCGCGATCTCCACCAGCGCCACGGGGAGCGCGATCGCGATGGCGAGCACGAAGAACGACGACGCCAGACGCACGATCCCCGACGCCTCGCGCGGCGTGCCGCGAAAGCTGGGCAGCGCCGCGACGGCAGTGATCCCGAGCGCGACGAGAGCAACGGTCGTCGTCCACGCGGGGAGACTCAGAAGGAAGAGCGCACCGCACGCCGCGCCCGCACAGATCACCAGCCAGCGCGCGCCGCGGCCTCTCGGCGGCGCAGCCATCGCGATCGCCATGGCCGCGAGGACCGCGAGCGCGAGCCCCCCTGCCGCGTCCGCGCGAAGCCCCTCTGGACGACAGAGGACGACACAGAGCACCACGCTCGCGACGACGGCGACCCCTACGACGAGCGGGGGGCTGAGGCGCATGGCCCATTCTCGCACGGGGGCCCGAACGGCCCCGAGCCAACGAGCTCTTCGAGGATCCCGTGGGGGCGTATCCCCTCGGGGCCCAGGGCCCACGCCCCTCGTTGGCGACCCTTGGACGCGCACGAATTACCGAAAAATGCGCGCGCTCATGCGTTGGAACGCGACGTGCTCAAGGGACTGGTCATGAACCGCGCAATTCCCTGCCTCAGTCTCGCTCTGGCGATGGTTGCCCCCTCGTTCCTCGCGACCGGGTGCAAATCGCAGACGACCACCGCCTCGAGCGCCAATGTCGGCGTCTCGTCGATCCTCTTCATCAAGCGGGTGACCACCACGGTCGCCAACGGCGTGGTGAACATCGACGTGGCGGGGGGGAACGGCCAGGTCATCGACTACTCGCGCTACGAGCCGGGCGGCAGCCTCAACATCCTGTCGCCGCCGAGCCCCGACGGGGTCGTGACCAACCTCACGGGCGCCTTCCCCGCCGCCGACTTCAACGGCGCGGACATCTCGTTCGACGGCACGCAGGCGGCCTTCTCGATGAAGACGAGCGCCGACGAGCACTACCACATCTACACAGTCGAGCTCTCGCCCGGCTCCGATGGCAAGTACGAGCTGCACCAGAAGACCGCCGGCGACTACGACGACATCAACCCCATCTACATCCCGGGTGGCGGCATCGCGTTCGTGACCAACGAGATGTACACGAACATGGGTACGCGGGCCGACGAGTACGAGCACAGCCGCGTCGTCGTGCAGCTCGCGACGATCTCGGTGCAGGGGGGTGACGCAGCGAGGCACCTGTTCCCGCAGAGCCTCTCGCACACAGTCGCGCCGCACCTCCGGCACGACGGCAAGATCGGCTACTCGCGCTGGGAGCACCTCGGCCCGACCAACGACGTGAAGCTCTTCGCCGCGAACCTCGATGGGACGCAGATGGTCGCCGTCGCCGGCCAGCACGGCAAGCCGTGCAACTCGCTGTTCAGCGTGCGCGAGACGGACCAGCCGAACGTCATGATCGGCATCGGGACCGAGCGTGAGCGCACCATCCACGCCGGCGCGCTCGTTCAGATCGATGCCCGGAACCACGCCGACCCGGTGTGCCTCACGTCGGACGTGCAGGCGCAGAGCGGTCACGCCTGCCTCGACGAGGAGCACGCGACGTTCACCGTGTTGACGCCCGGCGTTCCGCTCGACTCTTCGCCGTCGCCGGTCGGTCGCTACCGCGAGCCTTCGCTGCTGCCGGACGGTCGCGTGCTCACCTCGTGGGCCAGCGGCGCGGTGAACGATCTCAACGAGCAGTCGGCGACGCCGCCTGACTTCGGGATCTACCTCTATGACCCCGCGACGCAGCAGAACCAGCTCATCTACAACGACCGCAACTACTGGGACCTCAACGCGATGGCCATCGCGCCGCACACGGAGCCGCCGGTCATCGGCACGCTCCAGCGGTCGCCCGATTCGTCGCAGCCGGTCACGATCGGCTCGGTGGATGTGAAGAACACCAGCTTGGAGGAGACCGTGAGCGGCGCGCAGTTCACCAACACGCCCCTCGGCACGGCGCTCGGGAGCGCGGTCGCGGTTCGCGTCATCGAGGGGTTCTCGAGCGAGTCGGCCAAGGGCGTCTCGATGTTCGGCCTCACGATGCACGAAGGGGCCGCCGTCCTCGGTGAAACGAAGGTCTATCCGGACGGTAGCTGGCTCGCGAACATCCCCTCGTACATCCCGGTGCACTTGCAGCCGATCGACAAGTTCGGAATGTCGATTCGCTCGCAGGGCCTCTGGATCCAGGGCTCGGGCGGCGAGACCCGCCGCTGCGTCGGTTGCCACGAGTCGCGCACCGGCGTCGGCATCCCCGCCGGCGAAGGGGCGAACCCGACGGCCGCCGATCACGCGGGCCCCGACAACCTGGTGGCGCCGGTTCAGGACCGCGTCGCGAACGACGAGTACGGGTGGAACCTGAAGGTCCAGCCGATCCTCACCAAGGACTGCGCGGGCTGCCACAACTCGAGCACGACGACGTACTACCAGATCACCCGCACCGACCCGACGACCGGCAAAGTCACGACGTACAACATCCCGTACCTCGACCTCTCCGACACGCCCGTCACGGCCTACTACGACAAGATGGTCGCGACGTACCCCGCCTCGTACGTCTCCATCTTCTACCCGCAGTCGATGATGATGGACATGAACACGACCGTGACCGGCAAGGTCCCGCCGATGTGGGGTGTCCCGGCGAGCGCACGCACCTCGGCGCTCATCGAGAAGATCAACATCGCCGCCGCCGACGGCACGACCGCCTGGCCGCTCTCGACTCACCCCATGCACCCCGAGGACAAGGGGGTCACGATGACCGCCGCCGAGCGCAAGGTCATGATCCTCACCGACGACCTCGGCGGTCAGTACTGGGCGCGTGACAACACCGGATTCGCACCGTTCACCGCGGGTGACCCCGTCGCGCCTGCCACCACGAACTGAGGAACACAGCCATGAATACCAAGAACCTAAAGGCAGGACTCCTCGGCACGGTGATCGCGACCAGCGCGTTCGTCTTCGGCGCGGACGCGAAGAGCGACACGGCTCAGACGGGTGGCGGCGTGCAGGCGGTCTACGGGAACGTCCCGGCGGACCAGGTGGAGTTTCTTTCCACGCCCGACCGCATCGTCAGCGTGACCTCGTCCGGCGCGCCCACCAACATCTGGCAGACGCTCGAGCACGGGGAGGCGGTGCAGTGCATGAACTGCATCGGCGCCGTCGCCCCGCTCCTCTACGACCCGATCTACGCCAAGAACCGCGAGATCGCGGCGTGGTGGCTCCGGAAGCGCGTCTTCGGCGTCTTCGGCCCGGGCGAGGTCTACGAGCAGACGGTCAACACGCTCGCCAGCGATCCGAGCGCGCAGCGGCGCGGGTTCGCCGCCAGCGCCCTCGGCGAGTTCCTCGACGGGGCGGGCATCGCGCCGCTCGCGACGGCCGCCGTCAACGACGGCGACCCTGGCGTTCGCGCCGCGGCGATGTCGGCGCTCGGTCGAATCAACGACGACGGCTCGGGTGCGCTGACGCACGGGCTCACCGATCCGGACGCGAACACGCAGATCGCGGCGATGGAAGCCGCGGGCCGCGTGAGCGCGATCAGCGACCCGAGCTTCGTCCCTCAGCTCACCTCGGTGCTCGGCGCCTCGGACGCGCTCGTGCGCAAGCACGCGGTTCAGCTGCTCGACTCGATGGACGTCGTCGCGGCCGACGCGGCGATCCTCGCGCTCGCGAAGGGCGACGCCGACGTGGACGTGCGAATCATCGCCTGCCATGCACTGGGGACGTTCGGCAATTCGGCAGACATGGCGACGTTGCAGTACATCGCGACCAACGACTCCAGCGGCCTCGTGAAGGACATGGCGAACATCGCGCTCCTCAGGCTGTGACGCGCAGGTACAATCGCGTGCAAGCGTGAAAACCTTATCGTTCGCCGTGGGGTTGGCGCTGGTCGGCGGGGCCGTTCTGGCTCTCCTTCCAGCGTCATGCACTGTGCAACAGCCGCAGACGTCGACGTTCTTCGACGAGACGATCGCGCCGGTCCTCAACACCGGCTGCGTTCGGACGAACACCGGCGCTGGTTGCCACGTCGCCGACGCGAAAGGGAACGCCTTCGGCAATCTCGATCTCTCGAGCTACGCCGGCGTTGCAGCGCGCAGCGACCTGCTCGTCGACTACGGGCCGTACGGGAGGCCGTCCCTGCTGACGAAGGTCATCCCCCCGTTCCAGATGACCGCGCAGCTGTTCGATGGGACGACGACGACGTTCACGAGCGACATCAAGCACAGCGGCCAGGCGGTCCTCGATCCGACGGCGACCGCGTACCAGGTGCTGGCGACGTGGATTGGCAACGGCGCGTCCGTCAACAACGGGGGCCCTCCACCGGCGACGACCCTTCGTCTGCCTTGCACCACGACCGTGCCGACGGCGCCCGGATTCGACCCGACCAAGGATCCGACGGCCGCCGACTTTTCGACCTTCAAGCAGAAGGTCAACCCCGAGTTCCAGTCGACGTGCGCGGCAGGCAACTGCCACGGCACGACGGTGAACGAGCTCTATCTGACGTGCGGCTCGTCGCCGCAGCAGATCCGGTGGAACTACTTCGCGGCCAGCGATTACCTCGCGCAGACGCCCGAACAGAGCGAGCTTCTTCGCCGCCCGCTCGCCCCGTCCGAAGGGGGGTCGTTCCACGAGGGGGGCGTGATCTTCACGTCGCCCAGCGATAGCGGCTACCAGGCGCTGCTCGCGTGGGCGACGCAGCACGGCCCCCCCGTCATCAACACGTCCGGCCCCTGCACGCCCGATTCGCCTGCCGGGTGCGCCGGGTTCGCGTTCTTCGCGCACCGCGTGCAACCCGTGCTCATGCGCAAGGGGTGCATGATGCTGCAGTGCCACTCGGCGGCGATGTTCCACGACTACCGGCTGCGCGGCGGCTCCGGCGGGAGCTTCTCCTTCACGGCGACCGAGAAGAACTACTCGCTGACGCTCGCCCAGCTCGCGCTCGAAAGCCCGGACGTGATGGCGAGCCGCATCGTCCGGAAGAACCTGCTGCGCCCCGAGCTGTCGATCAGCGGGCATCAGCCGGGCCTCGTCCACCGCGGCGGCCCTCTCTTCGAGGACTTCGCGAACGCCGACGCGAACGGCGCGCTCTGCGACACCGCGAGCCCGCCGTACGATTACCAGAACGGCGAGCTCGACACGATCCCGGCGCTTTGCCTCGTGCGCGAGTGGCATCGGCAGGAACGCGTCGCGCGCACGCCGGCGCCAATCTCGGCCATCGCGTACGTGAAGCGGACGATCCCTGCCCTGCCGGATCGCGCGCAGGACTTCGACGTGTACTCGGGCGGCGCCGAGCTTCACCTCGCGGGTGCGGCGATGGACCCGACGACGGGCGCGGTCACACTCACGGGCACGGACACGGTGATGAACTCGGTGTGCGGGCTCGACCCCAGCGCCGCGGACATTCGCCGTCCGACCGTGTCGTGGGACGGCACGCAGATCGCGTTCGCCGCGCGTGGGAGCGCGAACGCTCCACTCGAGGTCTACGTCATGACGACCGATGGCAAGACGTGCGCCCAGCACGCCGCCATCGACGCCGGACCGACCACCGGCAACGGGATCCTGATCCACAACTTCGACCCCGTCTTCAGCCCCCCCGACTCGAACGGCAACGTGAGCATCGTCTTCGCGTCCACCCGCGGGAACCTGACGACGACGCCGTACGACTACACCGGCCCGCAGCGAACGCCCGCCGATCCGTCGAAGCCGAACGCGAACCTCTACGTCTACGAGGCAGACCCGACGAACCCGGGAGCGTTCCGCGTCCGCCAGCAGACGTTCTTGCTGAACATGGAGCGGTATCCGTCGTTCATGCAGGACGGCCGTGTCATCTCCACGACCGAGAAGCGCGAACCGGGCTTCTACGAGCTGGCGCTGCGACGGCAGAACCTCGACGGCGGGGATTATCACCCGCTCTTCGGGCAGCGCGGCAGCATCGGTTACTACGAGGCGCGCGAGGTCGTCGAGATGGCGGACAAGGACTTCGCCGCGGTGTTCAGCGACCAGGGGGCGCCGCACGGTGGCGGGACGCTGGCGATCTTCAACCGCTCGCTGGGCATCGACTTCTCGAGCACCAACAAGTCGGACTACCCCGTCGACCCGACCGTCATCGACCCGGCCTCGGCGTCCGCGCCGGAAGGGGACTTCTTCCTCCACTCGCTCACGTTCCTCGATTCGAGCGTGAGCGGTCACGTCGGCCAGTCGACGACCGGCGTGTACACGTCACCGGCCTCCCTCCCGAACGGGAACCTCCTCGTGAGCTTCGGCGCGGCGACCGATCCGGGAACGTTCGGCGGCGACTACGACGTGTACGTCTTCGATCGGACGATGGGGACCAAGACGCTGCTCATCGGCGGCGCGGGCTCGGCCGAGGTCGACGCGGTCCCGGTTTACGCGCGCGTCTCGCGCGGCATCTTCCAGGCGACGGGCGACGAGCCCAATGCGTTCACGTCGATTCATCAGGGGGCGCCGGAAGCCGACATCACCGTGCTCGACATGTCCGTGCTCGGCTCGCTCCTGTTCCAGAACACGCCGACCGGGCGCGTCCTGGAGAGCCAGAACCAGTTCGACATCTACGAGGAGCTCCCGCCGACCTCGAACGTGACGAGCATGGCCACCGCGCCGACGCAGTTCGTCGCCAGCGACGCCTTCGGTCAGGTGTACGTGCGCCGCAGGCTGATGGGACACGTTCCGGTCGAGCCGGACGCCTCGGCGCACTTTGTGACGTTCGGCGGCTTGCCGTTCGTCCTGCACCTGCCGGATTCGGACATCTCCAAGAAGCTCGGGTTGCCCAGGTACCAGCGCGAGGAGATCGAGTTCGCGCCCGGCGAGTACGCACACTCGGCCTTCAAGGCGCAGTTCTTCAACAACCTGTGTGGCTTCTGTCACGGGGCGATCAGCGGACATCCCGTGGACAACGCGGTCGCGCCGGACATCCTCACGCAGGCGTCGGACACCGATTCGCGCGTCTCGAACCCGGTGAACCTGCAGGTCCCTCCGGCGGATCGGGGGCCCATCGTGGGGCCGCCGGCGACGCCCTAGCCTGGCTAGCCGAGCGTCCAGGAGCGCGCCGTTACCAGACGACGAGCTCGTCGCGGTGCACGACCTCGGCGTGAACGGTGCCGACGTCGGTCGTCGCCTTGCCCGCGACCACCGCCGCATCGACGGCGGCGTAGCGCGCGAGGCCGCGGCCGATCTCCACGCCGTCCGGATCGAGCACCCTCACGGCGTCCCCCACCCGGAAGTCGCCGCGGATGCCGAGCACGCCGACGGGGAGAACGCTGCGCCCCTTTGCGCTCACGGCGAGGGCCGCGCCACGATCGAGGATCACGTCGCCCCGCGGACGGAGCGTGAACGCGATCCAGTGCTTCTTCGCCGTGAGACGCTTCTGCGCGGCGACGAACAGCGTCCCCACGTCCTCCCCGGCGAGCACGGCCTCGATGACACCGGAGGCCCGCGCGTCGGCGACGACCACGTTGGCGCCGGCGAGCGTCGCGCGGCGCGCCGCTTCGATCTTGCTGGCCATCCCCCCGGTACCGACGGCGTTCGCGTCGGTCACCGCGCGCACGAGCGGCACCGCTTCCTTGGCGACGTCGTGCACCACCGAGACCCGCTCACCGTTCGCGTCGAGCAACCCCTCGACGTCGGAGAGGAGCAAGAGCAGATCGGCGTCGACGAGCGGAACGACCATCGACGACAGCGCGTCGTTGTCGCCGAACTTGATCTCCTCGACGGCGACCGAGTCGTTCTCGTTCAGGATCGGGACGGCCCCCGCGTCGAGCAGTGCCGAGAGCGCGGCGCGCGCGTTGTTGCCGCGTTCGCGGTTCGCGAGGTCGGCGTGCGAGAGGAGCACCTGGGCGATCGGGATGCCGTGCGTCTCGAAGGCCTCCTCGTAGGCGCGCATCAGGAGACTCTGGCCGGCGGCGGCAGCGGCCTGGAGGCGCGCCATCTCCTTCGGGCGCGTCCGATACCCGAGCTTCTTCGTACCGAGCGCGATGGCGCCGCTCGATACCAACACGACGCCGCGCCCGCCACTGCGGGCCGCGGCGACGGACGACGCCAGCCGGTCGTAGACGGCTCGGTCGCCCGCGAGAGTGCGCGAACCGATCTTCACGACGACGCGCCTGGAGCGCGTCAGAGCTCCCCGTTCCGTGCTCATCGTTCCCGCGCCACGGCCTCGTCGAACGCCGCCTCGAGCCTCCGCAAGATCCACTCCGGGCCGCTGGCGACGGTCATGAGCACGCCGTCGAGCAGCTGCGTCGGTCCGTCGCGGAGCTCCTCGGGGGGGCGCGGTGCGGCGGTCATCTGCGCGTGCACCTCCGGGCTCACGGTGAGGAGCAGAGCGCGATCGATCGCCCGGCGCACGAGGCGCGCCTCCTCCACGTCGATGCGCGCAGCGCGCTCTCTCCGCGCCCCCTCCAGGTAGCGCGAGAAGAGGTGGCCGAGCACGAAGGTCTCGAGGCCGCCTCGAATGGGGGCGACCATGCCGAGCGGACCGAAGCGACCGAGCAGGCGGCGCGAGACGAAGCGGAACGCCTGGCCTCCGAAGCCGCGCGGCCCCTCGGTCCCCGCGGGCTCGGAGAGGAGCTCGCGCGCCTCACGCGTGATCGACAGGCCGTGTCGCACGGAGATGTCCTGCACGAGGGCGCCACGCACGCGACGGGCGACGGCGTCGGGCAGCCAAGGGAGCGGCACCGCGCCAGCCGCGGCGCCGAGCGCGGCATACGTCCCCACGCGACCGGGTCCGACTCCGTGCCGCGCCAGGCTGCGCGCCACCGGCTCGCCCTGGAGCGCGCGATCGTCGTCGTCGTCACGGCCCTGCTCGACCATGCCTCGACTCTACGCGAAGGCCCGGGAGATCGGGCGAAGCTCGACCACCACCGCGCCGACCTCTTCTGCACAGGCGAACAGCGCGCGGGTCGTCTCTCCCGGCGCCAGCTCGACCACGAGCCGCGCCGATCCGTGCGTCACGAGGCGCGCCTCCACGCGCAGCACGCGCGATGTGAGCCTCGCCGCGAGTGCCTCGACGTCGCCGTGCGCGTCGACCGCGTACGTTCGCGTGCGGGTCGCGAGCTCGGCGGGCGCGCCGCTCTCGATGCACGCGGAGCCGGCGATGACGAGCGCCTCGCCGCACGAAGCCACGAGGTCCGACGTGAGCGGCGCGCGCGCCGCGAACAGGATCCACGCGCGCCCTTCGAGCGCACGCACGACGTGACGTGCGACCGCGTGTGCCGCGTCGTCGTCGAGCGAAGCCGTCGGATCCTCCAGCGCGATGACCCGGGCCCCGGTGGCGAGGGCGGCGGCGATCGACGTCGCCCGCTTCGTCGCCAGCGGAGCGCGCCCCAGCAGCCCGCTCGCTTCGGCGCGAATGCCGATGCGCTCGAGGGCGCTCTCCGCGCGCGCGCGCGCCTCCCCCTTCGACATCCCGGCCAGGCGTGCGCTCCAGCTCACGTAGTCGAGCGGCGACCAGTCGGCGGGCATCGGCGGATCGACCGGCGCCCCTGCGAGCGCACCGCGCATCATCGCCAAGGCGGCGGCAACCCCCTGGACGGCAACCGCCCCGCGCGATGGCTTCACGAGGCCGCAGCACGCTTCGAACAGCGCGCGAGGCGCACCCACGACGACCGCCCGCTCGACGTCCGGCCTCGTCGACAGCGCGAGCCCATCGATGGCGGCCACGCCGGCCACGTCGATGCGCAGATCATCGATCGCGAGGAGGGGAGCACCCACGGGGGGCTGAAGGTAGCAGGTCCACCGCACGCGCACGTGTGTGCGCATCGGTTCCGCGGGTCGGATACGCTCGTCGGCACGCGGGTCGCAAAGCTTTCCGGAGTGACGGAGCAAGGTCGATGATTGGCGGAAAAAACAGCACGTCCATGGCTTCCGTGAAGGAGCGCGCCCCCAACGGCGCGGCCACGGCGGGGGTTCCCCCCCTCGCGCGTCGGTCGCGACCGACGCGACCTCGAGCGCTCGGCCTCTTCCCTCTCGCATTGCTGGGAGCATTCACCTCGCTGGGAGCGCTCGCCTTGCTGGGGGTCGCCGGCGCCGCCTGCTCGCAGGGGAGCGCGGCCGTCGACGCGCCGATCGAGCTCGGCATGACCTCGACGGCGCCGCCCTACTACAGCGACCAGGAGCTCACCCTCTACGAGGCGCAGAAGCAGGTGCCGCTGCCGATCATCAAGCCGAGCTCCTCGCAGGAGAGCGCGCTCGGCAAGGGGGTCGCGCCCTTCCCGCACGCGCCGTACCTCCTCGCGAGCGACGTGACGGTCGAGATTCACTACACGATCACGAACGTCGACCCGACGGCGCAGACCATCGAGCTGCTGATCGATCCGTGGAACGAGTACGGCTACTGGTCGCCCGGCGTGACGATCGTGGACGACGACGACACGGAGCCGAACTTCAGCGGCATCGACGAGTACTTCCTCGTGCAGGGCAAGTCGCGCGTCGAAGGGACGATCACGAGCGACGACTGGCTGAACCTGGCGACGAACCTGGCCACGGTCGAGAACGTCTTGCTCGCCCCGCCGACGAACCTGAGCGTCGATCTCGGCACGTTCTGCAACCACGTGTTCGACATCCAGCACCGCTCGAACGACGGCGATCCGCTCGTCACGCCGTACATCCCGCGCGTAATCCCCGGCATCACCGGGTTCAACCTCGGCATTCGGACCCCCCAGCAGGCGAACGTCGCGGTCGAGTTCATCCTGGACATCACCGACAACAACGGGAACCGCGTCGTCCCCCAAGGGACGAATGGAGCGGTGATCGGGCGCATCGGGAAGGTGTTCGCGCCGCCCGGCGCGCTTCAGGGGAACTGAGCGGGGGCGCGCTTTCGCGCCGCGAAAGGGCTGCTCTCGCTTGACAAGGGTGGGTCGGATCCCGCAAAACCCGCGGCGGAGAGATGACCGAGTGGCCGAAGGTGCCTGATTCGAAATCAGGTGAACGTGCAAGCGTTCCAGGGGTTCGAATCCCCTTCTCTCCGCCGGATATCACTCAGGATTTTGGCTTCTTAAGCCTGACCATTCTGTGACCTCCAGAGAGTTTTAAGCCTGACACAAAGCCTGTATGAGCGGTCAGCACGCTGATCCCCCGGTTTTTCCGGCACTTCATACAGGCTTCGATCAGGCTGCTCACCAACAAAGAAGGTCGCGCGGCGCTCAAGTGGGGCGCTGAGCCCCGGCCGTCGCGGCGCGAGGCGCCCGCGTCTTCGGGGCCGGTTTCGCCGGTTACACCTCGGCGATCCAGGGCACGGCGCCGCCGGTTGGCGTCGAAGCGAGAGCCCTGTACGGTTGCGGCCCGGAGGCGCCCGAGATGTCGATGCCGCGATGGACCACCGTGATGGTCGGCGTAGTCCTCGGGCTGAACTCGTTGGCCGTACTCGGCTGCAAGTCCCGGGGGCCCTCCTCCCTCGGAGAGGCGCCGAATCCGCTCGCGAACGCCGAGGTGGATCAGCGCCTGCACTTGGTCGCCCGGGTCCTAACGCCGACGGGGAGCACGGCGGAGTGGTACGAGCCGACGCCGGGAGGGTTGGTCTTCACGGAAGTCGGCACGACGAAAACGAAGCCGTTCCGGAACCACGTCCACCTGCGTGATGTACCGGCTACGGAAGCGTTTCACATCATCGCGCCCAGCCTGCCCCTCCCGCAGGCGCTCGTAGAGGCTCAGCGCCGGGTCGAGGCTCGGGTACCGAAGGGCGTTCCGGTTTCGAGAACCAAGGCGAAGAACGAGTCCCGCGCGGCTACTGCCGCAAACGCGCCTCAGATTGTTCCGGAGAACGTGCCACCCGGCGATCCGAACGTCGGGTGCAGCCCGCCGTGGTTCTACAACAACGTCAACGAAGGCGGATACTTCTGCAACACCCCCAACTGGTCCTCCAGTTGGTGCTTCTACGACACGGGACCGGGTGCCTGGGACAACGGGACGGGCCTCAACCAGGACGATGCTGCAATTTGCGCGGTGTGGACCGACAACGTCGTCCTGAACGTCAATCGCTCGGACGGCAATGGCAATCTGGGCAACATCCCTATTCTCACCCAGACATGGAGGACGTGGTCGGCGATCAGCGGATGCGGTTTCTTCGGGTGTGACTCGTACGACTACCACGTGACGATCACGGGCAATGGCGGCGACATGCAGTTCGCCGGCGGCGTCATCTTCAACTGAAGACCGGAGCAAGGATTCTCGATGTTGTCCCATCTCGTGTCCGGCCCGTGGCGCTACTTCCTTCTCGGGTTCCTTCTCGCGACGACGACCAGCCGAGGCGCGTATGCGCAGGACCAGGGAAGCTCTCCCGACGAGGAATCGTCGCGCATCGCGCGGCTCGAAGCGCTCGCGAAGCAGGAGCGTATCGTGACGCCGAACTCCCGTTTGATCGCGCTCGTTCCCTTCGGTGTGGGACAGTTCCAGAATCAGCAGCGGGCAGCCGGAACGTTCTTCCTCGTCGCCGAGTCGGCACTCGTCATCGCAGCGGCCATCACGATCCCGATGTACGTCGCGGACGTCAGCGATCGTTCCTCCGCCTATCGAACAAACGACCTCGCGGCGCAGACGTCCGCCTCGAGCCGTGCCGACGCCATGGGAACGGCAAACGCCGTGGTCCTGGGTGCGCTTGCCCTGACGGCGCTGATCGGAGTCATCCACGCCGAGGCCACGTTCGTCCCTGAGCGCGTGGAGGTCCGCGCCCGAGAGCTGCCCCCTGCGGTCAGCATTACGCCGGCGGCTTCAGCGGATGCGCGGGGGGCTACGTTCGGCTTCCGCGCGCAGTTCTGACCGCCCACTCTCGGCGGTGGAGCGACGGCCGGCCGCGTGTCACTTGAGGCTTGTGCGGGAGCTCGAATCACGCGAGAGGAACGCGAGGGCGCGGGGCCGGGGAGGACGTGTGCATGAAGCGACAAAGGAAGAGTGGGAGTCCCGCCAAGCGGAGGATGGCGAAGCTGCTCGCGCGCCCCGTGACGAGCGAGTCGTTCGCGAAGAGCGTCGAGATCGACGCCGACGGCTCGCGCACCGTCCACCTGTCTCCCTGGGCCGTTGAGGCGCTCGAGGCGCAACGAGACCTGTTTCGGGAGAAGTTCGGCCGGGACCCCGGCCCGAACGACCCGGTCTTCTTCGACCCTGACGCCGACGAGCCGCGCCGCCTAACCCTCGACCCGTCCCAAGTCGAAGCTGACATGCTAACGGCAGGCGTGCGCCCCGAGATCGCCTACGCGATCGCCAAGACGGGGGTGTTCCTCCAGGAGGAGAACGAGCACCTCTACCCCGATGATGCGAAGGCCGAGTTTTGGGAGGCGGTCGAGGAGTACCGCGCGCGGGCGGCGAAGACGGACGCCTGACGGGCGGGGGGCGCGTCGCGCGGCTCGCGCGCCCCCCCCTCCTCCGCTCCTTACTCCGCCGCCGCGGCGCCCTGTGCGGCCAGGTTCGCGCGCACGGCGGCGAACTCCGGGATCGCCTCGACGAGCGGCGCAAGGCCGCCCATCACCACCTCGGCGTGGCACGACGCCTGACGACGGTACTCGTTGATCATCTTGGACGACTTGTGGCCGGTCCGATTCGCGACCCAGGATTCGGTCTTGGCTTGGGCAAGCGAGATCGTGATGAACGTCGCGCGTAGGTCGTGGACGCAGAGCGGGCGCCGCTCATCGCTTCGCTCGTAGAGATGCGCGCGCGAGCACCCCGCCTTGCGCACGTTCGCGCGAAGCTCCTCTGCGCGCGTCGCGCTGGCGAGCGGCTCGCCGGCCTCGCGGCTCTCGTCGGGGTAGACGAAGACGCGCGACTGCGGGGAAGGCTTCGGGTGGAAGTACTTCTTCCAGATGCGCAGCGCCTCGGCGACGTCGGGGTCGAGGGCCCAACTCCGCTTGTCGTCAGTCTTGTTGCGGTCCAGATGGATCATGCCGTTCTTCAGATCGAGGTCCACGAAGTCGAGGGTGATGGCCTCGCTCACACGCAGACCCTCGCGGTCGAGCACCCCGTAGAGGAGGCGGAGCACCAAGTAGATGTCGGTGCATCCGAGGAGCCTCCGGTCCTCGTCCGCGTACAGGTACGTGCGTGCCTTCTTCGAGCGGATGCTGGGGACGAACCCCTGGAGGATCGGCGACGTCTTCACGAGCTTCGCGGGGTAGACGGCCAGCTTGAAGAGGCGGCGCATGACCTGGGCGACGTGGCGCGCCACGTAGTCCGACGTCTCCGGGGGCATCTCGTTGATCACGTCCTCGCAGTGCTCGGTGGTCACGGCGAGGAGCGGGATGCTCCCGATGTGCGGGAAGACCCATTTCGTCAGGAACTGCCTGTCCTGGTCGGCGGTCTTCTTCGTCCTGATGAGGCGCGGGTACAGCTCGTGGAGCTCGCCCGTGTACCACTTCTCGGCGAACTGCTTGAACGTGATGGTGTCGTCGAATTGAGGTCGCGCGACAACGTGACCTTGGCAGATCGTCTGCACGGCCATCCGCACGCCCTCGAGTTCCGACGGGCTGCGAGCCGCGGCGGCACGCTTCACGAGCTCCTCGGTGATCTCCACCTTGTCGGTCGCGCGAAGCGCAACGACCATCTCGGTGATGATCTCCGCGCGCTCGTTCGCCTCGGCCTCGCTCGCGCAGCGGAGATAGAGGAAGGGCCTCTTGGCCCCGATGGGGATACGAAGGACGGGACGTCCATCGCGCCAGAGCAACTGTCCAGTCGGATTGCGCATGCACCTACCCCTTTCGCTGTCGAAGCCCGACATGCGTGAGAACAGCGGCGGCCACCTCGCTCGCTCGATTCTTGTCGATTCCCCTGAAGGAATCGTCGGTGGCGGATCGGTGGTTTACGGAATGATTCTCCAGAAATGAATTCAATTCCGCTCGGCGTACGAGAACCCGGCGGCCATGCTTCACACCGCGAAGCTTCCCGCTTCGGACCGCTTTCAGGTGCGCCCGGCGGCCGAGCGGCGAGCTGTGTTGATCGACCCACTCGTCTTCCGCTGCGGCGCCCGCGAAGGTGACGCGGAGGTACTCGTCGAGCGCAGCAAGGAGGGCGGAGGCGACGAGCTCACGCCGCGCGCGAGGTGTAAGGGCGTCGTGATCTGGCGGCGCGGTGGTGGACCGAGGCCGTCGAGAATTCAAGTTCGTCATGCCCGTACAAGGGGCCTCCAGCTCCTCGCCGCGGGTACAGGACCGATCACGTTTCCGAAGATTTCGTCTTCGCCGCGGTGGGGACAGCGGCGCTCACTTTTCGAAGATCTCCTCTCCCCTCGGACCGACCCCGCTCGTCCATGCGAGCGACGCGCGAAGCGCGCTTCGCACGTCAAGGATCTAGAGCGCCATGTGCATTGAGTGATAGAAGCGCCGATCGAGGTGACGACATGACCGTGGCGAACGAGCGTGGCCTCAATCCGAAGTTCAAGGGGGCGTCCAGCGAGGAGCTCCTCGCGGAGCTCGCGGCGCGCAGGGCCGTCCTGGTCTCTGCGATGAGCGCCGAGCTTGCGGTGTGGTCCCAGATCGCGGGCCCTCCGCAGGCGGCGACGCCGCTGCCGCCGTCTCCGACTTCCACAGGCGCGGCGGTCGCCTCGCCGAAGACGGCGAAGGCGCCCGCCAAGCCGAAGCGGCGGAAGCGGAGGGGGGCCGCGAAGGCGCAACGCCCTTCGAGCGCTCCTGCGGCGAAGGCAGGAAACCCGCGCGCCAAGTCGGCGTCCGGGAAGACTTCGTCCGAGTACGCGCTCGAGGTGCTCGCCGCCGCGAAGGGACCGCTGGCGCCGAAGGACATCGCCCCGCGGATGCTGAAGGCGGGCTGGCACAGTGACTCGCCGAACCCGGCGGCGGTCGCGGTCACGATGCTGAAGAAGCTCGCGGCCGAAGGGAAGGTGAGGAAGACCGAGGGGAAGAACGAGTTCAGAGCACTTCGATCGTCTCCATGACCCGAAGGAGCTCCGGCGTGATCAGCGTCGGAGTCTCGCCCTGGTGGACGAGCTCGACGAGGTCCACCCGATGATCGCTTCGTAGCAAGATCTCTCGACTCATGCTCGCGTAGGGCGCGCGCTGTCCCCGCACCGTCCGGCGGACGACGTACTCTCGGCCCTGGGTGTTCCACGTCGCGACGGGGATCCGCGCCCCGAGCAGCTCGGCCCCCTTCGCCTTCGCGTCCTCCTCGTACCGACCGAGGACGTCGAGCCAGGGATCGGCCGGCGAGTCGAGCCGCTCGTAGATCGCGAAGACGAATTCTTCCGGGCTGACGTACTCGATGTAGCGCCGCTCGGGCGACAGGCTCGCGCGGCGGATCCGCCACCCGGTTGGGCGGGAGAGCCGGACGGTGCCCCCGAGGACGCTGACGCCGACGTACTCCATCCCGCCCGGGCGCGCGTGGAGGTCGAGTGGGGGGTACGGGCGCTCGAACGGATTCCGGCCCGAGGACGACGGCTCCTCGTCGAACTGGTAGAAGGTGCCGCTCACCTGAGCGATCGGTGGCGGCGCGCTACCGCAGCCGCTGACAGCGAAGGCGGCGGCACCGACGAGAACCGAGGAGAAGAGCGGGCGCGTCATGAGGGCGGCGGGGACCGTATCAACCGCCGACGGTCCCCTGCAACCGCCCCTCGCCGCCCGAGGAGCGCCGGGGTATGAAGTCCGTCGTGACGACGTTCCGGTGGGTCTTGGCGGGGGCGCTCGCCGTCGCGGGGTGCGGGGGATATCGTCTCCCAGCAACGGAGGGCGTGGACGGCTGGGCTCAGGTCGAGCACGGGCGGTCGCTCGGCGCGATGCGGCTCAAGCCCGATGTGTGCGCGGGGATGGACGCGAGGCCCGACTACGCGACGCTCGACGCGCAGTCGCTCATTGCGTTCCTCAAGGCGCGCGGCCTCCCTACCCGGCTCGAGAAGGCGGAGCGCACCGACCTGTTCGTCATCGAGACCCAGATCAATCCCGACCGCGACGAATGGGTGCGGCTGCGCGTGGCGGTCCTCCAGTCCGCGATCCCAGCAGGCCAGGAGCTTCACAAGGCGATCCTCGCACACGGCCCAGGGTGGTGGGGGGTGCACCGCTCGAACCTCTCCGTGCTCGCGCCGAGGGGGGACCTCGAAAGCATCCTGGCCTTCGTCGGCAAGACGAAGCTCGCGTGCTGGGGCGTCCTCACGGTGGCGGGAGCCGACGACGACTTCGTGGTTCCGGGTGGATACCGCGAGCTGTAGGGGGAGAGGACCACGGGCAAGACGATCGGGAGCCTTATCCGCACGTGCTCGATCGGCGCGTTCTCGGTGACGATTTTGTGCGCCCTTTCGCGAACATCGCCGCTCGGTTGCCTGACGGGATGGTCGGACGCGCCCCCTTTCACGTCCACGGAGCTGTGTGAGAACTGGTAGCCTCGCCGCGCTTGAAGCTGCCTGGCGAGAGTCACCGCGCGAAGGGATGATGGGGCGATGCCGCTTTACGTGACCGTCAATGGACTCGAGAGCGCTATCGAGCGCGACCTGATGAACATTTTGAAGCAAAGCGTCGGGCCGTTCTCGACGACGTATGCGATCAACGCGGCCGGCGAAACGGTGATCGAGCTCTGGGGGCAAAATCCGGTCTACCTCGTCAGCTACACCGCTCCGGATTCCTCGTTTCCCGCCGTCCGACTCGCCTACCTGTGCAACAGCACGCCGAACCTGAACACGATCATCTTCGGAGTGGACTCCGGGTTTCAATTCCTAAACGGACCAGCAATTACGGATCAGGGCGGCGACACGGCACTCTACCAAGCGGCACTCTTCTGTTTCTACGACACGTCCGGCTGCGACGGGAAGAACTATTGGACGGCTGGGCAAGGCGGAAAACATATAGCCACCCCAACGGACGTGTTGCTCTTCCACGAATTGACCCACGCATACTACGCGAGCGCCTCGGGGTACATGCCTGCCCCCAGCATGCCGTTCGCACGCAGGGCCATGATCGAGGCGGCCGTCATCGCGGATGAGAACAAGTACCGTGATCTGGCAAGCCCACCACTCGAGCATCGCGATCCAACACTTTGGCAGCAGGGAGGTTGCGGTGGGCCCGCCGCCAAGGACGGCAACGGGTGGTGCTTCATCATCAACGCGGCCTTCGGGACCATGTCGGCCGCGCGAGCCTACGATCTGCGTCGCTTCCGCGACGAGGTCATTCGGAGGACCGGGGCCGGCCATCGGGCGTTCGAGGCGTTCTTTCAGGCGTACTACCGATTCAGTCCGTCGATCGCGCTTGATATGGAGGCCGCCCCCTATCTCCGATCCTGCATCCGAGACTACTTCGTCGACCCTTACCTCGAGTTCCTCGCATGCGTTAGGGAGGCGCTCCAGGAACCGCGCACTTCAAAGCGCACATCTTTGAGGTCCGCCGCTCGCCGACGCGGAGCCCCCGGGGGCGCCCAAGGCACCCTCCGACGCATCGCGGCCGTCCTCGCCGCTCCGCAAGCCTCGTCACAGCTATGGACTCCTCCACCCGCGAACGACGAGCTACTACCAGAGGCCACCGCCAAGTATCTCGTGGCGCGCATGCAGTTCTACGCACGCGAGGGTGAGCACGCCCTCGTTTACTGGGCGTTGCTCGACGGGTTGCGGACCTACTACACGGCCGTTCTCAACGAGAGTTGTGATACGGAATGGCTGTATCGTGAGATTCTCGCTTGGATGGGGCGCGCACCCTTCCATCTCAGCGGCGATTGCGAAGTCGCCCGGATCATCACGAACCCAGAGGTGGAAATGATGGTCATACATGCCGAGGGAGTCCGATGAGCACGGATGACCTGACAGCCAAGCTGCGGGTGGTGGCGGCGCGCTGCTCTTCGTGGCGCGAGCTTCCACGGGACCAATGGACCTCGCGCGGGGGGCATCGTCAGTCGATCGAGGTGCAACTGCGCAATCTCTCCACCGACGTGACGCTGTTCGTTGTGCCGAAGCACCCGGAGATCAATTTCGCTCCCGATGATGGCGTTCTCCGCCGGGCGTGGATTGCGCTCGGATCTCGTGACTCAGGCGACCTCGGCGTCCTGGATGTTCGCGGCGTAGCCCTTGGCGAGGTGTGACCAGAATCGAGGAAGGCGGTCGCTTTGGTCGAG
>Ga0302279_10001248_pt1 | contig 36598 bp, 34 predicted proteins | sample III_Bog_N3_3_FD_194541 | JGI IMG/M metagenome (GOLD analysis project Ga0302279, IMG submission 194541) | Peat permafrost microbial communities from Stordalen Mire near Abisko, Sweden - III_Bog_N3_3 | ecosystem: Environmental > Terrestrial > Soil > Wetlands > Peat | place: Sweden: Abisko...
ATCCGGCAGGTGGGTGCCCCTTCCACCTGGCCGCCCACCTGCTACCTGGCCGCCTCCGGTGCCGGGGCCACGTCGGCGTGGCCCTCCGCATCGTCCCCCTCGGTGTAGACGTAGCGTCCGCCGCGTAGCCACGAGGCCCAGGCGGCCAGGAGACTGGCGACGATCCCGAAGTCGAGTGCGGCATGGAGCCCGGTGCGGAACGAGGCGCCGATCAGTTCGGGGAAGAAGCTGCGCCCGGTGAGCTCCGTCTGCTGGGCGGTGGACAGCTGCGACAGCACGTGCGTACCCACCAGGTGCTGGACCGGGTCGTATCCGAGGAAGGCGGCGAACAGCGTCGACACCGGTGACAGGTGGGAGACCCGCTCGGCGTCGGCCACCGGAACACCGTGGGCGACCAGTCCGTGCAGCAGGTGCGCGGGGAGCGACACCATCAACCCGGCGATCATCAGGGTGAAGAACACCCCGATCGACAGCACCTGGGCCGAGTTCTGGAACGTCGTGTTCATGCCGGATCCCGCGCCCCGGTGCTGGGGCGGCAGGCTGTTCATCACTCCGGCCCGGTTGGGCGACCCGAACGCGGCCATACTCATCCCGGTCGCCAGGATCAGTACGCCGAACACCCAGTAGGGGAAGTCGACCGGGAGCAGCTCCAGGAGCGCGAAGCACAAGGCCGTCCCGAGCATCCCCCCGGTGGCGAACGGGCGCGGCCCGAACCGGTCGGACAGGATCCCCGAGATGGGTCCGGCGATCAGGAACCCGAGCGTGAGGGGCAGCATGGCGATGCCGGCCCACAGCGGCGTCACCGAGAACGAGTAGCCGTGCAGCGGGAGCCAGATCCCCTGCAGCCAGATGATCATCATGAACATGAGCCCACCGCGGGCCAGCGCAGCCAGGAAGCTCGCCAGGACGCCGCTGGTGAACGCCCGGATCCGGAACAGCTGGAGACGGAACATGGGCTGGGCCACCCGGGTCTCGATGACGCAGAAGACCAGCAGAAGGATGATCCCGAGGGCGATCGCCCCGAGGACCATCGGGTTGGTCCATCCCATCACATGGTGGCCGTAGGGCTCGATCCCGTAGGTGATCCCGACCATGAGCATGACCAGTCCGACTGCGAAGGTCACGTTGCCGGGCCAGTCGATGCGGGCCGGCCGGCGCTGGCTGGTCTCGTGGAGCTTGAGGTATCCGAGGACGGTGCCGAGCAGCCCGATGGGCACCGAGACCAGGAAGATCCAGCGCCAGTTCAGCGGGGCGAGGAACCCACCGAGCACCAGTCCGATGAACGTGCCGCTGAACGCCGCGGCCTGGTTCACCCCGAGCGCCAGGCCCCGCTGGGTGTCGGGGAACACGTCGGTCAGGATGGCCGCCGAGTTGGCCATGAGCATCGCCGCGCCCACCCCCTGGAAGATCCGCATCACGATGAGCCATACGCCGGCGGCATGTCCGGTCATCCAGGTGATCGACAGCATGAGGGAGAAGAACGTGAACACGGCGAACCCGAGGTTGTAGATCCGGACGCGGCCGTAGATGTCGCCCAGTCGGCCGAGGCTCACCACCAGCACACTGGTCACCACCAGGAACCCGAGGATCATCCACAGCAGGTAGAAGGTGTTGCCCGCCTCCAGCGGGTCGATCCCGATGCCCCGGAAGATGTCGGGCAGTGCGATCAGCACGATCGAGCCGTCGATGGTCGCCATGAGCATCCCGAGCGTCGAGATGAACAGGGCCATCCACTTGTAGTTGGCGGGCAGGGTGTCGAGCCCACCCTTGAGGCGGGCGTCCCGCCCGGAGCTCCGGGCTCGACGGCCGCCAGCGCGCCGGGACCCGTGCCCACCCGATGGTGCGGACTCCTCGACGACGGCCATGCCTGCTCCTGTCTCCCGGTCAGTGACTCCCGACCCCCGGGACCCGGTCGGAACCGTCCGCCACGGCCCACCACCTGCGGTCGAGGGTACCCGACCGAGGGAGCACGACTACCGGACGGCCTGCCCCCGGTCCGGCCCGGCAGCGCCGGATGGACCGCCGCGGCCTGCACCGTCGCTTATCGTCGTGGGTGATGACCCTGCCGCCCGAATGCCTCCGTCGGTTCCCGGCCCGCCCACGACGGTTGCTCCCCGTGGTGTCGGTGCTCGGACTGGCCGTCCTCAGTGGCTGCGGCTCGTCGCTCCTCGGCACGACATCGACCACGGGGGTGGCCCCCTCGACATCCTCGTCGGCTCCGTCCGGGTCGCCGTCCACGACGGTCCCGGTGAACGGCGAGGTGGCGGTGGCCTTCCCGGTGGTCGGCTGCACCAATCCGGCAGCCGGCGGCGCAGCCGTCAAGTCGCGGTCGGGCTGGAGCCCCACCATCCTGCTCGCCCCGGTGCCGACGTCCCTGGTCGGGAAGGTGAGCTTCTACACCGACGGCGTTCACACCCTGCTGGCGCCCACCGGCTGGACGTGCGCCCTGGTGACCCCGGGGCCGGGCAGTCCGGGACCGGGGTCGTCAACGACGACGACGACGACGACGTCCGTCCAAGGAGGTGCAGCGTCCCCGTCGACCGCGCCCACGTCGGGTCAGAGCGGTGCCATCGCGGCCTCCGGCGGGACGACACTGGCCGTCTACCCCTCGGACGACCCCGATCCACCCACCTCGGGACCGCCCGCACCGGGCGCCGAGGGCGTCTTCGCCACCTATGCCACCACGGGCTCCGACGCCGGCGTGGACCTGGTCTGCCCCTTCTACTCGATCCCCTCCTGGCAGTCGCAGTCGGCCGGGTGCGTGCCGACCAAGCCGTTCGGTGAGACGACGAATGCGCTCACACCGGACGTCACCCAGGTGTCCGACCCGCCCGGCCTGGTCGGGAGCCTGGCCGCGTCGGGCGGACAGGGCACCGTGACCGGGGTCGTGCTGTTCCCCCAGATCCCCTCCGCCATCTCCTACGGCTCGCCGATAGCGGTGGCGGCCGAGTCCTGCTCGCTGACCGACCCGGGACTGTGCCCGACCATCCTCTCGGACTTCGACGTGCGGGAGTTCCCGGTGCCCGCCGCCGGCTGAGCACGGGTCGTCCGGCCCCGACCGGGTTCCCGAGCCGTCCGTCGGCAACCGTTCTGCAACCGGACGGATGGTTGCCTCCGCCGGGCACTGCCCACGCTGAGTGGCGATTCCAGGCATGGCTGCAACCGTCACCTGGAGTCCGCCACCGAGCGTGGGGGCGCTTGACCACCATTCTGCAACCTCTTAGGTTCGCCCCACGCACGGGGCACCGATCGGTGCCCCGTGGCATGACGAGTGAGCGGATCGGACCGGGAGGTCCTCCCGCAAGCTCCGGGCAGACAGGGGACAGCGATGGACGCACCGGAAGCTCTCCGCAGCGACGACCCGGTGGCCGCCGCCCCGGGAGGCCCCGTCGCCGATGCCCACGAGGACGGCGCACGGCCGGCGTTGGGGGCGCTGGCGACCGACGGCATGGCCGCCATGCACACCACGGACGTCGGGGCCCATCAGGCCCGGTCGCGCTCGGTGCGGATGCAGCGGCTCGCCGCGCTCCTCGCCGCCGTGCTCACCCTCGTGGTCCTCCGCGACCTCCTCGCCCCGGGCCTGTCCCTGCCGTCCCTGTCCGTCCCGCCGTCCCTCACCCCGTTCCTGACCCCGCTCCTGCTGATCGTCCTGCTCTCCTCCGTCATGATCGTGCCGATGGTGGCGGCCGGTCGGTCCCCGCACATCCTGTACCGACCCGAAGAGCTGACCATGACGTTCGATGACGTGCGGGGGTCCGAGGACCTGGTCGAGGAGGTCACCAAGACGCTCAATCTGTTCCTGGCCTACCGCACGTTCAACGAGCTGATGGGCGGCACCCCCCGCAAGGCGATCCTGTTCGAGGGCCCACCGGGCACCGGCAAGACCTACATGGCCAAAGCCATGGCCTCCGAGGCCGGGGTGCCCTTCCTGTTCGTCTCCTCGTCGGCCTTCCAGTCGATGTTCTACGGCCAGACCAACCGCAAGATCCGGGCCTACTTCAAGGAGCTGCGCCGCCAGGCCCGTCGCGAGGGCGGTGCCATCGGGTTCATCGAGGAGCTGGACGCCATCGGCGGGGCGCGTGGCTCGGGCAGCACGCAGGGTGAAGGGGTGCCCGGGGTCGTCAACGAACTGCTCATCCAGCTGCAGTCGTTCGAGCAGACACCGCGGCGGCTCCGCATGAAGAGCAAGGCCGTCGATGGGCTCAACGGGTGGCTGCCCGAGGGCCACCGGCTCACCAGGCCCGTCCACACCCCGGCCAACATCCTCGTCATCGGGGCCACCAACCGGGCCGCCGACCTCGATCCCGCCCTGGTCCGGCCCGGCCGCTTCGACCGCAACATCTACTTCGGCCTGCCCGGCCGGTCCGGTCGCAAGGACATCTTCGACTACTACCTGGGCAAGAAGGCGCACGACCCCGAGCTGGACCTGCCGGCCCGGCGCGAGACCCTGGCGGCCATGACCGCCGGCTACTCGCCGGTGATGATCGAGCACATCCTCGACGAAGCCCTGGTGTGGGCCCTGCGCCGTGGCGCCCACCAGCTCTCGTGGGACGACCTCCAGCACGCCAAGATGACCGAGGAGATCGGACTGGCCCAGCCCGTCGAGTACACCGAGGCCGAGCGGCGCACCATCGCCACCCATGAGTCCGGGCACGCCACCGTCGCCTGGCTGGTGGGCAAGGGACGCAAGCTCGAGGTCCTGACCATCGTGAAACGGCGGGACGCCCTCGGACTGCTCATGCACTCCGAGACCGAGGAGCGGTTCACCAAGACCCGCTCCGAACTCCGGTCGATGATCGACATCGCCTTCGGTGGCATGGTCGCCGAGGAGCTGTTCTTCGGTGAGTCGTCGACGGGGGTGGCGGGCGACCTGCAGGCGGCCACCGTCAACGCCTGCCAGATGGTCGGCCTGCTCGGCATGGGTAGCTCCCTGATCTCGGTGGCGGCCATCGAGTCGGCGGGCGGCGGGCTGGTCGGAAAGGTGATTTCCGACGATGCCCGTCGTGTCGAGGTCGAGGAATTGCTGGCCGACTCCAAGGCGTCGGTCACCCGCATGCTGGAGGAGCACCGCACGGTGGTCGAGGCCCTGCGTGACGCCCTGCTGGTCCGCCACGAGCTGGTGGGCGACGACATCCTCGACGTGATCCGGCGGGCCCAGGCGGACCCGGACATCCTCCCCCGCAACCTGCGCGACACCCCCCGGCTGCCCGACGGCCGGCCCGTCGCCTGAGCGGGTGGGCGCCCGTTCCCGGGCACCCACGTACGGGACGGCTCCGCCCCTAGCCTGAGTCCGTGGCGTCCGAACGGCTGCAGGGGGGCCAGCTCACCACGGTCGACCTGACGGCGTCGACCGTGGCCAACATCGGCCCGGGCATCGACTTCTACTTCGGGTTCGGCGTGATCGCCGTGACCGCCGGCGTCGGGGCACCGCTGACCATCGTGGCGGCCGCGGTAGCCGTGCTGCTGCTGGCCGTGTCCGTCGCCGAGTTCACCCGGGACGAGCCCTCGGCGGGCAGCTTCATCGAGTTCGTCGAGAGCGGGTTGGGCCCGGTGGCCGGCGTGGCCACCGCCCTCCTCGTGGTGGTCGGCTACACGATCGCCATGGCCGGGGTGTTCACCATGTCCGGCGGTTTCGTGGCCGACACCCTCGCCCGCTACGCACACGTGACGGTTCCGTGGGGGCCGATCGCCGTGGCGGCGACGCTCGGGGCGCTCGCCCTGATGGTCCGCGGCATCCGACCGTCGACCTCGGTGGTGGGCGGTGCCGTGGTGTTCCAGGTGGTGGTCATGGTGGTGGCCTGCGCGGTCATCCTGGTGGACCACCGGGGCCACCTCACGGGTGCTCCGTTCCGCTGGTCACACGTCACCGGGGGGATCTCGGGGTTGTCGGCCGGGTTCCCCCTCGCCCTCTACATGTTCATCGGCTGGGAGAACGGACCGGCCCTGGCCGAGGAGTGCCGGGATCCCCGGCGGTCCGTCCCCCGTGCGCTGCTCGTGTCCATCGCCATCGCCACCGGACTCTTCGTGCTGTTCGCCTACGCCACCGTCACCGGGTTCGGGTACGACGTGTCCCCGATCGGCCGGTCGTCGATCCCCTTCCTGACGGTGGCCGACCAGGCCCTCGGCCCGTTCGCCGTCCTGGCCTGGCTGGCCGGCGTCGTCTCGGTCCTGGCCACGCTGGTGTCGGGGGCCAACTCGCAGTCGAGGATGGTCTACGACGCAGGCCGGACCGGCAAGCTGCCGTCGTGGCTCGGAACGGTGCGCGCCGGGACCCACGTCCCGGTGCGGGCACTCGTGGCCTTCGTCGGCGCCGGCCTCGCCGTGATGGCGGTGTGGGCGCTGGCCCACGTGCTCGGTGCCGGTACCGGGTCCATGGATCCCGTCGGGCTGTACGCCGAGTGCTCGACGTTCGGGACCATCGTCATCCTGTTCGTCTACCTCCTGGCGATGGTGGCACTCCCCCGCTACGTCTGGACCCGCCACCGCGACAGGTTCTCCGCGGTGCGTCACGTGGGGGTGCCCCTGGCCGGCGCCGCCGCCCTCGTGGTCCCCTTCGTGTCCCTGTGCACGCCCGGCCAGCCGGCCCCCTACGACGTGTTCCCCTATGCCGCCCTCGGTGTGGCGCTGGCGGCAGGAGTGGCCGGGACCCTCGTGGTGCGGCACCGGGCGGACGGGGGGAGCGGGGCGGAGGCATCTCCGCGTAGGTGACCGTCGTCCGGGGACCGGCCCGGTCCGATCCCGATCCCCACCCGCGACCCCCGACCCCGGACCATCCGGCCCGGTCGGTATCGCGCCCGTGGTGACGGGCCGAGAATTGGCGGAGGGCGCACCGCCGGGGACGAGGTCCCGGGTGGTGCGCCCTCCGTGGCGTTGGGTGCTGGCCGGACCCGTCAGTTGACGGCGGGGACCACGGCCTCGTTGACCGCGGCGTTGGAGACCCCGTAGTCGGAGTCGCCGCCGTAGTTGGCGTGGACGGCGTAGGTCGAGCCGGTGAGCGACGTCGTGGTCAGCGAGCCGGGCGGCAGGACGCACGTCGCAGTACCCTCGACCTGCCCGGGCGAGATGGCCAGCGGGACCACGTTGCCGTCGGCACAGAGGACCGGATTGCCGCCCGGGTCGGTGACCGTGAACGTGATGTTGCCGCTCATCGGGCCGATCAGCACGGAGCCGGCGGCGCCGTCAGGAGCCAGGACGGTGGCGGTGATGACCGCCGCCTGACCGGAGACCGTCACGAACCCGCCGTACTGGTTCAAGTTGAGCTGCGTGCTCGACTTGCCGATGAACAGGGTCCGGGTGTGGGCGGTGCTCGAGAAGAAGTTGGCATCACCGGTGTAGATGGCGGCGACCGTGTAGGCACCCGGGTACTCACCACCGCCCACGACGAAGCTGGCGACGCCGGCCACCAACGTGGCGACCCCACCCTGGCAGCCGTTGTTGCCGTTGGAGTTGTTCCCGCACACCAGCACGTTGACGAAGCCGGTCGGTGTGTTCGAGCCGCCGTAGCCGACAGGGGTCACGGTGGCGTTCACGGTGAAGGACTGTCCCGCCCCGAGGGCGTGCAGCGACGACGGGTCGACGGTGGTGTTCGTTCCGGCGAGCGCCGAGTTCTCGTACAGGGTGGACGAGGGCGCCGAGTAGCCGGACGAGGCCAGGGTGGCCGTCACCGTGAAGTACACGCTGGCCGCCAGCCCGCTGGCGAAGCTGCAGGTGGCCTGACCGGCGACCAGGGCGATGGTGTTGCTGCCGCCGTCGCAGGTCAGTCCGGTCTTGGACCCGGCCTTCAGGATGGTGAACACCAGGTTGCCGGTCGGGACGCCGGTGCCGCCGTCGGTGCCCACGCTGTTGGTGGTTCCGGTGAACGAGATCGGGGTTCCCTGGCCGATGGTGCAGACGGCGCCCACGCAGTTGTTCGGGGTGGCCGCGAGGGTCACCGTGGCACCGGCCTGGCCGACCGTCTGCTTGACCGTTCCGGAACTGGCGGCGAACCCGGTGTCACCCGAGTAGGCACCGCTCACGATGATCGGCGCCGACTGGGCCGCCAGGCCGCCGGAGATCACGCACTGGGCGAGTCCGCCGGACACGGGGACGGCGTTGGTGCCGCCGTCACACGTCACGCCGGAGAACGTGACGGTGCCCGACGGCGCGCCCGCGGCCGGGGCCACGGTCGCGACGGCGGCCTGGAACGAGACGGCCTGGCCGGTCACCGACGGGTTGGTCGCCGAGGTGACCGTCGTGCTCGTCTTGCCCAGATGGACCGTGACCGACTTCGTGCCGGAGCTCGGGTTGTAGTTCAGGTCGCTGGTGTCGGCGTAGGACGCGGTCACCGTGTACGGACCGCTGCCAGCGGCGAGCCCGCCGCTGATGGTGCAGGTCGCCACACCGCCGGCGGCGACGATGGCGTTGGTGCCGCCGTCACAGTTGGCGACCGACGAGTCGGCTCCCACCACGGCGAAGGTCACGGTGCCGACGGGCACACCGTGCCCGGACGAACCCAGCTTGGCGTTCAGCGTGACCGGCTGGCCCGTGTAGATGGTGGTCGGCGACGACGTGACGGTGGTCGTCGTGTTCCACGGGGCGGAGCCGGAGGCCCCGGCGGGCACCTGCAGCGCGCCCACGAGGAGGAGCGACGCCGAGCCGACGGCGACGGCTGCGCCCAGCAGTCGGGTCATGGGGCGGACGGTGGAGAATCGGTTGGTACGCATCAGGCTCCGATCGTGAAGGTGGCGGCGCTCTTGCCGAACGCGATCGACTTGACGGCGTTCCTACCGGCCTTGGCCGACAAGGTGATCCCGAGCACGTTGGACGTGATCCCGTGGGTCGTGGTCGTCTGACTGGCGTAGGACCCGCCGGCCAGCACCGGTGTGACGAACGCCGAGATGACGTCCGTCGTGGTGTTGTAGACGATCGCCTGGCTGGTCAGGGTGACCGTCGTCGCCGTGACGTGTCCGCCGGTGGACTTCCAGAGGATCGTCCCGCTCAGATCGGGCAGGGCCTCTCCCCCGGTGACGCCACCGAAGCTGTTGGAGACGGTCGTCGCCGAGGTGGCCACCAGGTGGCCTCCCGTGACCGTGACGGTCCCGTTGGTCGCCCCCGCGCCGGTGCAGCCGGTGAGCTTGGCCTTGACGGTGACCGTCGACTGCGTCCCCCCGGTGTTGTTGAGCCCGGGGTTGAAGATGTAGGACCCGGCCACCGAACAGGTCAGCGCGCCCGACAGCGTCACCGGGATCGGTGACGCACCGGCCACACTCCCGCTGGAGCCGACCGCAGCGCCCGCCGCCAGGGCCAGGGTCAGGGCCCCGGCTCCCAGCATGATCTTGCGATCCATGACAACCTCCTCGCGGGGATGGTTCGCCCAGCCGCCGCCACATGGTGCCCCACACCTGGGAGGCCCCTCCGCATCACACGGTGTGAGCGTACCCGAGGCGCCGCGCAATTGCTGGTGGTACGAGGCTGAACTCTCGGTGGCAACCACGTTCCGCGGCCATTCAGATGCGCCCAGTGGTCAACCGTGCCTGAGCAAGCGCCGCCGGCGACCTTCGAGCTACCAGAGGGAGTTCCAGTCGTCCGGCTCCAGCCAGCCGGTCGGGCCCGAGTCGGGCCGGGGGACCCGGACGGTGACCACGTCGATCCACGTCGGTTGGTCGAAGCCCGACCGCCGCCAGTGGCGCAGCGGGACCGACTTCCAGTCCCGACTCTTCACCCCGCCCTCCGAGTAGCCGGCGCGCACGAGCAGGTGGGTGGCCGAGCCGGCGACCACCACGCACGGGCGGACCTTGCCGTCCAGTTCCGGCTCGTCGGGGTCGACCCCGTCGAACCGCACCCAGGCCAGGATCACCCCGGTGGCCCACGGGTCGTCGGCATCGAACTCCTCTGCCTCGAGCGGGGTGAGGAGGGCGCGGCGGTGACCGAGCGACGGTGGGATCGCCGGTTCCGGGCGGTCGACGGGCGCGGCGTCCGACCGGCGCTCGGACGACGCCGCCCGTTCCTTCTTCTTCGCCCGGCGGACCTGTTCGGCCGCCCTGGCCTTGGCCTCCGCCACCCGCCGCCGCTCCTCGGCGTCCCGCTGCTTCTTCGCTCGCCGGGCTTCGCGCTGGTCAGCGGAGACCGTGGCCTTCACCTCGGCCGGCGCCGAACCGGCCCGCTCGAAGCGGGCCCAGTCGGTGAGCCCGAACCGCTCCTCGGTGTCGAGCAGGGTGAAGCAGAGGTCGGAGGCGGCCATGTCGCCGTCGGCCACCGACGCCAGCATCACCGCCAGCATCACGTCGTCGTACTCGTCGGCCACCGAATCGATGGCGCCGACGAGCTGCTCACGGGTCGGGTCGTCGGCATCGTCGCCAAGGGCCTCGATCACCGCGGCCAGGCAGGGCTCGACCAGCACGGCGGCGGCGTAGGGAAGGGCGGCGCGGTACTGGGCCCGGCCGAGGACCGACCGGGGGTCCCGGTGCTTGCGGAGCGCCGCCAGCGCGTTGGCGATCGGCTTCGAGATGGGGAACCTCGGGTCGGTCACGGCCTGGAGCGACTCGCGCAGGTGCTGCACGTCGACACGGGCCAGCGCCGCCTGCAGCATCGCCTCGCGGGCGCTGTCGGTGATGGGGCCTTCCATGCTGCGGGTCCTCCCGGGTCCGATCCGCCCCGGGCGGGGCACGATCACGGAGGGTCATCATCGCAGAGGTTCCCGCCCCCGCCGCCCCGCGCCGGCCGAGCGGGGTCAGCGGGCGAAGGGCGGCGGCCCGCCGAACCGGTCGTGCAGGACCGTACGGGCGGCATGGACCCCGCACATCCCGTGGACACCGCCCCCCGGCGGCGTCGCCGACGAGCACAGGTACACGCCCGCCACCGGCGTCCGGTACGGGTTCCAGGCCGGTACGGGCCGGGACAGTGTCTGGACCAGGTCGTTCACCCCACCCCCGATGTCGCCACCCACGTAGTTGGGGTTGACATCGGCCATGCGGGCCGCCGTCACGGTGCGGCGGACCAGGACCAGATCGCCGAATCCGGGGGCGAACCGCTCCACCTGGGCCTCGATGGCCGCCGTCTGGTCCTGGTCCGACCCGTGGGGCACGTGGCAGTAGGCCCACAACGTGTGCATCCCGTGCGGTGCACGCGTCGGGTCGGCCACCCCGGGCTGGACGACGATGCAGAAGGGCCGGGCCGGGTGCCGACCGGCCCATACCGCGGCCTCGGCCGCGGCCACCTCGGCCGACGTACCCCCGAGGTGGAGCGTCCCGGCCGAGCGGCAGGCCTCGGACGCCCACGGCACGGGGCCGGACAGCGCCCAGTCGACCTTGCACACACCCGGCCCGACCCGGAAGCGTCCGAGGGCTCGGCGATAGGGGTGGGGCAGGGCGTCGCCGACCAGCCCCGCCAGCGCCGCCGGTGCCACGTCGAGCACGACGGCGCGCGCCGGCGGGAGTCGGTCGACCCGGGTGACCCACCGTCCGACCTCGACCGTCCCGCCCAGCCGATCGAGTTCGGCGACCAGCGCACCGGTCACCCCGGCGCTCCCCCCGGTGACGACCGGCCAGCCGACGGCGTGGGCGGCGGCCGTCAGCAGCAGTCCGAACCCGGCGGTCAGGGGGGCGGACAGGGGGCGGACGGCGTGGGCGGAGGCGCCGGCCAGCAGCGCCCGGGCCTCATCCGTGCGGAACCGGCGCACCAGGTGTTCCTGACTGCGGACGGCATTCCCGGCGAACCGGGCCAGGGCGACCGGATGGCGGGGCACACCCCGCAACGGCGCGAACACGGCGGCGGCCAGCTCGGTGGCCCCGTCGGCCAGGGGGCCCACGAGTCCGGCGTAGGCCCCGCCGTCGGTGCCGAGCGCGTCGGCGGTGGCGTCGACCGACCGGTGCACCACGGCGGCCCGCCCGCCGTCGAGCGGATGGGCGAACGGGACCTCGGGCTGCGCCAGCCGGGCGCGCAGCCCGTCGAAGGCCGGATCGGCGAAGAACGGGGAGAGGGCCAGGAGGGGATGGGCGGCCGAGCACACGTCGTGGTGGAATCCGGGAAGCGTCAGCTCCTCGGTCCGGCACCCCCCACCCGGGGTGGACGCTCCCTCGACCACGTGGACGCCGAGTCCGGCCCGGGCCAGGGTGACCGCGGCGGCCAGTCCGTTCGGACCCGATCCCACGACGACGACGTCGTACCCGGTCACGGTGGTGTCACCGGCACCCGGGCTCCCGCCCGCACCGGTCCGCCGGGGCCCGTAGTGGTCACCCGACGATCCTCCCACCTGCCCGGGGCCCCCGTCCGGCCGGAGTCCCCCGGTTGCAATCGCGTCTTCCGACGGGGCATGCGGATGAAATGTCGCGCCCGGGGTGTTGAATGGAAGGAGTGCCGGTGCGTTCGAGCCGGACCGGCCCGCAGATGGACCACGAAAGGCAGAGGACATGGACCAGGACCAGCAGCAGGAGACCGTGAATCCCGGACAGGCGACGCCCGGTGACGCATTGCGCGCACTGCCGGCCGAGGCCGCTGGCCGCGGCACCCGGTTCGTCTCGGCGCAGGCCATGCAGGCCCGCCTGTTCTCGGTGTACGACGCCGCCACGGCGGCCGAGGACGCCCTCGCCCTCGTGCAGAGCCAGCTCACGCTCACGCTCAATCGCAGCTACTACGAAGCGGACGAGATCGAGCAGATGGCCTCGCAGCTCGACTCCCTGCTGTCCCTCGACACCGTGGAGCGTACCGACGGCGAACTCGTCGCCGACGAGTAGCCACCGGCCGCCCCGGACGGCGGGTACAGGACCGGTCAGCCGATCATGTCCTTCACCTGGGCGATGATGTCCAGCTGGGTCTGACCGCCGGTGGGAACCGGCATGACCTGCAGGTGGCTGACACCGGCTTCCTTGAAGGCGGCGACGCGCTCGGCCACGTAGCTCGCCGGGCCGCACAGCGACATCGACTCGAGCAGCTCGTCGGGCACCAGGGCCTCCGCCTCGGCCTTCTTGCCGTCGAGGTAGAGGTCCTGGATCTTCTCGGCCTCCGCTTCGTAGCCGTAGCGCCGGACGACGTCGTTGTAGAAGTTGCGCCCCTTGGCGCCCATGCCGCCGACGTAGAGCGCCACCATCGGGCGGGCCATGTTCCGGAGCTCGGTCACGTCGTCGCCCTCGCCGATGGCCACCATGCCGCCCACCGTGATCTGGAGCGGGCCGAGGGCCGGATCCCGCTTGGCCCTCCCCGCCTCGAGCGATTCGCCCCATACCTCGTGCGCCTTCTCGGGCACGAACAGCATGGGGATCCATCCGTCGGCGATCTCGGCGGTCATGGCCACGTTCTTGTGGCCCAGGGACGCCACCCAGATCGGGATCCTCGGGCGGACCGGCCGCCCGATGATCTTGAGCGCCTTGCCGAGCCCGGTGCCGACGCCCTCGGGCAGCGGCATGTCGTAGTACCGGCCGTGGTGCTCGAGTGGGGCCTCACGCTCCCACACGGTCCGGCAGATGTCGACGATCTCGCGGGTGCGGCCGAGCGGTGCGTCGAACGGCACGCCGTGCCACCCCTCGATGACCTGGGGGCCGGACGAGCCGAGCCCGAGGTGGAACCGCCCCTCGGACAGGGCGTCGACCCCGGCGGCCGTCATGGCCAGCAGCGTGGGCGTCCGGGTGAAGATCGGGAGGATCGCCGAACCGATCTCGACCGTCTCGGTCAGGGCGGCCAGGTAGCCCATCTGGCTGGGGCTGTCGATGCCGTAGGCCTCGGCCACCCAGACCAGGTCCAGCCCGGCCTTCTCCATCTCGGCCACCTGGGCCGCCGCCTTGCGGAAGCCGCCGGCGTAGCTGAGCATCGTGCTGATCTTCATCGTGGTCCCCTGTTCGGTTCGGGTACGGAACGTCTGCCAGGAGACTAGGGGACGGTGACCCGGCACCCCGCCCGGACGCGACCGACGGCAGCGCCCGCGGTGCGCTGCCGTCGGCCGTGGCCCGCAGGCCCGGGGGGCTCAGGCCTTCGGGGCCTTGGGTGGGGTGACGGCCACCGCCAGGGCGTCGATGTCCCCGGTCGTGTCGGTGCCGATCACCGCGGCCTTGCTGCCGACACAGACGTCGGCGAAGGTGGCGCTGGCGACCACCCGGTCGAAAAAGGGCGTCGAGCCGGTGACGTTGACCGTCCGGGTCACCAGTGAGGCCGGCACGGTGTTGTTGTCGGTGTAGGTCACCGAGAAGGCGCCGACGGTGTCCGCGGTGCCGCAGGTGCCCGCCGCCGGGTTCCCGCCGACCGCGGTCACCAGGCCGGCGACGTGCAAGGGCTTCGGGGGCTTCGGCACATGGATGGCCACGAGTCCGGCGGTCACGGTCCCGTCGACGTCGGGGCCGATGGCCAGCGCGGAGTACCCGACGCAGACGTCGGCGAAGGTGGCGCCGGTGACCTTGGGCTCGTAGTACTGGGTCGACGGGGTGACGTCGACCTGCTTGACCACCGTGGTGCCACCGTTGGTGACGTCGATGGTGAACATCCCGCTCGAGCCGGAGCCGCAGGTACCGGTGTCCGGATTGCCGCCCACGTCGACCACCTTGCCGAAGTCGTGCTCCGGCTTGACCGGAGCCGGGGTCTTGACGTCGACGGCCGAGGCGGTCACGACGCCGCCCACGTTGGCACCGATGGCGATGGCCGTGTCGCCGACGCAGACGTCGCCGAAGGTCGGGGAGGCCAGCTTGTGGTTCACGAACGAGGTGGCCGTGGTGACGTCGACGTCGACCGAGGTGAGTACGGGCGGAGTGGCGTTGTTCGACGACGTGACGGTGAAGGTGCCCGCCGCACCGGCCGTGCCGCAGGTGCCCGCCACCGTCACGCCGCCCACCGCGGTGACCGTGCCGTGGGCGACGGGCGAGCCCGCGTGGCCCGCCGAGGCGCCGGCCACTCCGGTGGTGAGGGCGAGGGCCCCGATGGTCAGTGCGGCGACCCGCGCCACCCCGTTGCGGTAGTTCATTGCTCTCTCCTGGTTCGATGGTGTCGCCAGGGGAATCCCCGGGGCGTGCACGACGACTGCGTACTGGTGCGCTACGTGCGCCGGGACCCTTCCCCCTCGGTACCGGTCACACCTCTAGGAACGAGGCTCCGACCGATCGCGTTACGGAATCGGCGACACCGGCGACAGAACGGTGGTGCGCCGGGGTGTGCCGGGCGCTACGGAAGCGGCGGTGCGTACCGCACGCTCATCGACTGGCTGGCCGTCGCCAGAAGTCGGCCCGACTCGGACCAGAGGAACGCGGTGCCCTGTCCGTAGCCTCCGGCCAGCGCCTGGATCCGGATGTCGCAGAGCACCCACTCGGTCGGTTCCAGCCGGACCACCCGCAGCGTATTGTCGAGGCTCCGCGAGAACACCCGGCGGCCGATGGGCTGGGCCATCCCCCCGGTCACGTAGTCACCGAGGATGGCCAGGGTGGCCGCCGACGGCTCGAGGTGGCCCGGCACGCGCGCCCACAGGGCGCTGTCCGGCTCGCCCGGGGCCCCTTCGGCCGAGCTGATCTCCTCGAACGAGCGGCCCTTGGCCAGTCGCACGTCGATACGGTCGAAGATCGACGTCGTGAGGAACGAGGGCAGGTGGCGTGACGGGCACGCTTCCGGGGCCGGGACGTCGGGCGGGGCGTCCCACACCCCTTCGGCGTCGAGCGCCGCCGGCAGGCCGAGCGCGGCGTTGACGGTCAGGATCTCGGTGTCGCCTACCGTGCCCACCACGCGGGCCTGGGTCACCCGATGGCCCACGGCGGCCAGCGTGACCTCGAGGTCGAGCACGGAGCCGGTCGGGGCGAACGACAGGTACTGCGCCGTCGACCACACGGTGGGGCGGCCCGAGGCCGCCTCGAGTGCGACCAGTGCGGCGCCGAGCCCGCACCCGCCGAAGAGGAAGTTGCCGGGTGTCGTGACCTCGGGGACCACCTCGAGCCGCCAGTGCAGCGGGTCGCCCCGCTCCTGCATGCCGAGGAACTGCGCGGCGTCGGTCATCGTGGCCCCCCGGCGGGGGACGCGCTCAACTGCGCGGGACCTTCGACCAGGGCAGCTCCTTGTCGACCCGCACGTCACCCGGCAGGCCGAGGATGCGCTCGCCCAGGATGTTGCGCTGGATCTCGGAGGTTCCCCCCTCGATCGAATTGGCCCGCGACCGGAGGAAGAACTTGCGTGACGTACCGGGGGGACCGGTCAGGCCCAGCACATCGGACCGACGCATGGCGTAGTCGTAGCCCACGAGAGCTTCGGCGCCCTGCATGTCGATGCACAGCTCGAAGATGTCCTTGTTCAGCTCGGCGAACTTGAGCTTGGCGATCGAGCCCTCGGGTCCGGGGTTGCCGACCTTGCGGTTCTGTCCGGCCCGGACGTTGGTCAGGCGTAGGACCTCGGTCTCGACCCACAGCTGCATCAACCGGTCCCGCTCGACCGCGGTGGCGCGGTCGCCCTTGGCCTGGAAGATCCGGACGGCCTCGGCGATGGAGCCCGAGCCGCGTGCCGGGGCTGCGCCCCCGCCGCCGATCGTGGTCCGCTCGTTCGACAGGGTGGTCATGGCCACCCGCCAGCCCTCGCCGACGTCGCCGACCCGGTCGGCGTCGGGTACCCGCACCTCGGTCAGGTAGACCTCGTTGAACTCGGCCTCACCGGTCATCTGGCGCAACGGCCGCACCTCGACCCCGGGGGCGTGCATGTCGAGGGCGAAGTAGGTGAGCCCCTTGTGCTTCGGCGCGTCGGGGTCGGTGCGGGCGACCAGCATGCCGCGGTCGGCGATGTGGGCCAGCGTGTTCCACACCTTCTGCCCGGTGATGACCCATTCGTCGCCGTCCCGGACCGCCCGGGTGGCCAGGCCGGCGAGGTCGGAGCCCGAGCCGGGCTCGCTGAACAGCTGGCACCACGAGACCTCGCCGGTGAACGTCTGGCGCAGGAGCCGGCCCCGCAGCTCGTCGGAGCCGTGGGTGACCACGGTCGGGCCGGCCATGGTCAGGCCGAAGAACTCACGGGCGCCCATGGGCGTGGCACCGGCCTCGGACAGCCGGCGGTCGACGATGCGCTGGAGGTTGGGCGGCAGGCCGAGTCCCCCGAGACCCTCCGGGAACGAGATCCAGGCGAGGCCCCGGTCGAATTGGCGGCCCCGGAACTCTTCGGCGCCCACCTCTCTCGGGTCGAGCTCCTCCAGGAGCTGGGTGGTCCGTTCCTCCACGAGCGCGGTGTCGTCAGCCATGGGGAGAACATACCGCCCGCCACCGGTGCCGTCCCAGGTGGACCTGGCCGGCCGGGGTCAGGGCTGCAGGCGCTGCACACGCCACCCGGCGGCGTCCGGGTCGTAACGGACGCGGTCGTGGAGCCGGTTCACGCCCTGCTGCCAGAACTCGTAGGTCCGGGGCGTGACCCGCCAGCCGCCCCACCACGGGGGACGGGGCACGTCCCCGTCGCCGAATTCCGCGGACCACCGGGCCACCCGCGCGTCCAGCGCGTCCCGGTCCGCCACGGAGTGGCTCTGGTGGGAGGCGTGGGCGCCGATCCTGCTCCTCAGGTCCCGGGAGGCGTAGTAGGCGTCGGACTCGGCGTCGGAGGTCCGGGCCACGGGGCCCTCGATCCGCACCTGGCGGCCCAGCGGCTCCCAGTAGAAGAGGAGCGCCGCCTCGGCGTTGGCGGCCAGGTCGCGGCTCTTGTGCCCGTCGTAGTTGGTGTAGAAGACGAACCCGTCGGCGCCCCACGACTTGAGCAGCACCATCCGGGCCGAGGGGCGACCGGCGGCGTCGGCGGTGGCCAGCGCCATGGCCTCCGGCTGGTCCACCGCCTCGGCCGCCCGGGCGTACCAGCGACCGAACTGGACCAGCGGGTCGGGATCGACGGTCCGCTCGTCGGCCGTCCCGTCCCCGGCCCGCAGGGCGCGCCCCGGGCCCGTGGCGGGCACGTCGGGATCGCTCGGCTCCATGTACCCGACCCTAGCGACGCCGGTCACCGTCCGGCGCCGCCGGGAGCGCCGCACAGCTAGCGTCCCTGGCGTGCCCCCCACCATCGACGTCGCCGCCGAACGGGCCGCCACACCGGGGTGCGCCACGGTGGTCCACCTGAACAGCGCCGGAGCGGCGCTTCCCACCGCCGCCACGGTGGCCACCGTGGTCGCCCACCTCGAACTCGAGGCCGTGCGGGGCGGGTACGAGGCGGCGACGGACCAGTCGGCTCGGATCGCCGGCGTGGCCGCGTCGGCGGCGCGCCTGCTCGGGGCCCGTCCCGACGAGGTGGCGGTCACCGGCTCCGACACCGAGGGCTGGACCAAGGCGCTGTGGGGCCTGGCCCTCGGCGGTGGGCTCCCGGCCGGGCGGCGCATCCTGGTGGACCGACAGTCCTACGACAGCCACTACATGGGACTCCTCCAGGTGTGCTCGGTCACCGGGACGTCGATCGGCGTCGTGCCGGCGGTCGCCGACGGCACCATCGACCTCGATGCCCTGACCGCCGATCTGGCCGTGGGCGACGTGGCCCTGGTGAGCGCCACCCACGTCGGCACCCACCGCGGCCTGGTCAACCCGGTCGAGGAGGTGGGCGTCCGCTGCCGCCAGGCCGGCGTGCCGCTGTTCCTCGACGCCTGCCAGAGCCTCGGGCAGCTTCCCGTCGACGTCGGTCGCATCGGGTGCGCGGTGGCCACCGCCACCGGGCGCAAGTGGCTGCGCGGGCCCCGCGGCACCGGCCTGCTGTTCGTCCGGTCCGACCTCGTCGACTCACTCCGGCCGATCGGCGTGGACGGGACCTCGGCCCGCTGGGAGGACGCCGACCACTACCGGCTCGAGCCGGGGGCGGCGCGCTTCATGCCCTTCGAGTCGCCGGTGGCGCTGCACCTCGGCCTCGGTACCGCCATCGACCACGCGCTCGACCTGGGCATCGACGCCATCGCCACGCAGGTGGGCCGGATCGCCGAGCACCTGCGGACCACGCTGTCGTCGGTCGACGGCGTGGACGTCCACGACGGCGGCACCCGGCGCAGCGGGATCGTGACCTTCACCGTGGCGGGCGTGCCGCCCACCGAGGTCAAGGCGGCGGCCGCGGGCGCGGGCGTGAACGTCTCGGTGACCGAGGCCGCCGCGGCCCGGTTGGACATGGGTGGCGCCCGGCCCGAGGCCGTGGTCCGGGCATCGCCCCACTACACGGCGACCGAGGAGGAGTGCGCCCGTCTGGTCGAGGTGGTGGCCGGACTGGGGCCCGCCTGACGCCACCCGGGGGGCCCGCCGGGGGCCGACCCGTCACGACCCGGGCGGCCAGCCCTTCATCAGGTCTGACTTGACCACCAGCACGGCACCGAACACGACCGTGTAGAAGAGGATCACGAAGACGGTGACCGTGAGTGCCGAGTAGGTGACGACCGCCACCACCACCAGGAAGACGTAGAGGAAGGTCGCCGCCCGCCCCTGCCAGGTCAGCGGGGCGAACCCGGGTCCACCCTCCTTGCGGCCGAACCAGTGCGACGGGTCGGGTCCGGACGCGGGTTCCCCGCCCCCCACCGGTTCGCCGTCAGCCATGTCCGGCGGCGGTCCGGCCGCGGGGGTCGGCCACGGTGGACGGTTGCATGCGGCCCACGGTACCGGCCCCCGGAGCGGTGCTCATCCGGGACCCCTCAGGGCGGCGGCGATGCCGGCGGCCCGGTCCACACCGTCCCAGCGTCTGCGCACCCACCACGGGCGCCGGTCCGCACCTCCCGTGGTGACGACGTCGGCGAGCCACCGGTCCTCGAGGCCGGCCGCCGCGGCAAACGCCTCTGCGCTGGCCGGCCGGTCACGGGACCACCGGGCCTCGACACCGGCCCGTTCGTCGACGTACCGGGCCGAGCGGGCGTCGTAGGCGGCGAGCACGGTCCGGTGCAGCAGCTCGTGGCGCCACCACGCGGTGGCCGGGTCGAACCAGTTGGCCGGTGCCGGGCCGAGGTCCACCGGCGAGGCGACCTCCACCGGCTTGAACAGCGAGGTGCAGGGCGCGGCGGTACCCGTGGCCCAGTGGGCGGGCGCGCCGCGGAGGTCCGACACCCACGACCCCGTCGTCTGGCTCGACGCCAGGATCCCGCCTGCGTGGACGCACGGCGCCGAGAGCCCGCCATGAGTCCTCGACCAGTGCGGTCCCGGGCCGTCCCCGTGGCCGCGCAAGGCGCGCATCAGGTCGAGCGGGCCCCCGGCGGCGCGGGCCAGAGGCTCGGTGAGTGCACGGCGCCGGGCCGCCGACGCCACCCAGGTCCTGGCCCGCCGGGCATGGGTCCGGGCGAACCCGGGGATGGTCAGGCCGTTGGAGATGGACCGCCCGGGGCCCCGCACCACCTCGGTGGCCCAGTCCCGTCCCGCCGTCTCCACCACCACGGCCCCGTCGCCATCGGCCACCAGGAAGCTGTTGTCGTAGGTGAAGTCGGGCCGCTCGTAGCTGCACGGTCCGCCCTGGCCGTGGCGCTCCAACAGGGTCACCAGGACCTCGACGGCCGCCTCGGCGGTGTCGGCCCGCTCGAGCGCCAGACGGAGCAGGTCCATGCCGAGCAGTGCCGGCTCCCCCTTCCCGGTGCGGGTGAACACGGCCTCGTTCCCGATGACCACACCGTGCTCGTTCGTCCCCATCTCCGCGCCCCACATCCACCACGGTCGGGACAGCAGGAGGGCGTGGGTGCGGGCCACCTGGGGGACCGCCATCCAGGTGCAGGTGACCGACGACCCGTCCGGGTGGTCCGCGGCCGGGACCCACTCCAGCACCTGGGCCTCGTTGGGGTCCCGGTCGCTGTTCTTGGCGAACAGCAGCCCGTCGGGGGTGACCGTCACCAGGGTGTCGCACACGGTCGTCCCCCTCCCCGGATCAGACCGGCCCGGCCGCCGGACAGCCGTCGACGTGGTCGTCGACCACGCCCACCGCCTGGAGGTAGGCGTACACGATGGTCGGGCCCACGAAGGTGAAGTCCCGGCGCTTGAGGTCCCTGCTCACCGTCTCGGCGAGCTCGGTGGTGGCGGGCAGGGCCTCGTGCGGGCGGCGCCGACGGACGACCGGGGTGCCGTCGACCCAGGCCCACAGATAGGCGCCGAACGAACCGGACTCCTCCTGGACGGCCAGGAACGCCCGGGCGTTGCGCACCGTGCCACGGACCTTGAGCCGGTTGCGGACGATGCCCGGGTCGGCGAGGAGCGCCTCGAGCTCGGCGTCGTCGTACCGGGCGATCCGCTCCGGATCGAACCCGTCGAACACGACCCGGTAGTGCGCACGCTTGGCCAGAACGGTGGACCACGACAGCCCGGCCTGGGCCCCTTCGAGGACCAGCAGCTCGAACAGGTGCCGCTCGTCGTGGGAGGGAACGCCCCATTCGGCGTCGTGATAGGCCCGAAGCGCGTCGGAGCCCTCGGCCCACGGGCAGCGGGCGCCGGTCGTCGGGGAACCACGGGTCACGAGCGCACCCTACCGGTGCGTCCCGGTGCGTCACGGTGCATCCCGGTCCGGCACGGAACCGCCGGGCGCGAAGATGGGCCATGGAATCCGAGCTGCTCCAGATCGCCGTCGGCACCCGCCGCGTCGTCGACCTCACCGGCGATCTGACCCGGTTCTGCGCCGGCCGCGGTGACGGCCTGGTCAACGCCTTCGCTCCCCACGCCACCGCCGGGCTCGCCCTCCTGGAGGTCGGGTCCGGGTCGGAGTCCGACCTGACCGACGCGCTCGGACGACTGCTCCCCCGGGACGACCGCTACCGCCATCGGCACGGGTCGCCCGGCCACGGTGCGGACCATGTCCTTCCCGCGCTGGTGAGTCCGTCGGTCACGGTCCCGGTGCTGGGTGGCACACCCCAACTCGGCACCTGGCAGAGCCTCGTCCTCGTGGACACCAACGACGACAATCCGCAGCGCACCGTGCGGCTCAGCTTCCTCGCCGGCTGACCCGGCGTCGTGTCGTGGCGTCGCCGGCACCCGGGGCGCAGCGGGGGTCCGGTGCCCGACCGGCCCGACTACGCCGCCGACTCCCCCGCCGCACGCAACCGGGACCGCACGGCCTGCAGGTGCGTCCTGCGCTCCTTCAGCGCCAGCCGGTAGGAGGGATTGTCGGTGTCGGCGATCTCGCTCGACAGGTCGCCGAGCGATCCGTCGATCAGGTCGCGCAGCTCGTCCGCCTCGGCATCGGTCAGCGTCAATTCCATCGGCGTGCTCTCCTCGTGTGCTGCGTGGCCCCACCGGGGCACCGGTCCATCTTCGGGCCGGTCCGGCCCGGCCGGACAGGGCCGAAGGTCACATGGGCGGCGCGAGGCGCCCCGTTCTGCTATCGGCTCGACCGATTGACACCCCCGCCACCGACCCGATAGACGAGTGCGATGATCCTCGAAGGCAAGACCGTACTGGTGACCGGCGTGGGCGGCGGACTGGGGCGTGAGTGCGCCGCCGCCGCCCTGCGTGACGGCGCGAACGTGGTGATCGCCGCCCGGACGGCGGACACCCTCTCCGTCATCGCCGACGAACTCGATCCCACGGGCGAACGGGTGCTGCCGCAGGCCACCGACATCACCGACGCCGAGTCCTGCGAGGCACTGGTCAGCCACGCGCTCGACCGCTTCGGTTCGGTGGACGCGCTCATCCAGGTGGCGGCCTACGAGAACGTGTGGGGCGGACTCCACGACCTCCGGTTCGACGCGTGGCGCAAGGCGTTCGAGACCAACGTGCTCGGCGCCCTCGCCGTCCTGCGCCCGGTGGCGCTGGCCATGAAGGCCGGCGGCGGCGGCTCGGTGGTGCTGATCGGATCGCAGTCCATGTTCCAGCCGGCGCTGCCCCAGAGCGGGTACGCGGCGTCCAAGGGCGCCCTGCTGACGACGATGTACTACCTGGCCGACGAGCTCGGGGCCGACAACATCCGCTGCAACATGGTGGTGCCGTCGTGGATGTGGGGTCCCAACGTGGAGATGTACGTCAACGGCACCGCCGCCAACCAGGGCGTCGAGCCCGCCGAGGTGCTCGAGGGCATCGTGGGCACGTTCCCTCTGCGCCGGATGACCGAGGACGGCGAGGTGGCCGACGTGGCCGTGTTCTTCGCCTCCGACTACGCCAAGGCGGTCACCGGGCAGCACCTGATGGTCAATTCCGGGGAGATGATGCGATGAGACCGGCTCCCAAGCGTGTCGTGGTCTGGGGAACGGGCTTCGTCGGCAAGATGGTCATCCCCGAGATCCTGCGCCATCCCGGTTTCGAGCTGGTCGGTGTGGGTGTCTCCAACCCGGACAAGGTCGGGGTCGACGTCGGCACGATCTGCGGGACCGACCCGGTGGGCACCGCCGCCACCGACGACATCGACGCTCTGATCGCCCTGGCCCCGGACGCCCTGGTGCACTACGGGCCGACCGCCGCCAAGGCCGACGACAACATCCGGCAGATGGGGGCCTTCCTGCGGGCCGGCATCGACGTCTGCTCCACGGCCATGACCCCCTGGGTGTGGCCGCACATGACCCAGAACCCGCCGTCGTGGATCGACCCGATCACCGAGGCGTGCGCCGCGGGTGGGGCGTCGTGCTTCACCACCGGCATCGACCCCGGGTTCGCCAACGACCTCTTCCCCATGACCCTGATGGGCCTGTGCAGCGAGGTCCGCCAGGTGCGTGCGCTCGAGATCCTCGACTACATCAACTACGAGGGCGACTACGAGGTCGAGATGGGCATCGGCATGCCGCCGGACTACACGCCCATGCTCGAGCACACCGAGATCCTGGCCATGTCCTGGGGTGGAACCGTCCCGATGATGGCGTACGCCGTCGGCGTCGAGCTCGACGCCATCACGTCCACGTGGGAGAAGTGGGTCACCCCGGTGGCCATCACCACGGCCAAGGGCGTCATCGAGCCGGGGAATGTGGCCGCCATCCGGTTCACGATCAACGGGATCGTCGGCGGCGAACCCCGGATCTGCCTGGAGCACATCAACCGGGTCGGCCAGGACGCCGCCCCCGACTGGCCGCGGGGCAACGAGAACGACGTGTACCGGGTGGTCGTCGAGGGGACCCCGTCCATCACCCAGGAGACCGCCTTCCGGTTCACCGACGGGAGCGGGCGCGATGCCGCCGCCGCCGGTTGCCTGGCCACCGGACTGCGGGCCCTCAACGCCGTCCCCTACGTCAACGAGCTGCCGTCGGGATGGGTCACCGCACTCGACCTGCCCCTCATCCCCGGGGTGGGGACGATCCGCTGACCGCACCGGCGCACGTTCGAACGCCCGCACCCGCACCGTCCACGTACCAACGATCCAGGAGCGCACCATGACCCCCGAGGACCTCGTCGAGATCGAGCTCATCAAGCGGCTGAAGTACCGCTACCTCCGCTCGATCGACCAGAAGCTGTGGGACGAGCTGGAGACCTGCTTCGTCCCCGAGGCCACCGCCCGCTACGGCGGCGGACTCTACGAGTTCTCGAACCGGGACGACATCATGGCGTTCTGCCGGGAGTCCATGGGGGCGACGACGTTCCTGAGCAGCCACCGGTGCCACCATCCCGAGATCGACCTGGTCGGGGACGACGAGGCGACGGGCACCTGGGCGCTCGAGGACACCGTCATCCTCACCGACTTCCAGCTCAACATCCAGGGGGCGGCGTTCTACGAGGACCGCTACGTAAAGCGGGACGGCGGGTGGAAGATCCTCCACACCGGTTACAAGCGCTCCTTCGAGGAGCTCGTGCCGCGGGCCTCCATCGCCGGCATCAAGCTGACCGCCGAGTGGTGGGCCACCGACGGGCGCTCGACGCTGGGCTCGTAGCAGGCGGCTCTCCCCGGTGGGCGCCCCCTAGGACAGGGTGGCGCCGTCCATGCGCAGGTCGGCCCCGTTCATGTGGGACGCCTCGTCGGAGGCGATGAAGGCGATCCCGGCGGCGATCCCCTCCGGGGTGCCGAACGGTCCGAGCGGGGTCACCCGACGCAGGAGCTTGGGATTGGCCCCCTCGGGCAGGGAGAACGACAGGGTGATCGGCGTGTCGATGGCACCCGGGCTGACGCTGTTGCACCGCAGCCCCTGCTCGGCGTACTCGACGGCCAGCTCACGGGTCATGGCCAGCACCCCACCTTTGGTGGCCGAGTAGGCGACCGCCCACGGTTGACCCGCATGCGACGCCGTGGACGCCAGGTTGACGATGTTGCCCTTGGTGGCCAGCAGGTGCGGGAGCGACTCCCGGCACATGAGGAAGGTGCCGGTCAGGTTGACCGCCAGCAGCCGGTTCCACTCGTCGAGCGTCAACTCGTGGGAATGGCTGAACGACAGGATGCCGGCCACGTTCACCAGGACGTCGAGGGAGCCCAGCGTGCCGAGGGCGCCGGAGACGATGGCGCGCACGCCGTCCTCGGTCGACACGTCACCGGGCAGGGCGGTGACCGACCCCGACAGGCCGTCGGCCTCGGCCGCCACGGCGGCCAGCGCCTCGGCGTTCACGTCGACGGCCACGACGACCGCCCCCTCCTCGGCCAACCGGAGCGCCGTGCACCGGCCGATGCCCGATGCGCCGCCGGTCACCAGCGCATGCCGTCCACTGAATCGTTCCACTGTCATGGCGGCACTGTAGGACGGATCCCGCGCCCGCACCGTTGCGGCGGCCGTCGGTGCGCTCCACCGTGCGGCGGTCGCCACACCCCCCCGCCGCCCGTCGTGCGAAGCTGTCCCACGTCACGACCGCCGCGCACGCCCCCCACCCGGCACGCGTCCACGACATCCACCAGGAGGCCTGCTTGCCCACCGCCCGCATCGACGACGTCGAGCTGGCCTACGAGTTGTCCGGCTCCGGCCCCCGGGTGCTCTTCTGCAATGGCTCGGGAGCCACGCTCGACAGCTCGAGGCCACTGGTGTCGATCATGGGACGCGACGTGTCCCTGCTCGCCTTCGACCAGCGCGGGCTCGGTGCCAGCGGTCCGGTCGAGGAGCCCTACGACATGGCCCGCCTGGCGGCCGATGCCCTCGGACTCCTGGACGCCGTGGGCTGGGACTCCGCGGCCGTGGTCGGCGTGAGCTTCGGCGGCATGGTGGCCCAGGAGCTGGCCGTCACCCGTCCCGAGCGGGTGGAGCGGCTCGCGCTGCTGTGCACCTCGGCCGGCGGCGCCGGCGGTTCCTCCTATCCGCTCCATGAGCTGGAGGCGCTCCACCCCGACGACCGTGCCGTCGCCCGGGCCGGCCTGCTCGACACCCGGTTCGACGAGGCGTGGCTCGACGCCCACCCGGGGGACCGGGCCCTCGTCGACCTCCTGACGGCCGCCCGGGCGGAGCTGTCCCCCGAAGCGGAGGCCGGGCGGCTCGCCCAGCTCGAGGCACGGCGCCGCCACGACGTGTGGGACCGCCTGGGATCCGTCGACTGTCCGACGTTCGTGGCCTCCGGCCGCTACGACCCCATCGCCCCGATGGAGAACGCCCGGGCCATCGCCTCGCGCATCCCCGGCGCCGAGATCCACGTCTACGAGGGGGGCCACGCCTTCTTCGCCCAGGACCCGTCCGCCCTTCCCGACCTCCGCGCCTTCCTGTGCCGGACCGGCCCGTGAGCCCATCGGCGGAGGACGGCGGCCCGACCCGGGCCGCCGACGTCCCGGTGTCCGGACGCTGCGCCGAGCAGTTCGCTCCCGTGCGTCACGAGTTCGTCCGCAACTTCCTCGAGCGGGGTGAGGTCGGGGCCGGGGTGACCGTCCTGGTGGGCGGTGAGGTCGTCGTCGACCTGGCCGGTGGCTGGACCGACGGGGCCCGGACCGTGCCGTGGCGGGCGGACACCCTGGTGGACGTCTACTCGGTGGGCAAGGCCATCGTGGCGCTGCTGGCCCTGCAACTCGTCGACCGCGGGGTCCTCGGGCTCGACGACCCTGTGGCCTCGGTGTGGCCCGAGTTCGCAGCACGGGGGAAGGGGGCGGCCACCGTGCGGCACGCACTGTGCCACCGGGCGGGTGTGCCGGCCATCCGGCGGCCGCTGACCAACGACGACCTCTGGGACTTCGACGTCATGACCGACGCCCTGGCCTCCACCGACCCGTGGTGGGAGCCGGGGACCCGTCACGCCTACCACACCAATACCTACGGACACCTGATCGGAGGCCTCATCCACCGGGCGACGGGCCAGCTGCCGGGATCGTGCCTGCGGCCCGTGGCCGAACTGGTGGGGGCGGACGTGTGGTTCGGCGTCCCCGAAGCCGACCAGGACCGGTGCGCCGAGGTGCTGTGGGCCCTGGGCGGCGAGCCACCGGTGGTGGACGCCGACGCCCTGTCCGGCGACGAGCTCATGGTCCAGCTCAGCTACTTCAACCCTCCGGGGTACTCGTCGATGGGCGTGGTCAACACCCAGGAGTGGCGCGCTACCCAGATCCCGTCGACCAACACCCACGCCACCGCCGCCGGGGTGGCCGCCGTGTACCAGGGGCTGCTCGAGCCCGGCCTGCTGCTGTCACCCGCGCTGCTGACCGAGGCGACCTCGCCCCAGTCGGTGGGATTCTGCCCCGTGCTGGGCGAGGAGGTGACCTTCGGGCTCGGGTTCAAACCGACCACGGCCCGGCGGCCGTTCGGCCCCCACCCGTCGAGCTTCGGCCACTTCGGGACCGGCGGGGCGGTGGGGTTCGCCGATCCCGGGGCCGGGGTCGCCTTCGGCTATGCCATGAACCACGTCATCCCGAGATGGCAGAGCAGCCGGAACCGGTCGCTGATCGACGCCCTGTACCGCTGCCTCTAGCGCTCCGGTCCCCACGGGACGGACGGCCCCGGCGGGTCCGGCACCGGTGACACAGCGGTCTGGCAGTGTGGGCCCGTGCGCGCAGCGGTGTCGCCGGGGGGGACCCGGCCATGAGGATCATCCACACCAGTGACTGGCACATCGGCCGCCGATTCGAGCGCGAGTCGCTCGAGGACGACCAGCGGGCCTTCCTGGTCTGGCTGGCCGGGGTGGTCGCAGACGAGCGGGTGGACCTCGTACTGGTGGCCGGCGACGTGTACGACCGGTCCCAGCCGGCCGAGGACGCCGTCGCCCTGCTCGACGAGGGCCTGGACGGACTGCGCCGCGCCGGGGCGGTGGTCGCGCTCATCCCCGGGAACCACGACAGCGCCCGCCGCCTGGGGTTCGGGGCGGCCCGCCAGGCCCTGGGCGGGGTGCACGTCTTCGCCGACGACCAGCACCCTCCCGTGCCGTGGGTGTTCGGCGCCGGCGACGACCGGGTCGCCGTGGTGGCCGTCCCGTTCCTCGATCCCTACGGGGTGCCGGCGCCGCGCCCGGCCGACGACGGGTCGGCCCGTGCCCGGACGCACGAGCACGTGCTGGCGGACGCCCTCGAGGCCGGACGTGCCCTCCTCGACCCGGCGGACCCGCTGCCCACGATCTGCATGGCCCACGCGTACGTGACCGGGGCGGAGGAGTCCGACTCGGAACGGGCCCTGTCGGTCGGCGGCGCTGACCGGGTGGACCCGGCGCGCTTCGCCGGGTTCGACTACGTGGCCCTCGGCCACCTCCACCGGCCCCAGCGCATCGGCGGCCTCGACACGGTGGCCTATTCGGGATCGCCGCTCCCGTACTCGTTCAGCGAGTCCCACCCGAAGTCGGTCCGGCTCCTCGAGCTCGATCGGAGGGGCGTCACCGATGTCCGCACCGTGGCGGTCCCGGTCGGCCGGCCGGTGACCACCCTCACCGGCACGCTGGACGAGCTGCTGACCGACGCGTCCCTCGACCGGTGGCTCGACCACTGGATCGCCGCCCGACTGACCGACGAGACGGTCCGGACCCAGCCGATGGAGCGACTCCGCGGGCGCTTCCCCCACGCCGTCAACCTCCGCTACGTGCCGGTCGGCGACGTGCCGGCGGCGGCCCGGGGCGTCGACGGCGCCACGCTCGAGGAGCGTCCCCACGAGGACGTCGTGGTCGAGTTCCTCACCGAGGTACGGGGCCGGGAGCCCGCCCCCTCCGAGCGTGCCCTGGTGCACGACGCCCTGGCCGCGGCCCTCGGGACGGTCGACCGGTGAAGCCGCTCGCCCTGCGGCTCGAGGCCTTCGGTTCCTACGCGGGCGCACTCGAGGTCGACTTCGCCCGTCTCGGCCGCCACGGGGTCTTCTCCATCACCGGGCCGACGGGGGCCGGCAAGTCCACCATCTTCGACGCCATCGTCTACGCGCTGTACGACGATCTGCCCGGGTTCCGGACGGACAGCCACGTCCGGAGCCAGTACGCCGAGGCCGGCACGCCGACGTCGGTCGCCCTCACCTTCGAGGCCGACGGCAAGGAGTGGGTGGTCGAGCGGTCGCCCACCCAGGCACGCCCCCGCAAGCGGGGCGACGGTGCGCCCGTCACCGACGACTCCCGGGTCACCTTGCGCGAGGTGGGCGCCGACGGCGGTGGGCTCACCCGCAAGCAGACGGTGGCCGACGAGCTGCTCCGCCTGGTGGGTCTGACCAAGGACCAGTTCGAGCAGGTCGTCCTCATCCCGCAGGGCAAGTTCGAGGAGGTCCTGAAGGCCGAGACGAAGGACCGTGCCGACCTGCTCGGACGCCTCTTCCCGGTCGACGTCTTCCGGCGGACCACCGAGGCGCTCAAGGAGCTGGCCGCCGTCCGTCGCACCGCCTTCGAGGGGCTCCACGTGTCCGAGGGCGCCCTGGTCGAGCAGATCCGGGGTGACCTGGTGGACGCGTTCGACGGGGCGCCGGACGGGCTCGACGTGGCACGGCCCGACGAGCTGTCCCTGACCCCTGACGGCTTCGATCTCCTGCAGCTCGACGACCACCGTGCCGCACTCGACGGACTGGCCGCCGCCGTCGAAGGTGCCCGCGACACCGCGGGCACCGAGCTCGAGACGGCCCGGACCCGCCGGGCCGAGGCCGGGGCGATGGCGGAGCGCTGGGACCGGTGGCAGTCGGACCAGCAGGAGGCGCGGGCCTTCCCGGTCCAGGAGGCCCACGACGCCCGGTCCAGCGAATCGCTCGACCGGGCCCGAACCGTGGCCAGGATGGGACCGGCCCTCACCCAGTGGCGGGCGGCCTCGGACGCGCTGGCCCGGGCCACGTCCGACGAGCAACGGCTCCGGCCGGCCATCGACGCCGCCTGGGTGGAGGAGTACGACCGGGGGGCGCTCGCCGGTGCGGCCGGTGCGACGTCCCTCGCCGCCCGCGTGGGCGCCGACGCCGAGGTGCGCGAGGCGGCCGACCGAGCCCACGGCGACCTGGTCCGGAGGGGGGCGGCCCTCGACGCGGCCGACGTCGCCCTGGCCGGACGGATCGATGCCGCGGCGGCCGCGGCGGCCGCCCTGGTCACGTCCGAGGGCGAGCTCGCCACCGTCCGCGCCGCGCTGGACGACGCCGTCTCCCGGGCCGTCGGCCGGGCCGACGCCCAGGTGCGGGTGCACGGGCTCGAGCTGGCGGCCCAGGCGGTGGCCCGGCGCGACGGAGCCCTGGCCGACGTCGCCCGGTACCGTTCGGCGCTCGACGCCGCCACCCGGGCCGAGGACGAGGCAGCCGAACGGGTGATCGCGCTGCGCACGGCCTGGCGGGCCGGTCTGGCCGGGCGCCTGGCCGCCGCCCTGGTCGACGGCGAGCCGTGCCCGACGTGCGGCGCGACCGGGCACCCGGCGCCGGCCCGACCGGCCGGCGACGCCCCGTCCGACGATGTGCTCGCCGAGACGGAGGAGGTCCTCCGGGTCCGGAGCGAGGCGTCCCAGTCGGAACGTGTGCGGCTCGCCGCGGCCGAGGCCACCGCCACCGAGGCGGCGACGGCGGTGGCCGGGGACACCGACGACCTCACCGCCCGGCTCGACGCCGCCCGCACCGAGCTCGGCGCGTGCATCGCCGCCGAGGCCGAGGCGGCGCGCCGGCGCGACGAGCTCGACGTCCGGGAGCAGACCCTCCTCGGGGACCGTGCTGCGGCGGCCAGCGAATCCGAGGCCCTCGAGGGTGACCGGGCGGCCCAGGGGGTCCGCCGCGACCAGTGGACGGGCGAGCGGGATGCCTTCATCGCCGCCAACGGCGCCTTCGCACCCATGGCCGAGGCCGCCCGGGAGCGCCGGGGCCTGGCTGACGACCTGACCCGGCTGGCCTCCACACTCCAGTCGGCCCAGGAGGCCGCGGCCGCCCGTGACCAGGGCCTGGCCGCACTCGGGCCCACACTGGCCGAGTTCGGTGTCGACGATCCGGCGGAACTCGAGCAGTGGGCCAGGCCGTCGGCGCAGGTCGACGACGAGGCACGGGCGCTGGCGGCCCGGGCGGAGCACCGGCGCGAGGTCGCCACCCGGCTGCGCGAGTACGCCGAGGCCTCGGGCCCGGCGGATCGGCCCGACGTGGCACCCCTGGTCGAGGCCGTACGGGCGGCCAGCAGGCGGCACGAGGACCTGATCGGCCGTCACGCCGTGGTGACGTCCCGCATCGACGCGATCGACGCCGCACGGACCGCGCTCGCCGCCCGGACCGGCGAGCTGGAGGACGCCCGGCGACTCAAGGAGGAGGCGGAAACCCTCTATGCGGCCTGTGCCGGGCTCGGGGCCGGCGCGGTCGGCTCCCGGGTCTCCCTCCACAACTGGGTACTGGCCTACTACCTGCGCCAGGTGCTGGCCCAGGCCAACGTGCGTCTCGACACCATGACCGGCGGTCGGTACGCGCTCGAGCTCGACCGGGGGTCGACCGACGGGCGCAAGGCATCGGGGCTCGACCTCTCGGTCCTCGACGCGGAGACGGGCCAGCGGCGTCCGGCCACCACGCTGTCGGGCGGCGAGACGTTCATGGCGGCACTCGCGCTGGCCCTGGGTCTGGCCGACGTGGTCGCCGCGGGGTCGAACCACGGCATCGGGGCGCTCTTCGTAGACGAGGGGTTCGGCTCGCTCGACGGCGAATCGCTGGACACGGTGATCGACGTCCTGCGCTCCCTCCAGGACGGCGGGCGGATGGTGGGCGTGATCAGCCACGTCCAGGAGCTGAAGGACGCCCTCCCCAACGGCATCACCATCGCGTCGACCAACCAGGGCTCGGCGGCGACCATCCACTACCCCGTGCCGTGAACCCGACGGACCGGCCCCGACGCGGCCGCCTGGTTGCCGCGTCGGTCGGCCTCGCCGGGCTGTCGGCGGCCTGTGGCACGGCTGCGTCCCCGGCACCGTCCGTGCCACCGTCCGTGGCACCGTCGGTAGTGCCGTCCGTGGCACCGTCGGTGGTGCCGTCCGTGGCACCGTCGGTGGCACCGTCGGTGGTGCCGGCCACCGTGCCGGCCACTGCACCGGCAACCGCACCCTCCACCGCACCCTCCACCGCACCGCCGGTGGTGCCGACCACGGCCCCCGCGCCGTCACCCGGTGGGCTCACGTCCGGGCCCGGGACCCAGGCCACCTATGCCGTGCAGCCCCAGCCGGCCCCGGGAACCTGTCACTACCGGTGGGTCGGGAGCTACCCGCTCCCCGATCCGTCGTGCACCCCGGGTGCGGTGAACCCCCTGGTGACCGCGGCCGACGTGGCCACCACCATCTGCCGGCCGGGGTGGACGGCGACCGTGCGCCCACCCGAGGACGTGACCGGCCCCGAGAAGGTCGGCTCGGCGGCCGCCTACGGCTACACCGGGTCCTTCTCCACGGCCGAGTACGACCACCTGGTGCCGCTCGAGCTCGGGGGGGACCCGAACGATCCGGCCAACCTGTGGCTCGAGCCCAACGACCGGTCCGACGCCACGACGGTCACCAATACCAAGGACGGCCTGGAGGACCGCCTCCGCGAACTGGTGTGCGCCGGCCGACTCCCCCTGGCCGTGGCCCAGGAGGCGATCGCCACGGACTGGGTGTCGGCGTTGCCCCGCTACGGGTCGTAATCGCACTCGTGCGATCCGTAGATGAGAGTTGTCTCACCGAAGGCCATTTGTGTACAAAAGCAGGTAGGGTCTGGTCATCATGACCATCACCCGCACCCCCGATTTCGCCGAGCCGGTGCCCAAGCGCCGCCTGCCGATCCAGATCGCCAACGAGGCGCGGATGCTCGATGCGACCATCGAGCTGCTCCGGGACCACCCGGTCGACGAGATCACCAGTCGCATGATCGCCCAGACGTCGGGCACGGCCACCAACTACATCTCGAGGTACTTCGGCGGGCGCGACGGGTTGTTCCTGGCGGTGGCGAGCCAGCTCAGCCTCCGGATCAGCGGCCTGGTCCGCTCCGAGGAGTCGGTGATCGAGATCGACCGGCCCGGGAACTACGTGACCCGGATCATGACGATCCCCGAGGTCGCCATGTGGTTCAAGGTCTACCGCTACCTCTCGGGACGCGAGTTGCCCGGCCTCCGTTCCAAGGAAAAGCCGGCACTGGTGGCCTCGGTCGAGGAGGCCATCACCCTGATCTTCGGCCTCGAGGGCGAGTACGTCCCCATCTGCGCCAACGTGTTCCTCACCTACATCATGGGCTATGCCGCGTTCGGGCCCTTCCTGGGGGCCACGGATGAGGAGGCCGAACAGGCGTTGGCCACCATGGCCACCGCCGTGACCCTCCTGGTCGAACACAACGCGGCCCGGGCGAACGCCTGACGGCACCGGCCTGCCGGCCGTCCCGCTCAGGATGCCTGGAGCAGGAGGAGCTGGGTGTCGGACCAGTATCGGTTGCAGGAACGGCACTTCCAACTCGTGGCCGTGCCGGCCACCAGGCGGGGGTACACCACGAGCTTCGGGACACCCTCCGCCGCGCAGTAGGGGCACGTCCGGAACGCCTCGGCATCACTCATGGGGTCCACTCCTCGCTGTCCGACATCCGACCACAAGTGGATCGGCACGTACCGGCAGATCTTGAGCCACGCCGGCATTGCCACCTGCCGGGCCCGTTGTCCTTCTACCCTGCACCACGGAGAACGATCACGGGCCAGGGGGAATCGGGCATGGATCAGCGGGGGAGATGGCGACGGGTGACGGGCGCGGCGGTGGCGCTGGCCGCCGGCGGGCTGGGGCTCGGGGGCACGCTGACGGCGTCGGCATCGGCCGGGGCGGCCGGGGCGGGGACACCCCCGCCGGCCTTCTACACGTACCAGGCACCCGGCGGTGCGGACACCGCGGGGAAGCGGGTCATCGCCCTCACCTTCGACGACGGCCCGAGCCCCTACACGGCCCAGGTCCTGTCGGTCCTCGAGCGGTACCACGTGCCGGCCACCTTCTTCGAGATCGGGTACGAGGTGGCCGCCGCCCCGCAGATCTCCAAGATGGTCAGCGATGCCGGCTACCCCGTAGAGGACCACACCTGGAACCACCCGGACCTCACCACCATCCCGCTGTCGAAGTACCCCTACGAGATCGACCAGACCCAGAACGCCATCACGGCGGCGACCGGACAGACCCCGAACTGCGTGCGGCCCCCCTACGACGCCTTCAACGCCACGGTCCTCGGCCAGCTGGGCAGCCGGGGCCTCACCACGATGAGTTACTCGATCGACTCGGGGGACTACAAGCTTCCGGGCGTCCAGGCCATCGTCAACAACGTGGTGGGCGCTGCGTTCCCCGGCGCGGTGGCCGGGCTCCACGACGGCGGGGGCGACCGGAGCCAGACCGTCGCCGCCCTGCCCGCCATCATCTCCGGGCTCGAGGCGAAGGGCTACTCGTTCGTGTCGGTGTGCGGGACCTCGTCGCCGCCCAAGCCGCAGGCCGGCACCGTCTACGGATTCGGCACGGCAACCGCCTCCCCCACCCCGGTCATCTCGAACCTGCCGCTCACCGGGATGTCCGCCGACCCGACCTCGGGTGGCTACCGGATGTCGGCATCCGACGGCGGGGTGTTCAGCTTCGACGGCGCGTCGTGGTTCGGGTCCCTCCCCGGCATCGGGGTGACGCCCGTCGAACCGGTGGTCGGGCTGGCGCCGACCCCGGACGGCGAGGGGTACTGGGAGGTGTCCTCGGACGGCGGGGTGTTCACCTTCGGTGACGCCGGCTTCTACGGGTCGATGGGTGGCGCCCCGTTGAACCGCCCGGTGGTGTCACTGGCACCCACCCGGGACGGCCACGGCTACTGGGAGGTGGCGTCCGACGGGGGCATCTTCGCCTTCGGCGACGCCGTATTCCAGGGGTCGATGGGGGGCTCGCACCTCAACGCGCCGATCGTCGGGATCAGTGCGACTCCGGACGGCGACGGCTACTGGATGGTGGCGACGGACGGCGGCGTGTTCAACTACGGCGATGCCGCCTTCGCCGGCTCCATGGGCGGGACACCCCTCGACAGCCCGGTGGTGGGCCTGGCCGCGGATCCGGCCACCGGCGGCTACTGGATGCTCGGGGCCGACGGTGGGATCTTCGCCTTCGACGCACCGTTCCTCGGGTCCCGTGCCTCGTCGGGAGGGCCGGACCGGTTCTTCGCCATCAGTGCCACCGGGGGCGGCCAGGGCTACCTTCTCGCCGGGCAGCACGACGCCTGAGCCGGGGGCCGGGGGCCGGGAGCCGGGAGCCGGGAGCCGGGGGCTACCGGAGCGTCGCGCAGTAGGCGGCCATGGATGCAGCCTCGAGCTCGACGTGGCGGGTGAAGCCCCCGAGGATCGCCTTCTCGGCCGCCCCCGACACCAGGGGGACCTTGACCTCGAGCCGACCCGAAACCGTCTCGATCGTCGTCCCCTCCCCACCCGATTCGAGGGCCAGGGTGCCGCGGCACCGCAGCATGCCCTGGTAGTTGTCGGGAACGACCACCACCGTCCCGGTATGGGTCCCGGTGTCGTAGGTCGTCTCGATCACCCAGGTCAGCTTGGCCGGGTCGACCACCAGCGCTGCAGGGCCGGAGATGGTGCCGTCGAACGCGTAGCGGACCGATGTCCGGATGGTCCCACCTTCCTCGGAGACGGCCAGGAGCTCCGGAGCCCGGACGGCGGTGGCCGCCTCGCCCAGACGGGCGTAGTAGCCGGGGTCGGCCAGGGCGCGCAGGACTTCGTCCCGTCCGGCGTCGATGGTCTCGGTCACGGTGAACTGCACGGTGCTCCCCCCGGGTCGGCCCCGTCGGCCAGCGTACGGCCGGATCGGTTTCGGGCCGGAACGGTTCCGATAATGATTATCATTATCACTTCGCGTTCCGAATGTGATCCCGACTGCCGTGCCGGACGGCCCCGGGACAGCAGTCAGCCCAGCACGTTGCAGGTCGGCGGCCCCGGGCGCCCCGTCAGGGCGAGCGCCAGAGCGACCGGGTCGGCCCGGTCCACCAGGGCGAGCAGCACGCGGTTCACGACGGCGAGGGCATCCGCCGGGGCGTGCGGCCCGAGCCCGCAGGCCACCTGCAGCTCGAGCGAGTGCAGCACCAGCTCGGTGGTCCGGGTGTCGAGGTAGTCGAGGAACCGGATCGCCCCGGCGAAGTGGACGACCACCTCGTCGTCGGCCGTCGCCGCCACCCGGGCGACGGCCGACGCGGCCACCTCCCGGGCCCACGCCGGCACGTCGTCCCCGGCCCCTGCGGCGGCGGCCACGCCACGGTCGGCGATCCCGGCATGCACCCCGTCCATGCCGAGCGCGGCCCGGAAGTAGGCGGCGGCATCGGGCAGCAGGACGTCGGGGGCCGGCAGGCCGGCGTCCAGGTACTCGCTGATCACGGCCATCCCCCGCACCACGTGGGCGACGAGCTGGCGCACGGTCCACGCGTCCGACACGTCCCGGACCCACTGGCCGGGCCCGATTGCGTCCACCGTGGCCAGGAACCCGTCGACGGCGGCCACGAAGGCGGCGCGGGCGGAATCCGAGCGGTCACCGGGCACCGCGACAGTCTCCCCAGGTGCGC
>Ga0302279_10001254_pt1 | contig 36548 bp, 31 predicted proteins | sample III_Bog_N3_3_FD_194541 | JGI IMG/M metagenome (GOLD analysis project Ga0302279, IMG submission 194541) | Peat permafrost microbial communities from Stordalen Mire near Abisko, Sweden - III_Bog_N3_3 | ecosystem: Environmental > Terrestrial > Soil > Wetlands > Peat | place: Sweden: Abisko...
AAAAATCATTGGGATTGGCGGTAGTAAGCGCCGTTAATTTACATTCGATAATTAGTCTTGCTTCTTTGAAAGACATATTTCCGGATGGAGTTTGAACACTTGTCAATTCAACTTCTTTCATTTTATCGCTATCTCTTCCTGATTCGCTTCCCAAAAAGAGTATTTGTTTCTTATATCCATTCGGGAAGTAAGACAGCGTATATGTTTGCTCTTTTTTAATTATTTCAAGCGTATAACGGTCTTCTCGAAGAATAGACCACGTGGTGTGCTTCTGGAGAAGAAGCCCAAAGCCACCCCCGCTGGATGTCATGGAATTATAATGGTCTTCCTTGCCCGCGGTAATAACCGTTAAATCTTTTCCTACCAAGGTAAATACATTGTCGCATATCTCTTCCGGAGAAATTTGGTTAAATAATTGATTAAAATTCATCTCTTTGACATGTGCGTGATTTGTCTTTTCCATCAGGAGCTCCGAGAAACTCCGTCCTTACGGGCGGGAAGGGGTGAGTGGTTCGAGGGCTTCAGGCCGCGAAGCGCGCATTTGAAGGGGTGTTCTATTGCCGGCTCACGAGGGGAAGGGGAGGTCGTTCCCCGATCCCCGGTTCGGTTGTTAAGGAAGCAATAGAGAGGCGCGCAGAATAGTGCCCGGAGAACAGCTCTTGGATACTGGGATAGACTGGCTTCTCCGTGCTTGAGTTATTTGCTTCATCTGGAATCCTAGTCCAGGGTCTCCCGATAAAACCGCACGGCGACGAACACCGTGACGCATATGAACAGCGCGATCGGCCAGATGTCGGGGAAAATTTCGGCCAGCCCGTTGCCCTTGAGCAGTATGCCGCGCACGATGCGCATGGCGTGGGTGGTCGGCACGGCCTCGCCGATGCAACGCGCCCAGAAGGGCATGCCCTGAAACGGGAACATGAAACCGGAGAGGATCATGAACGGCAGCATGGTGAACTGCGCCATCTGTTGCGCCTGCATCTGATTGGCCGCGATTGTGGAGTAAGTGATTCCCAAGGCAAGATTGCTGGCGATATACAGCCCCAGGACCAGAAGAAGCAGCAGCAGCGAGCCTTGGACCGGCAGTTGAAACAAGAAGGTGGAGACGCCGAGGATGATCAGCACCTGGAGGTAGCCGATGGCAATGTAGGGGCTGATCTTGGCAAGCATCACCTCGATCGGCCGCACGGGCATGCCGAGCAAGTTCTCCATGGTCCCTCGTTCGCGTTCCCGCGTGATCGCCAGTGTCGTGAGAATCATCGTCGACATCATCAGCACGGTGCAGATCAGCCCCGGGACGACGTTGAGCGCGGTGATCTGCTCGGGATTGTAGCGAGCGTGGATGATGAAATTAAACGCCGGGTTTGCGGCCGGCGCCTGGCGAATCGGCGGCAAATCGCGGTTGAGTGCGTTCGTTAACCCGCTCAGAGCGCTTGTTGCGCTGCCGATGGTGACGGGATCGGTCCCGTCGGCATCGATCAGGATCGAGGGGGATTCGCCCCGGTCGACCAAGCGGTCGAAATCCGGGGGAATGTTGATGACGAAAAGCAGGCTGCCCTGGGCGATGCCCGTTTCCGCCTCGGCTTCCGAGGACAGGGTCTTGATTTTGTAATAGCCCGTGTTGCGCAGGGCCGCGACGATGGTGCGCTCGTATTTCGAGGGCTGGGCCATGAGCAGTCCGGCCGGCAGGTCCTTCGGGTTGGTGTTGATTGCGTAGCCGAACAGCAAGAGCTGCATGACCGGCATCGCGATGATCAGGCGCAGGGTCATCGGGTCACGCTTCACCTGGAGCCATTCCTTGCGCAGCAGGGCCCAAAAGCGCCGGAAGGAAAATCGCTTCATCTGGAGGTGCTCTTTTCGCTCAAGAGGTGAATGAAGACGTCTTCGAGACGCGGCTCGACTTCCCGCCACGACAGGTCCTGGCCGGCGTCGCCGCGGATGGTGGCTTCAAGCAGGACCCGGTCTTGGCCCGCGATGTGCAGGAGATGGCCGAAAACCGTCGACGACTCAACGCCCGGCGCCCGCCGCATTCGCCGGGCCGCCTCGTCGATCCCCGTGCCCGAGGCCGCGAAGGTGATAAGACCGGCGTTGCTCACCACCTCGTCGGGAGTGCCCTGGACCACGATCCGGCCGCCTTCCAGATACACGATTCGTTTACAGCGTTCCGCCTCGTCCATGTAATGGGTCGAGACGAGCACCGTCAGGCCCTCGTCGGCCATGTCGTGGATGAGATCCCAGAATTCCCGGCGCGCCTTGGCGTCGACGCCGGCGGTCGGTTCGTCGAGCAGCAGGAGCCTCGGCTGGTGCAGAACGCAGGCCGTGAGCGCGAGCCGTTGCTTCCAGCCGCCCGAGAGCTGGCCGGCGAGCTGGCCGGCGCGATCGGTAAGCCCCATGCGCTCCATGATGGCATACACGGCGGCGCGTCCGTGAGGCATCTCGTAGATGCTCGCCACCAGGTCCAGATTCTCGAAGACCGTGAGGTCTTCGTAAAAGCTGAACTTCTGCGTCATATAGCCGACCTGGCGGCGGATCAGGGCCGCTTCGCGGATGATGTCGCGGCCAAAACAGGTGCCGCTGCCCCCGTCGGGGGTCAGCAGGCCGCAGAGCATGCGGATGGTCGTGGTCTTGCCGCTGCCGTTGGCGCCGAGAAAGCCGCAAATCTCGCCCTTGGCCACTTGCAGGGTCAGGCCGTCGACGACGTTGCGCTCGCCGAAATTCTTGCGCAGTCCACGCACGTCGATCACGGGATCTTGGCCGTTACCGCTCATGGCGCCGTGCCCGGAGACATCGGCCGGACCGTGACCGGTTGGCCCGGATTGAGCTGCGCGGCCTGATCGGGGGCCGGCCGCGCTTCGATCATGAAGACGAGCTTCGCCCGGCTGGTGTCGCTGTAAATCAGGGGCGGCGTGTATTCGGCCTGGGGCGCGATGAAGTCGACCGTGCCGTCGACGCCGGCCGGGCAATTGTCGCAGGCCAAGGCGACCCGGTCGCCGCGGTGGATGCGCGCCAGCATCTCCTCGGGCACGAAGAAGCGCACGAAGATGTTGCCTTCAGGCAGCAAGGAAACGACCGGGGAGCCCGCCGCAACCGTCTCGCCGGGCCTGGCCAGGACGTCGGCGACGACGCCGGCCGCGGGCGAGGCGGCGTGGCGCTGGGTGAGCCGCCACTCGGCCATGGCCACGGCGGCGCGGGCAGCCTCCACGGCGGCCGCCTGCACCCTGATCTCGTCCGAGCGCCCGATCGGAGCGCGCATCTGCGCCAGCGCCGCTTCCAACCCTCGCTCCTTGGCCGCCGAGGAGAGAAAATCGGCCCGGGTCTGATCGCGGGCCTGGACCGCGACCGCGCCCGAGGTCAGCAGCGTCTCCATGCGGCGCAGATCGGTCTGCAGCCTCTCGCGGGTGGCTTGGACGTCCGCCAGATTGGCCTGGGCCTGCTGAATTTCCGTCGTGCGCGACGAGGCCTGGAGATTGGCGAGCTGCCGCGCGCTCTGGCCGAGCTGTTCTTCCGCCTGATCCAGCGCCGCGCGGTCGGAAATCTCGTCCTGGTCGAAGAGGGGGTCGCCGCAAAGCACCCGGTCGCCCCGGGCGACCCGCACCTCGGTCAACTTGCCCTGCTGCGTCGGGGCAACCTTCACGAAGTCGGCATCGGCGTAGCCTTGCCACTCCACCACGGGGGGACGGCGGGACATCCACCACCAGACGGCGGCGCCGGCCACGGCCACGACGATCGCCGACCACAACAAAGCCGGACGGATCGCGCCCCGTTCGCCAGAGGCGGAGCCTTTTTGGGGTGCGTGCGCGCGTGAGGCGCTGTGTTCGCATCGCGGGACAGCCATTCGCATCCTCTTTTTTTTAGATTGAGCGCTCATTCTATCTGGCGGCCGCCGGGCCGTCAAGCAAAATAGATCGATTGCTCGATCTATAAATTGTCCCCGGCCTGCCGTCAAGCCAAGATAGATTGATCGTTCGCATTTAGGGATGGACTGCTCCCCGGTTTTCTTGGATACTTCCCGAACAGGCGCCGGGCGCTCGGGAAGCGGGAGCGGGGCGACCCGTCCTCAAAACCTCAACCTCCGCACGGGAGAGCCATGCGCAAGGTCGATCCGGTAAAATTCGAGCAGAAGCGACAACTCATTCTGGAGGCAGCCGGGAAATGCTTCGTACGTGACGGGTTTCGCGGCGCATCCATTTCCGACATCTGCGCCGAAGCGAAGATCAGCCCGGGGCACCTTTATCACTACTTCGCCAGCAAGGAGGCCATTGTCGGCTCCATGATCGAAGACGGACTCAAACACGCCGGCGAGCGAATCAGCCGGTTGACGCAAAGCGCCGACCCCGTCACGGCCATGCTTGATGGAATCGATTCCGTTTTGCAGCATTCCCACTACGGGCGTAGGCGGCTGCTGCTCGACATGCTGGTGGAGGCCGGCCGTAACAAGGAGATCGGGAGGATCGTACGCGAGTCCAGTCGCAAGGCGCGCGCGTTACTGGCCGATTTCCTCCGTATCGCCCAGGAACACGGGCAGGTCGATCGGACTCTTGATGCGGATATGGCGGCCGCGATCTTGATGAGCGTGCTCGACGGCGCGAAGACGCTTGAGATCCGGGACCCGGCGATCGACGCGGCCGGGAGCGCCGAGCTCCTGAAAATTCTTATTTCCCGCTTCCTGGCGCATGCGCCCGGGAGAGGGTCCTCGGACGAGGCGTAAATTCCGGGGCGTCCGGGTGGGGGAAGGCATGGCCGATCAATCCGTTGCCGGTGAAATCAAGCGCGATTTCGGATCTCCGGTGTTTCCGGTGATCGTGGCGATCAGTTTCTGCCATCTGATCAACGATATGATGTCCTCGCTCTTGCCGGCGGTGTATCCCATCCTGAAGGCGGATCTGGGCTTGAACTTCAGCCAGATCGGGCTGGTGACGCTCGCCTATCAGCTGACCGCTTCGCTTCTCCAGCCCCTGGTCGGGTTCTATGCGGACAAGCGGCCGACCCCCCTGGCCCTGCCCGGCGGCACGCTCTTTTCGCTCTGCGGCCTGGTGGCCTTGTCGGTGGCGCACAGCTTTCCGGTCTTGCTGGCCGGCGCCAGCCTGCTCGGCATGGGCTCCTCGGTGTTCCACCCCGAATCGTCGCGCGTCGCCCGCATGGCCTCGGGGGGACGGCACGGCCTGGCCCAATCGCTGTTCCAGGTCGGCGGCAACGGCGGGCAGGCCTTGGGTCCGCTCGCCGCCGCGCTGGTGGTGGTCCGTTTCGGGCAATCGAGCCTGGTCTTCTTCGCCCTGCTGGCCCTGCTGGCCGGGGCGATTTTGTGGCGGGTCGGGAGCTGGTACCGGGATTACGGCCTAGCCCGGTTGACGGGCGGCGGCGGGCGCCGTCCCGTGCACGCCGAACTGCCGCGAGGCAAGGCGCTGCGCGGCCTGGGCATTCTGCTGATGCTGATTTTTTCCAAGTATTTCTACTTGGCGAGTCTCAACAGCTACTTCACGTTCTATCTGATCCACCGCTTCCAGGTGTCCGTGCAAAACGCGCAATTGCACCTGTTCGTCTTTCTGGCCGCCGTCGCCGCCGGCACGATCGCCGGCGGACCGCTCGGCGACCGATTCGGCCGGAAATACGTGATCTGGTTCTCGATTCTGGGGGCCCTGCCGTTCACGTTGCTGCTGCCGCACGCCAGCCTGTTCTGGACGGCTCCGTTGACGGTGGTGATCGGGCTGATCCTGTCGTCGGCTTTCCCGGCGATCGTGGTCTTCGCGCAGGAACTGTTTCCCGGAAAGGTCGGCACGGTGTCCGGCCTGTTCTTCGGTTTTTCCTTCGGGCTGGGCGGGCTCGGCGCGGCGTTGCTCGGCCGGCTTGCCGATGCCACCAGCATCGAACGGGTCTACCAGCTCTGCTCTTTTCTGCCGCTGATCGGGCTGCTCGCGGCCTTTCTGCCCAATGTGGCCCGGACCCGCCCGGCGGCGGCGCCACGGCGGAGCGACGGGTGATACGGGGCCTGGGCGGTCCGCGCGCCGGCCAGTCTCCAGGCCCTCGCCCGCGTATGGGAAACCAAAGGCTCCCTCTCTAGCGGCCCAGGCCGAACAGCGTTCCGACCTGGTACACGCCCACGGCCAGGGCGAAGGCCAGGGCGGTGTTGAAGCTGGTGCTGAAGAGCGCCCAGCGCCAACTGCCGGTTTCCCGCGCGATGGCGATGACGGTGATGAAACACGGGGCGTAGAGCAGAATAAAGACGATCAGGCTGACGGCCTTGAGCGCGTTCCAGGCCGAGTCGGCCGCCAGTTGTTCGGCCAGGGGCGTGGTTTCCTCGCTTTCGACCTTGCCCAGCGAATAGGCGGTGCCGAGAGTCGAGACGATGACTTCCTTGGCGGCGAAACCGCCGATCAGGGCGATATTGGTCCGCCAGTCGAAGCCGGCCAGGCGGGTGACGTATTCGATGGAGGTTCCGGCGCGTCCGGCGAGCGAATTGCGCAGGGCGGCGGCGGCGCGTTCGTTGTCGGCGGTTCCCAGGTCTTCGGTCAGTTTTTGGACGGCTCGCGCGTCGTCGCCGGCGTGGGCGGTTTCCAGCGAGGCCGCGATTTCGGCCTTGGCCGCGTCGAAGCGGGCGGCCTCTTCGTCCGGCAGGCCGGGGAAGGTCATGGCCGCCCAGAGCAGGACGGATATGGCCAGGATCACCGAACCGGCCTTGCGGATGTATTGCCAGGTGCGCTCCCAGGTGTGGATGCACAGGCCTTTCCAGGTGGGCAGGCGGTAGGGCGGCAGTTCCATGACAAACGGGGTGCTCGGGCCGGTGATCATGGTCTTGCGCAAAAACCAGGCCACGCACAAGGCGGCGGCCCAGCCGGCCAGGGTGATGGCGAACAGGACCAGGGCCTGGAAACGCGGGAAGAAGACGGCGGTGAGCAGGATGAAGATCGGCAGTTTGGCCCCGCAGGTCATAAACGGCACGGTGAGCAGGGTGGCCAGTTTTTCCTTGGGGCTGCGCAAGGTGCGGCTGGCCATGACTCCGGGCACGGCGCACCCGCCGGCGATGCCGCCGGAGATGATGAAGGGCATGACCGAACAGCCGTGCAGGCCGAAGACGCGGAAGATCCGGTCGAGCATGTAGGCGATGCGGGCCATGTAGCCGGAGTCTTCCAGAAAGGCGATGAGCATGAAAATGATCAGGATCAGGGGAACGAAGCTGAAGACCCCGCCCGCGCCGTCGATCACGCCCGAGACCAGAAGCGAACGCAGCAGGCCCTCGGGCATCAGGGCGGTCGCGGTTTCGCCGAGATAGGCGAAGCCGGCCTGCAGCCAATCCATGGGCAGCCGCCCGAGACCGAAGGTGATCTTGTAGACCAGGTAGAGCACACCGAGCATGACGACCGGCCCCAGGAACCGGTGGGTCAGGACGCGGTCTATTTTGTCGGAGACCTCGATGCGGTCCAAGCGGTCGTCGCGGGTGAGCACGCCGCCCTTCAGGATGGAGCTGATGAAGCCGTAGCGGTAGTCGGCGATGATCGCTTCCGGGTAGGTCTTCAGGGTCGCGTCGCAATGGGCGGCGGCTTTGGCGGCCATGGCTTCCAGGCGCGCCCCGATGTCTCCGGCCCGGCGCCCCTCGTCCATGACCGGGGAGTCGTTTTCCAGGTACTTGATGGCCACCCAGCGCGCCGGGTAACGCTCGGTGAGAAATCCCGCCGCCTCGATGGCCGCGGTCATCTCGGCGATGACCTCGTCTAGGTCCGGGCCGTAGGAAATGGAAAGCGGCTGCCAGGGACCGGGATTTTGCGCCCGGGCCGCGGCGTAATCGGTGGCCAGCCGCGCCAGTTCGGCCACGCCGACGTCCTTTTTGGCCACCAGCTCGGCGACCGGCAGGTCCAAAAGGCGGCCGAGCTTGGCGCTGTCGATCTTCAGGCCGCGTTTTGTGGCCTCGTCCATCATGTTCAGGGCCAAAACGAGCGGCGCGCCCAGTTCGAGCAATTGCACGGCCAGGTAGAGATTGCGTTCGAGCGAGCCGGCGTTGATCACGTCCACGACCGCGTCCGGCCGTTCCAGGGCCAGCATGTCGCGGGCCACCAGCTCTTCCTGCGAGTAGGCGGTGAGCGAATATGCCCCGGGCAGGTCCACCACGCGCACGTCCGTTTCCACGCCCTGCAGGCGGCCTTCCTTCTTGTCCACGGTAATGCCGGGATAGTTGCCCACGTGCTGGTGCGCGCCGGTGAGGGCGTTGAACAGGGTGCTTTTGCCGGAATTGGGATTGCCCGCCAGGGCGATGGTCAAGGGGCGCTGCATGGCTTGGGCTCCAGGATTTCGACTTCGATGAAATCGGCTTCGTTGTTGCGCAGGGACAAGGTGAAGTCCTTGACCCGCAGGGCGACCGGGTCCTGGAGCGGGGCGCGGCCGATGATGGAGACTTCGGCCCCGGGCACCAGGCCCATGTCCCTGATCCTGCGGCCCAGTTCGCCTTGGGCGGCGATGCTCGTGATAATCGCTTTTTGGCCTTTGCCGAGCCGGCGCAGGCTGATCGGGGTGCTCATTTTGTCCTCGATTTTGAAAATCATTCTCAGTAGCTGCAAACACATGCTGCATGCGCTGGAGATGGAAGTAGGTTAATTGAGAATGAGTGTCAAAATCTTTTAGTCCGATTCCGAAATTTTTCCCGCCGCGCCGGAGCGTGTTCGGCGCGGGTTGCCGGGCGCGGCGATATCCCATATTCTTGACGCTGCCCGGTGTTTCCAAACGGCCGCGGTCCGGCCCGTGGTGAAAAGACCGAATGCCGCGAGAGGTGGTCATGAAAAAATTATTCTTCGCCCTGGCCCTGTCGGCCCTGCTGCCCGGCGCCGCCCTGGCCCAATCCCACATCGCCGTCAACGGGTCGACGACCATGCTGCCGATCATGCATAAGATCGTCGAGTCGTACGCCACATTGCGCGGCGACGTGACCGTCGCCTTGAGCGGGGGAGGCTCGGGAAACGGCATCAAGGCGCTCATCGACGGCTACGCCGACATCGCCATGTCCTCGCGGGAGCTGCGTGAAAACGAAATCAAGCTGGCGGCGGGCAAAAACGTGCGAATCGTCGCCCGGCCCCTGGCCATCGACGCCCTGTGCCCGATCGTCAATCCGGCCAATCCGGTGAGCGGGCTATCGCTTGCGCAGTTGCGCGGCATTTTTTCCGGCCGGATCACCAACTGGCGCGAAGTCGGCGGCGAGGACAAACCCCTCGGGCACCCTCGGGGCCTGGCGGGAGTTGGTCATGGGCGGCGGGGAGGTTTTTCCCGGGGCGGCCATGCTGGCTTCGAGCGGGGTCGTGCTCCAGGCCGTGGCCCATTCCAGCCAGGCCATCGGCTATGAAGGGTTCGGCTACGTAACCGGCGCGGTCAAGGCCCTTCGCGTCGAAGGGGTGGAGGGCACCCTGGAAAACGCCCGCACCGGCCGCTACAAGCTGTCGCGCATCCTGTGGCTTTTCACCAAGGAAGACGCCGGACCCGAAGTCGTGAGGTTCCTGGATTACGCCCTGGGGCCGCAAGGGGGCGACATCGTGACCCAAAGCGGGGCCATACCCGTCGGGGCGAAGTAAGTTCAAACGCCCGGCCCGGCCTCGCTCCGGGGCTGCCCGGGACGATCGCTTCCCACCCGTGCCGCGCGCTCCGCGCGGTTGCGCCGGGCCCGCTTGGCGCCCCCATGAGCCGCCGGGCCGGGCCGGGACAGGCGGCGGGGAAACGTCCACATCTTGACAATGTTACGTTCAGGTGACAATCGTGTGACGGCCCATGCGGCGGCCTCCCGGTTGCCGCCTCGCCAGACGCATTGCGGGCGATCCAGGGGAACCGAAGCGACCGGCGCCCGAGCCCGCAACCGGCTCCCTCCCGCCCCGCTGATCGATCCGGAGAATCCATGTCCTTTAGCCTGTTTCCCAAGTCGGTCCGTTTTTTTAAGCTGTTCAGCCGCCAAAACGACATGCTGCGCGAGGCGGTGAGCATGCTGTACAACGTGTTCCAGGATTTCACCGACGTCGAGAACAAGTGCAAATACATCAACATCATTGAATCCGACGCCAACGCCGTCTGCCGCGACATCGCCAAGCAACTGTCGCGGACCTTCATCACGCCGATCGACCGCGAAGACATCCACGAAATCAATTTGGCCCAGGAAGACATGGTCAACCTCATCCGGGCGATCTCTACCCGCATCGGGCTCTACGACTTCGAACGCATGCGCTTTGCCGCCAAAAAGCTGGTCGGCAATCTGAAGATCATGGTCGACGAAACCGGAATCATGCTCCAAAAACTGCATACCAGGAAAGAAGTCGAGGTGCATGTGGCCCGGGTCAAAACCCTCAAGGCCGAATGCGACATGCTGCTCGTGGTCGCCCTGGCGGAAAACTACGACGCCCCGATCGACGAACACGAGGCCATCCTGGAAATCATGAAGTGGAGCCATATTTACGACCGCATCGAAAAAGCCATCCATCGCACCGAAAATCTGGTCGACATCATAGAAGGGATCGTGCTGAAAAATGCCTGAGGTTTCCCTGGCCTTGGTCGGAATCATCGCCCTGGCCCTGTTCTTCGACTTCACCAACGGGGCGCACGACTCGGCCAACGCCATCGCCACGGTCGTCTCCACCAAGGTTCTCTCGCCCAAAGTCGCCGTGGCCATGGCCGCGCTGCTCAATCTGGCGGGCGCGTTTCTGGGCACGCACGTCGCCGAAACCGTGGGCAGCGGCATCGTCAGCCCGGAAACCGTCCAGGGCTGCCAGCCGCTGGTGGCCGCCGCCCTGCTCGGGGCCATCGCCTGGAACCTCTTGACCTGGTATTTCGGCCTGCCCTCGTCGTCCTCGCACGCCCTGATCGGCGGCCTCATGGGCGCGGCCACCGCTTACAAAGGCTTCACCACGCTCAATTACTCCGTTATCGCCCATAAGGTGCTTCTGCCGCTGATCCTGTCGCCCCTGGCCGGATTTATCGGCGGCTACCTGCTCATGCTCGGGCTGTCCTGGGCTTTCATGCGGACCGCGCCCAGGCGGGTCAACAGCCTGTTCAGACGGCTGCAAATCCTGTCCTCGGCCTTCATGGCCACCAGCCACGGACTCAACGACGCCCAAAAAACCATGGGCATCGTCACGCTCGCCCTGCTCATCTTCCATCATATCGATGCGTTCGTGATCCCCTTCTGGGTGAAACTGGCCTGCGCCCTGGCGATCGGCCTGGGCACCGCCGCCGGCGGCTGGAAAATCGTCAAGACCATGGGCCACCGCATCTTCAAAATGGAGGCGGTCCACGGTTTCGCCGCCGAAACCGCCGCCGCCCTGGTGATCACCTCGGCCTCGATCATGGGCGCGCCCATCAGCACCACGCACACCATTTCCACCGCCGTGCTCGGCGTGGGAGCCTCCAAGCGCCTGTCGGCAGTGCGTTGGGGCGTGGCCGGAAACATGGTCGCGGCCTGGATTCTGACCATACCGGCCACGGCCGCCGCCGCCTGGCTGGCCTTCGAGGCCCTGGCCCTGATCGGACTCGTCGGCTAGGGCCGCGCCCGGACCGGGCGCCCCGCAAGATCGAGAGTGGTTTGTGAGACGGCCGCGCCGCGTCCGCACCGGCGCGGCCGGTTTTTTCGCGATGGTTTTCAAAACGGGCCGCGTGCCGCGAGCGGCGGCCCGCCGATCCCGTAAAATTTTTCACGACCCGTTGAGCGGGGTTAAAACATGCCCGTCCCGCCGGAACCGGTGTATTTGGCGTAAATCCTGGCGAAATACTTGGTAAGATCGCTATATATTCCCTCGGCTTCTTTTTTCTGGCCGGGCCAAGCGTCTTCATGCGACGTGCCCATTTCGTTTAATTTGCTCACCAATGCGTCTCTCTTGGCTTGATAGTCGGCGAGATGGCTTTCGTAATCCTTCGCATGGGCGGCGTCGCCGCTGGTTTTGATCCGCGATTGGATATCAGCCATCTGTTTTTCCAGCTCATCGATCTTGGCCTGCATCTCGCGATGGTACGTTTCTTTCATCCGGCACCTCCCTGGTTTATTGCGCAAAGCCGCGCGTTGTTGCCGGCGCCGACGGCCGGCCGGAGCAAAACCATCCGACGAGCCCGGCTGTTTCGGCCTGGCCCGCCCGCCCGGCCCGAGCGCCCGGCCCGAGCGCGGACAAGGCCAGGCGGACTTGCGCCCCCGGCGCGGGGACATCGGCGCGACGCCGGCGGCGCCGATGGACGCCGATGGACGCCGACTCTATTCTGACACAATGATCACAGATTTAAATCAGAATGCAAGCATTTTATCTCCGGAAATGCACGTGTTCGGGCCGTTTCATACAACCGGCCGCAACACGGGCGAAAAATTGCCGCAATCCGCGATACGCCCATGGTCCGGCGCCGCGCGCGGCCGGCGCCCGCGATTTCCGCCCGGATAAGCGCCGCCGGACCAGGCGTTTTTCCTCTCGACAACCGCCCGCGCCTGGTGGAAAAGGAATGCAACACGCGAAATCGGTCGCACCCGATCAAAGCGGCCATACAAAGGACCCGGCCATGCCCGCGGCGCGGCTTAAAGAGCACGTCATCGAACGCAACTGGTGCAAGGGCTGCGGCATCTGCGTCCATTTCTGCCCCAAGGGCGTCCTGGTGCTCGACGGCGAGGACAAGGTCGTGGCCGCCCGTCCCAAGGACTGCATCGCCTGCACGATGTGCGAATTGCGCTGTCCGGATCTGGCCATCGAAGTCGTGCTCGAAGCGGCCACGCCGCGGCCGAGGAACAAACCGTCCACGCCCGCCGGGTCGTAACCGCGCGGGCGCAACCGTCTTTGTCGCGGAACCTACCGGAGCGGTCCATGAGCGGCAACGTCACATTCGTCCAAGGCAACGAGGCCTGCGTGGAGGCGGCGCTCTACGCCGGCCTGGAATTTTTCGCCGGCTACCCGATCACCCCATCCACCGAGATCGCCGAGCAACTGGCCCTGAAACTGCCGCAAAACGGCGGAAAGTTCATCCAGATGGAGGACGAGCTGGCCTCCATGTGCGCCATCGTCGGCGCCTCCCTGACCGGCCGCAAGGTCATGACCGCGACCAGCGGGCCGGGTTTTTCGCTCATGCAGGAGTCTCTGGGCTATGCGGTCATGGCCGAAATCCCCTGCGTGGTGGTCAGCGTGATGCGCGGCGGCCCGTCCACCGGCATCCCCACCCACGTCAGCCAAGGCGACGTCAACCAGGCGCGCTGGGGCACCCACGGCGACCACGCCGTCATCTGCCTGACCGCCTCCAACCACCAGGACGTCTTCGCCATGACGGTGGAGGCCTTCAACATGGCCGAGACCTACCGCACCCCGGTGATTCTGCTCCTCGACGAGGTGGTCGCGCACATGCGCGAGAAGCTCGTCGTGCCCGGGCCCGGGGACCTGCCGCTGGCTTCGCGGCTGCGCACCTCGGTCAAGGACGGCGTCAACTACCACCCCTACCTGCCCCGCGAAGACGGCCGCCTGCCCATGAGCGATTTCGGCGGCGTGCACCGCTACAACGTCACCGGCCTGTTCCACGACATGTGGGGCTTCCCCACGGACAAACCGGAGGTGGCCAAGGAGCTGCTGCGTCACCTGGTGGACAAGATCGAAAACAACGCCCGGCAGATCGCCCGCTATAGGGAGTTCTACTTGGAGGACGCCGAGAGCGTACTCGTCTCCTACGGCTGCGCGGCCAGGTCGGCCAGGCAACTGGTGGAAGACCGCCGCCGGCACGGCGACCGCTTCGGGCTCCTCGAATTGCAGACGCTCTGGCCCTTTCCCGCCGGGATCGTGCGGGAGAAATGCGCCGGGGCCAAGCGCATCGTGGTCGTGGAGATGAACATGGGCCAGGTCGCCGAACAGGTCAAACTGGCCGTGGACGACCCCCGGCGCGTCTATCTGGCCAACCGTTACGACGGGGTTCTTATCGCGCCGGAGGACATCATGAACCTCTTGCGGCTGATCCAGGGCAAGGGGATCTGAGCCATGGAAATCAAGAAATACCTGCGCGCGCGGTTTTTCCCCCACCTGTGGTGCCCGGGCTGCGGCCACGGCATCGTGCTCGGCTCGCTCCTGCGCGCCGTGGACAAGCTTGGGCTCAACCAAAACGACATCGTCATGGTCTCGGGCATCGGCTGTTCCTCGCGCATCTCCGGGTACGTGGACTTTCACACCCTGCACACCCTGCACGGCCGGGCCCTGGCCTTTGCCACCGGCGTCAAGCTCAGCCGGCCGGAACTGCAACTGATCGTGCCCATGGGCGACGGCGACGCCCTGGCCATCGGCGGCAACCATTTCCTCCACGCCTGCCGGCGCAACATCGACATCACCGCCATCGTCATGAACAACCGCATTTACGGCATGACCGGCGGCCAGTATTCGCCGCTCTCGGGCGAGGGCGTCCTGGCCACCACCGCGCCCCTGGGCAGCATCGACCGGAGCTTCGACGTGGTCAAACTCGCCGTGGCCGCCGGGGCGACCTTCGTGGCCAGGAGCACCACCTACCACGTCCGGGAACTCGGGAGCCTTCTGGCCAAGGCCTTGGCCCACAAAGGCTTTTCCGTGGTCGAGGTGCTCAGCCAATGCCCCACCTATTTCGGCCGCAAAAACAAACAGGGCGGGGCCGCGGACATGATGGAGATATTCAAAAACGAGACGGTCCCGGCCGGGTCCAAGGCCAAACAGGAAGACGGGAGCCTGATCGAACGCGGCGTCTTCATCGACCGCGCCGCGCCCGAATACTGCGAACAATACGCCGGCCTCGTCGAACGCGCGAAGGCGAAGGCCTAGAGGCGGGTGCTGGAGGGGAGAACCGGGCGAGGATCGGGCGAGGATCGGGGGAGGAACCTTGTGCGGCAACAAGGGGTTTTCCCCCGGATTCTCACCTTCGAGATTGGGGGCGGCGAGGGGATTGTCATGGATAAAATCAGTTTTGTTTTTTCCGGCTCCGGCGGCCAAGGGGTGATCACCGCCGCCGTCATCCTGGCCGAGGCGGCGGTGCTCTTCGAAGGCCTCCACGCGGTCCAGTCCCAGTCCTACGGCCCGGAAGCCAGAGGCGGGGCGACCCGCTCCGACGTGATCATCGCCGATACGCCCATCCACTATCCCAAGGTCGCCCAGCCGGCCGTCCTGGTCTGCCTGACCCAGGCGGCCTACGGCAAGTATTCCCCGATCATGCGGCCGGGGGGGCTGCTTTTGACCGACAGCCGCTTCGTTACCATCGAGCGCAACGTGGACGCCCGCCACGTGGAATTGCCCATGTACCGGGAAGTGGTGGACAAGGTCGCCCAGCCGGTGGTCTTCAACATCTGCATGCTCGGCGCGCTGATCGGCTTAACCGGGCTGGTCGCGCCCGAGTCCATCCTGGGGTCGCTTACGGCCCGGCTGCCGGGGCGGCTGCTCGACATCAACCGCAAGGCCCTGGACCTGGGCCTGGCCCTCGGCCGGGAATACCGGGACTAGAACTGGAGGGGAAAATCGGGAGAGGAACCTTTTGTGGACAAAAGGTTCCTCCCCCGAACCCCCTCCTCCCAAAAACTTTAAAGTTTGGGGCTGTCCTGGAGAACGAGCAATTACCCACATTTTTTGTTATTTTATCAAGTTGTTGTGACGAATTCCCGGTTTGTCTTCATGCCGGGGCCGGGGGCGGCAGCCCCCTCGGGGAAAAAAGACTGGTTCTGGTTTTCTGCCTCCAAGCCTGAACGCGTCAGCGCATTGAAGAGTAAAACCAGAACCACTGGTATTTTTCCTTTGGGCTTCGCCCCCGGCCCCCATAAAAGCGGATATAGAGCCCCGTGGCGAGGACAGCCCCTAAAATTTTTTTGGGGAAAGGGGAGGACCCCCCCTGTCGGCTCATACCTGGAGAGTGGAAAAGGCTTCTTTTCGTACTCTCCGTTACGAAGCGTCTTTCCGCTGCAAAGGGGGATTTTCCCCCGGATTTCCATTTCCAAGGAGAACTGCATGGAGCCCAAAAAAGTCGGCGACAGCGTCACGGTCATGCCGGTGCGCATGTTGCCCCAGGACGCCAATCCGGCCGGATTCGTGCATGGCGGCGCGATCCTCAAGCAGGTCGACCTGGTCGGGGGGATCGTGGCCATGCGTCATTGCCGCTCGGCGGTGGTCACGGTGTCCATCGACCGCATGGATTTTCTGACCCCGGCGCACGTGGGCGAGGTGATGGTTTTCAAGGGCAGCGTCAATTACGCCGGCTCGACCTCGATTGAGGTCGGGGTGCGGGTGGAGGCCGAGGATCTCATGACCGGGGCTATCCGCCATGCCGGGAGCGCCTATTTGACCTTCGTGGCCATGGACGCGGACCGCCGGCCCACGGCCGTGCCGCCGCTGGTCCTTGAAACCCCGGCCGAACGCCGCCGCCACGCCGAGGCGCTTACCCGCCGCGAAACCCGTCTGGTCGAACGCCGCCGCGAAAAGGCCGGCCAGGACCAGGCCCGCTCCGAGGAAAAACCGGCCGGACACGGGTAAGGCGGGTTCTCCACAAAATCCCGCCAGCCCCCGCGCGATTTCCCCCCGGGGCGCCTTGCCCTCGCGCGCGCATGGCTTTTATCACGCATGGTTATTTCACCTCCACGAATGCGTGCCTTGCCCTCGCGCGCATGGCTTTCATATCCGAATCTCTGGTCTTTTGGGTGTTACTGCCGCCTTGTCCTCGCGCGCATGGCTTGCATCCGGCCGCTTTAAAGCCGGAGCCGGGCGTGGCGGCGTTTATCCACTCTCAAGCGGGGGCCGGGGGGCGGCAGCCCCTTGGAAAAATACCAGTGGTTTTGGTTTTCACCCTCTCAAAATGGGGACCGGGGTCCCCTTACCCTCGGGCGTAGGCCTGCCGCATAACCACGAGCAACTCGGCCAGGCGGTGGTCGTAGGTGTGCTCGGCCAGGACCCGGCGTCTGGCGGCGCCGGCGATGCGCGTTCGCTCCTCGGGATGGGCGAGGTAGAAACGGACGCGCTCGGCGATCTCGCCCGGGTCGCGGTAGCAGGCGATTTCGGTGTCCAGGTCGAAGAGGGCCTCGATTTGGGCGGTGTAATCGGTGAGCAAAAACGCCCCGCAGGCCGGGACGTCGAAAAGCCGCTGGTTGAGCGCCCCGCGCATGTGGATGCCGGTGGTGTTGAAGTTGATTTCGCTTGCCTGATAGAAGGTCGGCAGGTCCGTGTTGTAATAGACGTAGCCGATGCGCCGCGCCCCGGGATGCCCCCGCGCCGCCACGCCCAGGCTGGCCGGTCCGGCCAGCAGGGGATCAAATTCCATGATCTGCTCCAGGCAGCGCTCGCGGTAGGCGCGGTTGGCGTTGAAGACCACGGCCAGGTCGAAAGCGCGCCGTCGCGAGAGGGGGCGCAGTTCCCGGTAGGCGGCGGCCGCCTCGGGAAAGCCTTCGAGCAGCCCCTCCACCGGGGCGAGCGGATCGGCCCGCGTCAAGGCGGCCAGCGGCGTCATCGCGCGGAGCAGCGCGGCCGGGAAGCGGCCGGATTTCAGGCGCGCGGCCACGTCGCCGCGAAAGCTCTCGCCCACGAAGGACACCCGCGCCCGCCAGGGATGCTCCCGGGGCAAGCCGGGAAGGGGTGCGAACAGTTCCGGATCGCAGGCCAGGGGCAGGTAGCGGACCAGGTGGCCGCGCCGCGTCAGTCTCGCGACCGAGGCGGCGTCGCAGGAGAAGAGCATCGTGTCGGGACCGGCCAGGTGGTCAAGTCCCGCGAGCATGAGCTCCGGATTGTCCACCAGCCAGGAGGCCAGGGGAATGTGCAGCGAGGACAAAAGGCCGGTCAGCATGCCGCCCTCGTCCACGCCGTGATGGTTCAGGGTGAAGACGAAGTCCGGCTTGAAGTCCAGGATTTCGCGCAGCAGTTCGGCGATGAACTGCCTGGCCGGGGCCGTTGGGGAGATGGTCAGCGCCCGTGCCGGCGCGCCCAGGCGGGCCAGGGAGGCCAGGATCTCCGGCTGGATGAAGTAGTTTTCGCGCTGGATGCACAGGACCCGGGGCTTTTTCCCGGCGAATTTCGGGTAGGCGGCGCGTTGCCTGAGGCCGACCGCGCGGGCGGTTTCGAGCTGTTCGCCGATGGTCCGGTAATAGGCGCCGTCCAGACGGGCGTAAGCCGGATGCAGCGCGGCGAACAAGGTCTTGCCGCCGCTAAGCAGCTGCCAGCGGGTCAACCCGGCGACAACGTCGTCCGGTCCCGCCGCGTCGATCCAGAGCACGCGCTCGGCGTCGTCGCGCTCCACGAGCCGCCTGACCCCGGTGGCCGCGTAAATGCCGTGTTCCTTGTCCACCACGGCCACCGGACCGTCCGTCGCTGCCAGAACGTCCTCGATCGCGTGCCCCAGGCCGCTTCCCAGAAAGACCGGCAGGACGTCGCCCGCGGCCAGGACCTTGGCCGCCAGATCGGCCTCGGTCTCAAGCGCCCGGCGGCCGAACAGGTGGCGTTTTTTGCCGGCCAGGGTCAGGACCGCGTCCACCACCCGGCCGTCGTCGCCGAGGACCGGCGAGCACGGGGGAAATTCGTTCACCGTACCGCCGCCTCACGAAGCGCTGTCGCGCGACTTGGCCTCGCGCCGCGGCAAGCCCGGCCCGGGCGGGGAGGAGGCGGCCGCGTCCTGGCCGAGGTAGTCCACGAACTTCCTGTCCTCGGTGAGGATGTGGTCGAGCACCCACTCCTTGAGAAAGGACATGAATTCCGGGCCGAGGTTCGCGCCCGGGTCCCGGGCGAGGTGCGTTTTTTCCGAGATTTCCGCGAGCAAAAGCTTGTGCAGGCGGCGATGCGCGGTCAGCAGAGGGAAGCGGTGCAGTTTGAAGAGGCGCTCCTCGTGTTTGAAATGCTCGCGGGCGTATTCTTCCAGGAAGGCCAGCGTCCGGGAGATTTCGACGCGGCCCGCGCCCCGGCGGATGGCCGCATCGACCAGGCTTGCCGCCGTAAGCAGCCGCTTGTGGTCCTCGTCGATCGCGTCCAGGCCCACGGTGTACGCCTCGCGCCATTTGAAGACGTCGATGCCGGCGAAGCGGGGATCGACCAGCGCGGCCATGCGGCGTTTATAGGTTTCGTAGAGCTTCCAGCGCACCACCGGAACGGCGCGGACGGTGTCGCCGGGTATGGCGTAGGCCCGCACCGGGGTGAGCGCCCTGGGCGTATACAGGCAGGGGGCGCCGCCCAGCAGGCAGCCTTCGCCGAAGATGTCGCCCGGTCCCAGGGATTCCACGATCACGTCTTCCAAGTGCAACACCGCCTCGCCCCGGATCAGGACGTACAAATGGGGTGTCCCGGTCGTGACGGCGATCTCGCCCGGGGCGAAAGAGACCTTGCGGGCGCTCTTGATCAGCTCGCCGTGGACCTTGGCGGACAGGGATTCGCCGAAGATCGGCGTCTGCTGGAGGAATTCCCGGCCGAACAGCAGTTTGTGGTATGAATTCAGGAGATCGTTTGCTTCCAGGACACCCTGGAACAACTCCCTCGGCAGGCGCAGGACGCGCACGAAGGTCTTGGCCCGGTAGGTGGCCGGGCTGGGTTTGCCGGTCAGACCGGAGAGCTCGCCGGCCAGGACTCCGGCCGGCAGGCTGTTGGACAGGCCCCGGTCGGAGTCGATGCGCTCCACCACGCCGGTGACGATCAGGTGGATGTGGCGGTGTTTTTCGCCGCGTTTGATGAGGATGGTTTCCGGATTGTGGGAAACCATGAGGCAATTCATGAGCAGGCGCAGCTCATGGTGCTTCGCCCCGGGGAGGTAGTTTTCCAGGTAATGGAAGGCCCGGGCGCGCAGGAAGTCCTGCTCGCCGTTGATGAGCGTGTCGGCCATGCCGAAGGAGGCGCCCGAGCCGATTTCCTTTTGCTTGTCGGTCAGGGGCAGCGCGGTGTGGGAGAGGATGATCTTGCCGGAGCGGTCGTCGTGGAAATCCTCGGCCTCGCCGTGGATGAGCCCGCCGCCGATGTCGATTTTCTTGACGTCCGCGCGGGCAAGGTAGCTGCGCTGGATTTTATCGCGATAGGCGGCCGTGACCCCGGGTTTGTCCGGATCGCTCGTGACAAAGGAGTCGAGCACTCGGCAGCTGGTGATATCGGCCAGGTGCGCGTACGTGCGGTAGCCGTTTTCGCTTTTGGCCCGGAAAAAAAGGATCGTGGTCTCCACCGGATGCGGGGAGACCACCGGCTTGACCTCCAGGCCGTTCACGCCGAACCAGCGGCCCTCGGGCAGGGTGTGGGTGTCGAAATAATCGGTGAACTCGCTTTCCGGGCGCGACACCAGGGCGGCCCATTTCTTGACCACCGAGGCCCGTACCGGCGCGGTGGCGAAATGGGCGATGCGGTGGTCGGCGCGCATCAGGCAGGCCAGGCCGCAGAAATGGTCGTCGTGGGCGTGGGTGTGGAAGACGGCGTCCACCTCGTTGACGCCGATGCCGAGCGCGGTCAGGCTGTGGGCGACGTTGGGGCCGGCGTCGATCAGGTAGACCCGGCCCTGGTGCATGATCACCGCGGTCATGCAGGGGCGGTTGACGTCCCAGCCGTCGCCGTCGCCGGAATGCACCACCCGGAAGTATTCCCGGCCCGGGTCGGTGAAGCCGAGCGGATAGGGCGCCGGGTAGCCGGTTTTGGCCGGCAGGTTCAGATCCACCGAGGCGGTTTCGCCCTTGTAGGCGAATTCGAAGACATTGGGCCGGACACGGCGCACGCTGACCCCGCCGCGCACCGGCGCGGGCCGCGGCCCGGCGATGACCGTGTCGAAAAGCTCCTCGGTGGGCCGGATGCGGCCGAAGGCGAATTTGAGTTTGAGGCGCATGGCCGCTCGGGCTTTGGCCCGGGACATGCCGGCGGCGAGCATCTCCTCGACGTTCAGCAGGCCGTAGTTGCCGCGATGGAAATAGCGGATCTGGGAATCGACCTGGGGCCGCGAACCGATCAAGAGCGGCTTACGCCCGGTGTTGCCCGGATGCCCCGGCAGAATCATGCCCTGGCGATAGAGCATCTGCAGGACCGGGAACTCGCACAGGTTGGAGAATTCGCCGTTTTGGATGAAAACGTCGGACAGCAGGATGGCGTTCGGACCGGTCTCGAAATGGCGGCCGTCGCGCTCCAGGGACACGATCAGCCCCTGCTTCATCAGGTGCTTGACCGTATCCGCCGGGCAACCGCACACCGCGAAGAAATCGGCTTCGGCCACCTCGATCCAGTACACGCCGGTGGTGACTTCGATTTTCTTGATTCGGTACATGGCCTGCCGCGCGGTTGTGGCGGGTTTCCCGGCGCGCCCGTCTGGGGCGAAGCCGCGCCGGGTTGGGCTCGCATGGTCGAGAATAAACCAAAGCCGCCCCGGAGTCGAGTCGGGCGGACGCGGGGGCGGGAAGCGCGGGGATCAATCCGGCGTGGGCAGTCCGAGCAGGCGCAGCAGGCCGTCCAGGATGACCACCGGGTGGGGCGGGCAGCCGGGGATGAACAAATCCACGGGCACATGCGCGGTCGCGCCGCCGCGGGTCTCCGGCAAGCCGGCGTACAGTCCGCCGGAAATGGCGCAGGCGCCGGAGGCGATGACGATCTTCGGGTCCGGGGTGGCTTCGTGGGTTGCCAGCAGGGCGGCGAGCATGTTGCGGGTGACCGGGCCGGTGACCACCAGGCCGTCGGCGTGGCGGGGCGAAGCCACGAATTCAATGCCGAAGCGGCCGATGTCGAAGACCACGGTGGATAAAACGTTCAGGTCCGCCTCGCAGGCGCCGCAGCCTCCGGCGCTGACCTGGCGCAGGCGCAGCGAACCGGCGAACAGCTTGCGCCGGGCATTCTCCAGCGCTTCGAAGCGCGGCGCTTCGGCGCCGTTGACCACGAGGTCCGCGCGCGTCCCGGCCGCCAGGCGATGGTCGCGGCTGAAGGTCACGGTGCCGCCGGGACAGGCGCGCTCGCACGCGCCGCAGAAGATGCAGCGGCCCATGTCCAGCGCCGGGCCCGAAGGGGTCGCCCTGAGCGCCCCGGTCGGGCAGACCGCCAGGCAGCCTTCGCAGCCGGGCTTGCAGGCCGCCGGGTCGACCTTGGGCCGGCCCCGGAAGCGCTCCGGCAGGACCGGGGCGGCCTTGGGGAAGGCGATGGTGCGGCGGCCTTGCCGCAGCCGTTCGGTGATGACGCGTAACATACCGGTTTCCCCTACAGGTCGTGCCCGCAGTAGGACAGGTTGAAACTCTTGTTGCACAACGGGAAGTCCGAAACCTGCTCCCCGCGCAGGGCGTAAGCCAGGCCGAACCAGTTGCGGAACGAGGGGTCCACGACCTTGTAGGCGCGCGGGCGTCCGTCGTTGCCGGTCAAGGCCAGATGCCAGATCTCGCCGCGCCAGCCCTCGGCCACGCCCACGGCCAGGCTGTCCGGGGCGGACGCTCCCGGGGCGCGGACGAGCTCGCCGCCGGGCAGGCGGCGCACGGCCGCTTCGCAAAAGTCGAGCGAGGCTTCTATTTCCAGGCGGCGCACCAGCGCCCGGGCGAAGACGTCGCCCGTGTCGTGCAGGCGTACGGGAATGTCCAGGCCGTCGCCGCTTCCCGGAGAATAGGCGCCAGGGGCGGGATACGCGCGCCGCGCGTCCCGGGCCAGGCCGCAGGCCCTGGCCGGGGGGCCGACCAGGCCCAGGTCCAGGGCGGTCTGAACGGAAAGCGTGCCGGTGTTCTCGAAGCGGCCGAGCACCGAGGCGGACTCGAAGAGCAGGTTCAGGGCTCCGGCGGTATCGACGCGGGCTCGGGCGAGCCTGGCGGCGAGTTCGTCCGCGAGGCGCTCGTCCAGATCAAAGCCCACCCCGCCCCGGCGCACGATTCCCCGGCCGAAGCGATTGCCGCAGATCAGCGCGGTCATGTTGAGATAATCTCCCCGGATGCGGCCCAAGTACGAGGCCGCGGGCAGGTAGCCGACGTCTCCGGCCAGGGCCCCCAGGTCGCCCGTGTGGTTGGCCAGGCGTTCGAGCTCCAGGGCGAGGCTGCGTATGGCCAAGGCCCGGGCCGGGGCGGCCGTGCCGCACAGGGCCGAAAGAACGCCTTGGTGGGCCAGGGCGTGGCCGATCGTGGCGTCGCCGGAGAGGGTCTCGATCAGCGGCGCGGTGCGCGGATCGGCCGTCTGGGTGAGCAGGGCCTCCACGCCTCGGTGCTGGTAGCCGAGCGAAATCTCCAGGTGCAGGACCTTTTCGCCGTGGCATTGGAAGCGGAAATGGCCGGGCTCGATGACCCCGGCGTGCACCGGGCCCACGGCCACCTCGTGGATCTCCGGGCCCTCGACGCGGAAATAGCTCGTTTCCCCGGGGCGCGGCCGGATCATGGAATTGGCGCCGTAGCCGGCGTGGAAGCGGATGGGCTTGAGCCAGGGGTGGTTTTCCGGCAAGACGCCCCACTGCTCGTAAATTTCACGCTCGAACCAGTGGGCCTGCGGGCAGTCCGGGGTGAGGGACTCGTAGCGGGAAACCGGTCCGGTGCGGGCGGCGGCCAGGCCGCAATCGCGGTCCAGGGCCATGACCGCGTAAAGATGGACGCCGTCCTGCTCCGGCGCGCCGAACAGCGCGGCGATGCGCGCGCCCCCGGCGACCTGGCGCTTCACCCAGGCGGTGAATTCGCCGGGAGCAAGCCGCGGGACGCGGTCGAGCGGCGTAGCCTCGCGATGGGTAAAGGCCATAGGCATCTTACAGCCCCCGGATGACGACCCCGGCCGCCTGGGCCAGGATCCGGATCAGGGTTTCCGGCAGGAAAAGGCCGAGCGTCAGCACCAGGCCGGCCAGGACCAAGGGCGGCCCGACAGCGAAAAAGTCCTCCCTGGCCTTGCCCGTCACCGCCGGGGGCGTCGGCCCCTGGACCATGCGCAACACCGGCACGCTCATGCCCACGAAGATGACCGCCAGGCAGGCCAGGTAGACGCAGGCGATGACCAGGCCGCCTTGGCGGATCATGGCCGTCAGGATGGTCAGCTCGCTCACGAACAGGCCGAACGGCGGCGATCCGGCGATGGCCAGGAAGCCCGCGGTCCACAGGGCGGCGGTGACCGGCATGGCCCGGGCCATGCCCCGGGCGTCGTAGCAGGAGCGGGTGTGGTACAGGGCCAGGATATTGCCGGAGACGAGAAAAAGCATGCCCTTGGCCAGGGAATGGCAGACCAGGTGGAGCATGCCGCCGAAGACCGCGCCCCCGCCCACGCCCACGGACAGGGCCAGGATGCCCATGTGCTCCACGCTGGAGTAGGCGAGCAACCGCTTGTAGTCGCCCTGGCCGACGATGAAGGCCGTGGCTGTGACCATGGAGATCAGGCCGAAGACGACCAGCAGTTCCTGGCTGAAACTTTCCAGTCCGGTCAGCACGCAGACCTGGTGCGCGCGCAGGATGCCGAGAAAGGCGCAGTTGAGCAGCGCGCCCGAGAGCAGGGCCGAGACCAGCGAGGGCGATTGGCTGTGGGCGTCGGGCAGCCAGTTGTGCATCGGGGCCAGGCCCATTTTCACGCCGTAGCCCACCAGGATGCAGATGAAGGCCGCTTTCAGCCAGGGCGCGCGGGCGATCCCGGCCTTGGCCGCCAGGTCCACCAGATTCATGGAGGTCGAGGACGCGGCCGGGTCGTAAAAGGCCACCGAGAGCAGGATGTTGCCGAGCAGGGCCAGGGCGATGCCCACCGAGCAGATCAGCAGGTATTTCCAGGTGGCTTCCAGCGAGCGGCGGTGGCGGTGGAAATAGATCAGCGGCGCGCTGGCCAGGGTGGTGCCTTCGACGCCCACCCAGAGCGCCCCCAGGTTGCGGGTGCAGGCGACGAGCGTCATGGCCGCGAGAAAGACCAGCAGGCAGGCGGTGAAAATGCGCTCCGGGGCGTTGGAAAAGGCGGCGCCTTCCTGGAAGTCGCGGCGCTGGCCCTTGACCTCGGCGCGCAGGTAGCCGACCGCGTAGACCGAGGCGGCCAAAAACAGCAGGCTGGTCACGGATAAAAACAGATGCCCGAGCGGGTCGAGGTCGAGCAGGCCGCCGAAGGCGGTTTCCGGCGGCACGGCAAAGGCCAGGATGGTCAGCGAAAAGTGGGCCGCGGCGGCCGAAACCAGGATCAGGCGGCGCGGCGTGTCCGCGGCGAGGGCCAGCGCCAGGGCGGCCGAAGCCAGGGGGATAAGGAGCAGAATCGAGAGCATGTCAATCCCGCAGGGTGCAAAACCGGCCCACGTCGATGGACTCGAAGGTCTTGTTGATATGGTGGATGGCGATACCCATGACGAAGACGCCGACGAAGACGTCGAGCAGGATGGACAGTTCCAGCCAGGCCGAGCCCTGGCGCGAGAGCGGCGCGCCGAAGAGGAAGATGCCGTTTTCAGCGGCCAGGTAGCCGATGACCTGGGTCAGGGCGTTTTTGCGGGTGACGACCAGGATCAGGCCGGTGAAGATGGTGGTCAGCGCGGCCGGGAAAAGCAGCGGCGCGAAGAGTCCCGGCGGGACCGGGAGCCTGCCTTCCAGCCACAGGGAGAAGAGCAGCCCGCCGATTCCGGCGGCGGCCGAGAGGCCTTCCCCAAGATATGGTTCGATCCGGGAATCGGCGTCGATGCGGCGCAGCGTGCGCGAGAGCAGGCGCGGGAAGGCCACGGCCTTGATGGCGAAAACCGCCAGGCACAAAAGAGCGAGGTGGGTCGGGACGCCCGCCGGAGGAAACAGCGGAGCGAAGGCCAGAATCGCCCCTTGCAGGGCCATCAGGCGGATGAGCACGCCGGTCCGGCTGGTGACCAGCAGGGCCAGATTGGTCAGGATCAGCGCGATCATGAGCGGTTCGAACAAGGCGGCCACGGTCATCTCCACAAGGTCAGGATCAAGGCGATGGCCGCGCAGGCGCAGGCCAGGGCCAACAGTTTGGGGACGCGCGGCAGGCGCAGCCTGGCCATGACCGATTCCACCACGCCGACCAGGGCGGCGCAGGCGAAAACCCCGGCCACGGAGGCGGCGAAGTCGAGCCAGGGATTGCCGAAAAGCGGGGGAAGCGCCGCACCGGTCAAAACGGCGCAGAAAAGCCAGAGCTTGAGCGCCGCGCCGTATTGGATAAAGGCCAGATCCGGACCCGAATGATCCAGGACCATAACCTCGTGGATCATGGTGAGTTCCAGGTGGGTGTTGGGGTCGTCCACCGGAATGCGGGAATTCTCCGCCAGCAACACGATAAACAGTGTGATCGGCACCAGGGCCAGCTCGGGTTCGGTAGGGGAAAGCGCCGTGCCGCGCAGCACGGCGTCGAGGGTTGAGCCGTGGGTGCTGGCGGCCAAAACCAGAAAGCACAAAAAGAGCGCCGGTTCGGCCAGGGCGGAAAAGGCGGCCTCGCGGCTGGCGCCCATGCCTTCGAAGCTCGAGCCGGTGTCGAGCGCGGCCAGGACCACGGCCGCCCGGGCCAGGGCGAGCAGGTAGACGGCCAGGATGAAATCCCCGGTGAAGCCGGCGGTCCCGCCTAGGTGGCCAAGCGGCACAAGCGCCAGGGCGGCGGCGATCGCGGCCAGGGAAACCACCGGGCCGGCCTTGAATATCCAGGTCGTGGTTCGGCTGTAGACCGCGCCCTTGCGGGCGAGCTTGAGCAGGTCGCGGTAAGGTTGGGAGAGCCGCTTGCCTTGCCGGCCGGCAAAAATCGCCTTGACCCGGTTGATCACCGCGAAAAGCAAGGGCGCCAAAACCAGGGCGGCCAGGATGCGGGGCAGGAACATGGCGGCCATGGCGCTTAGAGCTTCCACAGGAGCAGGCCGACCAAGACGGCCAGGATATACAGGATATAGAGGTGGATGCGGCCGTGCTGGAGTACCTTGGCCTGGTCGCAGGCGCGCCGGATCAGCTCGAAGACCGGGGTGAAGAAAAAGGTTTCCAATAGATCGCGGGGCGTGACGGCGAGAGAGGCGCGTTTCGGAAAATAGCCGTCCGGGGCATCGAGCGTCTCCGTGACGCCGACGGCCGGTCCGATCGCGGCGCTCACCGGTTCGGAAAAAGACGAGCCGGAATACTGCATGCGGGCGTCCGGGGCGACGAAGCCGCAATCCCAGGTGCGAAAGATCCGGACCGGGCGTCCTCTGAGCAGGGCGGCCCGCAGCAGCGCCAAAATTCCGGCCAGGGCGCACAGCCCGAGCCCGACCAAGGCCACGCTGGTCAAAATCGAGCCGGCCTGCCGGGCCATGGCCGCCGATTCGGCCGAGACCGCCGGGTACAAGGCCAGCGGCGTTTCCGCCGCCGCCTGGGCCAGGGACATGATCAGCGGCGCGCCCAGCCCGCCGATCAGGCAGACCAGGGCCGGGACCGCCAGGGGCCACAGGGCGGCCGGGGCGGGATCATGGGCCAGGGCGGCCGCGCCCGAGCGGGGCTCGCCCAAAAAGGCCAGGCCGTACGCCTTGGCGAAACAGACGAAAACCAGTCCGCCGATGGCCGCCAGGGCGAAAAACGAACCCAAAAGCCCGATTTGCTCAAGCAGTCCGCGCGCCGCAAAGCCCTTGGCCAGGCCAAGGTAGAGCAGCAGCTCGCCGGAAAATCCGGTGAGCGGCGGCAAAGCCATGATGGAGGCGGCCCCGATGAGGAACAGGACGCCGGTTCCCGGCATGCGTTTTTGCAGCCCGCCCAGGTGATCCAGGCGGACCGTTCCGGTGGCGTGCAGGATTTCGCCCGCCCCGAGAAAGAGCAGCCCCTTGAAGGCCGAATGGTTGAGCAGGTGCGTGAAGGCGCCGAGCAGGCCGAGCGTCGCCAGCCAGGGGTCGCCGGCGCGCGCGCCGATCAGTCCCGCGCCCAGGCCGATCAGGATCAGGCCCATGTTCTCCACGCTGGAATAGGCGAGCATGCGTTTGACGTTGCGCTGCCCCAGGGCCTGCATGACCCCGGCCAGGCCGCTCGCAAGTCCCGCGCCGAGCAGAAGCCAGCCCCACCAGGCGTGGGCCGGTCCCAGGAAGCCCAGGGCGCGGACCAAACCGTAAATTCCGGCGTTGATCATGGCCCCGGAAAGAAAGGCCGAGACGTGGCTGGGCGCGGCCGGGTGGGCGGCGGGCAGCCAGACGTGCATGGGCATGATGCCGGCCTTGGCTCCAAAACCGATCAGGGCCAGGATAAAGAGCGCCGAGGCCGCCCCCGGGCCGCCGGCCGCGCCCAGGGCCGTGAGCGCGGCGAAACCGGTCTCCCCGGAGCCGCCCCACAAGATGACGAAGAAGAGCAGGCAGAAGACCGCGCCCAGATGGGCGGCGACCAGATATATCCAGGAGGCCTCGCGGACCGCAACGTCGTCGTCGTGGAAGGAGATCAGGAAAAACGGGGCCAGGGACATGACTTCCCAGGCGATGAGAAACAGGACCGCGTCGCGGGCGGCCAGGACCAGGGCCATGGCGAAAAGCAGCAGGATGAAGAAGAACCAGTGCGCGCCCAGATTGTGTTCGTCGCCGTGATGGGCCAGGGCAGTACGTCCGGACAGGGCGCAGACCGCGCCCAGGCCGAAGACCGGCAGCAGGAAAAGTCGGGAAAGGGCGTCCAGGCCGATGGCGGCCGAGCCGAAAGGCAACCCCCAGGGCAAGATGGCGGAGGCGGCCTCGCTCCAGGGGCCGATCAGGGTGGCGGCCAAGCCGAGCAGGCAGCCGGCGACGGCGAAAACCGGACCGAGCGTGTTCGCGGCCCGGGACCGGCCGGCGCAAAGGGAAGCCGCGGCCCCGGCCGCCAGAACCGCCAGGGCGAGGACGAACAACGTCATGCCTTCTCCAAAAGTTGGGATCGCGCCCGGATCGGTTGCACGCGAAAAGCCTCTTCCGGCTAGGCAAAGCGGGCGGTGATGTCAAGCGCCAAGTGCTCGGAACTCTCCGGCACGGCGGCCCGGGCCCGGCAAAACCGGGACCCGGGGAGGGGGGGGCGGCGGGCCGAGCGCCGCCGGATTTTTTTTGCCCGGACAGGCTCCGGGCGCGGGAAAGACTTGACCTATCGGGGTTTCGGCCTCATAGGGAAAAATAGGTTCCTCGACGCAGCCTATGGAATTGCCTCATATTGACTGCGACGCTGACTACAAGTTAGCCAAGAGCCTCCAGAAGGAGGTAACATACTGTGAACGCGACCGATTTGCTGAGCCTTGGGCTTGGACTGGCTGACCCGTGGAAAGTGGTGGGGCAAGTGCTGGACGTGAACAAGAAGCCGAGCGAGCTGCGCCTCGACATCGACGCCGACAGAGGCACCCTCTATCCCTGCCCAGAATGCGGCAAGCCTTGTAAGGCCCACGATTTCAAGGAATTCACATGGAGACACCTCAACTTCTTCCAGCACCATTGCCTGATCACGGCGAGGGTTCCGCGCGTCAACTGTCCTGAGCATGGGATCCACCGGGTTAATGTCCCCTGGGCTCGTGAGGGCAGCGGATTTACTTTGCTTTTCGAGCAGGCGGTCATGCTCCTTGCCCGTGAGATGCCAGTCAAAACGGTGGCCGGCTATGTCGGTGTCACCGACAAACGCATCTGGCGCGTCGTGAAACATTACGTTTTCAAGGCCATGGGAAAGCTTGACCTCAGCGGGCTGCGCGGCATCGGCCTCGACGAAACGGCAACGAAGCGGGGGCATCATTACGTCACCATCTTCGTGGATATGGACCGTGAAACTCGCCCCGTGATTTTCGCGACTCCAGGGAAAGGCAAGGATTGCATTAAAACTTTCGCGGAGTTTCTCAAAAAGCGGAAGGGAAACCCCGACAATGTGCTCGAGGTCGTCTGCGATATGTCGCCCGCCTTCCTGGCCGCAGCGGAGGAGACCTTCAGCAAGGCCGCCGTGACCGTGGACTGGTTCCATGTGGTCCAGATCTTCACCAAGGCTTTGGACGAGGTGAGGCGGTTGGAAGCCAAAGAGACCAAACTTCCCGACGGTACGCGCTGGGCGGTGCTCAAGGGTCTAGAAACACGCCGAAGCGAAGAGCAGAAGCAGGCCCTGAAGGAGTTGGAAGAGCGTGGCTTGGCGACGGCCACGGCTTTCCGGGTGAAGGAGCTGTTGCGCTGGGTACGCGAGGCAGAAACCCAATATGCGGCCAGGTGGCGAGCGTCACGATTCTTCCTGTATGCGCAGAAGTTGGTAGGGGAGGAGTCGAAGTTGCTCGAACCAATACGCAAGGCGCTGCGCACGTTCGAGGAGCATCTGCCGCGCATCCTGCGAAGGTGGGAGTCGCGGCTCTCGAACGCCCGACTTGAAGGGCTCAACAGCCTCTTCCGTGCAACGCGTTCACGAGCCAGGGGGTATCGAAACGTGAAGACTTTCATCACCGTCATTTACCTAATCGGAGCTCCCATCAAGGAGCTGCTGGTTCCATGAGAATTCCACATCAAACGTCGAGGACCCGAAAAATATTGATGTGTGGGACCCTAACGAGGTTAACGGCCAAAACAACGCAGGAGGAAAGATCATGACCAAAGCCGATCTGATCGCCAAACTGGCGGAAAAGGCGAAACTCAAGAAGAACGAGGCGGGCAAGGCCCTGGACGCTTTGACCGAGGCCATCGAAGAGGCCCTCAAAGCCGGCGACAAGGTCACGTTGACCGGTTTCGGCGCCTTCGAGGCCGTCAAGCGCGGCGCCCGCAAGGGACGCAATCCCCGCACCGGCGCCGAGATCAAGATTCCCGCCAGCCAGGCGGTCAAATTCAAGGCCGGCAAGGGCCTGAAAGACGCGGTGAAATAGGCGTCCGGACTCGGGATCTTTTTCGCGTTGAGGGGACCGGCATGGCGCGCATGCCGGAAGCGGGCCGGTTTGCGCCCGTGATCCGTCCGTCCGGGATGGCTTGAGGCCCGGGCGGGCGGCGGCGGTATCTTTCAGCAACGGCCGGGTCGCCCCGGCCGTTGCCTTTGGGGCGGGTCAGTAGCTATTGAGTTCCACCAGACGCATTTTGGGCGTGCTGACCAGGTGGAAATAGCGGTTTTGGGGAATAAGCACGTAGGGCAGGTCTTCCTCGCGGCGAAACAGGAAGTGCGACAAAATCATTCTGTTGACCGCCTGGTGGCCGATGATCATGATGTTGGGCGAATTGCCCGAAAGATACAGGGCCTTTTTGATCCCCTTGCTCACCCGCTCGCGCAGGGCGGCGTAGCCTTCGCCGTTCGGATAGACATAGGCGTATTTGTCGCGGTTTCTGGCCTCGTACTGCTCGGGGTGGAAGCGGCGCATCTCCTCGAAGCACAAGCCCTCGAAATCTCCGGCGTTGATTTCATCGAACTCGGCCAAGGCCATGATGGTGGTTCGCTCGTGGCCCTGGGCCAGGGCTTCGGCGGTCTGGCGCGAGCGCGTAAGCCGGCTGGTGAAGACGTAGCTCAGGGGAATGCCGCGGAAATGGGCGGCCAGGGTTCCGGCCTGGGCCAGGCCCTTGGGCGTGAGCCGCGAGTCCCCGCCGATGCGGCCCTCGATGTTGTCGTAAGACTCGCCGTGGCGGGCGACATAGAGGTTTTTCACCCAGTCCGAGACCAAAAGGTCGCGGATCACGCCGTAATGGGGCGGATGGTGGCCCACGCGTTCGCCGAGGATGCGGTTGTTCAAGGTGTCCACGACCAGAAACGCCGGTTCGTCGTCAAGCGGCTGGGCGATGCACCGGTAGTAGCCGATGCGCTCGGAAAAGGCGGCGTAAGCCTCGTGCGTCGAAAGGTGGGCGAATTCGGGCAGCTTGGTTTTGCGCAGGATGCTGGCGCGCATGAGCTCCGGGTCGTCGTTGACGCAGGCCACGAAGAGCACCGTGGCGTCGGCGAAACTGTCCAGGATCAGCCGTCGCCTGGCCCGGGTCAGGTTGGTGGCGTCGAGGATGGCCACTTCGCCGCTCCCGGCCAAAAACTCCCTGGCTTCCCCGATGCTCACCTTGGCGATGTTTTCGCGCTGCGCGCAGGCCTGGATGTTGGCCGGGTCGTAAAAGCCGGGGCCGGCGGTGTCCTGGCCGCGCAGCATGCGCCTGCGCACGTCGCCGTTATTGAAGATGCGCGCGCTGACGCCCTCGGCGGCCAAGGTTTCGGCGATTCTTCCGGCCACGGTCGATTTGCCCATGGCCGGAAGCCCGACCATGGCCAAGCACAGTTTGCCCTCCAGCGAGCCCATACGTTACGCCGCTCCTTTGCCTTCGGGCCGGCCTGGGGTCCCGGGGCCGCTCAGGCGCTCATGTCCTTGGCCCGGCGCCGGTAGGCGTGCAGGATGGGTTCGGTGTAGCCGCTTGCTTGGGTTTGTCCAGTGAAAACAAGCTCAAGGGCGGCCTGGAAGGGAAGGCTGGCCGCGAAATCGGCGGCCATGGGCCGATAGAGCGGGTCGAGCGCGTTTTGCCGGTCGACCACGGCCGCCATGCGCTCGAAGGTTTTCCGCACCTGCTCCGTGGTGCATATCCCGTGGCGCAGCCAGTTGGCCAGGTGCTGGCTCGAGATGCGCAGGGTGGCCCGGTCTTCCATCAGGCCGACGTCGTCGAGCCCGGGCACCTTGGAGCAGCCCACGCCCTGGTCCACCCAGCGCGAGACGTAGCCCAGAATGGATTGGGCGTTGGCCTCAAGCTCGGTTTGTATTTCTTCGGGGCTCGGCCGCGAGCGCAAAAGCGGCAGGGTCAGGAGGTCGTCCAGGCAGGCCCGAGGCCTGCCGGCCAATTGCCTCTGGCGGGCGGCCACGTCCACCTTGTGGTAGTGCAGGGCGTGCAGGGTGGCGGCCGTGGGCGAGGGCACCCAGGCGCAATTCGCCCCGGCCAGGGGATGGGCGATTTTGGACTCGACCATTTCGCGCATCTTGTCCGGTTTGGCCCACATGCCCTTGCCGATCTGGGCCCGGCCGGAAAAACCGCAGGCCAGCCCGACGTCGACGTTGTTGTCCTCGTAGGCCGCGATCCAGGGTTCGCTTTTCATGTCCTGCTTGCGCACCACCGGCCCGGCCTCCATGACCGTGTGGATCTCGTCGCCGGTGCGGTCGAGGAAACCGGTGTTGATGAAGATCACGCGCGTGCGCGCCTGGCGCACGCATTCCTTGAGGTTGACCGAGGTGCGGCGCTCCTCGTCCATGATGCCGATCTTGATCCGGCCCGGCGCGAGCATAAGGGTCTCTTCGACGGCGGCGAACAGGTCGCGGGTAAAGGCGACCTCTTCCGGGCCGTGCATCTTGGGCTTGACGATGTAGACCAGGCCCGCCCGGCTGTTCGGGCCGACGCCCTCGTCCCGGGGGACGCGCCGCGCGATCAGGGCGGTGACCATGGCGTCCAGGACGCCCTCGAAAATTTCCTGCCCTTGGCCGTCAAGGACCGCTCCGGTGGTCATGTGCAGGCCCACGTTGCGCGCCAGCAGCAGGCTTACGCCGGGCAGGCGCAGGCTTTGCTCGTCCGGGGCGGTGTAGTCGCGCCCGGGGCTGGGCCGCCTGGTCAGGGTCCGGCCGCCCTTGGGGAAAACGGCTTCGAGATCGCCCAGCATGAGTCCCAGCCAGTTGCGGTAGGCGAGGGCCTTGTCGGCCCCGTCCACGGCGGCCACGGAATCCTCGAAATCCACGATGGTGGTCAGGGCGGCTTCCAGGATCACGTCCTTGACCCCGGCCGGGTGAGCGCGGCCGATGGGGGAGTCGCGGTCGATGGCGATTTCGACGTGCAGGCCGTGGTGGCGCAGCAATACCGCTTTCGGTTCGTCCCCGCCCTGAAATCCGGCGAATTGGCCGGGATCGGCCAGTCCGCTCAGGGTGCCGTCCGCCTGGGCGACCGCCAGTCGACCCGCACCCTGGTCATGAACGACCAGGTAGCCGTGGCAGCCGGCGTGGTTGCCCTCCTCCAGGGGGAAGATCTCATCGAGAAAGGCGCCGGCATACGCCACCACCCGCGCCCCGCGCTCGGGGTTGTAGCCCGGGCCACGGGCCAGCGCGCCGGTATCCGCGATGACGTCCGAGCCGTAGAGCGCGTCGTACAGGCTGCCCCAACGGGCGTTGGCCGCGTTGATGGCGTAGCGTTCGTTGGTCGCGGGCACGACCAGTTGCGGTCCGGCGACGCGGGCGATCTCCTCGTCCACCTCGCCGGCATCGATGACGAAATCCTCGCCCTCGGGTTCGAGATACCCGATATCAAGGAGAAAGCTCTTGTAGCCGGCGGGGTCGAAGGCCGCGCCCGGCCGCGTCCGGTGCCAGACGTCGATGGCCGTTTGCAATGCCTCCCGCTTGTCCAGGAGGGCTTGGTTGCGCGGGGAGAAGGCTTCCAGAATCTTTTCCAATGCGGCCCAAAACCTGCCGGGCTCGATGCCGGTCCCGGGCGCGATCTCGGCCTTGATGCAGTCGTGCAGGGCCTTGGCGACATGCAGTCCGCCGATCTGAATTCGTTCTTCCATGCCGGTGCTCCATGGGGACGTTATTACAGATGATCAGAAATCTTTCCGGGGCGCGATGTCAAGCCGACGGGCCTGGTTTCGGGAGATTGAAAACCGGAACCGCCGTTGTTTTCCCGAGGGGGCTGCCGCCCCCGGCCCCCGCTTGAAGGCGGATACGAGGGCGATTCGTGAATCGCCCCTCTTCGCCTTCGGCCGGTGTTGCGCGCAATTGGAACCCAGACGGAGGGAACCCTTTGTTCATAAAGGGTTTCTCCCCCCGACCCCTCCCCGGCCGCCGCCTAGAGCCGGGCGTAGCGTCCCATCAGGTGTCCCTCGGCCAGAACCCGGCCGTGGATCGCTTCCAGGAACCTGGCCTTGCTTGCGCCCGAGGGCAGGTCGAGCTTCACGGACAGGGCGTAGATCTTGAAAAAATAGCGGTGGGAGCCGCTTGGCGGGCACGGGCCGCCGTAGGTCAGCTTGCCCCAACTGTTGGCCCCGGGGACGCCCCCTCCGGCGTGCAGGTCGCCCAGGCCGACGCCCTCGGCGACGTTACGGGTGTCGGGCGGGAGATTGAAGACCAGCCAGTGCACCCAGTCCCCGCCCGGGGCGTCCGGGTCGTCGCACAGGATCGCCAGGCTCGCCGCGCCCGCCGGGACGCCGGAAATCCGCAGCTCCGGCGAGACGTCGCGGCCGTCGCAGGTGTGGCGCACCGGGATCAGGCCGCCGTCGGCGAAGGAGGGGCTCGCCACCGCGAGCAAGGCCGGCCCGGAAGCGCCGGCGATGCCGCAGGCGAACACGGCGGCGGCCGCCAGGGCGGAAGAAACGGCGGTAAAGTCCATGGCGCGGGTCAAGGCGCTTAAGTCCATAACAATCCTCCAAGCGGGAGTTGCGGGCGACGACGCCAGGCGTCGCCCCTGGGCGGCGGGGACGCCGCCCCCGCGAGGCTTTGCGGCCTGGGGAAAACCAGGCCGCGGCTCCGGACGCGGGCCCACAATCCCGGGACGGGATTAGCGGCGTCGCCCGGAGGGCGCAATCGACCCATAACCCGGGGGGATATTTTTGTGAACCGGGCGGCGGACGTTTTCTTCCGGCGTATTGCGCGGCGCACGAAGTTTTTACCGGCGTGCTCCCTCGGCTTGCGCCGCGCGGCCGGGCCGCCCGCGCGTCCGCTCGTATACAGGGGCGCGGGAAAATGAAGATATTTCCGTTCTCCTTCGTATTTCGCTTCTGGCACGAGGGTTGCTTGGCTTGCCGGGGGCATTTTTTTCCCCGGGAGAGCAGCATGTTCACCGTTTGCCTGATCGCGCCGCCGGGCTATCCGCACTCCATGTGCTTCATGGAGCAGGCGGCGCTTTTGCGCGGGGCGCTGGGCGCGCTCGGCGTTTCCTGCCGGTTTTCCCTGGGCGTGCTGGAACCGGGCCGCATCAACATCGTCCTTGGCTACCACCTGCTCGACCCCTCCGAGATTCCCCCGGACACCGTCTATATCTGCCGCCAGCTCGAACAATTGAGCAACGAATTCTTCGCCGCCCGTCCGGGAGCCCTGGAAGTGCTCGCCGGAGCGAGCGAGATCTGGGATTACGCCGAGGGCAACGTGGATTTTCTCGCCGGCCTGGGGCTGAGCGCCAAGCTCTTGCCCCCGGGGCACCACGAATGCTTGGAAACCATTCCCCAGGGGGTTGCCAAGGACATCGACGTTTTGTTTTACGGCGCCCTCAACAAGCGCCGCGAGGACACGCTCGCCGCCTGCGCCCGGCTCGGCCTGCGCACGGAATTTCTCTTCGGAGTCTACCACTCCGAGCGCGACCAGGCCATCGCCCGCGCCCGCATCGTGCTCAACCTCCATTATTACGGCGAGCGCATCTTCGAAGCCGTGCGGGTGACCCACCTGTGGAACAACCGGGTGTTCGTGGTTTCGGAAAAGCCCGGCCGCTATCCCTATCCCGGCGTGCCCCTGGCCGCCGTGCCGTATGAGCGCCTGCCCCAGGCCTGCGCCGGGTATCTGGAGCGCTTTGAGGCCTGCCGGGGACTGGCCCTGGAGTCCCACCGCCAGTTCAAGCGGCTCTATCCCATGACCAAATTCCTCTGGCGGGTCCTGGACTCGCGGCTGATGGCCACGGTCCGCCGGCAGGCGCGCCCGCTGCGGCCCGAGCCGGAGCGCCCGCAGCTTGGCTAGAAGCTAAAAAAGGTTCTTCCCCCGAAGTCCCCCGGTCTTTGGAAACCGGGTCCGGATTTTCCGGGAGTCCGCCCGGGCCAAACAAAAAAGCCGCCCAGAGGCGGCTTTTTCATCTCGGATGCGGTCAAAGTTTTTCGGAGCGGGAAGGCCGGGGGGAGGGACCCGTGGGACGGCGGCCTTTTTTCAAAAAAGGTTTTT
>Ga0302279_10001255_pt1 | contig 36527 bp, 38 predicted proteins | sample III_Bog_N3_3_FD_194541 | JGI IMG/M metagenome (GOLD analysis project Ga0302279, IMG submission 194541) | Peat permafrost microbial communities from Stordalen Mire near Abisko, Sweden - III_Bog_N3_3 | ecosystem: Environmental > Terrestrial > Soil > Wetlands > Peat | place: Sweden: Abisko...
CTAAAGCAGATCAGATCAAGCCTAAGTCAAAACTAACCCAGACCAAATCAACACTGCCCAACCTGCCATCGCACTCGCATGCAATCGCACCAAGGACGCCGCCAACGTATCCCTTCCTAGCCTATTCGACTTTCAATGAACGGCCCGGAACTTCCGGGAGCCGCCAACCAGTGGTCAGCGGCGAGGGGCGCTTTCTAGTCGGCCCCCCGGATTGTGTCAACGCGATTAAATGCCGCCGCGAGATTTCTTTGATCGGCCGCCAACCTGTTGAAAAAACAAAGATACAAGCCCTGGAATGGCATCCGGCCCAACAACAGCCGAGCCATGCAGGCCTCGCATGGCCAGCCTGGGCGCGCCCGGCGGGCGTCAGGCCGTCGTCTCAAGCGCCGCGAGATCATCGGCCGATCGGCCGCATTGCTGGGCGCGGGATGGAAAAATGCGCGCTATTCGAGCGAGGAGGTCTCCGCCCAGCGGGAAGCCGCCGCTTCGTCCGCTTCCCGCGCTTCCACCCAGGCTTCGCTGCCGTCGGCGAAACGCTCCTTCTTCCAGAACGGCGCCCGGGTCTTGAGCCAGTCGATCAGGAACCCGGTGGCGTCCAGCGCCGCCTCCCGGTGCGCCGCCGCGGCCAGCACCAGCACGATCCCCTCCCCCGGCACCAGCCGGCCGACACGGTGGATCAGAGTGCAACCGAGCAGCGCCCAGCGCCGCTGCGCCTCCGCGGCGATGCGCTCCAACGCCGGAGCGGTCATCGCGGGGTAGTGTTCCAGCGTGAGCGCGGTGATCGGCTTTCCGCCTGCCGTATCGCGCACCGTACCCAGAAAGCAACCGATGCCGCCGATATCGGCGCGGCCGGCGGTCAGGGCAGCCAGCTCGGCGCCGACATCGAACGCCTCGACCTGCACCCGGACCGTCGCCATTGCCGCTACCCGCCCGTCACCGGCGGAAAAAACGCCACCTCGTCGCCTGCCCGCAACGGTGTGGCGGGTCCGGCGAAGTCCTGGTTCACAGCGCAGCGCACCGTGCGTCGATCCTCCAGCGCCGCTCTGTGGCCGGGGCTGAGCGCGGTCAGCCATGCAATCAGATCCGCCACCGTCGCCACCTCGGGCGGAACGGCGAGCCTCTCCTCTGCCGCGCCGGCGCGCTCGCGCAGCCAGGCAAACCAGAGGACCGTCAGCGGCTTCGGTTCAGCGTCCATCCCGCCGATATGGGGGCTCAAGCCGGCGGCCCGAAGGCCGGACCGGGCAACGACTGACCGGGGCTGTCGCGCGAGCAGGCCCCGGAGGCACCCCGCCCAGCGTTGCCCGCGGCAGCGTCGCCGCCCCGAGGGTGGACACGCCAGGCGGCCAACCCGGCGCTGCGCGTCACTTTGGCGTCGGCACCGTCTCGATCCGGCCGTCCGAATGGATGATCGTGCTGGTCCCATTGCCGTTCGGCACGACCACGGCGGAGCCACCGCCCGGCTCGGTCAGCGTCTGGTAGCCGCCGGTGCCGCCATTGGTCACCGCCGGGCCCCTCGGTGTCTGAAGCACCTGGCCCGCCGGATTGCGGGCCGGCGGCGCAACTGGCGTGGCAGACGCGCCGGGCACGTTGGGCAGTTGCGGCAGCCCGGGCTGGGCGTTACTGCCTGGCGGGGTCGAACTGCCCTGTGCTGGCGGTTGGGTGCCGCGCTGCAGCGGCGACCCGGGCACCGGCTGCTCGGGCGAACCCATATTGCCCTGCTTCACAAGGTCCTCCAGCGTCGGTTCCGGCTGCAACGGACCGGGCCAGACATCGCCGGGTTCGGGCGTCAGCGGCTTGACGATCACATCCTCGCCCATGGCGCGACGCAGATTCTCCGAGTCGCCCACCGGCGCGTGCGGCCGGAAGCCCGTCGTGAAGGGCGGATTCCACCACGTTGCATAGTTGTAACCACCGCAGCTAGGCAGCAGGAGGCACAGGCCGAGCAGGGCATGGCGACGCATGAACGATGGCTCCGGCCGGGTGAGAAGAAGCGGTGCCGGCACCCGGCTGCCGACGAAAGCGAAACATATGCCCTTCAAGCGCGTACCGCTCAAGAAGCGGCGTGCAAGGGCTGCCATTCCAGCCGCTGCAGCAGCCAAAGCGCAACAGCCGGAGGATCGCCGAGCGGAAGCACCGGCCGGTCGCACCCCGGCAACGCGGCATCGGCGGCCACCGCGACGATGTCATCCTGCTCCGGCCAGATCGGCGGCTTGCCGAGGGCCGGGCGGTACACCTCCAGCTTCTGGAACGGACAGGCCTTGAACCCCTCCACCAGAACAAGGTCCACCGGGTCGAGCCGGACCAGCAGGTCGGCAAGGCCGGGCTCCGGCCCAGCTACCTCGTGCAGCAGTGCCCAGCGCTGGCGGCTGACCACCAGCACCTCGTGTGCGCCGGCTTCGCGATGGCGATGGCTGTCCTTGCCAGGCCGGTCCATGTCCAAACCGTGATGCGCGTGCTTGACGGTGGAGACCGCCAGGCCCCGGGCGCGCAGCAGCGGCAGCAGGGCGGTCAGCAGTGTCGTCTTGCCGCTTCCGGACCAGCCGACAATGCCGAAGACCCTCACGGGGACGGGGGGGACGCCCCCCCTCGGCGCTCCGTAACCGCCGGTGGCTGCGGTGGCCCGGCGGCATGGTGGAGGCTGGCAACCAGATAGTCCCAGCCGGTGACAAGGGTGAGCGCGGCGGCGGCCCACAGCATCGCCTCGCCAATCGCGTTGACCGGCAGGAACGACAGGTGCAGCAGCTTCGCCGTCGGCTCGCCGGCGATCAGCGTGCCGATCGCGCCCATCTGAAAGCCGGTTTTCCACTTCGCGAGTTTCGTCACCGGCAGGCCGATGCGAATCGCGGCAAGAAACTCGCGCAGGCCGCTGACCAGGATCTCGCGCAGCATGATGATCACGGCCGGATACAGGCCGAAGGCAGACAAATGCCCCTGCCCGACCAGCATCATCAGCGCGGCGCCGACCAGCAGCTTGTCGGCGATCGGGTCCAGCATGCGGCCGAGATCGGACTGCTGGCTGCGGGAGCGGGCCAGCCGGCCGTCGAAATAATCGGTGATGGCGGCAGCGGCAAACACCAGGCAGGCCGCGAGGTCGGCGACCGGGTCGCGTAGCGCGATCAGTACAACCAGCAGGGGTATAGCCGCGATGCGCGACAAGGTCAGGACGTTGGGAAGGTCGGTCAACATGCGCGGATCAGGTTAAAGGAGTTTGCGGCGCGGGGGGAGAGCATTGGGAAAGCGCTGATGGAACCGCGGGCATCACGGCGGTAGACGGGCTGTCATGATGCCCCCGCGCATCGCCGGCGGGGCCGGCGGGTCAAACGCGAACCCGGTGCCGGTCCCAAGGTTCGGGGGGCAGCCCGTCGTCGGGGAAGACCTGTCGCGCCTGCAGCCTGGGTTCCCTTTGCCGTGAGGTGTGCTAAAGGCCCCGCCACATGCGACACTTCCTTGAATTCGAGAAGCCGATCGCCGAACTTGCCGGCAAGATCGAGGAACTGCGGCGGATGGCCGAGCCCGGCGGCATCAACATCGCCGACGAGGTGGCGAAGCTGACCGAGAAAGCCGACCGGCAGCTTCGCACCATCTACGCCAAACTCACGCCCTGGCAGAAGACCCAGGTCGCCCGCCATCCGGAGCGGCCCAAAGCGGCCTCCTATATCGCGGGGCTGATCGAGGACTTCACCCCGCTCGCCGGCGATCGCGCCTGCGCCGAAGACGCCGCCGTGATCGGCGGGCTGGGACGCTTCAAGGGCCGTTCGGTGGTGGTGATCGGCACCGAGAAGGGCACCGACACCGAAACCAGGGTGGCGCACAACTTTGGCATGGCGCGGCCGGAGGGCTACCGCAAGGCACGCCGGCTGATGGACCTGGCCGGTCGCTTCGGCCTGCCGTTGCTGACCTTCGTCGATACAGCGGGTGCCTTCCCCGGCGTCGATGCCGAGGCGCGCGGCCAGGCCGAGGCGATCGCTCGCTCGATCGAAGCCTGCCTGGAGGCGCCGGTGCCGCTGGTCGCCACCATCATCGGCGAGGGCGGCTCGGGCGGCGCCATTGCGCTCGCCGCCGGCGACCGCATTCTGGTGCTGGAGCACGCTGTGTATTCCGTGATTTCGCCCGAAGGCTGCGCCTCCATCCTGTGGCGCGACGCGGCGCAGGCGCCGATCGCGGCCGAGGCGCTCCGGCTCACCGCCGAGGACCTCAAGCGTTATCAGTTGGTGGACACGGTGATCCCGGAGCCTCTCGGTGGCGCCCATCGCGATCCGGCCGCCGCGGTCCAGGCGGTCGGCACGGCGATCAGCGAGGCACTTGCGCCGCTTGTCGGGCTGAACGGACCGACCCTGAAGGCGCGGCGACGCGAGAAGTTTCTGGACATGGGCCGCGAAGCGCTCGCCTGAGCGGACGCCCGGTTCCGCTCGACGCACCCGCCGCTCGCGACCGCGTCGCGACCCAACAGCCCGGCCCTCTGGCAGCATCTCATCGGCGGTCGATTTGTTCCGCCCGACGCGTCTGTCGTAGCATTGCCGCGACGAACGCGGAGCGAACGATGCAGCCATCGAGGATTATTGCGGCGGTCCTGCTGATCGCCGCCTGGGCGCCGGGCGCACGAGCCGACGACGTGATGGACCAGATCAACGAGGCGATCACCGCATACCAGAAACACGACCTGCAGACCGCGGTCACTGCTCTGGACGCTGCCGCCGACCTGCTGCGCCAGGGCCGCGCCGATCAGCTCAAGGCCCTGTTGCCGGCAGCCCCGCCCGGCTGGACGGCGAAGGAGGTCGAAACAAGCGCAGTGGGCCTGGCCGCGCTTGGTGGCGGGCTCTCCGCCGGCCGCACATACACGAAGGACGGTCAGCAGGTGGAGGTGCAGATCACCATGGACTCGCCGGTCATGCGCGGCCTGGCGGCCATGCTCGCGAGCCCGATCGCCGCGGTCGGGGGGATGAAGACCGTGGTGTTCGGTGGCCGGCGCCTGTCCTACATGCCGGACGAGAACATGTACATGGCGCTGATCGGCGACCGGGTGGTGGTCAAGGTCAGCGGCGACAAGGACGTGCCCGACGCGACGCTGAAGCTGTTCCTCGCGGGCATCGATTTCCCCGCGGCCGAGACGCTGGGGCGGTTGCACTGATCCGTTCGCGCCAGATGCCATGCCGCAACAAGCCATGCCTCCTGGCGCCCATAGCGCCCGATCCGGGCCGGCTTAACGCGCCCCGAGGAAGAATGATGGTAGCGCGCCGCCTGAGGTTGAGTCTTGCATCATGGGGCCTTGCTTCGGCCGTTATGGTCGTTTCGGCAGTCGCGCGTCCCGAACCGGCGAAGCGCCAAACGCCGGGCCTCGATGCCATTCAGACGGTCGTCGTGATCTATGCGGAAAACCGCAGCTTCGACAACTTGTATGGCAGCTTCCCTGGCGCCAGAGGTATTGGCAGCGCCGGTCATCCCTTGCAGCGCGACCGCGACGGCACACCGCTGAAGGAGCTGCCGCCGGTCTGGGACGGGCTTACGGCCGCCGGCGCCACACGTGTGATCACCCAGGCGCAGACCGCGCACCTGCCCAACCAGCTATTCGCCATCGATGACCCGAAAGGGTTCAACCTGCCGCTCAACGTCGCCACGCGCGACCTTTGGCACCGGTTTTACCAGAACCAGATGCAGATCGACGGCGGCCGCAACGATCGCTTTGTCGCGTGGGCGGATTCCGGCGGACTGCCGATGGGCTATTACCGCGACGGATCGAAGCTGCCGCTGTGGCCGATCGCCCGCCGCTATGTACTGGCGGACAATTTCTTCATGGGCGGGTTCGGCGGCTCGTTCCTCAACCATCATTATCTGGTCTGCGCCTGCGCGGCGGCCTACCCGCATGCCGACCAGACCAAGGCGAAATCCTTGGTCAGCGTGGTGGAGCCGGACGGGGTCACGCTCACGCCCGCGCCGGCCTCCCCGCGATCGGCGATCGACGGCGCACCGGGTTTCGTTAACGACGGCACGCTCACCCCCGACTTGTATGCCGTCAACACGATGCAGCCCCCCTACCAGCCGAGCGCCAACAGACCGGCGCCGGGTGGCGACCCGGCCTATGCGGACCCGGACAAGCTCACGACGCTGCCGCCGCAGACCGCCACGACGATCGGCGATCTGCTGTCAGAAAAGGGGGTGAGCTGGGCCTGGTACGCCGGCGCCTGGGGTTCGGCGCTGGATGGCAAGCACCCGACGCCGGTGCCCAACTTCCAATACCATCACCAGCCGTTCAACTATTATGCCGCCTACGCGCCCGGCACCGCGGCGCGCGCCGCCCACCTGAAAGATGGCGGTCTGGGGGGTGAAGCGTTCATCGCGGCGATTGATGCCGGCACGCTGCCTCAGGTCGCCTTCTACAAGCCGCAGGGCGACCTGAACGAGCATCCCGGCTATGCGGACGTGCTGGCAGGCGATCAGCACATCGCCGACATCGTCGCGCATCTCGAGAAAAGCCCGCAATGGGGGCATATGCTGGTGATCGTAACATATGACGAAAATGGCGGCTGGTGGGACCATGTCGCGCCGCCCAAGGCCGACCGCTGGGGTCCCGGCACGCGCATTCCCACCATCATCATATCACCGTTCGCGAAGAAAGGCTTCGTCGACCATACACAAAACGACACAGGGTCGATCCTGCGCTTCATCACCCGCCGGTTCGGGCTGCCGGCGCTGCCGGGACTGGCGCAACGCGACGCCGCACTGGTTGCCGCGGGCGGCCGGCCGATGGGCGATCTGACGGAGGCGTTGACGCTCGAACAGCGGTAGGGCGTTGTCCGCCATCGTCGGGCCATGACGGGACGAGCGGCGTTGACGCCATCATCCTTGATAGTCGGCCAGGAACATCGGCTGCAGGCTCCGAGTCAGGGTCGCAACGTCGCGGACGCATCGGCGCATCTCATGCTCCGGTGCCAGCGCCACGGCTTCGGTCTACTCAGAAATGGCTCCATCCGCCGGTGCCCAACGTCATCGGCCCGCCATCCGGTCCGCGGACCGTAACGCGTGGCTCGCCAGCATGGAAGGCACCTATCCGGGTGACCGGCACGCCGGCGGCGGCGGCCACGGCGCGCAACGCGCCCTCGCGTTCGAGCGGGACGGCGAGCAGCAGTTCGTAGTCGTCGCCACCGGTCAGGCAGGTGACCAGCCAGTCCGGCCCCGCCGCGCGCGCCGGTGCCGACAGCGGCACACGAGCGGCGTCGATCTCGGCGCCGAGCCGGCCGGCGCGGCAGAGATGGCCCAGGTCCTGCACAAGTCCGTCGGACACGTCCATGCCCGCCGAGGCCACTCCGGCGGTCGCCAGCCCGAGCCTTGGCTGAGGCAGGAGGTAGCGGCCCAGCAACTCCCCTGACGGATCGGCGAGCCGGCCTTGCGCAACCGCGAGCCCCAATGCGCCGTCGCCGATCGTGCCGGTAACCCAAACGCCGTCGCCCGGCGCGGCGCCGGTCCGCCGCACCATCGCGCCCGGGGCAACATGGCCGATCGCGGTCAGCGACAAAGACACCGGACCAGGCGTGGACGTTGTGTCGCCGCCCAGCAGCGTGATGCCGAACGCGGCCTGGTCGTGGGCGAGTCCCGCCGCGAAGCCCGCGAACCAGTCATCCGGTGTGCTGCGCGGTGTGGAGACCGTCATCAGATAGCCAAGCGGCACCGCGCCCTTCGCGGCAAGGTCGGACAAGTTTACGCGCAACAGCTTGCGCGCAACGAGATCGGGCGGGTCATCGGGCAGAAAATGCACGCCGGCGACCATGGCATCGATGGTCAGCACCAGGTCCCGCCCCGCGGGCGGAGCCACGATGGCGGCATCGTCCTGAAGATCAAGCGCGCCCGGCCCCGCGAGCGGGCGAAAATGGCGCGCAATCAGCGCGAACTCGGCGGGCAGCGCGGGGTCAGCCATGTCGAGAGTTTGCGCCGTCGTGGTGGCAGCGCAAACCGGCTGTCAGACGTGAGTGCGAGGTGTTGTCCCCAGCGCTATGCGGCTGCGGCCTTCCGGTGCCGGGCCGGCGGCCATGGAAGGTGGCAATCCAAGTCCGACAACCGCTCTGGTTGCGCCATCCGCCGTTGCTGCTCGCCGCACAGCCGCCTAACCCGCCGCAAACTCCGCCGGACGCAACAGCCGCGCCAGCCGGTCCAGCACGGCGTTGGCCATGCCGGGCTCGGCGCCGGTGAAGAAGCCGCGGGCCACATCGAGATACTCGTTGATCACGACCTTGGCCGGCGGCCCGTCGGCCATGGCCAGCTCAGCCCCGCCGGCACGCATCAGCGCGCGCAGCACCGGGTCGATCCGGGCGAGCGGCCAGTCCGCCGGCAGCGCCTCGCTCAGCATGCCGTCGATGGTCTCCTGTTGCGCCACCGCGGCGCGCACGATGCGCGAGAACAGCGGCACTTCGGCGTCCGGCACCCGGCCGTCCTCGAACCCGTCCGACCCGGCGAGCGAGCCCAGCCGGTGGCGGACGAACTGGTCGATCACCGTCTCCGCGTTGTCCGCATTCTGTTCGCTCTGGAACAGGGCCTGCACCGCGGCGAAGCGTGAGGCGGTGCGGGGCCGCCGGCGGGGCCGCGGCGGGGCCATCTCAGACTGCGCCCAGACGGCGCGCAATATTGATCTGCTGCAGCGCGGCGGCGGCGGCCTCCGCGCCCTTGTTGTGGCGGCCATTGCCGCCGGAACGCGCTTCGGCCTGCGCCAGCGTGTCGCAGGTCAGCAGCCCGGTGCCGAGCGCGATGCCGAATTGCAGCGACACCGTCATGAACCCGCTCATCGCGTTGCCGCAGATATAATCGTAATGGTCGGTTTCGCCGCGCACCACGCAGCCCAGCACGACGAAGCCGTCGAACACATGCTCGCCGCGCAACGCCAGCCGCAAAGCCTGCGGCAGCTCATAGGCGCCGGCGACATCGATCTGGTCGAACGTGGCGCCCGCCTCACGCAGGATGCGCACTGCCGCCTCGGTCAGCCCATCGACCACCGCGCGGTAGTAGGGCGCCCGCAGGATGAGCAAATGCGGCGGCGGCCCATCGACATGCGGCGCGACCGGCAGTCCGGCTTCCTCGGTGCTCATGGCTTGCCGCCCTCGGGCATCGCCCGGTGATCGACCTCGGGCATCGCCCGGTGATCGACCTCGGGCATCGCCCGGTGATCGACCTCGGGCATCGCCCGGTGATCGACGATGTTCAGCCCGTAGCCTTCGAGCCCGATGATGGCGCGGGGGTGGTTGGTCAGCAGCGTCATGTCCTTCACGCCAAGGTCGAGCAGAATCTGCGCGCCGATGCCGTAGTCCCGCAGCGCGCGCTCGGGGCGCGGGCTGGTGCCGAGGCCGCGCACCCGCTCGGACAGACCGGTCTTGCGATGGTCGCGGATCAGCACGACCACGCCCCTGCCGGCCTCGCCGATGAGGCGCATGGCGTTGTGCACGGCGTCCCAGTGCGCCCCGCCGATCATATCGTCAAGCAGGTCGATCGCGTGCATGCGCGCCAGTACCGGCTCCGGCCCCGACAGGTCACCTTTCACCAGCGCCAGGTGTTCCTGGTATTCGACCGTGTTGGCATAGGCGATCATCCGCCAGCGCCCGCCGGCGGCGTGGTCGTAGTCACCCTCGGACACGCGCTTGACCAGGCGTTCGGTGCGGCGGCGATAGGCGATCAAGTCGGCGATGCTGCCGAGCTTGAGATTATGGTGCTGGGCGAAGGCCACCAGCTCCGGCAGCCGCGCCATCGTGCCATCGTCGTTCATGATCTCGCAGATCACCGCGGCCGGGTACAGGCCGGCCTTCCGAGCGATGTCCACCGACGCCTCGGTGTGCCCGGCGCGTACCAGGGTGCCGCCGTCGCGGGCCATCAGTGGGAACACGTGGCCGGGCGTCACGATCTGGTCCCGGCCGCATTCCGGGTTGATCGCCACCGCGATCGTATGCGCGCGGTCATGCGCGGAGATCCCGGTGGTGACGCCCTCCCGCGCTTCGACCGACACGGTGAAGGCGGTCTGGTGCCGCGTGCCGTTGGCGGCGGCCATCAACGGCAGGCCAAGCGCCTCCACCCGGCTGCGGGTCAGCGCCAGGCAAATCAGCCCGCGCGCATGGCGGGCCATGAAGTTGACGGCGTCGGGCGTGGCGAACTGCGCCGGGATGATCAGGTCGCCCTCGTTCTCCCGGTTCTCGTCGTCCACCAGGATGAACATGCGGCCGTTGATGGCCTCCTCGATCAGTTCCTCGACGCTGCAGAGGTATTGGGACAGCGCCATGCTCTTCATGTCGTCCATTCAGCGGACCTCCGCGAGCCGGGCGACGTAACGCGCCAGCAGGTCGATTTCCAGGTTCACCGCGCCGCCGGGCGCCAGCGCGCCGAAGCTGGTCACCGCCGCGGTGTGCGGGATGATGTTCACGCCGAAATTGTTCCCTTCCACCTCGTTGACCGTCAGCGACACGCCGTCCACCGCAACGCTACCCTTTTCCGCGATAAAGCGAGACAGATCGTGCGGCACGCGGAACACCCAGCGGGTGGAGGCGTTCTCCGCCGTGGCTGACACGGCTTCCCCCACGCCATCGACGTGGCCGGACACCAGGTGCCCGCCCAATTCATCGCCCATGCGGAGCGAGCGCTCCAGGTTCACGCGCTGGCCTTCGCGCCACCTTCCGAGCGTCGTTTTCGACAGGGTCTCGGCGGAGGCGTCCACGGCGAACCGGTCCGGTCCCACCGTCACCGCGGTCAGGCAGCAGCCGGAACAGGCGATGGACGCGCCGACGGCAACCGGCGAAACCCCGGGTCCATTGAGGAAGTCCTGCGGCGCGCCGATGACCAGCCGCATGTCCTTGCCGCCCCCCAGCGGGGTGATCTCGCGCACCGTGCCGAGCGCCGTAATGATCCCGGTAAACATCAATCAATCCTGACAAATTCGGAAAGCATGTCGTCTCCCATCGACGTGGCGCTGCACCGCTTGAACCGCGGCATGGCGTCCAGCCTGTCGATCCCGAAGGCCTGTACCCCCGGCCAGCCGTCTCCTCCCATCACGGACGGTGCGTGGAACCAGGCGATGCGGTCCACCAGTCCGGCACGCAACAGAGAGGCGGCAAGCTGCGCCCCGCCCTCCACCAGCAGCCGGGTCAGTCCGGCCGTGCCCAGCGCCTGCAGCGCCGCCACCATGTTCACCCCCGTCTCCGCGCCGGCCACCTCGATCAGCGTCACGCCAAGGTCGGCGAAGGCACGCCGCCGACCGGCATCGGTGCCTTCGCGAACCAGCAGCCAGGTCGGCGTCTCGAACGCGGTGGCAACGAGCTGTGAGGTCATGTGGGTACGCAAACGGCTGTCGGCGACCACGCGCACCAGTCTGGTGGACCGGAAGCCGGGAATGCGGCAGGTGAGCAACGGATCGTCGGCCAGCGCGGTGCCGACGCCCACCATCACCGCGTCATGCCGCCCTCGCAGGGCGTGGGCGGCGCGGCGGGCGGGCTCGCCGGTGATCCACTGGCTCTGGCCGGTGCGGGTGGCGAGGCGGCCGTCCAGCGTGGTGGCGAGCTTCAGCGTCACCAGCGGGCGGCCCTTGGTGATGCGCAGGCGGAAGCCCGCGTTGATCTCGTCCGCCTCGTCCCTCAGCGGGCCTTCCTCGACGGTCATGCCGGCGGCGCGCAGTCTGGCGATGCCCTGGCCGTTCACCCGCGCATCCGGGTCGCGTGTTGCGATCACCGCGCGGGCGATCCCGGCCTGGATGAGCGCGTCCGTGCATGGGGGTGTGCGGCCGGTGTGGCAGCATGGCTCCAGCGTGACATAGGCGGTGGCGCCGCGCGCCGACCCGCCGGCCATTTCCAGCGCCACGGGCTCGGCATGCGGCCGGCCGCCGGGGGCGGTGACCGCGCGGCCTACAACCCGTCCGTCTTTGACTATCACGCAGCCGACCGAGGGGTTGGGCCAGGTGGTGCCCAGGCCTCGCCGCGCCAGCGCCAGGGCGGCGCGCATGTGGCCGGTAGTCAAGAAAGGCCAGGGGCGCTGCCCCTGGACCCCGCTGGGGCCTGAGGCCCCAGACCCCCATCACTTAAGTGGTGGGTTCCAAGGGGCGTCGCCCCTTGGCGGGGCTTGGGGCAGAGCCCCAACCTTGCTTTTGGCATCACTACGGCGTCGCCTCACCCAGCGAACCAATGAAATCCTCGAAATCCTTAGCCTCGCGAAAATTGCGATATACACTGGCGAACCGGACGTACGCCACCGGGTCAAGCTCTTTCAGCGTATCCATCACCAACTCGCCGATCTGCTTGCTCGGGATATCGGTCTCGCCCGACGACTCAAGCTGACGCACGATCCCGTTCACGATCCGCTCGACCCGCTCCTCCTGGATCGGCCGCTTGCGCAACGCGATCCGGATCGAACGCGCCAGTTTGTCGCGATCGAACGGCACCCGGCGCAGGTCGGACTTCACCACCGTCAGCTCGCGCAACTGCACCCGCTCGATGGTGGTGAAGCGCTGCCCGCAACTGCTGCAGAACCGCCGCCGGCGGATGGACGAGCCGTCCTCGGTCGGACGGCTGTCCTTCACCTGCGTATCCTCGTGGCCGCAAAACGGGCAGTGCATGCCGCGCTAGCGTCCAGGATAGATCGGGAAGCGTGCACACAACGCCCGCACCCGTTCATGCACCGCAGGCTCGACAGTGTCGTTCGTCCCGTCGTTCGAGCGCGCCAGCCCCTCCACGACCTCGTCGATCATCTGGCCGACATCACGGAACTCGGCAACGCCGAACCCCCGCGTGGTGGCGGCCGGCGAGCCAAGGCGGATGCCCGAGGTAACGGCAGGCTTCTCCGGGTCGAACGGGATGGCATTCTTGTTGGCGGTGATGCCGGCGCGCTCCAGACTCGCTTCGGCGGCCTTGCCGGTAACGCGCTTGGGCCGGAGATCGACCAGTAACACGTGACTGTCCGTGCCGCCGGTGACGATGGCGAGCCCTCGCCCGGTCAGCGTGTCGGCCAGCACCTTGGCGTTCTCGACCACCGCCGCCTGGTAGTCGCGGAACTCCGGCCGCAGTGCCTCCCCGAACGCGACCGCCTTGGCGGCGATGACGTGCATCAGCGGGCCGCCCTGCAGACCCGGGAACACGGCCGAGTTGATCTTCTTGGCCAGATCCGGATCGTTCGTCAGCACCATTCCCCCGCGCGGACCACGCAGCGTCTTGTGAGTAGTGGTGGTCACGATATGCGCGTGGGGCAGTGGGCTCGGAAACAGCCCGGCCGCCACCAGGCCGGCGAAATGCGCCATGTCCACCATGAAGAAGGCGCCGACCGCATCGGCCACCCGGCGGATGCGCGCGAAGTCGATAAAGCGCGGATAGGCGGAGCCGCCGGCGATGATCATCTTCGGCCGCTCGGCCAGCGCCAGCCGTTCAAGCTCCTCGTAGTCGAGCAGCCCGTCTTCCTGACGGACGCCGTACTGCACGGCATGAAACCACTTGCCGGACTGGTTCGGCGCCGCGCCGTGCGTCAAATGGCCGCCGGCCGCGAGGCTCATGCCCAGGATGGTGTCGCCCGGCTGCAGCAGGGCGAAGAACGCCGCCTGGTTGGCCTGCGAGCCGGAGTGCGGCTGCACGTTGGCAAAGCCACAGTCGAACAGATTCTTGGCCCGGTCGATCGCGAGCTGCTCGGCCACGTCCACTTCCACGCAGCCGCCGTAGTAGCGCCGGCCGGGATAGCCCTCGGCGTATTTGTTGGTCAGCACCGAGCCCTGCGCCTCCAGCACCGCGGCGGAGACGATGTTCTCGCTGGCGATCAGCTCGATGCCATCCTGCTGGCGTTCCAGCTCCGCCGCGATGGCGGCTGCGATCTGCGGATCGGTTTCCGCCAGCGGAGCGGAAAAGAAGCGCTGCAGGAGCGCGGCGGGGCGCTGTTCGTCCATATTGGGTGCGACCACTCTCAGTCAGGGATGATAGCGGGTCTGTAGCATGCAGCGGAGGGCTGACAAACTCGCGATGCGACGATCCGCTGCGCCAAAAAAACGGTACGGGGGGACGCGGCGATCCCTGATGGCGATCATTGTCGCCGGCGCAATGCTCTGGCCATCGTTCGGCAATGATCGCGACCTTGGCATACCGTGCTGCCCGGCCTATTGGACTGCGGTCCGCGTTTTCAAGGGAGTACCCGCATGACGGTCGGCCGCTTTCCCGAAATCCGCATGCGGCGCAACCGCCGGGACGCCTGGACGCGCCGGCTGGTGGCCGAGAACCGCGTCACGGTGGACGACCTGATCTGGCCGATCTTCATCATCGAGGGCAGCGGCACGGTGACCGATGTCGCCGCCATGCCCGGCGTGAAGCGGGTGACCGTCGATCGGCTCGCCGCGCATGTGGAGCCCGCCGCGCGGCTGGGCATCCCTGCGATCGCGCTGTTCCCGGTGACGCCGGCGGAGAAGAAGGACCCCGAGGGAACGGAATCGAGCAACCCCGAGAACCTGACCTGCCGCGCGGCCCGCATACTCAAGCGGGAATTCCCCGAAATCGGGCTGATCGGCGACATCGCGCTCGATCCGTACACCGATCATGGCCATGACGGGGTGATCCGTGACGGCTACGTGGCCAATGACGAGACGCTGCGCATCCTGGCGCGCCTGGCGATCAACGAGGCCGAGGCCGGCATCGACGTGGTTGCGCCGTCGGACATGATGGACGGCCGCGTCGGCGCGATCCGCGCCGCATTGGACGTCGAGGGGCTGATCCATACAAGGATCATCAGCTACGCCGCCAAATACGCGAGCGCGTTCTATGGCCCGTTCCGCGACGCGCTGGGCTCTGGGGCGGTGCTGACCGGCGACAAGAAGACCTATCAGATGGACCCGGCGAACGCCGAGGAGGCGCTGCGCGAAGTGGCGCTGGATCTGCAGGAGGGCGCCGACATGGTGATGGTGAAGCCCGGCATGCCTTATCTGGATATCATCCGCCGGGTGAAGGACCGGTTCGGCGTGCCGACCTTCGCGTACCAGGTGTCGGGGGAATACTCGATGCTGATGGCGGCGGTGCAGAACGGCTGGCTGGACCATGACCGCGCGATGATGGAGAGCCTGATCGCGTTCAAACGTGCCGGCTGCAGCGGCGTGCTGACGTATTTCGCCATCGACGCGGCGAAGCTGTTGCGGGGGTGAAGGGCTCGATCAGCGAGCCGGACGTTCGCGCTGGGGGCGTGGCAAATCCGATCAGACTGGACCCCATCAGCGAGAATAAGTGCGTCGAATCGCCAACGAATCGGCCCAGCAACACCGAGATCATCAGTAACTGCCCGATCTGCTGATCGCCTCTGGCACCGCATGACTGCTCACATTCGAAGTCGCACCCCCCCTGCTCCGTTTGGAGCATTTGCAAAAAAGTGGGCCAACCGGAAGGCAGATTCCTGCCCGCCATCGTTATTTCGGCGTATTCAGTATCGATGACTTCCGGCCAGCCTATGATCCAAGCTGCAGCGCTTCTTTGACGGCATCGGGACGCCGGGCGATCGTCTGCAGATAGGCGGCGGCCGGCGCGTCGGGCGCGCGGCGACCCTGCTCCCAGTTCTTCAGCGTGGGCAGCGGAATGCGGTAGGTCTCGGCGAAACGCCGCTGGGACATGTGAAGCTGACGGCGGATGGCGCGCACGTCCGGCACCTCGACGACGTGCTGGGTGGCGCCGGTCTTCTTGCCGTTCGCGAAGGCGACGGCCTCCGTCAGCCCCTCGATCAGGTCGCTTCCGAGCTTGCTCATGGTCATCCTTTCCTGCCGTAGCCACGTTCGAGCGCCGCAGCGAGCGCCCTGACGCGCTTCTTCTCGTCGGTCGTCATGTCTTCCCGCTGCGCTTTGGCGTAGATCAGCAACAGGAACAGCGGCATCTGCGCGTCATGATAGAAGTAGACCACCCGCGTCCCGCCCCGCTTGCCCGTTCCCTGACGGCGCCACCGCACCTTCCGCACCCCGCCGGTTTCCGGAATAACGTCGCCGCTTTCCGGATTGCGGGCGATGTAATCCACGAATTCCTGCCGCTCGGCCTCGTCCCACACTTGCGCCGCCTGCCGCAGAAAGAGAGGCAGCTCGACGACGGTGATCGGGATGCCCGGCATCACCAAGCTATACGCCATTGGCGCCTGTTTGCAACAAAAAGACGTCAATGGCGTCCATTGCTGAGGTGGCCCCCGCGGGGGGCCTGCGACACTGTGAAGCTCGACTGCCAGTCGGAGCACCGTGGCCCGCCATTAGCACGACCTTAAACGGTCGCTGGCAGCTTGAAGCCCGATCATGCTCCCCCACCGCAGCAGCCGGGCCTACCACCGCGGCGTTCAAGCCGAGGACGCCGCCTGTGCCGCGCTGGAAGCCGAGGGCTGGACAGTGCGCGCCCGCCGTTTGCGCACCGAGGCGGGCGAGATCGACGTGGTGGCGGAGCGCGACGGGCTGCTTGCCATCATCGAGGTCAAGGCGCGCCCCGTGCTTGCCGCCGCCGCATTGGCCCTGACGCCGCGTCAGCGCGACCGGCTGCTGGCCGCGGCTGATATCGTATTGGGCGCCCATCCCGAGTGGGGCTCGCAGGGCGTGCGCTTCGACCTGGTCCTGGTCGATGACGCCGGCACCGTCCGGCGGATCAGAGACGCGTTCCGCCTCGAAACAGGGTAGCGCCTTACAGCCGCGCTCTTATCCGATGCGAGTTCGGCGCGGCGTTTCCGCTTAGCCGCGCCCTCGCCCCCGTCTCCGGCGGTGCCGAAGCAGCCGGCCGGCGCCCGCACCGGCCGCCGGCGTCAGGGCGGCCGGACGCGGGCGTTGGCGCGGCTAAGCGGAGACCCTTTGCCGGAATGCGGCCCAGTCTCGGACGCCGGGCGTCGGAGGACGGCGCCACCGCCCGCGCATCCTGGTTAGCCACCCATCTGCGAGCCGTTCGCATCATTCCGCCCTGCGCTTGACGACACGCAGGCTTCCGCCACATTCGGGCCATGCGCAATTTCGATGAACTCTCCGAGCGGGAGATCCTTGCCCTGGCAATCGCCAACGAGGAGGAGGACGGCCGTATCTATTCCGACATCGCGGAAGGCCTGCGGGACACGTACCCCGCCAGCGGCAAGGTGTTCCTGGAAATGGCCGCCCAGGAGAGCGGGCACCGGCGCGCCCTGCTCGACCTGTACAGCGAAAAATTCGGCGAACACATCCCGCTGATCCGGCGCCAGGATGTTCGCGGCTTCATCCAGCACAAGCCGGTCTGGCAGATCCGCCCGCTCGGACTCGACTCGGTGCGCAAGCTCGCCGAGCAGATGGAGCTGGAGACCATGCGCTTCTACCGCCGGTCGGCGGCGCGCAGCCAGGACGCCTCGATCCGCAAACTGCTCGGCGACCTCGCCGAGGCCGAGCAGGAGCATGAGCACACCGCCGGCCGGTTGATGGAGCAGAACCTCACGGCCAGCGCCCGCGACGAGGAGGACAAGGCCGCCCGCCGGGACTTCGTGCTGCGGGTGATCCAGCCGGGCCTGGCCGGGCTGATGGACGGCTCGGTCTCCACCCTGGCTCCGGTGTTCGCCGCCGCCTTCGCCACCGGCCGGTCGTGGGACGCGTTCGTCGTCGGGCTGGCGGCTTCGATCGGCGCCGGCATCTCCATGGGCTTCGCCGAGGCGCTGTCCGACAACGGCAGCCTCACCGGCCGCGGCGCCCCCCTGGTCCGCGGCACGATCTGCGGGCTGATGACGACCCTGGGCGGCATCGGTCACACGCTGCCGTTCCTGATCTCCGATTTCTGGACGGCGATGGCCGTTGCGATCTCCGTGGTCATTGTTGAACTATCCGTGATAAGCTGGATCCGCTGGAAGTACATGGACACGCCGCCCCTCGCGGCCACCATGCAGGTGGCGTTCGGCGGTGCCCTGGTATTTGCAACCGGCATCGTGATCGGCAGCAGTTAAGGACGGACATGGACAGTTTGGTGCGGGCGGCTCCCGCGGGGACACGCGGGCCGCGTTACGATTCCACGACGATCGCGCTGCATTGGGTGGCCGCAGTGCTGGTGGCCGTCCTGTGGACCATCGGACAGACCATGGACTTCGTACCGAAGGGACCGGAGCGTGTCGGCTACCTGTCACTGCACATCGTGCTTGGCGCAACGCTCGGCGTTCTCGTTCCGGCCAGGCTGGCCTGGCGGCTTACCGCTGGTGCCAAGCCGCCGCCGATCGACCGTGGCTGGCTGCTGTTCGGCGCCAAGGCGGTCCACGGTTTGCTCTATCTCCTGGTCGCCGACGCCGTCGCGCTGGGGGTGACGCTCGCCTGGATCCGCGGCGATTCCGTGTTCGGCCTGGTGCAACTCACGTCCTTCGCGCCAGATGACAAGGCGCTGCGGCACACCATTGCCGACTGGCACGAAACAGTTGCCAACGCGGTTCTGATCGTCGCGGGCCTGCATGCGGCGGCAGGATTGTTCCACCATTACGTGCGACGCGACGCGACGCTGCGTCGGATGCTGCCTTGCTTCCGCAAGGACTGTGCGCATCACCACCACTGAACCTCTGTCGGACCCTCGGCAAGCATGCCGCCGGGTCCGGTCAGCGCGCTTTTACGCGCTCGACATTTGGCAGGAACGCGGTCAGCAGGCCGATCAGCGGCAGGAATGAGCAGACACGGTACACCGTCTCGATGCTTGTGGCGTCGGCGATTTGGCCCAGCGCCGCGGCGCCCAGGCCGCCAAGACCGAAGGTGAAGCCGAAGAACAGGCCGGCGACCATGCCAACCCGGCCCGGCACCAACTCGGTCGCATACACAAGTATGGCGGAGAAGGCCGACGCCAGGATCAGGCCGATGACCACCGTCAGCACGCCGGTCCAGGCCAGGTTGGCGTAGGGCAGCATCAGCGCGAACGGCGCAGCACCCAGGATCGAGAACCAGATCACCGGCTTGCGCCCAAACCTGTCGCCGATCGGGCCGCCGGCGAAGGTGCCCGCCGCCACCGCGCCCAGGAAAGCGAACAGATGCATCTGGGCACTCTGCAGCGAGACATGGAACTTCGTGATCAGGAAGAAAGTGTAAAAACTGCTCAGGCTGGCGGTGTAGATGTTCTTCGAAAACAGCAGGGCCACCAACACCGCAATGGCCAGCAGAACCTGCCGGCGCGGCAACGCGGCGCGGGGCGGGGCGGGGCGACCGCCAGCGATCCGCAGGCTCGGGTGGCGGCTGTGCCACAAGCTGACATTGGTCAGCAGGACGATCGCGGCCAGCGCGATCATCGAGAACCAGGCGATGCTGCGCTGACCGTGCGGCACCACGACGAAGGCCGCGAGCAGAGGGCCGATCGCCGAGCCTGTGCTGCCTCCTACCTGGAACAGGGATTGCGCGAACCCATGCCGTCCGCCCGAGGCAAGCCGGGCGACGCGCGAGGCCTCCGGGTGGAACACCGAGGACCCCACGCCGATCATCGCCGCCGCGAGCAGGATCGTCGGGTAAGAGCCGGCGACCGACAGCAGCAGCAGTCCGGACAGGGTGAAGACCATGGCCACCGGCAACGAGAACGGCGTCGGGTGGCGGTCGTTGTAGAGCCCGACCAGCGGCTGCAGCAGCGAGGCGGTAAGCTGAAACGCCAGCGTGATCATGCCGATCTGGCCGAAATCCAGGCCGTAATTGGCCTTGAAGATGGGATAGAGCGCTGGCACGAGCGACTGGTTGGTGTCGTTGAGCAGATGACAGATTGAGAGCGACGCCAGAATAGCGAAGGTCGTGCCGGTCTCGTCCGCACGGCTGGGTGCGGCGATCGTATGTTGGTTCACGGACTCTCTACCCATCGGTCAGCATCGGCGTTGATCAGTTTCAGCATCGGCTTTGATCAGTTATGGCTTGCGCGCGACGGCGTGGGCCATGCGCTCAGCGACGGGCTGCCTCGCAGGCGCCCTCATAACGCGATCGTTTGTTTGCGAATCTGTCGCAATGGAGTGCAAGTTTCCCCATCGAGATCGTTCTGTGGAAGTGAGCCGTGAATGCGGCGGAGGGTGGTGATGGCTCGTTCGCCAAAGGAGATGTTGCGCAGCACGCGGCCCTACCTCGTTCCGTTGGCATGGATTGCGGCGCTGCTCGCGGTTTATTGCGTGCTGATCGATCTCCAGGGTCCGGTGTGAGACCAGGCCCCGGCAGGGGGCTCTGCCCATCGGTGCCCGGATAGTATTGGCTCGGCGTGAGTCTGGGCGGGGATGCAATAAGCATCTTCCCGGTTGAACTTGCCGATTTGCAGGCCAGCGATCCGGGCTGGCTCGCACCTGGCTTCCGCCCCATCTCATCGCCGCGGTGCCCATCGGAGACCCCCGCTTAGCGAAGGTCTCGACCCTCCCTCCCGAGCTGCACGCTGGCGGCGCTGACTGGGTGCCAGGCTTTGGCGAGACTGGCAACTTGCGCATTGCCGCCTTTAATGCGGCAGACTGGCCCTGCCTCGCCGGCGCCTCGGCGCGGCTGGCCGGGTCGCCATACGAAGACGCATCGCCGAGGCACCGCGACGACGGCGATTTCAAGCCAAGGAGGCCGAAATGTGCCCTGTTCTGGCGCCCGTGGGGCGATGTCCCTGGCCTGGCGGAACCGCAGCGTGAGCTTCGGCCGTCCGGATCTGGACGCGCTCGCCGGACTGCTGCGCGATGCGGCTCGGAGTCTGGTGTTGCCTCACTTCCGCAGGTTGTCGCCGGGCGCAGTGCGGTGCAAGACGGGTCCGCTCGACGTCGTGACGGACGCGGATGTAGCTGCGGAGCGGGCGATAACCGACGGTCTGAAGCGACTGTTCCCGGGCTGCATGGTGATCGGCGAGGAAGCGGCCAGCGCCGACCCGCGGCGCCTTGATGGCCTGGCCGAGGCGGCGCTTGCGTTCACCGTCGATCCGATCGACGGGACGTCCAATTTTGCGGCCGGCCTGCCATTGTTCGGCACCATGGCCGCGGCGATCGAGCGGGGCAGGATCGTCGCGGCCGCCATTTATGACCCGATCGGCGACGATACCGCGCTGGCGCTGCTGGCCCATGGTGCCTGGATCGAATCCCCCGACGGCAGCCGGACCGCGTTGCATGTCGCTCCGGCCGCCGCTCTGGAACAGATGACCGGGACCGCTTCGTTTCGATTCCTGCCGGAGCCGCTGCGCGGCAGGGTTTGCGCCCGGCTGCCGCGCCTCGCCGCCTGCTGGGATTATCGTTGCGCGGCGCATGAGTATCGGATGACGGCGGCGGGCCACGGCCATTTCCTGCTGTTCAACCGCCTGCTGCCCTGGGACCACGCGCCCGGTTGGCTGCTGCACCAGGAAGCCGGCGGCTATAGTGCGCGCTTCGACGGGTCCCCGTATACGCCGGCGGTGACCGAAGGGGGCCTGATCTGCACCCCGGATCGCGCCTCGTGGGAGGTCCTCCGCGCGGCGCTGCTGACATAAAGGGCAGCGCGCCGCGATTGTGCTTCCGGCTGACAGCGACTATGCGTCGGCTCCGTTTCGGACACCTATCGTCGGGACTTCGGCCCGCGACGCTGAGAGAGACGACCGCCATGAGCCGTATCTGTCTGGTTGGCGCCGGCTATATCGCCGGTGTGCATGCCGAAGCGCTGCGTTCGCTTCGGTGGCACCGGATTTCCTCCGTCGTGGACCCGGATCTCGACGCCGCGCAGAGACTCGCCCGGAAGTTCGGGGGCGCCAGCGTGTTCGCGACCGTGGAGGAGGCGCTTGCGTCCGACAATTTCGACCGCGCCCATGTGTTGGTCCCGCCGGACCTGCATGGAGCTGTTGCCCGGACACTGTTGGAGGCGGGCAAGCCGGTGCTGCTGGAAAAGCCGCTCGCCGCCAGTTCGGCGGAATGCGCGACGCTGACGGCCGCCGCCGCCCGGTCCGGCGCCGCCCTGGGCGTCAACCAGAACTTCGTGTTCCACCCGGCGTTTGTCCGCCTGCGCCGCCTGCTGGAAAGCGGTGTGCTGGGACGGCCACATTCGGTTAGCTGCGTCTACAACGTGCCGCTTCGTCAGATGGCGACGCGCCAGTTCGGCCACTGGATGTTCCGCGAGCCGCGCAACATCCTGCTGGAACAGGCCATACACCCGCTGTCTCAGATCGTTGCGCTGGCCGGGCCGGTGCGGGACGTGCAGGCAGTGGCGGGTCCGGCGGTTGCGATTGCGCCGGGCGTCAATTTCTATCCGACGCTGGACGCGACCCTGCGCTGTGAACGCCTGCCGGCGCAGCTTCGGTTTGCCGTTGGCCAGAGTTTCCCGTTCTGGCAGATAACCGTGGTCTGTGACGACGGCGTGGCGGTCGCCGACATCCTGGCGAACCGCCTGATGACATACCGGCGCACCCGGTGGCTGGAAGCGGTGGACGGCGCGCTGTCCGGTGCGGCCACGTCTGGCGATTTGATGAGGGATTCAGTGCGAAACATAATCGATTACGCGCTCTCAACAGCAAAATTGCAGGGTCGCAGCGACGCGTTCTTCCGCAGCATGCGGGGCTCGATCGGTGCATTCCATACTGCGTTGGATACGGGCGGCGCACCGGCGCTGGATGGCCTGTTTGGCGCCGGCCTGGTTGAGGCCTGCGAAAAGCTGGCGGAACAGGCATACGCGCCCTCCGCCCCCGTCGCTCCGGCAGCGGTCGCGCGGTCCAATTCCCTGCCCGCCGACGTCGCCGTCCTGGGCGGCACCGGCTTCATCGGCACCCATGTCGTGCAGCGATTTGTGGATGCGGGTCTGCGTGTCTCCGTCATGGCGCGCAACACGCGCAACCTGCCTGCCATCTTCCAGCACGAGCAGGTCACGGTGCATTCCGGCGACATCAGCAACCCCGACGACCTGGCGCGCGCGATCGACGGCGCGAAACGCGTCGTGAACCTCGCCCATGGCGGCGGCGGCGCGACGTTCGAGGCGGTGCAGCGCGCCATGGTGGGCGGCGCCGCGACCGTCGCACGCGTCTGCGAACAGGAGGGCGTGACCCGGCTGGTGCATGTCGGCTCGATCGCGTCGCTGTACCTGGGTCCGCAGGAGGAGCCCGTGACCGGCGCCACGCCGCCCGACCCGCAGGCGGCGAAACGTGCCGACTACGCAAGGGCCAAGGCGCTGTGCGACCGGATGCTGCTGGAGAAATATGACCGGGACGGCTTCCGGGTGGTGATCCTGCGCCCTGGCGTCGTGGTCGGCGAAGGCAGCTCGCCGTTCCACAGCGGCGTGGGTCTGTACAACAACGAACAGCACTGCATCGGCTGGAATAAGGGCGAAAACCCGCTGCCGTTCGTGTTGGTCGAGGACGTGGCCGAGGCGTGCTACCGCGCCTGCCAGGCCGAGGCGATCGCCGGCCGCTGCTACAACATCGTCGGCGACGTGCGGCCTAATGCGCGCGACTACACCGCGGAGCTGGCGAGCGCGCTGGGGCGGAAGCTGCGCTACCATCCGCAATCGGCGAAGTGGTTGTGGCTGGAAGATATGGCGAAGTGGGTCGTCAAGCGGGCGACCGGACGCAAGGTGCCGATGCCGTCGCAGCGCGACTTCCTGTCGCGCGGCATGGCGGCGGCGTTCGACTGCTCCGACGCCAAGCAGGACCTTGGGTGGACGCCGGTCGCAGACCCCGAGCGCTTCTCGGAGCGCGCCATCCGGGTGCATGCCCCCGCCTGAACCGCGATGACCGACGCGCCGCTGCTGCTGCACGTCTTCTCGACGTTCGCGCCGGGCGGGCCGCAGGTGCGCTTCGCCGCGATCGCCAACCATTTCGGCCGGCGCTGGCGGCACGCGGTCGTGGCAATGGACGGCAACACCGCCTGCCGCGAGCGGTTGGACCCCGGGTTGGACGTGAGTTTTCTTGAGTCGGGGGCGGTGAAGGGCGACACGCTGGGGAATATTCGCCGGTTTCGTGCGGCTCTGCGCGCGATGCGGCCGGCGGCGCTGGTGACCAGCAATTGGGGCAGCATCGAGTGGGCAATGGCGAACGCGTTGCCGCTCGTTCGCCATGTCCACCTGGAAGACGGGTTCGGGCCGGAGGAGCGCGATCGGCAGTTGCCTCGCCGGGTCTGGACGCGGCGCGTGTTCTTGCGGCGCAGCACGGTGGTGGTGCCATCTCGGGTGCTGGAGCGGATCGCGACGGAGGTGTGGCGCCTGCCTCGTGGGCGGTTGCGCTACGTGCCGAACGGGATCGACATGGGGAAGTTCGGGACGGGGGGGGCAGCCGAGAACGCAGTACCGGTCGTCGGCACGGTGACCGCGCTGCGGGCCGAGAAGAATCTGGCGCGTCTGGTGCGCGCGTTCCGGCGTGTGGTGGACGTGATGCCGGCGACGCTGGTGCTGGTTGGCGACGGGCCGGAGTTGCCGATGCTTCAGGCGCTGGTGGCGGAGCTTGGGCTTGGCGGGACGGTGCGCTTCACCGGCCACGTGGCGCAGCCGCAGGCGCTGTATGCCGGGTTCGACGTGTTCGCGCTGTCGTCGGATACCGAGCAGATGCCGCTGTCAGTGCTTGAGGCGATGGCAGCTCGACTGCCGGTGGCAGCGACCGATGTCGGCGATGTTCGGGAGATGCTGGCGGAGGCCAATGGCCGGTTCGTGGTTCCGCGGGACGACGGGGCGCTGGCGGAGGCGCTGGCGGCACTGCTGCGCGACCCGGCGCGGCGCGGGGCGATCGGGGCGGACAACCGTGCGAAGGCGGAGCGCGATTTCGACCAGGCGACGATGTTTGCTGCGTGGGCGGCGCTGTTTGATGGGGCTGGCTGAACCGGGTAGACACGCTTGAAAGCCTTGGTGCTACGCGGGCGTCGCGGGCGGGATCGGCGACTGACGGGTAATGGTAAAGCCTTACGTTCCTAGCGTCGTCGGTGTTCAGTCCCTCGCCGAGTCGGAAGCGGACCCGGCACTTGCGGCTTTCTTGAACTTGCTTGGGCGCGACGTAGCGACGCGGCCCGAGGCATTTGTCGTGCTCACGCCCGAGTTAGCACTGCGCGTGATGGCGGCGACCGCAGGCGTGGCGGCTGATGCCGACTTGCCGATTGAGGGCGAAGTAGCGCTGTAGCCAAACGGGCGGCGGCGGCCCGGCTGGACGTTGTTAGGGCACCCGATGTTGCTCGATCGCCCAAACGCCTAAATTGCATTGCAGGTTCATGTGTGCTTGATGTACTATACAGATGGCATGAAAAATGGTCACGGGCATGATCAGAGTCTCAGCCGGTGAGTTTCAGCGGCACATCGGTCACTATCAGGACATTGCACTGACCCAGGCAGTCGCCGTGACTGTCAACGGCCGCGAGCGGACGGTCGTGATATCCGCTGACGAATATCACCGTCTAAAGCGCCGCGACCGTCAGGTGCTCGCCCTGGCGGACTTCACTGAGGAAGATATCGCGGAGCTGGAGGCGGCACGAGCGCCTGAGTCGTCCAAGGCGTTCGATGACGAACTAACGTAGTGGCGGCGTGGCGTTCCCCCGTCCTGTTCCCGGATTGGTTATCCGTTACAGCTATCTTTGGGCCAGAGAACACGCTCGCGGCCAGGAAGAAGGCATCAAGGACAGGCCATGCGCCGTTGTCCTCGTGTCCGTCGACGAAGTGGACAATCAGATTGTGACCGTGCTGCCAATCTCCCACACACCGCCGTCCAATCCAACGCATGCCCTCGAGATTCCCGCCGCGACCAAACGCCGACTCGGACTGGATCACGATCGGTCGTGGGTCGTGTTGACCGAGGCCAACCGGTTCGTATGGCCTGGGCCTGACCTTCGCCCATCGCTGACGGCTGACGCCTCCAGCGTCGCTTACGGCCTGTTGCCTTACGGATTGTTCGAATCAATCCGCCTGAAGTTCATTGCCGCACTGAAGGACCGCGCCGCCCAAACGGTGCCGCGAACGGAATAGCCGCTGTCACAGTCGAGCTTGTCCCTGGAGTCTTACACTGGATCAGATTCAGCCGTGCTGGAACTCGTTGAAGAAGGCGTGGTTAACTTCGTAGGTGGTGACAGGCCGCAGACCAAGCTCCAGGTTTTCCAGCATGCCGATCAGCTTCTCACCGTCTATCAGTTCGATGGGTGGAACTCCGTCGCGAGTGGCCTCCCGGCGTGCTTCGGCAGTAAAGGACCCAGTTGTGATAATGATGCCCTTGTCGGCGCGGCCTGCCATGGCACCGCGGAAGTCGCGGACGTGTGATGGAGAGACCGACTTCGTATAGCGCTTGCACTGAAAAAGTACCTTGAATGAAACCAAGGGATTGACCTGAAGCGTTCCATACCCGTCGATTCCACCGTCTCCGCTTTGGCCAGTTACCACGACTTGGGTAAATCCGGCTTCCCGGAGAAGCCGCTGCGCAAGACGCTCGAAGCCCGGTGGAGGTAGTGCAAGGAGGATGTCGAGGGCTTCCGCGCGGTAGTCCTTGGACGGCGCTCCTGTTCCCTCCGCGATCTGTTCGGCGATGGGTTCCTCTGCGGCGGCTTTGGCCCGACGCTCCTCCTGGAAAATTCGTACCCATTTCAGAAAAATCTCGCGCGCCTGCTCAGGCGACAGATGTGTATTTCGGCCGCTTTCAGTGAGACTCCAGATCCCTCGTTTCGAGGAGTCGAGTAACCCTTCGCGAACAAGATAGAAGCGCGCCCATGCAACCTGGTTTCGGTACCGAGGCTCACCCGATGCCAATAGCTCATTCTGAACGTCGTCCGAGAGTTTCAAGTCGCTTGCGATCTGCTCGAAGACCTCGTCAGGGGTACCAGAGCCGCCTAGCTTGCGTAGTGCATCGAGTACTGGGCCGAAGTACTTTACGAACTGAGCGCCTTCGTCATTCTTTCGACGCTTGATAACAGGGGCTGCATCACTGACGGAATCCTTGATGTGAATCTTTTCGCGCATGATCTGAAATTGCCACAGCCTCGATGCAGTTTCAACGTTCGGCGCCAACCGATGGAAAGTTCCTCAACCCGATCCGGCGCAATCAATACCCCAGCGCCATCCCATCTTTCCTCGGCTCAGACCCGCCAACCAGACAGCCGCGGGCGCGATCGATCCAGATCGCCTGCCCACCACCATGCGGGCGTTCGATCAGCTCCGGGTCATGACCCATCCGCGCCAGCCGAGCCACCACATCCACGGGGATACCCCGTTCGACCTGCAGCCGGCCGTTGAATGGGAACAGCCGTGGCAGGTCGATCGCCTCCTGGATGTCCAGGCCGTATTCTAGCATGTTGGTCAGGAACAACGACTGCCCCATCGGCTGGAAATGCCCGCCCATAACGGCGAACGGCATCACCGCCTGCCCGTCCTTCATCAGCATTCCCGGAATGATCGTGTGCATGGGCCGCTTGTGGGGCGCGATGCAGTTGGGATGACCCCGCTCCAGCCGGAAGCCGCAGCCTCGGTTGTGCAGCATCACGCCGCACCGTTCCGCCAAGATGCCGGAGCCAAACGCCTCATAAAGCGAATTGATGAAGCTGCACGCATTGCCGTCGGCATCGACAACGGACAGACACACCGTGTCCTTGTGCGGAGGCACCACCGTCTCGCCGGCCGCCGGCAGCACCGCCATCGCCCGCTCGTCATCGATCAGTCCCGCCAGCGCGGCCAGGTACTCCCGGCTCAGCAGCTTGCCCACCGGCACCTCGGCCTGCGCTGGATCGGCGAGGAATGCCTCCCGGTCGCGGTAGACCAGGCGGGCCGCCTCGCTATGCCGGTGCAGACGAAGCGCACCGAGCGGCCCATCAGGCGCCGACGGCAACGCGCCCAGGATACCGAGCAGCATCAGCAGCAGCAGTCCCTGCCCGTTGGGCGGACACTGCACCACGTCGCAGCCGCGCCAGCGCAGCGAGATCGGCGCGACGAACTCGGCCGCATCGCGCCCGGCGGCGAAGTCCTCCATGGTGTGCAGACCGCCGCGGGCGCGCAGCGTGGCGACCATGTCGGCGGCGATCGGGCCTTCGTAGAACGAAGCGGCCCCGCCACGGGCAATGGCGCGCAAGGTCTCCGCCAGCGCCGGCTGGACGAAGCGGTCGCCTGGCGCGGGCGCCACGCCTCCCCCCAGAAACGACACAGCGCCGGTCGCGCGCAGCTTGGGTTCGGCATGCTGCCAGTCCCACGCCACCCGGTCGTGCACCGGCCAGCCCTCGGCGGCGAAGCGGATGGCGGGCTGCAGAAGTTCGTCCAGCCCCTTGCGGCCATGCGCCGCCAGCAGCGTCTCCCACGCACCCACCGCGCCGGGAATCGTCACCGCATGCGCCGAGGTGGGCTCCAGCGCCGCGATCCCGTTCGCCTCATACCAGTCGATCGTCGCCCCGGCAGGCGCGCGGCCGGAGCCGTTCAATGCGACCACCTGTCCCGTGCCGGCGGGCGCATACAGGCAGAAGCAATCGCCGCCGATGCCGGTGGATTGCGGCTCGATCACGCACAGCGCAGCACAGGCCGCCACCGCGGCATCCAGCGCGTTGCCGCCGGCCCGCAGTACGTCCAGCGCGACCAGCGTGGCAGCTGGCATTGAGGTCGCGGCCATGCCGTGGGTGGCGTAGACCGGGCTGCGTCCGGGCAAATGGAAGTCGCGCATCCTGCCTCCAGTGGTCACCACCGCCTGGTCGCGTAGTATGGGTGGCGGACGGACCACTGACCACCGAGGGACGGATGCCAGACACGATCAGCTACCCCGACTTCGAAAAAGTCGACATCCGGGTCGGCACCATCATCGACGCCCAGCCATTCCCCGAGGCGCGCAGCCCGGCGCTGAAACTGACGATCGATTTCGGGGCGGAGGTCGGGGTGAAGCGGTCGTCGGCGCAGATCACCGTGCACTACCGGCCGGACCAGCTCATAGGCCGGCAGGTCTGCGCGGTGGTCAATTTTCCGCCGCGCCAGATCGGTCCCTTCATCAGCGAGGTGCTGACGCTCGGCCTGCCGGACGAGGATGGCGCGGTCGTGCTGGTCCGCCCCGACTTCAAGGTACCGAATGGCGGGAGGCTGTTCTAGGCCGATGGCCGCGCACTACTACACCGTTACCTGGGACCAGCTTCACCGCGACGCCCGCGCGCTCGCCTGGCGGCTGATGGACAAGGCGCCGTTCGCCGGAATCGTCGCGATCACGCGCGGCGGACTGATCCCCGCTGCGATCGTCGCGCGCGAGCTGGAATGCCGGCTGGTCGATAGCGTCTCGGTGCTCAGCTACGACGAGGAGACGCGCGGCACCCCGGTGGTCATCAAGCCGCCCAGCGCCGCCGGGGACGGCACCGGTTTCCTGATCGTTGATGACCTGGTGGATACCGGCGCCACCGCCCGGGTGGTTCGCGCCATGCTGCCAAAGGCACATTTTGCCTGCATCTATGCCAAGCCTGCTGCCCGCGACGAGGTGGACACTTTCGTTACGGAAGTGTCGCAGGATACCTGGATCTTGTTTCCCTGGGATACCGAGCAGCGGTTTGTCGCCCCGCTCATCAAGGGAGGCGGCCGCTGATCTCCGGGGATCTCGGGGTCAGGACGCTTGCGGTCGGATCGCAGCATGAACTCGACTGCGGCTTGCGTAACGAAGCGTTTTGGGCTGGAATGGAGCGATGCGTCCAGGGCATAACCCGCGCTGGTGACGCGGCGCGCTCGATGGTCATAGCTCCAAAGGGTGTGTGCACTTAAGACCGGAAGCCGTAATGTAATGCACCTGGTATGTGAGACGCTGGATGATGCACTTCGTGACCTTTATCCGAGACTATTGGAGCATACCGAGATTATTGTCACTTCTCGTGGAGATACGAGAGAATCTCTTGGTGTCCTAATTGAAATTGAGAAGCCACGGGCGCGACTTAGCCGAACGGAAACGCGCTGCAAACCGTTCAGTTGTCTCGGCGAGCTGCTCTGGTATCTTACGCGCGACAATAAGCTGGATTTTATAGTTCGCTACATTCGCGATTATGAAAATGAGAGTGAAGATGGAATTACGGTCTATGGCGGTTATGGAGCGCGGCTCTTTGGACAACGCCACGAAAACCAGATTGAAAACGTTATAAGATTGCTTTGTGTTAATCCACTGTCTAGACGTGCCGTAATACAGCTATTCAACGCCGAAGATATTAGTCATCGCTACAAGGAAATACCGTGCACGACTACCATGCAGTTCATAATTAGGCATGGCAGGCTAAATATGCTAACAAACATGAGGTCGAACGATGCTTTTATTGGCCTCCCACACGACATATTTTGCTTCACGATGATACAAGAGATTATTGCTTGCTCCCTTGGCTGCCAGCTTGGAATTTACAAGCATTTCGTCGGTAGCATGCACCTCTACGAAACCTGTCGCGAGGAAGCTGAGCAATATCTCAGTGAGGCAGTGCAGCCGAGGATCGAAATGCCCCCCATGCCCGAGGGCGATCCTTGGTCTCCAATACGAAGGTTACTCGATGCAGAACATCGTATTCGCAGCGGAGAGATGATCGACGCCGGTCGATGGGGTGTAGGAGCATATTGGGCGGACCTGATAAGGCTACTGCAGATTTTCGAGGCGACTGGTGACGAGGAGCGAATCAACGCCCTGAAATCTGAGATGGCCTTCAAACCATACGGTCCCTACATCGACAGTCGGAAGATGATGAAGCCACGCAAACCCCAAACGCCGGCCCAACCGTCACTGAAGCTCTGACCGACAAGGCCGAATCACATGTGGCCAACAAGAATGGAAAAGGCTAGGCAAATTGCGGCCGGCCTCAAGGATTTTGCCGACAATCACCGAAGCCTGCCCGGCGTCGCCACTGACGCGGCCCGAGAGACGCTTGCGATGCAAATGGTCGCGAGCCTCCGGCGTCTTGACTACACTAACATTATCCGCCGTCGGCCGAACCATCCGGACCGCGCTAACCCTCAAAGCACGCTGTTCGATCCAGAGCGCGGCGCTATCTGGTATGCGCGTGCGGGCAGTTTGGACGAAGCCGCGTGGCTCATTTTTCTGGCGACGCACTTCGGCAAGCATCCGTTGACTGGTTGGCAGCGGGTGAAGGATGTCTACTCGGGGCTGGGCGAGGGCATCTGGACCTGGGAACGGGTGAGCCGGAACCCGCCGGCATTCCGAGCATGGCTCCGCGCTAAGCAAGAACTTATCGGAGGAGGATTTGGCAATCACCGAAAATATGAGAGCCTCAATCCGGATTCGGCCGGTGGAACGGCAGAGGTAATCGAGAGCTACGTCGCCTGGATCGGCCCAGGCCGCTCGCATGCCAAGCGGTTCGCGGAGCTCGTGCGTGATGGGGGCAACGATCCGCATAGAATTTTCGACCATTTTTACAACGACATGAGGGTTACGAGGTTTGGTCGGCTCGGCAAGTTCGACTTCCTTGCACTGCTCGGTCGCCTAGATCTCGCGCCTATTAGTCCAGGCTCCGCCTATCTCGACGGGGCGACCGGTCCGTTAAGGGGTGCGCGCCTGCTTTTTGCAGGCGACCCATCGTCTCGACTTAAGGCAGAAACGCTCGAAGATTGGCTGCGGGAGTTGGATGTCCAACTGGGCGTCGGCATGCAAGTCATGGAGGACTCGCTCTGCAATTGGCAGAAGAGTCCGGCGCGATTTGTACACTTCCGCGGCTAGTCGAATGCTGCCGATATTTCGTCCCAAACGAAGCGTCGCTTGAGGAAGTTCAGTTGGTTCCTCCCAATCATGCCTAGGTGTTGCATCTGCCCCACAATGAGGCCGGGCGACACGCCTATAGAAACCGCGAAGCGAACAACGTTCTCGGTCCGAGGACGCAGGCTCATGAACTCTTCGTAGCGATCGAGCGGGATAATCGCGCTGGCGGCGAACGCATTTGCCTCGGTTTCCCTCTCGCTTGGCGAGGTCTCATCTGCATCGACGAATGTCGACGAACGCCCATGCAGAATCAGGTGTCCCATCTCGTGGAACAGGGTAAACCAGACATGGTCATCGGACAGATGTCGGAAGCTCAAGATGACTATCGCCTTCTCGGCCGCGACAAAGCGCGCGGCGCCGCTTGCGCGACATCCTGCCGGTGTACGCACGCATACGACGGCAACACCTGCGGCAGCGCAGACATTGCGCAACCGCGGCACCACATAAGTGAGCGATTTTGCCTTCGTCAGGCGCCGAAGATCAAGAATCGCGCTCCGCAGCAGATCGGGATTCCAAGGCGCGCACTGGACTAGCGCCGCTTGGATCTCGCCTTGACGGAGCCAAGCCGATAACGGGCCGATCTTGGACTCGAAACTCGGTGACGTCCTAAATGCGACGTCGCCGGCAAAATTGGTGTATCGCTCTTCCCACTCGTCTGGGCCGGTTACTCCGAAGTACGCTAGGCATGACTTCACCCCATCTAAGCCGCGCGTCGGTTTGTCAGTCCAGCCATAAAGGGCTATATCTTTGAAAGGAATCTTCTTGAGCCACGCCTGCCCCTTATCCCTTGGCACAGCAACCGCGGCGCGAGCCAGTGCTTCCTCATAGGCCGATTGCCTTTTGTGCCAGAAGCAAGTCGTTCCGCCGACAACGTCCGCTAGTCGAAATGCCAAGTCTTCGCTGATGAGAAGGCTGCCGGCGAGCAGGCCACGAACGGTTGATACGTCGCACGAGAGCTTTTCCGCCAGGACGTTGGCCGTCAGCTCGCGGCTGGACATGATAGCCGCGAGCGTGTCGCCCGGCTTCGAAAACCAGTCCGGCCGGAACGAATCATCACTCATGGGCTTCCTCTATTGCGACGATTCGCACTCTAGTAACTTTAGCCCAATCTGTCGCACCATCCGTCGTGAACGGCGTCTTCCGATGACCGGAGTGGAACACGAGTTCGTGGCCAGACTGGAGCCTAAGCGATTGCTCGTGCTCGGATCGGTCGGTAATCTTATCCGGAAACAGGGACGCAAGTTCGGTGACAGTCTGCAAAGCGTCGATATCGGCCAGACGCTGCTCTAGCTCCAGCGCTGCTGACATCCCAAGAGCGGCTGCCGCCACTCCGCGCCTCTCGCAAACGTCCCTGAGCTGGGTCGTGCCGAACGAGAGTTCCAACCTTCGACTCCCCGCTGTCAGCCCGCATCCGCAGACCATCGTTGCGTGTTATCCACTCAGGCAGCCAGGAGACGCCCGCGGTTGGGCCTTCCGCTCGTTACGAACTGTCTGCGGATTTCCGCTCTTTATCAAGCATATACTCAATTCCAAGCCCAATGCCGACGGCATCTATCGCGCCCCGGCTGGGTTGGTTAATAACGGAGGCATGGAAAAAAACAGCGAACCCCGGAACGCGGCAGGCCAGGTTCAAGGCCAGCGCATTTTGCAGCGCAAGCCGAAAACCGGCCAAGCGGCGCTAATAGCTGCAAGTTCCATGAATCCGCTGTTTCGGCTCAAGTGGTGATGCACGCCGAATAATGGTCAACCCCCGCCGCGGAACCGAACAACCTCCCCATGCCGGCTTTCCGCCGCCAAGCAAAGCGCCGCGAGCGACGGCGCCACATCCGCGGGGGTTGGCAGCGTGGCCTGATCCTCCCCCGGCATCGCCTCGATGCGCAGGCGAGTCGCCACCGGGCCGGGATCGAACAGATTGACGCGCAGCCGCGTCGTCCGGAGTTCATCGGCCCAGGTCAGCACCAGATGCTCCATGCCCGCCTTGGTTGCCCCATACGCGCCCCAATACGCCCGAGGCTCCCGCGCCCGCGCGTCGGTAACGAACACCGCGCGCCCGGTCTCCGCCAGGCGCAGCAGCGGGTCGCAGGTGCGGATCAGCCGCCATGTCGCCGCCAGGTTCACCGCCACGACAGAGGCCCAGTCCTTCGGCACGATATGCCCGACCGGCGTCAACCGCCCCAGCGCGCCGGCCGCATGCACCAGCACGTCCAGCCGGCCGAACCGCTGCAACAAGCTGGGGCCGATCGCATCAAGCTGCTCGCCCTCGGCCAGATCCAGCGGCAGCAGGCTGGCGGTGCCCCCCGCCGTCCGGATCGCGTCGTCCGTGTCCTCCAGCCCGCCTTGCGTGCGGGCGGTGATCACCACATGCGCGCCCAGCCGCGCCAGCTCGATGGCCGCGGCTGCGCCAATGCCTCGGCTGGCGCCGGTCACCAGCGCCACGCGCCCTTCCAGCACTTTCGTCATTCAGCGGCTTTCCGTCAGCAGACTCAGTTGCCGGTCCGCGTTATCCGCCATATCCGGCAGCGGAATCGGGTAATCGCCCGTAAAGCACGCGTCGCAGAAATGCGGCCGGGCCGGATCGCGATCCGGATGGCCCAGCGCCCGGTACAACCCGTCGATCGACACGAACGCCAGGCTGTCGGCGCCGATCAGCCCCGCCATTTCATCGATGCTGTTGCGCGCCGCCAGCAGCTTGCCGCGCTCCGGCGTATCGATCCCGTAGAAGCAGGAATGCGTGGTCGGCGGCGAGGAAATCCGCATATGCACCTCGCTGGCGCCAGCCTGCCGGACCATTTCCACAATCTTGCGGCTGGTGGTGCCGCGCACGATCGAATCGTCCACCAGGATCACGCGCTTGCCCTCCAGCGCCGGCCGGTTGGCCGAGTGCTTCAGCTTCACGCCGAGATGCCGGATGTGGTCGGTCGGCTCGATGAAGGTTCGGCCGACATAATGGTTGCGGATGATTCCCAGCTCGAACGGAATACCGCTCTCCCGGCTGTAGCCCATCGCGGCGGGAACCCCGGAATCGGGCACCGGCACAACCACGTCGGCTTCCACGGCGCTCTCGCGCGCCAGTTCCGCGCCGATGCGCTTGCGCGCGGCATAGACCGGCGTGCCCTCCACCACGGAATCGGGACGCGCGAAGTAGATGTATTCGAACACGCAGAACCGCTCGCGCACGCGGCCGAATGGTTTGATGCTGTGCACGCCCTGGTCGTTGATCACCACGATCTCGCCGGGCTCCACGTCGCGCACGAAGTCAGCGCCGACGATATCCAGCGCGCAGGTCTCCGACGCCAGCACCCAGCCGCCGCCATCCGTCCCCTTGGCGATTTTTCCACTCGTTGAACCGGCAATCCGCCCGAGGATCAGCGGCCGCACACCAAGCGGATCGCGCGCGCCCATCAGCGCCTCGTTGGACAGCGCCACCAACGAGTATGCGCCCACCACCTGCTTCAGCGCGTCGATCAGCCGGTCCACCACGGTGGAATAAAGGCTGATCGCGATCAGGTGGATAAAGACTTCCGAATCGGTCGTAGACTGGAACAGGCACCCACGCCGCACCAGCGCACGGTGCAGAATATGAGCGTTGGTCAGATTGCCGTTGTGCGCCACAGCAAGCCCGCCGAACTCGAAATCGGCATACAGCGGCTGGACGTTGCGGATGATGGTGTCGCCGGTCGTGGCATAGCGGTTGTGGCCGATGGCAGTCGTTCCGGGCAGCGAGGCAATCACCCTGGCATCGCTGAAATTGTCGCCGACCAGGCCCATGCCCTTGTGGGAGTGGAAGCGCGCGCCGTCGAAGCTGACGATGCCGGTCGCCTCCTGCCCGCGATGCTGCAGCGCATGCATGCCGAGGGCGGTGACCGCGGCGGCGTCGGGCACATTCCAAACCCCGAACACGCCGCATTCTTCATGCAGCTTGTCGTCCTCCGATCCGGCGGCGGCAAAACCCATAATAAGGCTCTCCTACTCCCGGCCAGGCGGCTTGCCGGTCGCGCGACCCACGGGGGTGGGCCGTAGCAAGGCATCTTCCGTGGGTTCGCGGCTCTGCGGCGGCGGTTCGATTTTGGGACGATAGATCTCGGGCAACTGCTTGATTGCCCAGACCGCCCCATCATACGCGATCGGCAGTGTCCGCGCCTCCAAAACCGGCGCCGGCCAGCGTCCCACCGGCAACACCCACTGGCCTACTATATAAGCGACCACCACCAGCGCCGCACCCCGCGCGAGTCCGAATACCAGCCCAAGGCTGCGATCGACGCCGCCAAGGGCCGAGGCACGCACCGCCCGGCTGATGTAATGCGAGACAACCAGCAGAATAATCAGGCTGCCAAGGAAAAGGCCCGCGGCGCCAGCGATGTCGATCCATTCAGCCGGAAGGCGGGATGTCAGGAAAGGCCGCACCCTGGGCAGGCCCCAGACTGCGATCGCGGCAGCCCCGGCCCAGGCGCCAACGCCAAGAACCTCCCGCACCAGGCCGCGCATGAACGCGAGCAGCGCCGAGACAGCCAGCACGCCAAGGACGGCCAGATCCAACCAGGTCATCGACTGGGGTTATCCGACCGCATCAACGATGCCAAGCACGATCATGCACCGATCGCCGACTCAGGGGCGAACCGGGCAACCAGGTCGGCGATGTGGCCGATTTCCTCCAGCCTCAGCCCGTCCGGCGCCGCCATCGCACGATTGCCACGCGCCACCCGGCGCGGCAGCGCAGCGGAGTCGAAACCGAGCTTCGCCGCCTCCTTCAGCCGCGCCTCGGCCTGCGCCACCTGACGCACCTCGCCCGATAGCCCGACCTCGCCGAAATAGACCATACCGGCGCTGGTCGGCTGTTCGAACGCGGCCGAGGCGATGGCGGCGGCCACGGCAAGATCGGCGGCCGGCTCGGTGACACGCAGGCCGCCGGCGACGTTGAGATAGACATCGGTCGCGTTCAGCCGCAGCCCCGCCCGCGTCTCCAGCACCGCCAGCAGCATGGCAAGCCGCCCGCCATCCCACCCGATCACCGATCGGCGCGGCGAGCCG
>Ga0302279_10001257_pt1 | contig 36406 bp, 28 predicted proteins | sample III_Bog_N3_3_FD_194541 | JGI IMG/M metagenome (GOLD analysis project Ga0302279, IMG submission 194541) | Peat permafrost microbial communities from Stordalen Mire near Abisko, Sweden - III_Bog_N3_3 | ecosystem: Environmental > Terrestrial > Soil > Wetlands > Peat | place: Sweden: Abisko...
CTTGATCGATTCGGGCGCGCAGGAGGGTGGTTTTTGCCATGTGCTCAATCTGGTCCTATTTGTGCCTAGGTCAAGACAGGCCTGAATCCCTGCCCCGGACGCCGCCGACGGCAGAATTGAAAAGGGGTCATGCCCCAACTCCTTGAATTCCTGCGGTTATTCCTGACCAGAAACACCATAGACAAATAGCAAAGCGGAACCAATGGACCAGGGGACATTGCCGCAAAGGAGTCAGCGGGTATCGGGAACTCCCGCTCTTCAAATGACTTCCCTCGTAAAATTAAGGAATTGGGACATGACCCTCTGCGCAGCCCGAGCAGGGTGGTCTCATCTATTCCAAAATCCACCGGTTAGGGACTAAACTTGATGGGCAACGCCATTCTGCAATTCACCGGAGTGCCAAAGATGGTCGCCGGCCGAAACCGCCAATGCGACACTGCCCAAGCCGCAGCGGCACCCAGGCGTCCATCCACTGCCTTGGCTACGATGACATTGGCCACTGTGCCGTCAGCCATCACCGTAAAGACCAGATCTACCTCGCCATAAACACCATTTGCCGATGGCGGATAAGGAGGTTGGGGATGCCACACGGCGACAGGGATCGATTCGGTCCCAGGGAAGTGTGTCCTCTGGAGGTATTCAAAGTCGCTCATCTGATACTCGCCCGGAGCCCCCGGGGGTATGGGGTTAGTCACCGGTCCGGCGAGGCCGACCGGATACGATTCCAAGTGCTGGAATCGCGTCCCCTGATCACTTAGCCTAAAATGCATCGGAACCTTCACCTTGGAGGCGATCGGGGCGCCGTGCAGCCTGGCTGGTTGGAACTTCCAATGTTTGACTGCCCTGACTGTCGCCTCTCCAAAGGCCGGATCCGTGGCTTCAACAACGCTGATTTCATGGGCCACGCCGTCGGGATAAACCGTGACGAGCAGCACAACGTCCCCGGATATTCCACGCTGGCGCATGTCATATGGATATACCGGTGGCGCTTTAAAGGTGGGAATGGCTGGTTGGTCGACATACCCCGGAACTTCCCCGCCCGCGGGGTGAGGGAGCACTGCATTGGTTCCGGGAGTTGACTGATTTGTGCTTTCACAACCGCCCAACGCCAGCGCAACCATGAGAAGAAAAGCTGCCTGAAAATAACGCATGGAATGGGGTTTTGAGGTCACAGCATATTGCATCACCCGTGACCTGCGTCGGGTTTAAAGCTCGTTCCTGGCAGGTTAGCAATCCCTCGAAAAAATGAGCGTGGGAACCAGAAGTGGTCGGCGTGGCACTCTCCGGGAACTCAGTCCCGAGAGGGTCAGGCTCTGAAATCTGTAATCCTGGGTCTTAGCGGCCGAAACCCACGGCAGTTTACGAAGCATGACCCTCTGAAAGGGCATGGTCTCCCGTCTCCACTTCGTTCTCCGTCTCCAGATGCTTCCGCCCGACAAGATACCGGACAAGCGGAGGGGCCGGGGATTGGAAATCGGAAATAGGACCCCAAGCACCGGGGTCTGGGCTTGTCCGGCGAAACAGAGTGGAGACGGAACCCCGGCTACATCGGACCACGACATCCTGAATAAAGATCGGGCTAGCGGGTACCAGAAAGCGGGCTGCGCCAGCGGGCGGCGGGGATCGCCGAGACGGCGATGACGACGGCCTGGGTGGCGACGAAGGCGATGAGCCCGCGGAAGGCGGCGTCGGTGAAGCCGTAGCTGTGCAGGCCCACGCCGAGCATGTTCACGCCAAACCAGCTCCAGGCGGTGACCACGTTGCCGAAGACGGCCATTCCCATGAGGCCGCGGGTGCGGACCAGCCCGCCCCAGCGGGCGTGGAGGATGACCGCGTTCCAGATGACGATCAGCAGGGCACCGTTCTCCTTCGGATCCCAGCCCCAGAACCGCCCCCAGGACTGGTCCGCCCAGATCCCGCCCAGGACCGTGCCGATGAAGCTGAAGAAGAGGGCGAAGCAGGCGACGCCGTAGACCATCCGCCCGAGCGACTCGGCGCTCGCGGAGTCCAGGGAGCGGGTCAGCGCGCCGCGCAGGATGTAGATGGTCGCCAGGAATCCGGCGAGGAAGGTGGCCGCGTAGCCGGTGGTCACGGCCACGACATGCGTGGCCAGCCAGAAATTCGAGTCCAGCACCGCCCGCATCATTTCCATCGTGTCGCCGCTCAGCGAGAGGTTGTGCGCGATGACCAGGGTCGCGAAGCCGATCAGGGACCCGGCCACGCTCGCGATCGCGTTGCGGTGGATCCGCTCCAGGATGAGGCAGAGGCCGGCCGCGCCCCAGCCGATGAAAAGCGCCGAGGAATAAAGGTTGGTGACCGGCGGCCGGCCCTCGAGCCACATCCGGGCCGCGATGCCGACCGTCGCCAGGACAAAGGCGAGGGCCATCAGGTGGAGGGCCGTCCGGCCGAGCTGCTCGCGCCACCGCAGCCAGGAAACCGCGCCCAGGATGAACGCAGCCACGTAGAGGACCAGGCTGGTGTAAAAGGGGGCTGCGCGGTTGAACACCGCCTCCCAACCCGCGCGCGCGACCGGTCCGGGGGCCCGAAGCGCGAGCCCGGCGGCCAGGCCGTCCACGGCGGCGTTGAATTTCGCCGGGGAGAGCTCGCGCCACGCCGCCCCAATCCGGGCATAGGCCATGAGCGCGGGATCGGGGGCGCCGGCGGCCGTGGCCTCCAGGAACCCGCGGCCAGCGGTCCTCCACTGCTCGGACGGCTCCCCGGGCCCGGGCGGGATCACCCGGATGGGGCTCTGGGTGTCCATGGCGCCAAAGGCGATCCGCGCCCGCTCCGGCTGCGTCGCGATCAGCGTGAGGAGCCGCCCCTCCCCCGGAGGCTCCAACCCGTACTTGAGGCGGTCGTAGAGGGAGATGCGGTTCTCCAGTGCGATCACGGCCCGCTGGAAGACGCTGCGCTCCGCGGCATCGGCCTCTCCGGCGAGCCGCGCCTGCCGGTCCAGTTCCGGGAGCCCGGAACGCATCTGGTCGTAGGAAAAGCGCACGCCACCCGTGCCGTCGGCGGGGGCCAGCCCGAAAACCGTGAGCAGGTCCGCATTGTCGATCCGGAAGCAGGAATAGGTGTCGGCGATCTCGGGGCGGTAGAACACGTCGAGGAGCCAGCCCATCGGCGGAATCTCCCCGGAGCCCGCCTCGAGCCGCTGCCGCCCCTGGAGAAGGAGCAGGCCGGTCCGGGCGACCGTGTCCAGCGGCTTGACCCGCCCGTCGGCCAGGACCGGGACCCGGCCCAGGCCGGCCAGGTCGTAGGGGCCCGCGCTCCCCTCGGGCGCCACGGTCGCGGCGACCCAGCAGGCCGCGGCGGCCAGGGGGGCCCAGGGAAGGAATCTCCTCAGGAGGGTGTTCATGGCGCAGGTGCCCCCGGATTGGCGCGGGGTCCGCGCAGGAAACGGAACAGGTGCCGGCCGAACTGGACGGCCAGCCCGAGCGCGATCATCGCGCAGCACAGGTAGGGAAGCTGCCACCCCGGGTTGCTCACAACCTGGAGGATGGTGGTGCGGTCGTTGTTGTCGCAGCCCGCCTGGTAGAACGCCCGGCCGCCGTAGCGCAGCGGATTGTTCATGAAGATGCGGACTTCGCGGTCATCCCGCCCGGCGCCGCCGCGGAGCCGCACCCGGCTCGCGAAATTCTTCGGGATCTCGGTCCCCGGGTAGACGTCGTGCGTGAACTTCAGGAGCGTGATCGAGAAAGGCAGGTAGTCGCGCGCCGGCCGCAGCGAGAGCAGCCAGCGGCGCCCCTGGAAGGAGAGCTCCTGGGCCTCGACCAGGCGCGTTGACACAAGCCACGCTCCCAGCGGGCCGTCCGCGCCGCGCAGCTCGACGTAGCAGGCCGGCGCGTCCGCCTCGTCGTCCTTGCGCGTCGGCGGCAGCGGCATCAGGGCCAGGCCGGTCCCCGCGCCCGTGGTGGCGGGATTGGGCCCCTCCATCGGGCCCAGCCCCCGCACCCGGATTGTCGCGTTCGGAAAGTAGGAGAGAACCCTGACGGTGAAGGGGAGCCGGGGATCCTGCACGGTTCCGAGGCCGGAGAGCAGCGAATCGGGGATCGAGACCACGTCGTCGTGGTCGCGGGCGGTCGCGTCGATGACCGCCAGCTCGACGTGCCGCGTGCTCTCCGCGTAGGTCGCGGTGGCCCCCACGTCGATCCGCATCTGCGCGTCGCGCTGCATCATTCCCGAGATTCCCTCACCGACCAGGAGAAGGATGAGGCCCAGGTGGATGATCCAGATGCCCGCCTTTGACGCCGAGAGCTTGAAGCGGCTGAAGTGGGCCGCGACCAGGTTCACGATCAGGACCGCCCCGAGGAGATAGCCGCCGGGGAAAATCGGCAGGTTGAAATTCCCGATGGGCGCCTTCGTCCAGATGAAGAAGGAGTGGAAGTACTTCCCCTGGACGCCCCAGACCCCGATATGGACCTGGTCAAGTGTAGCCGCGAAGATCAGGAACATCGACAGGACGAGCAGCGCCACCGTCAGCCGCAGCGAGCTGGCGGCGGCGAGGAACTGCCGGAGTGCGGCGTTTCGGGCCATGCGATCAGCCGCGGCGGGCGCGGTCACACCGTCATCGAGTGCCGCCCGGCAGGCGCGGCGGTTGCATCGAAGCGCATGGCGGCGACGCGAAGGAGGGGAAAGCCGCGCGGGAGCATCTCGATCCCCGTCTCGGTGCGGCGCAGCAGGCCGTCGGCCTCGAGGTCGAGCAGGCCGGAGATCTCCGCGGCGAAATAGCCCGTGACGTCGATCCCGAGCTGCCGGGAGAGCGCGGCGTAGTCGACCCGCCGGTCGCACATCAGGTGCATGATGATCGCGCGGCGGCGGCGGTCGTCCTCGGTGAGGATCAGGCCCCGCTCGACCGGGAGCGCTCCCGCCGCGATGTCCCTGCGCCAGTCCTCGAGCGTCTTGTGGCTCTGGCGGTAGCTGTCCTCCGTCGAGGAGATGGAGGAGACCCCGAATCCGTAGAGAGAGGCGCCCGCCGCGGTGCTGTAGCCCTGGAAATTGCGCTGCAGCGTCCCCTCGCGCTGGGCGATCGCCAGCTCGTCGTCGGGCCGGGCGAAGTGGTCCAGGCCGATGTCGATGAAGCCGGCTCCGAGGAGGCGCTCGTGGCCCGCCGCGAAGATGGCGAGCTTCTCCTCCGGGGTGCACAGCTGGTGGCGGCGCTCGAACTGCCGCTGCGCCGGCCGGATCCAGGGCACGTGCGCGTAGCTGAAGACCGAGAGGCGGTCCGGGTGGAGCTCGAGGACGTCGTCGATGGTCCGCAGGAAGGAGTCGCGCGTCTGCAGCGGGAGCCCGTAGATCAGGTCGAAGTTGATCGACGTGAAGCCGGCCCCGCGCAGCCAATCCACCGCCCGGCGGTTCAGGTCGTGCGGCTGCCAGCGGTGGATCGCGAGCTGGACGTCGGGGTTCGTGTCCTGGACTCCCAGGGAGGCGCGGTTGGCGCCGATCGCCTTCAGCGCGGCGACCTGGGCCTCGTCGAGGCAGCGCGGGTCGATCTCCACCCCGAACTCGCAGTCGTCGGCCAGCGTGAAGTTGTCGCGGATCAGCCGGCCGAGGATGCCGAGCTCCTCGGGGGTGAGGAAAGTGGGCGTGCCCCCGCCGAGGTGGACCTGGCGCACCGGCCGGGCCCGGTTCATCAGGGGGCGGACCAGCGCGACCTCGCGCGCCAGGTCGCCCAGGTACTCGATCGCCGCGATGGGGTTCTTGGTGATGATCGAGTTGCAGCCGCAATAGTAGCAGAGCGACTTGCAGAAAGGCAGGTGGAAGTAGAGCGAGAGCGGCGCGTCGGCCGACGCATTGTCCCGGGCGATGGCCGCCAGGAGCGCGGAACGCTCCACGCCGGCCTCAAAGCGCGTGGCCGGGGGATAGGACGTGTAGCGCGGGCCGGCGATCGAGTACTTGCGGATAAGCTCCAGGTCCAGGCTGGAGGTGGTGGCGGTGTGCTCGTCGATTCCCGGTTTCATCGGCTCAATTGTCCTGGTTTTTGCCGTTGTGGCAATCGCTGCAGAGCATGCCCATCCCCTCGATGTCGACGGTCGGGTGCTTGAACGCGGCGCCCAGCGAGCTGAGCCGGGTCAGGTCCGCGCCGCTGCCCTGGGCGATGATCGTGTGGCAGCTGTTGCAGTCCATCGCCAGGGTCGCCTTCGGGCCGCCGCCCGCGGCGGTGTGCTTCCCGTCGTGGCAGCGGAAGCAGCCCTGCGAGTCGAGGTGCCCGATGTTGTCGGGATGCGAGCTCCAGTCCGTGTTCATCTCCGGGAAGAAGTTCCGCGCGTAAATCCCCTCCACGGCGGTGATCGCCGCCGGAAGCCCGCGGGCCCCCGGGTACTTGGCGGACAGTCCCCCGGACAGGGACTGGAACGCGGCGGCCTGCGTGGCGTACTTCCGGGTGAGCAGGTCCACCGCCGTCCGCTTCACGGCCGGGAGCGAGGCGTCGATGCGGCCCAGGTACATGGCCTCGTCGACCGCCTCGTCCGGTGACTGGAACTTGTGCGCGGGCCGGTTGTGGCAATCCATGCAGTCCATCCGCCGGATGGACTCCGGGGCGGGGTCGCCCTTGAAGCCGGAGGACCGGTAAATGGTGACCCGCCCGTCCGCGGCCGTCATCCGCACCCAGGGGATCGTCTGCCGCTGGGGATCGGTCGCAAAGTACTCGATCTTGTTCTGGATGAGCATGTGCCAGTGGATGCCGCCGGCCGGGCCGTGCGCGGGGCTGCCGCCGCCAACGTTGACCAGGAGCCGGACAGTGAAGGGGGTGTTCTTGTCGTCCGACAGGTAGTGCGTGTGGATGTGCTCGACGGACCCGGAGTACTTCTCGGGCCAGTGGCACTGCTCGCAGGTCTCCCGGGCGGGACGCAGGTTCTGCACCGGCGTCGGGATCGGCCGGTCGTACTTGTTGGTCAGGACGGCGTAGACCTGGTGCAGCCCGCTGATCTTGGCCTTCACGTACCAGGCGGCGCCCGACCCGATGTGGCACTCCGCGCAGGCGACGCGGGCGTGGGCGCCGTTCTCATAGGCGACAAACTCCGGCTGCATGACCGTGTGGCAGACCTGGCCGCAGAACTGGACGGACTCGGTGTAGTGGTAGGTCTGGTAGCTGCCCGTGGCGCTGAGCAGCGCGAAGGCCATCGCGCCGACCGAGAACCAGGTGAGGATCCAGCGGTCGCGCGGGCGGGAGAGGTCGATCGACAGGCTCTGGTGCGCGGCGCCCGGGTTGCGGCGGCGCTGCCGGTGCTGGAGGAAGGCGCCCGCCAGGCCCAGGACGATCCCGAGGATGAGGAACGCGGGCGCGACCATGTAGGACAGGATGCCCAGGTAGGGGTTCTTCTCCCCCAGCCCGAGCAGGTCCATCGCCGTCAGGAAAAGGAAGGAGAAGACCGCTCCTGCGGCTATGATCGCGCCGGTCAGCGAAATCCAGTTGTGCCAGACCGAGGGCCGCTTCAGTGCCGCGGCAACGGGTGCGTCACTCACGACGGTCCTTCTTCAGGCGCTCGAGATCGGCCGGATGCTCGTCGAGTATCTCCTTTTCGGACATGCGGCCGGTGAGCCAGGATAGATTCATGGGATAGACGTCGGGATTGTAGATTACCCAGTAAAAGTGCCAGACAATGATGGCCAGCGTGGCCAGGACAGCCTCATAGAAGTGTATAGTGCGCGAAATGTCGAATCCGAGCTTTGTGAGGATGCCCATTGAGACGTTGTCAAACCACAGGACGGCGCCGGTGAAGCCCATGACCAGCGTGCCCCACATGACCGCCCAGTATTCCGCCTTCTCGATGTAGCAGAAGCGCCCGAAGCGCGGCTTGTCGGGGGAGAGGCCCAGGTTGTAGCGCGCGACCTTCCAGGGGTCGGTGAGGTCGCTGCGGCGCGGGAGCAGGTCGCGGAACAGGCTGCGGCCCGCGGCGGTGAACCGCAGGTAGGCCAGGTGCCACACCCCGATCGCTATCAGCGCAGCCCCGGCGATGCGGTGGACGCCCCCCCGCCACTCGAAGGCGCGCACGCTCAGCCGCCGCACGCCGACCACCCACCAGGCGTCCGGGTAGTGGAGCATGAAGCCGGTGACGACCAGGACCGTGAAGGTGAGCGCAAGCGCCGCGTGCTGCACCCGCTCGTGCGCCGTCATCCGCAGGTAGAGCCGGTGGGCGACGTACTCCTCCGTGATGACGCCCTTCTGGATGGCCAGCTTGCGCCGCACCTTCCTGAGGAAGTCCAGGAGGTTGTGGACGAACATGCCGCCGATCACGAAGACGATCAGCGCGACGTAGAGGGTGGCGATCCAGTGCAGCCAAGGGCCGCCGCCCTCGCGGTGCGCCGCGGACTCGGGATTGGCGTGCACCGAGCCCATCGCAAAGCGGGCGTTCGCACCCTGGTGGCACTGGCCGCAGGTCCGCGCGAGGTTCGCCTTGTTGATGCTCGAGGCGGGGTCCGACGAGGCGCGGATCAGGTGCGCCCCGTGGCAGCTCGCGCAGTTGGCCACGGCCAGCACGCCCTCGCGCTGCGCCAGCCCGTGGTAGCTGTCCGAGAAGGTCTGGAACACGTCGCCGGCCATGCCGTACTTGCGCGTGAGGGGGAGCGAGGCGTGGCAGCGCGCGCAGACCTCGCGGGCCAGGTTGGCGGAGTAGACCGGCGAATTGGGGTTCTTGGGCGAGGTGATGTCGTGCTCGCCGTGGCAATCCGTGCAGGTCGGCGAGTCGGTCGCCCCGCGCAGAAGCGCGCTTGCGTGGACGCTCTGCGCGAACGCGGCGGCCTCCTTGGCGTGGCATTTCCCGCAGGTCTCGGCGGCCCGGAGCTTTCCCATGCGGGCGGTGGCCGCGATCGCCTGGTTCATCTCGTGGGCGCCGTGACAGTCGACGCAGTTGGCGGCCGCGGCGTTGCCCGCGTGGAGGGCCGCGCCGTGCACGCTCCGCGAAAAGGCCGCGATGAATCCCGAGCCCCTCAGGCTCCGGCCGGCCACGCCGGGCGAGCCGATGTGGCAGGACTCGCAGAGAGCGGCCTGCCTGAGCTTCATCGCCACGTCCGCCTTCCCGGGGGCGGCGGGCACGATCGCCTTGGCGTGGCAGGAAAGGCAGGTCGGCATCCCCGCGGCGCCGGCGGCCGCGGACCCGTGCGCGGATTTCAGGAAGTCGTCCCGGGCGGCCGTGTGGCAGGCGCCGCACGCGGCGGTCTGCCGGCCCTTCGCGAAGGGAAAGGCGCCGGCGTCGGCCGCGACGATCGAGTGGCTGCCGTGGCAGCCGGCGCAGGCGGAGTATCCGCCCTTGGGCGGCGGTGAAAGCGCGATCCGCGCGTGGAAGGGATGCTTCGCCGCGCTGTCGTCGTGGCAGGACGTGCAGTCCACCGGCTTGCGGGGATGCCCGGAGGTCGCATCGAAGTCGTCGTGGCAGTCCGCGCACTTCTGCCCGCCGTGCGCCGACAGCGCCAGGTCCCGGGCCTGCGTTCCGGCCGGCATCGCCGCGGCGGCCGGCTCCGACGCGGAGCGCAGGAGCGAGGCCGCCCCGAGGGCGAGGACGGCGGCGAGGACCTTGATCGGCGCGTTCACAGGCGTCAGTGGTTCAGCCGCGACACCATTGCGTAGATGATCAGCCCGAGGAGGAGCAGGCCCAGGCCGAAGAACATGAATCCGACGGTCCGGGCGATCCGCTTGCTGCCCTCCCAGTCGTCCTTGACCCGGTGCGCGTCAAGGCGGTTCGCGGCGACCAGCCGGTCGTACCAGAGCTTGCGCTCATGGATCAGCTCGGTCTTCGATATCCGGCCCGAGAAGATGACCGTGTCCATCGGGAACTTCTCGATCCGGAAGTGGGTGTTGAAGAAGTGGAACGTGAAGATGAACCCGGCGGCGAGGAGCGCCTCGTCGGAGTGCAGGAGCAGCGCGATGTTGATCACCCATCCGGGAAGGAAGCGCGTGAAGAAGCCGGGGAACCACATCACCAGGCCGGAGGCGCCGATGATGAAGATCCCCCAGAACACCGCGAAGTAGTCGAAGCGCTCCCAGTACGTCCAGCGGTCAAACTGCGGGTGCGGGCCCTTCCCGAAGAACCACTTCTGATGCGCGACGAAGTCGCGCCAGTCCCGGGTCGAGGGCATCATCGAGTCCGGGCTGAAGGCCGCGCCCCACGCGCGCCTCAGGCTGAGGCGGCCGGTCGCCGGGTCGCGCAAGGCTGCGCGGTTCCGCCAGAGGGTCGCGGCGAGGCTGGCCAGGTGCAGGCCGAAGTAGGTGAAGGTGATGATCGCCCCGAAGCGGTGGAGGGCCCGGGCGACGTCGGCGCCGCCCAGCATCCCGAAGATCCACCGCGCCCAGCCCGTGTAGTAGAACTTCAGCGGCATGCCGGTCAGGACGAGCAGCAGGAAGCTCGTGACGACCATCAGGTGCAGGAAGCGCTCAAAGGGGGTGAAGCGGGTGTACTGCTCCTCGTCGGCGGTGGCCCGGACCTTCGCCTCGCGGAACGTCTTCGTGTCGTTGAGGTAGAGGTAGACCGAGCGCACGATCCAGAGGAGCGTGTGCAGGCCGAAGGCGGTGAAGACGCAGATCAGGAGGGTGGTCATCGCCACGAAGACCCGGTGCAGGGCCGGGTAATGCGTGGCGTCGCGGGGGTCGGCATGGGGCCGGTACTCCGTGAACTTGGGGCCCACCCCCGGATGGCATTCGCGGCAGGTCCCCAGGATGTGCGCGGCCGAGAGCTTCGAGCGGGGATCCTTGATCGGGAAGATGTTGTGGTCGCCGTGGCAGTCGTAGCAGGCCGCCACGTCCGAGGCGACGTTGGGCCGGCCCAGCGCCATCGCCTTGCCGTGGTAGGTCTCGCGGTAGTGGGCCAGCCGGTCCGCGTGGCAGCGCCCGCACACCTCGTCGCTCGCGGCCTTGAAATTCCGGCTGGCGGGGTCCTGGATCCCGTGCGCGGTGTGGCAGTCGATGCACACCGGGCCGTGGGGGTCTCCCTTGGCCAGCAGGGCCCCGTGGACGCTCTGGTTGTAGGTGTCCTCGATCCCCGTATGGCACTGCCCGCAGGTCTTCGCGATGTTGGCGTGGTTGGTCCGCGAGCTCTGGTCCACGTCGCGCTTGATGTCGTGGACGCCGTGGCAGTCGTTGCACGAGGGGGCGATGATCAGCCCCATCTTCAGGAGAGCCCGGCCGTGGATGCTGTCCCGGTAGAAGTCGGCCGTATGGGCCGGAAGGTGGTAGGCCGCGATCAGCGCCGGGTCGCTGTGGCAGCGGGCGCAGGTCTCCGGCAGGTTCAGCTTGAAGACCGGCGAGTCGAGCTGCTTCACCGGCACGATCCCATGGGGGTCGCCGTGGCAGCTCACGCAGGTGGCCGCGGAGGACGCACCCATCTGGTGGCTCACCCCGTGGATGCTCGCCGCGTACTGCGCGGTCTCGCGGCCGTGGCAGGAGGCGCACTGGGCCGCCGGAAGCTTGTCGTCATGGGGCAGGTCCTTCACCGAGGCGTGGCAGTCCACGCAGGAGAGCTTGCCGTGGACGGATCCCGCCAGGTTCGCCGCGTGGATGACCTGGACGGCGGGGTTGAACTCGTCCCCCTTGGCACGCTTCGCCGCCGGCACGAACTCGTGGCAGTCCATGCACGCGTCGTTCGGGAGCGGCGCCGCGCCCGCGGGGGCGGCCCGGACCAGGCCGAAGGCGGCCAGGAACAGGGCGGCGCACAGGCCGCCTCGCCGGCGGAGGCTGGTTTCCCGGGTTTTCATTTCCCGATAGGATCGCAGGACGCCCCGCGTCCTGCTTCGCGGGCGTTGGCATTAGCTCCGCAGATATTGCACCCCCCTGGGGATGCATTTTGAACAGGAAGGCCGGGAAGATCGGAAAGGTCCGGAGGGAAGGGCCAAAAATCAAACCTTGGAACCAAAGCCGGGAATTCGGTCATGCTTCCCGAAGGACTTGGATTACGACGGATCGAACTCACCGCTCTTCCCGACCTTCCTGTTCAAATCCGGGCAATGGGGTGCGCAGTCTGCACCATTGCCGGCGGGGCAACATCCATCGCGCGCAATTCCCCGGCCACGTGCGCGCGCATCGCCTCCCGGTACCCGTTCACCGACTCGTAGAAGGCCGACATCATCAGGACGAGCCAGTACATGCCCCGGTCGGTCGGGCTCCAGCCGCCCGCGTTGCGCCGCGCGGCGCCCAGGCACTCCAGGGTGAGAAGCTCGGCCCGGACCTTCCGGAAAAAGCCGGGGCCGTGGTGCCGGAGGGCCCACTCCCGATCCAGGCCGAGCCCGAAGAGCCGCGTGAGGAGGGCCAGCCGGCAGCGGTCCCCGGCGCCCAGGCGGTGCCGGCTCACGATGCCGCAAAGTCCCTGGCCGATCCGCGCCTCGTAGGCCTGCAGGGAAAAGCTCGTCGCGTAGAGCGTCCCGTCGAGGTAGCTGAAGGCGCCGCTGCCGACCCCCACGTAGTGGTCGGCGTCGATCACGTACTCGTCGGTCCCCTTCCCGCCGCGGCTGAAGCACCAGCAGGACGTGGGCGTGAAATCCGGCCGGAGCCGCGACAGGATGGTCCGGTGGAAGAGCCGGAGCCGGCTGCCCTCCGGGAGCCCCATTGAGCCGATCATCCGCCGCCGGGTCGAGGGGGCGGCCATGAGCGGGTAGAACGACACCTGGTTCGCGCCGAGCCCGCGGACGGTCTCCAGGTCGCGCTCGAGCGAGGCGAGGTCCTGGTCGGGAATGTTGTAGATGAGGTCGAGGTTGAGCGTCGGAAACAGGCCCGCCGCCCGGCCCACGCACTCCCGGATCTCGTCGCCTCCCCCGTACTGGTCCAGCCGGCCCATCTCGCGCAGAAGCCGGTCGTCGAAGCTCTGGACCCCGACGGAGAGCCGGGTGACCCCCGCGTCGCGCAGCGGGCCGAGGATCTCCGGTCGCAGGTCGCGCGGGTTGGTCTCGACCGAGACCTCCGCCACGCCAAAGAGCCGGCGGACCAGCGCGATGGTCTCCACCAGCTCCGCCGGCTCGCTCGTCGGCGTCCCGCCGCCGAAGTAGGCGCCGCTGAAGCGGTGGCCGGCCTCGTGGTAGCGGAGCACCTCCTGGCGCAGGGACTGGAAATAGCGGCGCGCCAGCGCGGGCTCGTGCATGACCCGGTGGAACGAGCAGAACGGGCAGAGCGCCCGGCAGAACGGAACATGGAGGTAGAGCGTCACGTTCCCCTCGCGCGGGGGCGGGGGGACCCCGCCGGGGCACTCCTCCATGGCCAGGAAACCCCGCGTCCGCAGTCGGAATGCGGCGAGGAGGAGCGATTCGAGGAGTCCGCGGCCGGCCATCCGGGGAATGTCCCACGGGCGCGGCCTGCTGTCTCCCCCGCACTTGTCATTTCCTGCGCAAAAGTTGCGGCGCATTTTGGCCGGATTGCCGTTGCGCAAAGATTTGCGCCGGGTATCGTCTCCCCGTATGAAAACAATCCCATTGATTGCGACCGCGGCCCTCCTCCTCGCCACGGCCGCCCCGCGGCTTTCAGCCGCCGCCGCCGAAAGCTGGGCAGCGAGCTGCAAGTCCTGCCACGGCCTCGACGGCGCGGGCCACACGAAGATCGCCAGCCGGCTCGGGGTCAAGGACCTCACCGACGCCGCCTACCAGAAGACATTCACCGACGACGCCGCGTTCAACGACCTGAAGAACGGCCTGGTGAAGGACGGCAAGACGAAGATGAAGCCCTTCGCCGAGAAGTTCTCCGACGACGAGCTCAAGGCGCTGGTCACCTACGTCCGCACGCTAGCCAAATGACCCCGGCACCGCCGGGGTCACCCGGCGGATCCGTGCAATTTGCGTATCCCGCGCCGGACGCTGATCGCGGCTCCAGTCGCGGGGAGTTCCTGTCGCCGTCGCGACGGAGGAGACGGGTCGCTCCCTATATCCTCCAGTTCTGCAGGATCCGCTGGTACTGCGCCCGCTCGTGGCCGGCCGGGTCGAGGCTGCGCTGGAGGTTCATCGTGTCGCGCAGGTCGTCCACGCTCTCGAACCCGTGGTCGTGGATCCAGCGCCTCAGGCCCTCGCTGATCGAGGACAGCACCCGGGGGCCATGGCGCAGGAGCACGGAGACGAGCTGGACCGCGTCGGCACCCGCAGCGATCGCCTTGACCGCGTCCGCGGCGCTGTGGACGCCCCCGGAGGCCGCGAGCGAGCACTTCAGGTTCGGCGAGAGGATGGCCAGCCAGCGGAGCCTCGCGGGAAGCTCCGAGGAGTCCGAGAGGTCGAGGCTGAGGTCCTCGGCCCGCTCCTCGCTGTCGATCTTCGCCTGGTAGAGCCGGTTGAACAGCGTGATCCCGTCCGCACCCGCAGCCTCGAGCTGGCGGGCAAAGTTGGCCAGGGAGGTGAAGTAGGGCAGCAGCTTGACGGCGACGGGAATGCGGACGGAGGACTTCACCAGGCGCAGCGTCTCCAGCAGCTCGGCCTCAAGGGCGGCCGCGGGGACGTCGGGATCGGCCGCCAGCTGGTAGAGGTTGAGCTCGATCGCGTCCGCGCCGGCCTTCTCAAAGCGCTGCGCGTAGTCGATCCATCCGCCGGGCCGCGAGCCGTTCAGGGAGGCGATCAGCGGCACCGAGAGGACCGACTTGAGCTTGCTGACCTGCTCCAGGTACCTCGCCGGCGATAGCTGGTAATCGGACGGCTGGGGAAAGGCGTGCGGCTCGCCGCCCGCCGGAAAGAGGGCCGGGTTGGCGGCCGGCGCGGTCTCGAGGGCGTCCAGGTAGATCTGCTCCTCAAAAAGCGAGCGCATCACGATCGCCCCCGCGCCCATGTCCTGCAGGAGCATCACGGCCTGGACGTCGTCGGCAAAGGGCGACGCCCCCACGATCAGGGGTGAGGCGATCTTCAGGCCGAGGTATTCCGTGGACAGGTTCGTCATGGTCGGGGGAGCCGACCGATAGGTTATCCGGGATGCGGGGGCGGTCGCAATGCGTTTCTTGCGGGGGCTATCCCCCTGGGGGTTTACCACCGCCCGTGCGGCAGGATGGGCGCGCATTGGCCCCGGCGCTGGCCAAGATATGACCGGAGTTGGACAATTAACGTGCATCGCCGATTCCGGGCCTGGGTTAGAGTGTCGGCCGAAACAACCACCGGGTCATGATCGCCAAAGCCGCCCCCAGCCTTTTTCTCGCCGATGCCTTCCCTCCGGTCGCCCGGTTTGAGTCCCCGCGGGATCCGGCGCCTCCCGGGCAGCTCTTCGTCCTGGGCGCCACCCACCGCACGGCCCCCCTCCTGCTCCGCGAGCGCCTGGCGCTCCGCAGCGAGGCGGAGGCGGGACTCGCCGCCGAGCTCTCCCAGGTGCCCGGGCTCCGGGAATTCGTCCTGCTGGCGACCTGCAACCGGACTGAGATCTACGGCGTGGCCTCGCATGCGGCGGTCGCCGACCGCGCGCAGGAGGTCCTCTGCGCCCGCCAGGGCATAACCCTCGGCGAGTTCCAGGACCACCGGCTTCACCTGCAGGGCCCGGACGCGGTCCGCCACCTCCTGGCGGTCGCCTCGGGCCTCGATTCGCAGATGGTCGGGGAAACCGAGATCTTCGGCCAGATCAAGAAGGCCTACGCGGTCGCCCAGGAGCGCGCCTCCGCCGGACCGATCCTCAACCGGGCCTTCCAGAAGGTGTTCCAGGGCGCCAAGCACATCCGCAGCTCCACGGCCATAACGGTCGGCCAGGTCAGCGTCGCCAACGTGGCGGTCGAGCTTGCGGCGAACATCTTCGGCGACGTCGCCCCGGCCCGGATCCTCCTGCTTGGCACCGGCGACATCGGCGAGAAGACCGCCCGCGCCTTCCGGAGCCGCGGGGCCCGCTCGGTGACCCTGTGCGGTCGCCGGCTCGAGCGCGCGAACACTCTCTCAGGGGAACTGGGAATGGACAGCATTCCGTTTGAGGACAGGGAGCGCCGGCTCGCGGACTTCGACATCGTTGTATCATCGACGTCGGCGCCCGGCGCTGTCCTTTCCGCGGAGGCCGCCGGGGCCGCGATGAGGCTCCGGCCCAACCGGCCGATGTTCTTCATCGACCTGGCGCTCCCCCGCGACGTGGATCCGGCGGTCTCGGGGCTGAACAACGTCTACCTCTACAACCTGGACGACCTGGCCAAGATCGCCGAGCGCAACCGGGCCGCCCGGGCCGCCGAGATCGCGAATTGCCGCGTGCTCCTCGAGGTGCGCGCCGCCGCGATAGCGGCCCAGCTCGAGGCGCAGCTCTCGGGCGGCAACCGCACGGCGGTCGCCTGATCGCATCCGATGTAGCCGGCCTCCTAGAGGCCGGATTCCGGGGTTTCGCTCCGACAACCGGCCTCTGGGAGGCCGGCTACAAATTAATCCGGCGCGACTTTCGAGGATCACCGCCGCCGCTTCGGCTTCGCCGCGGGCCGCAGTGGACGGACCGCCCTCATGCAGCGGTCCTCGTCCTGCGACAGGACGAAGCCGAGGCTTCGCGCCAGGTCGAGCATCGCCGGGTTGTCGGCGCTGATCTGCGCCCAGAGCCGGTCCAGCCCGCGGCCGGCAGCAACCTCGATGAGTTTTTTAAGGAGGAGCGAGCCCATGCCCAGGTGACGGCGGTTCTCGCGCACGACCAGCGCGAACTCCGCGCCGCTCCCGTCCGGGTCGCGGCAGAAGCGCCCGACCGCGGCGAGCCTTTCCCCCGACCGGCCGGCCCCGAAGATCCCCAGCGCGAGGTCCCAGGCCTGGTTCACGCCGACCAGTGCGCCCGCGCGCTCCGGCGACATGTCGCTGATCGAGTACCCGTACCGGTCGTGCACGGTCTCCGGGGTGTGGGACGCGAAGAATTCGATCAGGGCGGGGGCGTCCGCCGGGCAGAGGGGCCGAAGCACGTGCCAGGATCCGCCCAGCCGAATGCGGACGGCCGGCGGGATCCTCCCTGGATCTGCGCCCGTTTTCACGACTCGGGGAGCTTAGCCCGCGCCGCCCGCGCCCGCTGCGCGCGGATTGGCGGAAACGGCGCAGGATTTGCGCGCGTCTGCGAACGAGCCGGGAACAACGACGCGAAGGCTCGCCGGGACGACCCGGATGGAAACCGCCGCGGCCTCGTCGTGGCACTCCCCGTCGGTGTGGATGAGCCCCGGCGCGGGGCGCTCGACGAGGAACGCGGCGCCGCGGCGGTGGCGGACGTGCGGGCTGCGGTCGATCGTCCCCAGGAACATCCGGGCCCCGAGCACCGCCGCGCCGACGAACCCGACCGGCGCCACCGAGACCAGGTCGAGCAGTCCGTCGTCCACCCGGGCCCCGGGCGCGATCGCCGCGCCGTTCCCGTACTGCTCCGAGTTGGCGACGGCCACCAGGAGGGCGTCGAGGGTCTCGGGGCCGGAGCCCGCGGTGACGACCCAGCGCCCGGCCCGGTATCCGGCGAATTCGCGCAGCACCGTGCCGGCGTAGGCGGCCAGCCCGCGCCGCGGGTTCAGGCTGAATTTCCGGCCGACCTCGGCGTCGAAGCCCATTCCCATGGCGTTGAAGAACGGCCGCCCGTTTGCCGTGCCCGTGTCGATCGCAACGACGCGGGAGGCCGGGTTGCAGGCCAGATCCAGGGCGGCCAGGGGCGAGGCCGGAATCCCCAGGTGCCGGGAAAGGCCGTTCCCCGACCCGCAGCGGACCAGGGCCAGCGCCACCGGGCCGCCGACCAGGGCCTGCGCCACCTCGTTCATCGTGCCGTCCCCGCCGATCGAGACGACCCGCTCGCAGCCGGCCGAGACGGCCGCGCGGGCGAGCTCAGTGGCGTGGCCGGGACCCTCCGTCGTGAAAAGCGCGCCGCCCAACCCCCGGCGCTCCGCAAAATCCCGCAGGAGCGGCAGCAGCCGCGCCACGCGGCCCCGCCGGCCGGAGAGGAGATTGACGATGAAGCGGATTTTCACGGGTGCCTGCGATTCCGCAGACAACCGGGAAACGTGCAATCCGGATTTGATCGGGGTTAGCCTTGCCTTGAAATGCCGAAGATACCCATCCTCGGCCCGTTCCAATCCCGGAGTTTCCGCCCCCATGACGAACCAAACCGTCCAAATCGTCCCCCTGTCCCTCAGCCCTCGGGACGTGAGCCGCTTCCTCAACGTCAGCTACGAGATCTACCGGGGCGATCCGAACTGGGTCGCGCCGCTGCTCATGGACCTGAAGCTCGTCTTCACGAAGAAGAACCCCCTGTTCACGCACGCGGAGATGACCCTGTGGGTCGCGACCCGGGACGGCCGGGATGTCGGGCGGATCGCGGCCATCATCGACCGGACGCACAACGAGGTGCAGAAGGACTCCGCGGCCTTCTTCGGGTTCTTTGAGAGCATCAACGACCCGGGGGTGAGCCGGCTCCTCTTCCAGGCGGCGACGGACTGGTCCCGGGCGAAGGGCATGAGGCGGATGCTCGGGCCCATGAACCCGACCAGCAACGACGAGTGCGGGCTGCTCGTGGACGGCTTCGACTCGCCCCCGGTATTCATGATGACCTACAACCCCCGGTACTACGTGGACCTCGTGGCCGCCGAGGGATACCGGAAGGCGAAGGACCTGCTCGCCTACGACATGGGGACGAAGGAATGCCCCCTGGACCGCCTGGAGCGGATCGCGGCGATCGCGCGCCGGCGGCACCCCGAGGTGTCCTATACCCCCGTTCGGGCCAAGACGCTCACCCGCGACCTGGGAAAGGTGAAGGAAGTCTACAATGCGGCCTGGGAGGACAACTGGGGCTTCGTCCCGATGACCGACGCGGAGATCGACTTCATGGCGAGCCGGCTGAAACCGCTCCTCCTGGAGGGCCTCCTGTGGGTCGCGGAGACAAAGGACGAGCCGGTCGGCTTCCTCCTCGGGCTCCCGGATTTCAACGTGGCCATCAAGCCCCTGCGCGGGCGGCTGCTGACCCCGAAGCTCCTCGGCTTCATCCCCTACCTTCTCGGCTGGAAGCGCCCGAAGCGCCTCCGCGCGATCACCCTGGGCGTCAAGGCGGGGTACCGAAACCGGGGCCTGGAGGCGGTCATGCTCGCGGAAAGCTACCGGGCCGCCATCAAGATGGGCTTCACGGACATCGAGTCGTCGTGGATCCTGGAGAACAACACGATGATGTGCCGCATCATCGAGACCTTCGGGGGCCGGGTCTACAAGACCTACCGGCTGTACGAGAAGGACATCTAGCCCGAATATTTCATGAAGCACAGGCGAATCTCGTCCAAATTCCGGGCATAAAAACCCTCATGCTCCCACTATGGCCTCACGAGGCCACCTTCGGTCGCCTTCGGGCTTTTCTGCTCCGGAATTTTGACGATCTTCATCCTGTGTTCATGAAATATCCGGGCTAGCGAAACCGATAGTAAAGCCGGTTGCCGATCGGGATCAGGATGGCGGCGGCGAGGAGGCCACCGGCCACGTCCACCGTGTAGTGATATCTGCAATACACAGTTGACCCGCACAGCAGGACGACGGCGGCCAGGTGGATCCACCGGATCCGCCGCAGGTAGAGGAAGGAGAACACCAGCGTGCAGGTGGCGACCGCCACGTGGCTGCTCGGGAAGGCCGCGCCCGGCGCCTCCAGGTTGCGGTAGATCCAGGCCATCAGGTGGTAGAAGGGGCCGGACTGGACCGCCGCCGGGAACCCCGGGGGCGGCACCGGGGCGACGTCGGCGGGAAGGACGCAGTCGGTGAACCGCCGGAAGAAGATCCGCGGACCGATGACCGGCGTGCACACGTACGCGAGGAAGCAGGTGTAGACCACGAAGGAGACGACCGACACGTAGTGGAAGAATTCCTCCCGGCTCCGCAGGTAGAGCGCCAGGCCCACCCCGCCGATCATCAGGTAGTACGAGAAATAGGCCGCGTAGAAGGTCTCGCTGACCGCCCGATACGGCAGCCATTCCATGAAGGCCAGGCTCGGCTGGAACCCGTAGAGGCGCCGCTCCAGGCGGATGAAGGACGGGTCGAGGAACCCGGGGATGAACAGGTGGTTGAGGGCTCCCGTCTCGCAGTAGAGCGGCGTGTAGAGGATCAGCGGGTAGAAGTGCCGGATGAGGTCGATGAACCGGTTCGCGGGCCGGGCCGCGTGGGCCCGGATCAGGAGGTGGACCAGGACCATTGTCGCGGCGTGGGCCGCGGCCAGGAGCCCCCAGTGCGGCACCGAATCGCCGTGCCAGATGACGATCATCGCCCCGACGAGCGCGACATACCCCTGCGTGAACCGGTCGATGAAGGTGTAGTGCGCGGCCCGGGTCACAGCCAGCCCTCCCGCCGGTACCACGCCAGCGTCTCGGCGAGGCCCGCCTCCAGGCCGGTCGCGCAGGAAAAGCCGAGCTCGCGCCGGAGCCGGCCCGGGTCGCAGGCCCATCCGGGGGCGCGGAGTTCCGCATACTTCTGCCGGCTGAGGACGCCGGGCCGGCCGGTTACGCGCGCCAGGCCGTCCCGGGCCGCGCAGAGCGGCCACAGCAGGGCGACGGGAAGCGGGAGGGGGACCGACCAGGCGCCCATCCGGGAGCCGATTGCGGCCGCCAGGCCCCCGGAGGTCGTCACCTCCGGCGAGGCGGCGTAGAAGGTCTTCCCGGGGGCGGCCGGATGGACCAGGCAGGTGGCGACCGCATCGGCCAGGTCCCTGACAAAGACCAGGCTGAGGTCCATCCGGCCTCCGCCGAAGAGCGGCCGCAGGTGGGACCCGAGCGCCTTGAAGAGCGGAAGAAAGGCGCGGTCGCGCGGGCCGTACACGGCCGGGGGGCGGACGACCACCGCCTCCGCCTCGCAGCCGCCGCGGACCGCCTCCTCGCCCGCCAGCTTGCTCCGCCCGTAGGCGGAAACCGGGCGCGGCGGATCCTCCTCCCGCGCGGGCCGGTCCGCCCGGGCCGGGCCGCCGGCCGACAGGCTGGAGATGTGCACCAGGCGAAGCACGCGTCCCCGGGTGCGGTTGACCGCCTCGACGACGTTGCGCGTCCCCGTCGCGTTCACCGCGTCGAACTCGGATGTGCGGACCGCCTTCGTGCAGCCCGCGCAGTGGATGACATGGGTTGCGCCCTCCAGCGCCGCGTCGAGGCTGCGCGGGTCGGCGATCGACCCGGTGCGCACCTCCAGGTCGCCGGCGGCGACCAGGCTGCGGTCGGCCCCGGGGCGCAGGAGGGCCGCCGTCGCGATCCCCCGCGCGCGCAGGCTGTCCAGGATGTGGCTTCCGACAAAACCGTTCGCCCCCGTGAGCAGCACTTTCATCGCGCGATCCCGCCCTTTCCCGTCGCGGGACGACAACCCGCCGGGCTCACAGCAGGCCCAGCTCCCTGCCCACCTTGCCGAACTTGTCCAGGGCGAAGTCGATCTGGGCGTCGGTGTGCGTCGCCATGAGGCTGACGCGGATCAGTTCCTCGCCCGGCGGCACCCCCGGCGAGACGACCGGGTTCACGAACACGCCCTCCTCCTCCAGCCGCTTGCAGAACTTGAAGGCGATCGTCATGTTCCGGCAGTAGACCGGGAGGATCGGCGTCTCGGAAAGGCCGAGGTCGAATCCCATCGAGACCAGGCCGCCCTTCAGGCGGGCGGTGTTGTGCCAGAGGCGGGCGATGCGCTCCGGCTCGCTGCGCATGATCTCAAGGGCGGCCAGGGCGGCGGCGGCGTTCGCCGGGCTCATGCTCGCGCTGAAGATCAGGGGCCGGGAATGGTGCTTGAGGTAGTCGATGGTCCGGTGGTCGGAGGCGATGAAGCCGCCCAGGCTGGCCAGGGACTTGCTGAAGGTGCCCATGATGAGCTGCACCTGGTCGGTCAGCCCGAAGTGGCTCGCCGTCCCCGCGCCGTTCTCCCCCACGACGCCGATCGCGTGGGCGTCGTCGACCATGACCGCCGCGCCATACTGGCGGGCCAGCCGGCACAGCTCGGGCAACTGGATGATGTCGCCCTCCATGCTGAAGACGCCGTCCACCACGATGAGCTTGCCGGCGGCCGGCTCGATCTGCTGGAGGCGGCTCTCGAGGGCGGCCATGTCCTTGTGCGCAAAGCGGACGAAGCGGCCGAGCGACAGGAGGCAGCCCTCGACGATGCTGGCGTGGTCGGCCTTGTCGGCCAGGACGTACTCGCCCTTGCCCACGAGCGTGCTGATCACGCCCAGGTTCACCTGGAACCCCGTGCTGTAGAGGAGGACCGCCTCCTTGTTCAGCAGCCGCGCCAGGGCCTGCTCGAGCTCGATGTGGATTTCCAGCGTCCCGTTGAGGAAGCGCGACCCGGCGCAGCCGGTGCCGTACTTCTGGACCGCGGCGCGGGCCGCCTCCTTGATCTTCGGGTGGTTGGTCAGGCCGAGATAGCTGTTCGACCCGAGCATCAGGACCTTCCGGCCGCCGATAGTGACCTCGCTGTCCTGGGCCGAGGAGATGACCCTGAAATACGGGTAGAGCCCGGAAGCGCGGATGTGCTCGGCGTCGTTGAAGCTGGCGACCTTGTCGAAAATCGGGAGTCCCGGGGCGGGGGTGGCCGGCGGCGGCAGGGGATCCGCCAGGTATTCCCGGCTTCGTTCGTGTTTTAGCGTTGGCATCTGACCTGTTAGGTAACTGGCATCTAAGCGGAGGAAATCGGCCAAGGAAATACCAATCGCAAGCCCTCTTTTCGGCCCCCGGACGGGCCCGCGGAGGGAAGTTCGGTGCTCCCCGCACGCGTCAAGCCCCACTCCCGGAGGAAGATAGCCTGGACCATGGACCGATTCGTTACCTCCCTTGGGGCTGCCGGGCAATATAAATATCCCGGCCCGGGGCCTCGCGCCGGCCCTTTCGGGCGGGTGGGTTCTTCTTCAACCACCCGGGACAGCGGTGGTTGCGGCGGCAATCTTGTCGCGCAAGTGGGTGATCCGGCGCTTGGCCTCGCTGTTGCGTACGGCCATCGCATAGGCGGCGGGCTCACCGACGATGAACACCTTTTTCCGGCCCCGGGTGATCGCCGTGTAGAGGAGATTGCGCTGCAGCATCATGAAATGCGCCTTGAGCAGGGGAATCACGACCACGGGGTACTCGCTGCCCTGCGACTTGTGAATGCTGATCGTGTAGGCGAGCGCCAGGTCCCCGAAGTCGCCGCGCTCAAAGTTCACCCGCTCGCCGTCGAAGTCCGCGGTGAGCCCGCCCCCGGCGGCGTCGATCGCGGTCACGACGCCGATATCCCCGTTGAACAGGTTCTTGTCGTAGTTGTTCCGAAGCTGGATGATCTTGTCGCCGGACCGGAATTCCCCGCCGGCGAAGCGGACCCCGGGCTTGCCGGGGTTGAGCGCCCCCTGGAGCTGGGTGTTGAAGTTGGAGACGCCGGCGATCCCCTTGTGCATCGGGGCGAGCACCTGCACGTCGTTCACCGGGTGCAGCCACGGGCAGGACCGCGGAAGGTGCGAGGAGCAGATCTCGATCACCTTGGCCACGCAGTCCTCGGCCGACACCGCCGCGACGAAGGCGAGGTCGCCGTGGCCGGGCAGCGCGGACACCTCGCTGAAGACCGGGGGGAGGGAGGGGTCCCCGCTGTTGATCGCGTGCGCGGTGGTCACGATCGGGCTCTGCCCCTTCTGCCGGAAGATGACGCTCAGCCGCGTGACCGGGATGGCCGGGCCGCCGCGGGCCTCCCCGGAGGCGACCAGGTCCTTGAGCACGTCCCCGGCCCCCACGCTCGGGAGCTGGTCGGAGTCGCCGACGAGCAGGACGTGGGCCCGTGACGGCACGGCGGAGAGCAGGGCGGCCGCGAGCCGGGTGTCGAGCATCGACACCTCGTCGATGATGAGAAAATCGGTGGCCAGCGGGTGGTTCTCGTTGGCGGTGAACCCCCCGCTCGCCGCGTCGAACTTCAGGAGACGGTGGATGGTCGAGGCGAAGCCGCCGGTCGTCGCCGCCAGCCGCTGGGCCGCCCGGCCGGTGGGGGCGGCGAGGTGGACGCGGGCCTTCTTCGCCTTCAGGATCTCGACCAGCGCCCGGAGGCAGGTCGTCTTTCCCGTGCCCGGCCCCCCGGTCAGGATCGAGAGCTTGCTGGCGAGGGCGTTTCCCAGCGCGCTGCGCTGCAGGTCGTGGAACGCGAAGCCCGCCTTGGCCTCCGCCCACTCCAGCGCGGCGGGGATCCGGATCGCGGGCAGGCCGCTGGACACGCGCAGCAGCCGGTTGACCGCCTCGGCGATCTTCCGCTCCGCGCGGTCCAGGGGAGGGAGCTGGATCAAGGCGGCGCCCGGCTCCGTCCCCGCGTGGCGGACGACCAGGCGCGACTCCACCAGCGCGTCGACGCGGGCCGCCACCAGGGTGGCGGAGGTCACGAGCAGCTCGGCGGCGTGGGAGACCAGCTCGGCCTGCGGGCAGGCGGTGTGGCCCTCCTCCTGGAGCACGTCCAGGGCGTAGATGAGCCCGGCGTCGAGCCGGGGCGGCGCGTCGTTGGCAAAGCCCAGGTTGATCGCGATCCGGTCGGCGGTCTTGAAGCCGATCCCCTCGATCTCGCGGGCGACCCGGTAGGGCTCGCCGGACAGGACCTCCTTCGCCTGGCCGCCGTACTGCTTCACGAGCTTGACGCACTGCGAGGGGGTCACCCCGTAGGTCTGCAGGAAGATGTAGAGCTCGCGCTCCGCGCGCTTCTCGTCCCAGGCCTGCTTGATCGAGGCGGCGCGCTTCCGGCCGATCCCCGGGACGTCGCGCAGGCGGGCCGATTCCTCGCTGAGGATCCGGAATGTCCCCGTGCCGAAGGCGTCGACGATCTTGTTCGCATAGACCTTGCCGATCCCGTGGACGAGCCCGCTGCCCAGGTACTTGCGGATCCCGTGGACGCTGGAGGGCAGCTCGCTGCGGAAGGCGGCCACCTTGAACTGCGCGCCATGCTGGGCGTGCCGCGTCCACTCGCCGGTGACATGCAGCGTCTCCCCGCACTCGACCCCGGGAAGCGCCCCGACGATCGTCACCAGCTCGGGCCGCTTTCCCCCGCCCTCGTCCTCGGGCCGGAACTCCGCGATCGTGTAGTGGTTCTCCTCATTGAGGAAGATGATGCGCTCGACGACGCCGGTCAGGGCGCCGGCGTCCCCCCCCTGGGGGGGCGGAGCCTCCGTGCGGCCAGGGGGGGGCCTCGTCGAGTCAGCCATGGGACAGGGGCATTCCGGACAGATGCCGGCCGATCGCCGCAAGGTCGGCGAAGACGCGGTCGGCCCCGGCGGCGCGGAGCTCCGCCTCCCCGTGGGTGCCCGTCGGCACGCACCAGGCGCCCAGGCCGCCGTTGTGCGCGGCCTGGACGTCGTAGGGGGAGTCGCCGACCAGGACGGCCTCGGACGCCGGGGCGCCGATCAGGCCCAGGACGTGGGCCGCGAGCTCGGGACGGGGCTTGAGCCAGGGCGTGTCCTCGGCGCCCACGACAACGGGAATAAAGGCGGAGATCCCGAGGTGCGCGCAGAGGGCGCGGGAGGCGGGGCCCGGCTTGTTGGTGATCACCGCCAGGGCGGCCCCGCGGCCGCGGAGCTCCGCCAGGAGCCCGAGCGCCCCGGGCATCAGCCGGGCGCCGTCCAGGACGGTCTCCGCCCAGCGGGCCCGGTAGACGCGGAGGGCCTCGTCGAGCCGCCCCGCGGGGACGAAGTGGGAGAGCCCGTTGGCGAGCCCGCCCCCGACCGCCCCGCGCACCTGGCCGGCGGTCGGGGGCTGGAGACCGAGACGGGCCAGCGTGTGGACGTAGCGGCGGTGGATCGCCTCGAATTCGTCGATGAGCGTCCCGTCGAGGTCGAAGAGAAATGCCCGGGGATTCATCGTGAGGCCAAGCAACTAGCCCGAAAATGGGTTGGCGCAACGCCCGAAGTGGGGAAGAGTGTGTTTCAGATGCCAGGAGAAGCCCAGTCCATCCCCGCAGCCGCGTCCGTCCGGACCGAGGGGGGCGCCCTCGAGGTCGCCGTCTCGGGCGCCTGGCGGCTCACCGGCACGTGCCCGTCCTGGAACGATGCGGTCGCGGGGCTGGCGCCCGCGGCGGTGCGCTTCCGCTCCGAGGGCATCGGCAAATGGGACACCTCGCTCCTCATCTTCGCCTTCGACGCGCAGCAGTGGTGCGAGGCAGCCGGGGTCCCCTGCGACCCCTCCGGGCTTCCGGCAAAGGCCGTCACGCTCCTCGCCCAGCTCGGCTCGTCGCACCCCAGCAGCCTGCCCCACGAGCGCTCGGACTCGTTCCTGTTCACGACGGGGGTCGCCGCGTGGAAGGCGTGGGGAAGCCTCAGGGAGATATTCCACTTCATCGGGGAGTGCGCCCTGGGCGCGGCCGGGATGGTCCGGCGATCCAAGAAGTTCCGGTGGCGCGACTGCATCGACCAGATGCAGGAATGCGGGGCGATGGGACTGCCCATCGTCAGCCTGATCAGCTTCCTGGTCGGTCTCACCCTCGCCTACCAGGCGGCGGTCGAGCTGCGAAAATTCGGCGCGGACATCTTCGTGGCCGACGTGGTCGGGCTTTCCACGGTGCGCGAGATGGGCCCGATGATGACGGCGGTCATCCTTGCCGGGCGGACCGGCGCGGCCTTCGCCGCGACGCTGGGAAACATGAAGGCCAACGAGGAGATCGACGCCCTGGAGACGCTCGGCATCCCGGCCGTGGACTTCCTCGTCCTGCCGCGGCTCCTGGCCCTGGGCCTGATGATGCCGCTCCTCGTCCTTTACGCGAACTGCGTGGGAATCCTCGGCGGGATGGTCGTCGCCGCCGGCATCCTCCAGATTCCGCCCTCCGCCTACTGGATCGAAACCCAGGGCTCCATCGGCCTGGCGGACATCAACACCGGGCTGGTCAAGGCGGTCACCTTCGGCCTCCTGATCGGGCTGGCGGGATGCCTGCGCGGGCTCCAGGCCGAGCGCAGCGCGGTCGGCGTCGGCCGGGCGGCCACCTCGGCGGTCGTCACCTCGATCCTGCTCATCATCCTGGCCGATTCGGTCTACGCCGTCGTCTTCCACATCCTCGGCGTATGAGCGAAACCCCCTCCAAGCCCGTGGACAGTCCCGCCGACCCGGCCCCGCCCGCCATCGAGGTCGACCACCTCGAGTGCGGCTACGACGGCACGGTCGTCCTGAAGGACGTCAGCTTCCGGGTCCGGCAGGGCGAGATGTTCTTCATCATCGGCGGCTCGGGCTGCGGGAAGAGCACGCTCCTGCGGCACCTGGTCGGGCTGAACCGGCCGGGGGCCGGGAGCGTCCGGTTCTTCGGCCTCCCTTTCTCCGACGCCGACCTGGGGACGCGGCGCGCCCAGCTGAAGAACTTCGGCATGCTCTTCCAGGGAGGGGCCCTCTGGTCGTCCCTCTCGCTCCGCGAGAACGTGGCGCTGCCCCTGGAGGAGCACACGGGCCTCTCGCGCAGGGACCGCGACGAGATCGCCACCCTCAAGCTCGCCCAGGTGGGCCTGGCCGGCTTCGAGGACCACTACCCCTCCGAGATCAGCGGCGGCATGAAGAAGCGCGCCGCCCTGGCCCGGGCCCTGGCGCTCGACCCGGCGATTGTCTTCTTCGACGAGCCCTCGGCGGGACTCGACCCGGTGACCTCCCGCAGGCTCGACGAGCTGATCCGCGGGATCCGCGACACCTTCGGGACGACGATGGTGGTCGTCTCGCACGAGCTCGCCTCGATCCTCTCCCTGGCCGACCGGGTGATCATGCTCGACCGGGCGGAGAAGGGGATCATCGCGGAGGGCGACCCCAGGGCGATGGCAGCCGCGAAGGGCGGCGATCCCCGCATAAAGGAGTTTTTGCAACCCGCCACGGAAGCGTACACCGTCAGGCCATGAAAACCCGGGTAAGCCCCACAATCGTCGGCGCCTTCGCCATCGGCGCCTTCGCGCTCGGGCTCATGGCGCTGCTCTTCTTCGGGGGCGTGAGCTTCTTCCACAAGCAGCAGCGCTTCACCGTGTACTTCGACGAGTCGATCCAGGGCCTGGACCTGGGCTCGCCGGTAAAGCTGGAGGGCGTGGCCGTCGGCCGCGTCGTCGACCTGAGCGTGCGCTACGAGAAGGGCCGGAACCACTCCGTCGTCAAGGTCGTCTGCGAGTTCAGCCGCAACAAGGTCACCGACGGGGCCGGCGGCATGATCGACGTGAGCAACCGCGACGAGCTGAAGAACCTCATCGACCACGGGCTCCGGGCGCAGCTCGGGCTGGTCGGGCTGGCCACGGGCCTGCTCTTCGTGGAGCTGGACTTCCTCGACCCGCGGGCCTTCCCGGCGGGGGCCGTCGACGCACATGAACCGTATCCGGTTGTCCCCTACATTCCGTCGACGATCTCCGAGTTCCAGGGCAGCCTCACCGAGATCCTCACCAAGGTGAAGGGGATCGACTTCCAGGGCCTGGCCTCGAACCTCAACGGGCTGATCTCCGACGCGCGCCGGCAGGTGAACGGGGTCGACCTCCCCGGGCTGGTGGCGCAGTGGCGGAAGGCCGGGGCATCCGTCGACGCCCTCGCCTCCTCGCCGCAGATCCGCGAGACGATCGCCAGCCTCAACGCGACGCTGGTCGACCTGCGGGGCACGCTGGCGGCCCTGCACGGGGCGATCACGCGCGCGGACTCGCAGGTGTCCGCGAGCGGCCGCGACCTCCAGGAGGCGCTCGCGCAGGCCGACGGCTCCCTCCGGCGCTTCGGCGACGCCGCGGTCGACCTCCGGCGCTTCATCGACGCGCAGCAGAACCTCGGCGACGACACCCACCAGGCCCTGACGCAGCTCACCGACGCGGCCGAGTCGGTCAAGCGCCTGGCCGATTTCCTCGAACGCAATCCCAACGCCCTGATCGCGGGGCGGAAGAAGCCGCAATGAAATTTCCCCGTTCCCTTCTCCTCCCCGCCCTCGCGGCGTGCGGCCTCCTCGCCGGCGGCTGCGGCGACCTCGGCAACATCATCCCCCCGGCGCAGGCCGACCCCACGCGCTACTTCCTCCTCGCGCCGCGCCAGGTGGAGGCCGTGCCGGCCGCCGCCGTGCCCGGCCGCCTGAGGGTCGGGCTCCGCCGGGTCGAGCTGGCGTCCTACCTGAAGACCCGCTCGATCGTCGTGGCCAGCGGCCCGAACGAGATCGCGATCGAGGATTTCCGGCGCTGGGCGGAGCCGCTCGGCGACGGCATCGCGCGCATCGTGCGGGCGCGCCTGCTGGCGGGCCCCGCGGTGGCCTCGGTGGAGCCCCAGCCCTTCGCCTTCGACGCGGAGAGGGACTGCGACGTGGCGATCACCATCCTGCACTGCGAGGGGGTCGCCGAGCCCGGCGGTCGCTCCTTCGCCCGCTTTGCGGCCGAATACGAGGTGGTCACCCCCGGCCCCGAGCCGCGGATCATCGCGCGGGGATCCTTCTACGCGCCGGAGGCGCCCTGGGACGGGCGCGACTTCGGGCAGCTTGCCGAGATGCTCTACACCTCCGCCGACTCGCTGGGCCGCCTAGTCGCCACCGAGATCGGCGGGGCGAAGCTCACGCCAGCGCCGCAGCCACCCGCTCGAGCGCGGTGACCACGTTCTCGCGGGAGTTGAACGCGCTGATCCGGACGTGGCCCTGGCCGCAGCGGCCAAAGCCCGCCCCGGGCGTGCACACGACCTGCGCCTTGTGGAGCAGCAGCTCGAAGAATTCCCAGGAGTCGCGCCCGGTGTTGATCCAGATGTAGGGGGCGTTGTCGCCGCCCACGCAGGGCAGGCCCAGCTTCTTCATCGCCTCGCGGATCAGCCGGGCGTTGCCCAGGTAGAAGTCGGTCAGGGCCCGGGTCTGCCGCTGCCCCTCGGGGGTGTAGACCGCCGCGGCCGCCTTCTGGATGGGATAGGCCGTGCCGTTGAACTTCGTGGTGTGCCTCCGGTTCCAGAGGGCGTGGAGGGCGTGCTCCCCGCCGGCGGCGTCGGCCGCCATGACGCTCTTCGGGACGACGGTGTAGGCGCAGCGCAGGCCGGTGAACCCGGCGGTCTTCGAGAAGCTGCGAAGCTCGATCGCCACGTCGCGGGCGCCCTCGATCTCGTAGATGCTGTGGGGGATCTGCGGGTCCCGGATATAGGCCTCGTAGGCCGAGTCGAAGAGGATGACCGCCTTGTTCCTCCGGGCGTAGTCGACCCAGGCGGTGAGCTGGGCGCGGGTCGCGACCGCGCCGGTCGGGTTGTTGGGAAAGCACAGGTAGATCAGGTCCGACGGGCCCGAGGGGATCTCCGGCACGTAGCCGTTGGCCGGCGTGCAGTCCAGGTAGCGCACCCCCTCGTAGCGGCCGTCCTTGTCCGCGCCGGTCCGGCCCGCCATGACGTTGGTGTCCAGGTACACCGGGTAGACCGGGTCGGGGATCGCCAGCCGGGCGTCCTGGGAAAAAATCTCCTGGATGTTGGCCGAATCGCACTTCGCGCCGTCGGAGACGAAGATCTCGTCCGGGGCGACGCTGCAGCCGCGGGCGGCGTAGTCGTTGGCGGCGATCGCCTCGCGCAGGAAGGCGTAGCCCTGCTCCGGTCCGTAGCCCTTGAAGGTCTCGCGCCGGGCCATCTCGTCGGTGGCGGCGTGGAGGGCCTCGATGCAGGCGGGAGGCAGCGGCTCGGTGACGTCGCCGATCCCCAGCCGGATGACCGGCTTTCCCGGGTTGGCCGCCGCATAGGCGTTCACCCTGCGGGCGATGTCGACAAACAGGTAGGAGGCCTTGAGCTTGGAGAAGTTCTCGTTGATGCGGATCATGGGAGGGGCGGCGAGTGAAAAGCGATGCGGGGCCGGTGACAAGCCCGGGAGTGGGGGATTTGAACAGGAAGATCGGGAAGGAACGGGAAGGCTCGATCCAAAGGCCGTCAGGAACAAGTGAGTTGACCTCCCGTTCCCCGGCTTTCCGCCCTTCCCGGCCTTCCTGTTCAAAACCCAACCTCCGACGACTGCGCCGCCGCCAACGGCCACCCGCAGTTTAGGGTGGAAAATTGCCGGAAATGATCGTCTGCTGAACATCTATGCCCGTTGACGCCCCAACCCTCGATCGCCTCCTGGACCTCGCGCACCAGCTGGGCCGCGAGGACCGGAAGTTCGCGATCCTCGGCGAGGGCAATGTCTCGACCCGGGTCTCGCCGGAAACCCTCATCGTGAAGGCCAGCGGCTCGAGCCTGGGAACGCTCTCGCCGGCCGGCGTCACCGAGTGCCGCTTCTCCGACATTCTCCCCATGATCGACGGCGGGGCGATGACCGACGCGGCGATCGACGACACCCTCCTGAAGTCCCGCGTGGACCCCAAGGCGCGGAAGCCCTCGACCGAGACCCTCTTCCACGCCTTTCTGCTGGGCCTGCCGGGCGTCAATTTTGTCGGGCACACCCACCCGGTGACCGTCAACCAGCTCCTCTGCTCGCGCCACGCCCGGGCCTTCGCCCGGCGCCGGATATTTCCCGACGAGATCGTCTGCTGCGGGGTGGAGAGCGTGCTCGTGCCCTATGCCGATCCCGGTCTGAAGCTGGCCAGGGCGATCCGCCGCGCGGTCCTCGCGTATGTGAAGCGCGTCTCCCGGCCGCCCCGGGTCATCCTCCTGGAAAACCACGGCTTCATCGCCCTGGGCTCGACGCCGGACGCCGTCCTGGCGACCACGCTCATGGGCTCGAAGGCAGCCGAGATCTTCGCCGGCGCCGCCGCGGCCGCGGGGACCCCGCGCTTCCTCCCGCGCTCGCAGGTCGAGCGGATCGCCGGGCGCCCCGACGAGCACTACCGCCAGAAAGCCCTCAATCTCTGAAGCCCAATGAAAACCTACCGCCACGTGAACTACCTTTGGGATGACGCCAAGGCGGCGTCGCTGGATCCGGTCGGACGCCTCGTTTACCGCTCCAACATCCTGGGCGGCGACCAGCGCGTAACGAACACCGGCGGCGGCAACACCTCCGCCAAGCTCGTGGAGACCGACCCGCTCACCGGGAAATCCGCCGATGTCCTCTGGGTGAAGGGCTCGGGCGGCGACCTTCGCACGAGCACGCGGGAGAACTTCTCGTCGCTCTACCAGGAGAGGCTCCTGGCCATGCGCGGCCTCTACAAGGCCCGCTCCGACCGCGGCCTGAAGTCGGCCGCCGAGGACGACATGGTCGGCATGTACGCGCACACCACCTTCAACCTGAACCCGCGGGCCCCCTCGATCGACACGCCCCTGCACAGCTTCCTTCCCGGGCGGCACGTCGACCACATGCATCCCAACGCGATCATCTCGATCGCCGCCTCCGCCCGCTGCGAGCAGCTCACGCGCGAGATCTTCGCCGGCGAGATGGCCTACGTCCCGTGGATGCGCCCCGGCTTCGAGCTGGGACTGAGCATGCGCGAGATCTCGGAGAAAAGCCCCTCGATCCGCGCGATCATGATGGGCCAGCACGGCTTCATCTCCTGGGACGACGACGAGAAGGCCTGCTACCAGCGCACGCTCGACCTGATTGAGCGGGCCGCCGTCTACATCGAGGGGAAGTACGCCGCCAAGGGCGGCGATGCCGCCGCCTTCGGCGGGGCCCGCCACGCGACCCTTTCCCCCGAGAGGCGCCGCGCCACGCTGGCCGCCATCCTCCCCTGGCTGCGGGGCCAGGTGTCCCGCGAGAAGCGGCTCATCGGCACCGTCCAGGACGACGCGGCGATCCTGCGCTTCGTCAACTCGAGGGAGGCCCCGCGGCTGGCCGCGCTCGGCACCTCCTGCCCGGACCACTTCCTCCGGACCAAGATCAAGCCCCTCTACGTGGACTGGAACCCGGCGGAGGACGACGCCGCGGCCCTGAAGGCGAAGCTGGCGGACGGCCTGGAGGCCTACCGCAGGGACTACGCCGCCTATTACGCGAAGCACCGGCATCCGAATTCACCGGCCATGCGGGACCCGAGCCCGACCGTCATCCTCATCCCCGGGATCGGCATGGTCGCCTGGGGCAAGGACAAGTCCGAGTCGCGCGTCACCGCCGAGTTCTACAACTGCGCCGTCGAGGTCATCCGCGGCGCCGAGGCGATCGACACCTACATCGCCCTGCCCCAGCAGGAGGCCTTCGACATCGAGTACTGGCTCCTCGAGGAGGCCAAGCTGAAGCGGATGCCCGCCGAGAAGGAACTCGCCCGCCAGGTGATCATCGTCGTGGGCGCCGGATCGGGGATCGGCAAGGAGACCGCCCACCGGCTCTCGCGCGAGGGCGCGCACATCGTCTGCGTGGACCTGAACGAGGCGGCCGCCCAGGCCGCCGCCAAGGAGATCACCGACAAGTTCGGGCTGGGAATCGGCGTCGCCGGGACGGGGCTCTCGAGCTGCGGGCCGGCCCTCGGGCTGCCCGCCAACGTGACCGACCGGGCGAGCATCCGCCGGATGCTCGACGACGTCGCGATCGCCTACGGCGGCTTCGACTCGATCTGCGTGACCGCGGGCACCTTCGCCACCAGCGACACGACCGGCCATATCCCCGACGACAAGTGGGCGCTGACCTTCGCGATCAACGTCACCGGGAGCTACCTGGTGGGCGACGAGGCCGCGAAGACCTGGAGGGAGCAGGGGCTGCGCGGCAGCCTCGTGCTGACGACCTCCGCGAACGCGGTCGTCGCCAAGAAGGGCTCGGTGGCCTACGACACCTCGAAGGCGGCGGCCAACCACCTGGTCCGCGAGCTGGCGATCGAGCTGGCGCCGCTCGTGCGGGTGAACGGCGTGGCGCCGGCCACCGTCGTGCAGGGCAGCGCGATGTTTCCCCGCGACCGCGTCATCGGCTCGCTCGCCAAGTACAACATCGCCTACACCGAGGACGAGGAGACCGCCTCGCTCGTGAGAAAACTGGCGCAGTTCTACGCCGACCGGACCCTGACGCGCGCCGCGATCACCCCGGCCGACCAGGCCGAGGCCTACTTTCTCCTGGTAAGCCAGCGGCTTTCCAAGACGACCGGGCAGGTGATAACCGTGGACGGCGGCCTGCACGAGGCGTTCCTGCGCTGAGCGCGGGGCCGCGGACCAACCCCATGCTGAAATCCACGGCCGCGGTCCTCGCCCTCTGCCTCGCCGCCGCCGCCCGCGTCGACGCCGCCGGCGCGGGGCCGGGCGACAACTTCTACCTGCACGTCAACGCCGCCTGGATCGCGGCGACGCCGATCCCCGGCGGCTCGGCCCACTGGGGCACCTTCGACGAGCTCCAGAAGGGCAACCTCGAGAAGCTGCACCTGCTCTGCGAGCGGGCCTCCGCCCAGGGCAACGACGCGAGCCCGGTCGAGCAGAAGGTCGGGGACTTCTATGCGAGCGGCATGGACGAGTCCCAGTCCGACACCGTGGGCGCCCAGCCGATCGCCTTTGAGTTTGACCGGATCGCGGCGCTGTCCACCCCCGGCGATGTCCTGGCCGAGATCGGGCACCTGCACGCGCTGGGCGTCGCCGTGGGATTCGAATTCTCCAGCCGCGTCGACGCGGCGGGCGGCGGCGGCGCCATCGCCGAGCTCCGCCAGGGCGGACTGGCGCTGCCCTGGCGCGACCTCTACATCGGGGATGACGCGACCACGCGGAAGGTGCGCGCGGAGTACGCCCTGCACGTGGCCCGGATGTTCAGCCTGCTGGGCGACCTGCCGGGCCCCGCCTCGACCGCGGCGCTGGCCGCCGTCCGCGTGGAGACCGCCCTGGCAAAGGCCTCCCTCGGCCCGATCGATCTCCGGGACCCGCGCGCGCTCCTGCATCCGATGTCGGTGGCCGACGCCGGAAACCTGATGCCCGGCGCGGACCTCCCGGGCTATTTTTCCAGGGCCGGCGCCCCGGCGTTCGCCAATCTCAACGTTGCGCAGCCGGAATTCTTCCGGGCCTTCGGCGGCTCGCTCGCGACGATCCCGGTCGACGCCTGGAAGGCCTACCTGCGCTGGCACTTCATTCACGCGTTTGCGCCCTACCTCGGCGCCGACTTCGCCAGGGAGGACTTCCGATTCTTCCAGATGGGCCTGTACGGCGTCCGGCGGATCCAGCCCCGGTGGAAGACCGTCATGATGACGATCGACGCCGAGATCGGCGACGCGATCGGCCAGCTCTATGTCGCGGACTACTGCCCGCCCGAGTCGAAAGCCCACGCCCTGCAGCTGGCGACGGACCTGCGCGCGGCCCTGCGCGCGCGCCTCATGACGGTCGACTGGATGGATGCGGCGACGCGCTCCCGGGCGATCGCAAAACTGGATGCGCTCACCGTCAAGGTCGGCTATCCCGACACCTGGACCGACTACGGCTCGCTCGTCATCGACCGCGGACCCTACGTGCTCGACGTGCTCAAGTCCAAGGCCTTCGCGGTGCGCCGCGACCTGCGCCGGATCGGCAAGCCGGTGGACCCGTCGGAATGGCCCGTCTCGGTGGCTGTCGCGGGCGACGACCGCGGCTGGGGCGTCCGCTACGACGCCTCCCGCAACGAGATCGTGATCCCGGCGGGTATCCTGCAGCCGCCCCTTTTCGGACCGGCCGGGGACGACGCCGTCCTTTACGGCTCGCTCGGCGTGATCATTGGCCGCGAGCTCACGCACGGCTTCGACGACCAGGGCGCCCTGTTCGGTGAAAACGGCGCCGTCGGCGATTGGCGGACCGCGGCCTCGGCCGCGCGATTCCGCGGGCGCGAGGCGGCGATCATCCGGCAATTCGACGGCTATGCCGTCCTTCCCGGGCTGCGCGTGAACGGCGAAATGACCGCACGCGAAAACATCGCGGACCTGGGCGGCGTCCAAATTGCCTACGCGGCGCTCCAGGCCTCGCTCGCCGGCAAGTCTCATGCGCCGGCCGGGGGCCTCACCCCCGAGCAGCGCTTCTTCATCGCCTACGCCTCCATGCTCCAGGCAAGGCACCGCCCCGAGGACCTGCGGATGGCGATGCGGCAGGAGGTTCACGCGCCCGAGGAGTTCCGCTGCAACGGCCCGCTTTCAAACCTCATCGAGTTTTCCGACGCCTTCGGCGTCCCCGCCGGCGCACCAATGCGCCGTGCGCCGGCCGACCGGATCACGATCTGGTGAGCGGGCCGTGATCAAGCCGCCGGACACGTTCACGACCGCCAGGCTCCGGGCCCGGGTCCCCCGGGTCGGCGATGCCGCCGCCGCCTTCCAGGCCTACGCGAACGATCCGGAGGTCACGCGCTTCCTGACCTGGAAACCCCACGAGCGGATCGAGACCCTCGCGGTGTTTCTTCTCGGCTCGATTATCAACTGGGAGAACGGAAAGGGACCCTTCAACTGGATGCTCAGTCCCCTGGACTCGGACGCGATCATCGGCTCAATCGGCGTGACGATCGCCGACGGCAAGGCGATGTTCGGGTATGTCCTGGCGAGGAGCCATTGGGGCCGGGGCCTGATGCCCGAGGCCCTGGGCTGGCTGGTGGGCTGGTCGCTCGCGCAGCCGGAGATCTTCCGGGCCTACGCATTCTGCGACGTGGAAAACGCCGCCTCGGCCCGGGTGATGGAGAAGGCCGGCATGGCCCGCGAGGGAGTCCTGCGCCGCTGGCACACCTGCCCCACGATCAGCCCCGAGCCCCGGGACTGCGTCATGTTCGCGAAGGTGCGCTAGCCCGAATTTTTCATGAAGCACAGGCGAATCTCGTCAAAATTCCGGGCATAAAAACCCTCATGCTCCCTCTATGGCCTCACGAGGCCACCTTC